>Ga0194129_10001190_pt1 | contig 44101 bp, 43 predicted proteins | sample TA2KigCa35mmetaG_FD_150862 | JGI IMG/M metagenome (GOLD analysis project Ga0194129, IMG submission 150862) | Freshwater microbial communities from Lake Tanganyika, Tanzania - TA2015038 Kigoma Deep Cast 35m | ecosystem: Environmental > Aquatic > Freshwater > Lake | place: Tanzania: Lake...
CCAAACTTCTTGCGCCAGATATAATAGGTCGCGTCACTGATCCCAGCCGTCCGGCAAGCCTTCGCCACATCCGCACCGCCAGCCAAATCAAGCTCAACCTGACGTAAAATCTTCAGACAATCCTCATCCGAATAGCGCTTCCGATCCATCCAAAACACTCCCCTATGACACAACAATAGCGCCTCAACTTTAGGGGGATAAGACAACGGGGCCTTTTTACAGCACCGGTCCATTGGCCTTTGTTTCCCTGGTTTGCCTGGCTCTTTATGTCGCCTTTCTATTTGTACAAACCAACCGGCATCGGGAGTACTTCCTACCGGAGGAGAGCGCCGTAGGTGAGGGGGATGATCGGCCGAGTGAGCGGCTTGCGTCATTTTCCTTCGTCCTATTGTGCTTGTCTTTGCTATCCGTTGTGATGCTTGCCAAATGTCTGGCGCCAGCGCTGGAAGATGGGGTTGAAGCGGCAGGCGCGCCGATTGCCATTGTTGGCGTGATCGTCGCCGCCATAGTGCTTTTGCCCGAATCGGATGCAGCGCTGAGAGCGGCGGCGCATAACCGCATGCAATCTGCCATTAATCTTGCACTTGGCAGCGGCGTGGCTTCGATTGGACTGACCGTGCCAACTGTCGCAGCGGTGACCTGGTTTTTTGGCCAACCCTTGACCCTTGGCATTTCTGCCGGGCACTCGGTGCTACTGGCACTCGGCTTCGCGGTGGCCATGCTGACCTATGGCACGGGACGGACCAATATCCTTTCGGGAATTGTGCATTTGGTTTTGGCGGCGACGTTCGTTTTTACGATTTTTGCGCCTTGAGCGAGGCTTCGCCTGCTGCCTTGCCACTGGCCAGCGGTTGCCTGAGGCCGCCCCGCGCCCTATAGCCGCCAGGTTATATTCACAGCCATCAAGGTTCCCCCGCACGTGGCCACCATCACCGCCCCCGACGCGCCCAACCTCGCGCTCGCCGCCCAGGCGGCCATCCTCGCCCGCCCGCTTGATGATTCCCGCCGCATGGCCAATGCCATAAGGGCGCTGGCGATTGACGCGGTGGAGCAGGCCAAATCCGGGCATCCCGGCATGCCGATGGGCATGGCCGATGCCGCGACCGCGCTGTTTGCCGGCTTCCTGAAATGCGATGCCGCCGACCCGCGCTGGCCGGATCGGGACCGTTTTGTCCTTTCCGCCGGCCATGGGTCCATGTTGCTCTATGCCTTGCTGCATCTGACGGGGCATGAGGGCATGGCGGCGGATGAGCTTCGCCGCTTTCGCCAGCTCCATTCCCCCGCTGCAGGCCATCCTGAATTCGGTGAGCATCCGGGGATTGAGACTACCACCGGCCCGCTCGGCCAGGGGATTTCCACCGCCGTCGGCATGGCGATGGCGGAACGCATGATGGCGGCGCGATTCGGTGCCTCCCTGGTGGATCACCGGACCTGGGTGATCGCGTCCGATGGCGATTTGCAGGAAGGCGTCGCGCATGAAGCGGCTGCCCTGGCTGGGCATTACGGGCTTTCCAAACTGACCGTGCTTTGGGATGACAATCATATCTCGATTGATGGCGATACCGCGCTGTCATTTTCCGAAGATGTGCTGAAGCGCTTCCAGGCCTATGGCTGGGCTGTGCGGCGCGTGGATGGGCATGATGCGGGCGAATTGGCCGCCGCCATGTCCTGGGCCATGCGCAACCGGAAGCCCACCTTGATCGCCTGCCGCACCATCATCGGCCTTGGCGCACCGACCAAGGCGGGCACGGCGGGCAGCCATGGCTCGCCTTTGGGCGCCGCTGAGGCCACTGCCGCGAAGCAGGCTTTGGGTTGGACAGCCGCGCCCTTTGACGTGCCGGCGGATATCAAGGCGCTATGGGAGGCTGCCGGGCGACGCGGCGCGGGCGCGCGGCGTTCCTGGCTGAAGCGCATCGCCAAGCACCCGCAGCGTGCCGAGTTTGAACGCGCCATGGCCGGCCGCCTGCCGGAAGCCTGGAATGAGGCGCTATCCGCACTCCGCGCCCAGATGGCGACCGACAAGCCGAAGCTTGCCACCCGTGTCTCTAGCCAAAAGGCGCTGGAGGCTTTGGTGCCATCCGTGCCGGAAATGGTTGGCGGTTCGGCGGATTTGACCGGTTCCAACAATACCAATGTGAAGGGCGTGCCGGCGATTGCGCCAGGCAATTTCGGCGGGCGCTTCGTGCATTGGGGCGTGCGCGAACATGGCATGGCAGCGGCGATGAATGGCATGGCACTGCATGGCGGTATCATTCCCTATAGCGGCACGTTTTTGGTGTTCAGTGATTATTTGCGCCCCGCCGTGCGGTTGGCCGCGCTGATGCGCCAACGCGTCATCCATGTGCTGACGCATGATTCAATCGGCCTTGGCGAAGATGGGCCGACGCATCAGCCGGTGGAACACCTCGCTTCCTTCCGTGCCATGCCGAATGTGCATGTCTTCCGGCCCGCGGATGCGATGGAAACAGCCGAATGCTGGGAATTGGCTTTGCGCCGCGCCGATGGGCCTTCCTTGCTCGCCTTGTCGCGCCAGAACCTGCCGACGCTACGCACCGATACGACGGAGAATCGCTCGGCGCGCGGCGGTTATGTGCTCGCGGAAGCCGATGGCGCACGCCAGGCGACGCTGATTGCGACTGGCAGCGAAGTCTCGCTCGCCATGACCGCGCGCGATGCTTTGAAGGCGGCGGGCATTGCAACCGCTGTGGTGTCGCTGCCCTGTTGGGAATTGTTTGCCGCGCAGGATGATGCCTATCGCACCAGCGTGCTGGGCAGCGCGCCGCGTTTTGGCATTGAAGCCGCGGTCGGCTTTGGCTGGGAAGCGTGGCTGGGCGCGGATGGCATTTTCATTGGCATGGCGGGCTTCGGTGCCTCAGCGCCCGCTGATGATCTGTTCAAGCATTTTGGCATTACGCCGGATGCGGTGGTTCAGGCCGTGCGCAAGCGGTTTAGGGTTTGATTTCAGCTCTACTGGGGAAGGAAAATATCATGGCCGTCAAGGTTGCCATCAATGGGTTTGGGCGCATCGGGCGCCTTGTTCTGCGCGCGATGATCGAAAGCAATCGCCGCGATGTAGAATGCGTCGCCATCAATGACCTTGGCAGTGTTGAAGCGAATGCGCATCTGTTCCGGTATGACAGCGTGCATGGCCGCTTCCCCGGCGAAGTCGTGGTGGATGGCGACAAGATCGTCATTACCGCCAATGGCCGCACCTATGCGCCGATCATCGTCAGCGCCGAACGCGACCCAACCGAGGTGCCCTTCCAGGACGTTGATGTCGCCATGGAATGCACCGGCGTTTTCACCAGCAAGGAAAAGGCTTCCGCGCTGATCACAGCCGGCGCGCGCAAGGTGGTGATCTCGGCCCCTGGCGACAATGCGGATGCGACGATTGTCTATGGCGTCAATCACAAGACGCTGACCAAGGACATGACGGTGATTTCCAACGCGTCCTGCACCACCAATTGCCTGGCACCTGTGGCAAAGGTGCTGCATGAGAATTTCGGCATTCTGCGCGGCTATATGGTGACGATCCACGCCTATACGGGTGATCAGAACACGGTGGATACGCTGCACAAGGATCTGCACCGCGCCCGCGCCGCGGCGGTTTCCGCCATCCCGACCTCGACCGGCGCGGCCAAGGCTGTCGGCCTTGTCATGCCGGAATTGAAGGGCAAGCTGGATGGCACGGCCATTCGTATCCCAACGCCCAATGTTTCGCTCGTGTCGCTTGATTTCGTGCCCGCCAAGGAAGGTGTGACGAAGGAGGCTGTGAATGCCGCGATGAAGGCAGCGGCTGAGCGCGAATTGAAGGGCATACTTGGCTATAATACCGAACGGCTGGTCAGCATTGATTTCAACCACAACCCGGCATCTTCCACCTTTGACGCGACGCAGACTGAGGTGGTGGATGGCGGCCTGGTGCGCGTGCTGTCCTGGTATGACAATGAATGGGGCTTTTCGAACCGCATGAGCGATACTGCCGCGCTGTTCGGTTCCCTCTGACCCAGTATCAAGGGGGCAGCAAGCCACGTACTGACGGTTCCATCATGGCTTTCAAGACGATTGATGCGTTGCCTGCCAAGGGTCAGCGCGTATTGCTGCGCGCCGATTTGAATGTGCCGGTCAAGGATGGCCGCATCACGGATCGCACACGCATCGAACGGCTCTGCCCGACCATCGCCGAATTGGCGCAGAAAGGTGCCCGCGTTGTGGTGCTGAGCCATTTTGATCGGCCCAAGGGCAAACGCGTGACGGAAATGTCGCTCAGGCCGATGCAGGAAGCGCTCGCCGCCGCGCTGCATCGCCCGGTCGCCTGGTGTGATGATTGCATGGGTGAAGCCGCAGAAGCCGCAGTCGCAGCGCTGCCCGAAGGTGGCGTGCTGCTGTTGGAAAACACGCGCTTTCATGCCGGCGAGGAAAAGAATGATTACGCCATGGCGGCAGCGCTCGCCAAGCTCGGCGATGCTTTTGTGAATGATGCGTTTTCGGCGGCGCATCGCGCCCATGCCAGCACGGGAGGTGTGGCGCGGCTGCTTCCGGCCTATGCCGGGCGGCTGATGGAAGCGGAATTGAAGGCGCTGGATGCGGCGCTGGGTAATCCCGCGCGGCCCGTGGTGGCGATTGTGGGTGGCGCCAAGGTTTCGACCAAGCTTGAATTGCTTGGCAATCTTTGCAGCAAGGTTGATGTACTGGTGATTGGAGGCGCTATGGCCAATACCTTCCTGGCCGCACAGGGGCATGGCATGGGCAAATCCCTCCAGGAAGCGGAAATGCACGCCACGGCGCGCCAGATTATGAAGCAGGCCAAGGCCGCGAATTGCGACATCCTGCTGCCGGTTGATCTGGTGGTGGCCGAGGAATTCCGCGCCAATCCGCCAACCCGCACCGTTGCCGTGAATGCCGTGCCCGCGACCATGATGGCATTGGATGTCGGGCCGGAGACTGAGGCCGCCTTGGAAGCGCGGCTTCGCACCGCATCCACCCTGGTCTGGAATGGTCCGCTCGGCGCATTCGAAACCGCGCCCTTTGATGCCGCAACAGTGGCGGCGGCGCAGACCGTGGCGGCACTCACACAATCGGGCGCGCTGAAATCCATCGCGGGGGGCGGCGATACGGTGGCGGCTCTCCGCCACGCCGGCGTGCTGGAAGGCATGAGCTATGTCTCAACCGCCGGCGGCGCCTTCCTGGAGTGGCTGGAAGGCAAGGAATTGCCGGGGGTCACAGCACTCGGCTGAGTACAAGGTAAGGGCAGGTTGACGCTGCCCGCCAAGGTGCAAAACTGTTTTTACTCAAAGGGTAGGAACAGGCCATGCGGCAAATGCATCTTGTCGGCTTCATGCAGGCGCAGAACTGCACCAATTACGCGAGCTCCTGGCGGCATCCGCTCTCACGCACGGATTTCCTCACTGCCGATTTCTATCAGGAAATCGCGCGCATCCTGGAAGCCGGCAAATTCGACCTGGGCTTTTTCGATGACCGGCTTTCGATGCCGGATCGCTATGGCAATGACCATCACCACACGGTGGAAAACGGCATTCGCTGCGTGAAGCTTGATCCCATCGTGACACTGACGATGATGGCTGCGGTGACATCCCGCCTCGGCCTTGGTTCTACCGCATCCACCACCTACTACGAGCCCTTCCATGTGGCGCGCACCATGCAGACGCTCGATCTGATGAGTGCAGGGCGCGCGGCCTGGAATGTGGTGACGTCACTCAATGACGGCGAAGCGGCCAATATGGGCCATGATGAGATGATGGAACATGACCGGCGCTATGACCGCGCGGATGAATTCGTCGAAATCGTGCTCGGCCATTGGGATGCCTGGGATACCGATGCGCTGATTGTGGACAAGGCCTCTGGCCGTTTCGCCGATGGCAATAAGGTGCGACGGCTGGATTATCGCGGCCGATTTCTGAAATCGCGCGGGCCCTTCACCGTGCCGCGCAGCCCGCAGGGCCGCCCCGTTGTGATCCAGGCCGGCAGCAGCGGGCGCGGCAAGCGCTTTTCCGCGCGCTGGGCAGAGCTTGTCTTTGTCGCCTATCACGATGTTGCCTCTGGCGCGAAGGAATATGCCGAATTCAAGCACATGATCGCGGATGCTGGGCGCAATCCGGATCATGTGAAAGTGGCGACGCTGATTTCTCCCATCTGCGCCGCGACCAAGGCCGAGGCTGAAGACAAGGCCGCGCTGATCGCAAGCCTGCCCTTGGAAATTGATGCGCTGTCCTTGCTGTCAGAAGCGCTGAATTTCGATTTCTCGACCAAAGGCATGGATGAGCCGTTCAGCGATGAGGAAATGGCTGGCATGCAGGGGCTGCAAGCCATTCGTGACCGGGTGGTGAAAAACACCGGCAAGAAGAACCCAACCGTGCGGGAATTCATCACCGGCAGTGGCCGAGGCCGCCCCAATATGAATATGGTGGGTGGCCCCAAGGAAATTGCCGATAAGATGGAAGAATGGTTCACCAAACCCGCTAGCGATGGCTTTGTGGTGGCGGCGACCTATGTGCCCGATGGCTACCGCGATTTCGTGACGCATGTGGTGCCGGAATTGCAGCGCCGCGGGCTGTTCCGCAAGGAATACGCCGGGACGACGCTGCGAGATCATCTGGGCCTGGCGAAATCCACCATTGGCGATTGGCGGCCCGCCGCAGCGCAATAGGCGTTGATTTTTGGCGCCTGTCTGCGCCATCCTGACGCCAAGGCAGGGCAAGACCCCGCCAAAGCCAGGGGAAGGAACTACCATGCGCGCTGCCATTTTCCGCCGGGGAGAATTTGTGCTCGGCAATGTGCCGGACCCGCAACCCCAGCCGGGCCAGGTGCTGGTGCGCACGAAATCCTGCGGCATTTGCGGTACGGATTTGCACGCCGCACGCTTCACCAAGGATTTCGTCTCCCTCGCGAGCCGTACTGGCGGGCGCTGGACCATGGATACGGAACGCGATGTGGTCTTCGGCCATGAATTCGTGGGCGAAGTCGCGGCGAATGGTCCAGGCACTGAAGGCAAATTCAAACCTGGCCAATTGGTAACTTCCATGCCGCTCACCCTCGCCGGCAATACAGTAATTGGCCTTGGCTACAATCCGGACATGGCCGGCGGTTTCGCGGAATATATGCCGCTTGCGGAACGCATGCTGCTGCCGCTGCCTACGGGGATGGAACCCGACCATGCGGCGCTGACCGAACCCATGGCAGTCGGCATTCATGCGGTGGAACATTTCGGTGTGAACAATGCAGAAGTGCCGCTAGTGATTGGCTGCGGCCCGATTGGGCTTGCGACTATCGGCGCGCTCAAGCTGCATGGCCATGCGCCGATCATTGCGGCGGATTTCTCGGCAGGGCGCCGCGCCTTGGCCCGGAAAATGGGCGCGGATATCGTGGTGGACCCTGCGGCTGAATCGCCCTACCAGGCGTTGGAACGCGCCATCACGCCGGATGGCTATGATGCCAGCCGCTACGCAGCACTTTTCGGCCTTGGGCAGAAGCGCCGCCCCGCCGTGTTGTTTGAATGCGTCGGCGTCCCTGGCGTGATGACCGCAATGATGGAGGGCGCACCCCCAGGCGCGCGCATTGTGGTGGTTGGTGTTTGCATGCAGCCAGATGAAATCGAACCCTATTTCGGTATCGTCAAGCAATTATCCCTGCATTTTGTGCTGGCCTATAACGCGCAGGAATTCGCCGCGACCCTTAGCCATATCGGCGCCGGGCGGCTGGATGTGCGGCCCCTGATCACCGGGCGCATTGGATTGGCGGAGGTTGGGCAGGCCTTCAAGGACCTCGCCAATCCCGAAACCCATGCCAAGATTTTGGTGGAACCCTGGCGCTAAGGCGCCAGTTTCGGCTGTATCTGTCAGTCAAACCGGTTTAGTCTGACTGTCATGGCTTCGGAGCATAAACGGGAGGGGGCAGCCGCCGCCGCGCTAATGGCGCGAGAAGCAAAGGCACTGAGGGGCCGGCTTTATGGGCCGGTACTGCTCGGCCTTGCGCTTGCCTTAGCGAGTGTCGCACAGGCGCTGCTGATCGCCCGCCTGCTTGCTGCGCTTTTGGCCGGCACTACAGCATCTTGGGCCGATTTCATCGGTGCCGGCGCGTTGGCATTGATCATGGCAGCGCTTGGTATCGCACAGGAACGCGCCCAGACAGCTGCCGGGGAAGAAGCCAAAGCCAGCCTCCGCGCCCGCATCTTCGCGCGATTGCTGGCGCAAGGCTCGGCAGACCAGCGCCCGGTTGGCGAGAAAAGCGCGCTGGTCGTGGAACGTGTCGAAGCGATGGAAGGTTATTTCGCGCGCTGGATGCCGGCCGCCATCATCGCTGTTGCCGCGCCGCTGCTGATTGCTGGCTCTGCGGCATTATTCGATCCGGTGAGTGGGCTTATCCTGCTAGTTGCGGGCTTGATGGTGCCGGCAGCGCAGGCCGCATCAGGCATTGGCGCCGCGCAAGCAAGCCGCCGGCAATTCGCTGCCCTGCAAAGGCTTTCCGGGCGCTTTCTGGACCGCATGCGCGGCCTGCCCGTGCTCGTGTTGTTCAACCAGCAATGCGCAGAAACGCAAAGGCTGGCCGCAGCCGCCGAGGAATTGCGCCAGCGCACCATGCGCGTGCTGCGGGTCGCGTTCATCTCCTCAGGGGCGATGGAATTGATCGCGGCAGCGGCACTGGCCTGTCTTGCCATTCGCCATGGCGCGGTGCTTACCGGCGCACATCCCGATCCGGTGACGGCGTTTTTCGTTGTGCTCCTCGTGCCGGTGTTTTTCGTGCCGCTGCGGTCCTTCGCCGCCGCCTATCATGAACAGCTTGGCGCGCGCGGTGCGGCGGCGGATTTGGCGCCGCTGCTGGAGCAACCGGAAGAAACTGGGCTGCTGCTGGAAGAAGTGCCGCCGAAAGTCACCATCACCTTTCAGGATGTGCAGCTTTCCTATGATCCATCACGCCCGCCTGCCTTGGATGGGCTTTCCTTTCGCGTGCTGGCCGGTGAGACACTTTTGCTCACGGGTGCATCGGGTGCGGGCAAGACAAGCGCGCTGCGCATTCTGATGGGTTTCGCGCGACCCGATGCCGGGCGGGTTGCGATCAATGGCCGTGACGCGATGCTGCTGAAACCTTCCGAATTGCGCCGCCTGTCATCCTATGTCGGGCAGCGGGCGCATGTGTTCCGCGCGACATTGTGGGAGAATATTCGCCTAGCGCGGCCTGATGCGGATGATGCCGCGGTGCTTGCCGCCGCAGACGCCGCGCAGGTGATGGATTTTGCGCGTGATTTGCCGCAGGGGCTAGATACGCTGATTGGCGAGGGCGGCTTCGGGCTTTCCGGCGGTCAGGCGCAGCGCGTGGCGCTCGCGCGAGCGTTTTTGCGCGACACGCCCTTGGTGCTGTTGGATGAACCCACCGCGCATCTTGATCCGGGCACCGAAGCCTCCGTCTTGGATGCTTTGCGCCGGCTTTGCGTGGGACGCACCGCGATTATCGCAACCCACGCGAAGGCAGCGCGTTCCTATTTCGGCCAAAGGCTGGAAATGGCGGATGGGCGCGCGCAGGGCAGCCGACTCGCGGGGAATGATTAGGCCATGACCGCTGATCTTTTCCGGGTGCTGAGACTTTGGATGGAACGGTCCGGCTGGTTGGTGGCAGGGATCATAGTGACGGTGATCTCAGCACTGGCCGGCGTTGCCTTGCTGGCTTTCGCGGGCAAGCTGGTGGCGGCATCCGTGGGCGGGGCGGGAAGCGCGGCGCTGGCAGCAGCGGGCGTGCTGGCGTTGCTGTGGTTGCGGCCCTTGATTCTGCTCAGGCCCATCATGCGCTATCTGGAACGGCTCGCGACGCATGAAGCGACCTTCCGCGTTCTGGCCGAAATGCGTGTGTGGTTTTTTGGGCGCCTTGCGCAACGTTTGCCAGCCGGGCTTGGCTTGCGGCGCGCGGGGGATTTGCTCGGGCGGCTCGTCTCAGATGTGGAAGCGCTTGATGGGCTTTACTTGCGCGCGCTGGTGCCGGCGGCGGCTTCCATTGCGGTGGTGCTGGCGATTGCGTTGATCCTGGGCGCGGCGGACCCTTGGTTGGCCGCGCTGGTGGCGCTGCCGCTGACGGCGGCGCTCGTGCTGCCCTTGCTGCTGGCCCCCGATGCGGCGCGCGCGGCCGAGGCAACGTCGCGCGCCCAAGGGGCACTCCGCGCCGCGACCGTTGATCCGCTGACCGGCATTGAAGACACGCTGGCGGCGAATGGCGAAAAGCGTGCGCTGGCGCGAGTGGCTGAGGAAGATCGGGCGCTTTCCGGCGCGCAACGCGCCCTGGCGCGGCGTGCGGCCTGGGGCGGGGCAGCGGGCGCCGTGCTCACGCAATTAGCACTTTTGGCTGCGCTGGCTTGGTCCATGTTGGCCGGCCAGCCCGGCATGGCCGCAAGCGTTTTGGCAGTGTTTCTGGCGATTGCGGCGGCCGAGGCTTTGGGGCTGATGCCGCGCGCCGGCGCGGCGGTAGCGGCAGCGGCAGCCGGTGCGCGGCGCCTGTTTGAAGCGGCAGATGCGGCGGAGCCCGTGCCCGATCCGGCTGCGCCAAGTGCGGCTCCTTCGGGCCATGCTTTGGTGTTACGGCGTATCGTTTTTTCCTGGGCGCCGGATCGCCCGTTGGTTTTTGATGGGCTTGATCTTGATGTGCCGGAAGGGGCGCGCATTGCGCTACTCGGGCCATCGGGCACCGGCAAATCCACGCTTGCGGCGCTGCTACTGAAATTCGCGGCGCCGCAGCAGGGTAGCATCACCTTGGGAGGCGTTGATATCGCGACCTTGCCCGTCGCCGTGTTGCGCGATCGCATTGCCTGGCTGACGCAGGATGCGCGATTATTTGATGACAGCATCGCTGGCAATCTGCGGCTTGCTGCGCCGGATTCCGATGATGCCGCGCTGTGGCGCGCGCTTGATCGCGCGCGCATTGGTGATGTGGTGCGCGCTTTGCCCGATGGGCTTGAAACGCAATGCGGCGAAGCGGGCGCGCGGTTTTCCGGTGGTCAGGTGCGGCGCATTGCGCTTGCCCGCGCGCTGCTCTCACCAGCGCCGGTGCTGATTTTGGACGAACCGGCTGAGGGGTTGGATGCCGCGATGGAACGCGCCTTCATGGAAACGCTGGATGAAGCCACAGCGGGACGCAGCGTGATCCTGATTCTGCACCGCCTGACCGGCGTGGAACGACCAAGCCGTATTCTGCGCCTCGTGGGCGGCAAGGCGATTGCGGCAGCCGGATAGACAAGGCCATAGGATACGGGTCCATGGATCATCACCCAAGCCCCGACCCGCGCAAATTCTGCGATCCATTCTTGACCGCGAAAGGCAACCCGCGCGCAGGTTTGTCTGACCGCGCTGGAGACGCTTTGGATCAATACAAGCACGCTCTGCAACATCACCTGCGCTCATTGCTATATTAAAAGCAGCCCGCGCAATGATGCGCTTGCCTATATCAGCGCTGGCGAAGTAGCGATTTTTTCGAATGAGGCCGAGGCATCTAAACCTCCCCTGCGTGAAGTCGGATTCACGGGCGGTGAGCCCTTCATGAATCCTGATTTCCTGACAATGCTGGCAGACACGCTGCGTCGCGGTTTTGAGGCACTGGTGCTGACCAATGCCATGAAGCCCATGATGAACCAGGCTGCTGGCCTTCAGGCATTGCAAGCGCAGTATGGTGAGAGACTCACCATCCGCGTATCGCTCGATCATCCCGATCCCGCCATTCACGAAGCCGAACGCGGTGCAGGGGGTTTTGAACGCACGCTGGAAGGCTTGTGCTTTCTGGCGACGCATGGCTTCCGGCTGCATATCGCCGGGCGCGTGGCTATTGGCGCAGGCGATCAGGCGAAGCTGCGCGCCGATTTTGCTGCGCTTTTTGCAGCCAACGGCATTCCCGTGGACGCCACCGATCCCGTGGCGCTGATGCTGTTTCCGGAAATGGATGCCAATGCCGATGTACCGGAAATCGCCACCGCCTGCTGGGGCATTCTGGGCAAATCGCCGGGTAGCCTGATGTGCGCCGCCGCACTCATGGTTGTGAAGCGCAAGGGGTCCGTGCGTCCCGCCGTGCTGGCCTGCACGCTGCTCGCTTATGACCCGCAATTCGAATTGGGGCTAAGCCTTGCCGAAGCATCCCGCCCCGTTGCCCTGAACCATCGGCATTGCGCCTAATTCAACGTTTTTGGTGGGGCGGCTTGCTCCCGCTGACGCGCTGACAATTGACGGGGCGCGCCGGGCGCGCGACCAAAGGGAAACGCCGAATCGGAACCCCTTGTGACGAGCCGCCGCCCGCATGAACGCCATGCATGATGCCCCGCGAGAGACTCTGCAACGCGTCTTCGGCTATGGCGCCTTTCGTGGTCGTCAGGAAGACGTCATTCGCCATGTGACGGCGGGGGGCTCCGGCCTAGTGCTGATGCCAACCGGCGGCGGCAAAAGCCTCTGCTTCCAGGTCCCCGCTTTGTGCCGCCCAGGGATTGGCGTAGTTGTCTCGCCCTTGATTGCGCTGATGGAAGATCAGGTGGCGGCACTCCGCCAGCAAGGTGTCGCGGCCGCTGCGCTGCATTCCGACCTGCCGGGCGATCAGGCGCGCGCGGTGCTGCGCGATTTGCACAATGGGGCACTGAAGCTGCTTTACATCTCACCGGAACGCCTGACGCTTGAGACGATGCAGGCGCGGCTGGATGGAATGGATATCGCGCTATTCGCCGTGGATGAAGCGCATTGCGTCAGCCAATGGGGCCATCATTTTCGACCGGAATATCGCGGCCTTGGCGTATTGGGCGCGCTCTTTCCGCACGTGCCGCGCGTGGCACTGACCGCGACCGCTGATCCGCGGACGGTGGAAGATATCCGCCTGCAATTGGGTTTGCAGGAAGCGCCGGTGTTTCGTGCTTCCCTCGATCGGCCCAATATCCTGATTGAAGCCGCGCCGAGGGAGAATGAACGCAGCCAAATCCGCGCCCTGATCCGTGAAGCCGGCGGCACCGGCATTATCTATTGCGGCAGCCGCGCCAAGACCGAAAGCACTGCTGCCTGGCTGCGGGATGATGGGCTGGAAGCGATTTCCTTTCATGCCGGCATGGAAGCCAGCGCCAAGCGAGAAGCGCATCGGCGCTTTTCGCGCGGTGAGCAAATGGTAATGACCGCGACCATCGCCTTTGGCATGGGTATAGATCGGCCTGATTTGCGTTGGGTCGCGCATCTCGATCTGCCGCGCTCACCGGAAAGTTGGTATCAGGAAATTGGTCGCGCCGGGCGCGATGGTCTGCCGGCACGCGCCTTGTTGCTCTATGGCGCAGGCGATATTGCGCTGGCGCGCCACCGCATTGCCGAAAGCCCCGCGAATGAGGACCAAAAGCGCGTGGAGCGTGCGCGGCTTGAAGGAATGGTGGGTATTGCCGAAGCCGCGACCTGCCGACGCGCGCTATTGCTGCGTTGCTTTGGGGAAGAACCGGAACGCGAAGTCTGCGGGCATTGCGATATTTGCCTGAGGCCGCTTAGGCTTTTTGATGGCACCATCGCCGCACAGAAAATGATTTCCGCGGTGCTCCGCACCGGACAGCGCTTTGGCGTGATGCATGTGGTAGATGTGCTGCGCGGGCGGCTCACGGATAAGGTCGCGCAATTCGCCCATGACAAGCTGCCGACTTTCGGTGTGGGCAAGGATTTGCCCGATACCGCCTGGCGCGGCGTGGCACGGCAATTGGTGGGCCGAGGCGCCTTGGATATGGCGGTGGAAAACCACGGAGAGCTTGTCGCGACTGAAGCCGCGCGGCCTATTCTGCGTGGTGAGGATGTGGTGATGCTGCGCGAAGATGTATTGCAAAGCGGCAAGAAAACGCCAGCGCTCGAGGGGTCGGAACCTTCGGGCGTTGGTTCGGATGATCCAGTGTTTGAAGCACTGCGCGCGTGGCGCCGCGGCATCGCCCAGGCGCAATCCATTCCGGCCTATGTGGTGGCGGATGATCGCACCTTGGCCGGGCTTGCCGCGCGGCGCCCTGCAAGCAAAGACGAATTGCTGGAAGTGCCCGGCATGGGGCGTTCGCGCGTGGAACGCTATGGCGCCGACATTTTGCGCATTATTGGCAAAGCCACGCCTGCGCCATAAGGCGGCGCGCGCTTCACCGCTGCACCACTTCGACCAGCCGTCCATTTTCCATGCGCAGCACCCTATCATGAAACCGCGCCACGGCAGGGCGATGCGCAATGGTGAGCATGGTCAGTGCCGGCAGGGCGCGCTTCAACCTTTCGTGCAATTCCTCCTCCGCTTCCGGATCAAGGCTTGCGGTTGCTTCATCCAGAAACAACCAATCTGGACGCAGCAGAAGGGCGCGCGCGAAGGAAAGCCGTTGCTGTTCACCTCCGGAAAGTCTTTGCCCCCAGCTATCACTATCGGCGAGGCGCGGCGCAAGGTGACCAAGCCCTGCTTCGCTGAGCGCCGCCACAACATCAGCACCAGAAAACCGCGCTTCATCCTCCGGGTAGCAAACGGCGCGCTTCAGCGTACCAAGCGGCAGATAGGGGCGCTGCGGCAGGAACAGCGCGCGCCCATCCTGCGGCCGGGAAATAGCACCGCTGCCAAAGGGCCAAATACCAGCAATGGCACGAAACAGCGTGGATTTGCCGGAACCCGATGGGCCATTGATCAACACTGCCTCGCCAGGGGCAACATCCATCTGCGCGGCATTCACCAGCACGCACCCATCCGGCAGCGTGAGCGTGACATCACGGAGCGCAAGCCCTTTTCAGTGGTGCCCATGCCCACTTTCGGCCCCTCACCGGTGGCACGCGCTTTTGCCGCGGCTTGGGTGAAGCCTGACAGGCGTTCCACCGTTGCGTGCCATTCCGTGAGCTTCCCGTAATTATCCACGAACCAGGAAAGCGCGCCCTGCACCTGGCCGAAGGCGCTGCTGGTCTGGATCAGGCCACCAAGCGGCAGGCGCCCCGCGAAGTAGGCAGGTGCGGCGACCACAATCGGGAAAATGGAAGCCACCTGCCCATAGCCCGCGGTGAAAAAAGTCAGGCGCTTGGTGGCGCGCATGATGTCCCACCAATTCACCATCACCTTACTGAAGCGTTGCGTGAGCCCGCGCTTTTCATCCGCCTCACCACCATAAAGCACGATGCCTTCGGTATTTTCGCGCAGCCGCACCAGCGCATAACGAAAATCCGCTTCCAGCCTTTGCTGCGAGAAATTAAGCGCAATCAAGGGCCGCCCGATCAGATGCGCCAGCCAAGTGCCAAGCAGCGCATAGATCAGCGCGACCCAGACCATATAGCCCGGAATTTCAATACCAAGGATGGTGACCGGACCGGAAAGCGACCAAAGCACCAAAATGAAAGACCCAAGGGTCACAATGGAATTGAGCAGGCCAATGCCAAGCGAGAGTGTGTCTTCCACAAAAAGCCGTGCATCATCGGCAATGCGTTGATCCGGATTATCCGTGTAGGGATCGGTCAAGGCCATGCGATAGTAGGCGCGATCAGACAGCCATTGCGCCAGATAGACATCCGTCAACCAACAACGCCAGCGTATTTGCAAAGCCTGACGCAGATAAAGCTGATAAACGGCAATCACAATATAGAGTGCCGTGACAAGAACAAAGCCCGGCAATAGCCCCTCCGCTTCCGAATGATGCCAGGTGAACAGAAGCGCAATGAAGCCATCCCAATCCTTGCTTTCCAGAGTGTTGTAAAAGGCGCGTTGCCAATAGGTCAGCAGTACCGTCATGCCAACCAGCGATAGATTGAGCGCGATCACCACCGCCAGCAGCAGGCGCGCGCGCCACCGTTCCTCACTTCGCCAATAAGATGCGGTCAATGCCCAGGCTTCAGCGATAAAGGTGATGATCCAGCGCACCGGCTAGCCTCCGCGCAACGCCGCTTCCAGCGCTGCGAGCCATGCCATCACGCGCGCGCGATTGACCCCAAGATCAGAATAGCCAATCAGGCTGCAGGAATAGAGCCAGAGCCCGGTGCCACCTGCAACCGGCGCGGCTTCCGCCACCACGATATCCGGGTAATTCATCAGCGTACTGCGCACTACCCATTGTGCCTGGTTGCGTCCCGGAAAACGCGCGAGCGGGAAGGTGCGCGGCATGCCGCCCGCCACACGACCCAAGGCCGCAATCACCGCTTCGGGCGAGGCAGGCAGTGGATCCCGCTGCAAATGCCCCTGTCCTGGTGCCACACTCGGCGTCAGTAGGCAGGTATTTGGCGAAGCCGGCAATTGCAGCGTCGCGAAATCGAGCGGTGCCGGTGCGGGAATACCCTCAGCACCGCGCGAAAACAGGGCAGAGATCATGATGTGGCCCTCAAACGAATGACGCCGCGCAATTCATCGGGCCTGATCGGCTTGCCCTTGCGCAGGATTTCAATTTTGCCCTGGCGCGCAAGTTCTGCCGCCACTTGCCATACTGCGCCCAATAATGGGCGCCAATTCTCGGCAGAGACAGCGCGCGCCACATCGGTGGGGCATAGGCTTTTCTGCGGTCCGCGTTCGGCAGCGATGCGCAGCATGGCGGTAGTAATGGCTTCGATATTCATGGCGCGATCCAATCGGAAGAAAGATGGCCCGCTTCATCCCAGATGAAGCGCGCGCGTTGATGCCCGGCAGCAGCCAGCCAAAGCCATTCCAGCCTGTGAAAGCCAATCACCACGGCTGCGAAATGCGGGCGGCCAATATCACTATTCTTCGGCGCGGCGGGTGGCGCCACCACCAAGGTGCCAGAGGCATCGGGGGCAGCGTAGCACATCCTGCTGCTGCATTGGCTGGCTTCCCAGGCAGCATCCGCTACCGCATCATCCAAATGCAGCGTCGCGCGGCCCGCCACGCGCAGTTGGATATGCAGGGCAGCATCGTAGAAATGCATCATGACGCGCGGATCACGCGCAATGCCGCGCGCCTTGTCACTGCGGCGATCCGTGTGAAAGCGCAGGCGGCGCGCCTCGGCATCAAAGCCACGCAGCACAACGGTGCGAAGACTTGGTGCGCCGGTCCCATCCAGGCTCGCGATGGTTGGTGTGTGCAAGGGGTTGCGCCTATTCGGCACCGCATCCGCCAGCAGGCGAAAGGCTTCCTGCAGGCTTGCACTGATATCATCAGCGAAAGCGGGACGACCGGGCTTCATGCCAAGACCCTCGCGGCAAGTGCCGTACCGCTTTGCCAGGCCGCTTCGGCACGCCCGCCAATGCAGCCATCACTGGCATAGCCAATGCGCGCTGTGCTATCCCACAGACAGGGCTCGCCCAATGGCGCTTGCAGCAGCGAATAACGCCAGCGATGCGCCGCCGCCATGAAGGGCGCTGGCAAGGGCGCAGCGCTGAAACTTGCCAGTGCTGCCAACAATCGTTGCGTGATGTCTTCCGCAGGCAATTCCAGATGCGCCCTCGTCCAGGCCGGTGCAGATTGGATCACCCAATTTTCCTGCTGCACATTACGGCCCGGCTTGCCAGAATCCCGTGCGGCCCAGCCAATTGCGTGCGCTTCGGGACGCAGCGTTTCCGGCAAGGTCAGCCGCGCATCGAAGGATGCCATCACGGTCCAACAGGGCGCGTAGCGAATGGCGGCAAGCGCTTCATGCAGGACCGGCGCGTTCTGCCCTAGAACCTTTCGCGCTTGTGGTGCCGGCATCGTCAGCAACACCGCAGCAAAAGGCCCGGCTTCTTCCGGCGCGGTATCCGGCAGGGGCTTGCCTGGGCGCACCAGTCTTGCATCCCAATGACGCAGCATCCAGGCACCGGGGCGCCCAGTGATTTGCCCAACATGGCGCGCGCCAATGCAGGGAATTGCGCCTAGCAAGGCGCGCGGCACAGAAGACATGGAAGGCACGCCAACGCGCCGCGCCGCATCCGGCCAGGGCGCGGTTCCCACTTCAGCGAGAGCAGCGGCAAAATCCGCACTCTCGGCGCGCAGATATTGCGCGCCATGATCAAATTGCAGCTTGCGCCCTGCGGCTTCGATCCGCCGTGTCGCGAGCCGCCCACCAGGGCTGCGTCCCTTATCGAAAATTATCACCGAAACGCCGCGCGCGATCAAGGCACGCGCTGCTGAGATGCCCGCAAGCCCCACGCCCAAAATAGCAATCGGCAGCGCCATCAAAAGCCTCCGCCGGCAGCAAGCCAGGCCTGTTCCGCCAACGTTGAAACCCGCCCGAGTGCGGCATTGCGATGCGGAAAGCGCCCGAATTCCTGGATCACGACGCGATGCCGTCAAGCATAGTCAATCGCACCTTTTCCCAGGACGTGGTCTGGAATGTCGCGCAAACCTTCAAATAATGCGACAGACACATCCTGATCCGCTTTTGCTTCACTGTGTTCAAAGGTTAGATAGAGAAGGGGCTTCTCGTACGGCCCAAGCTGAAAATCAAAGCGCTTTTCCAGCACAACGGCACGCGCATTGGGGCGGGCATGCGTATCACTCGTGAAGGCGTCTGCGCTACCGCGAAATATATTGCGCGGGAATTGATCGAGCAGGATCAGCAGAGACAATGCGCCCTCAGGAGAGTCTGCCCAGGAATCGAAAACCCCTTCCCGCGCAGGGCGGATCAGCGCGCCGAAACGCACGCGGATTTCCGCGTCAAATTGATCATTCTTCTGGAACCAGGTCGGGCGATAGGTGTCGCGCCCTTCGGCATACCAAAAGGCACGGATGGCTTCGGCGTCGGTCACGACAGGGCGCGGTCCAAAAGCCGCACGGAGTGAATCGCCCCTCGCCCGCCCAAATCACCAATCTGGTGCCGGCAGGATGTGCCATCAGCGACGATAAGATCCTCGGCAGCAGCAGCACGCACTGTCGGCAGCAGCGACAATTCTGCCATGGCCTTAGATGCTTCAAGGCTTTCGGCCTGATAACCAAACGCCCCGGCCATGCCGCAGCAGGAAGAGGTGATGGGCTTCACGGTCACCCCTGGGATGCGCTTCAACAGCGCCACCGCCGCCGGAAAGGCACCAAATGCCTTTTGGTGGCAATGGCCATGGATATGCACCGTGGCTTCAACGGGTTTGAAGGCCAGCGCCGGCTTGTCACGCTCCAGCAATTCACTGAGCAACAGGGCACGCTTCGCCAAGGCGCGGCTTTCTTCACCCGGTAGCAGCACCAGGAATTCATCCCGTAAGGTCGTGAGTGATGAAGGTTCAATGCCCACCACTGGCGACGCAAATGGCTTTAGCGCTTCCATCACGCGGCGCGCTTCTACACGCGCTTCCTCCACCATCCCGGCGGCCAGCAGTGTGCGGCCTTCATCGAGCGGACGCATACCGCGTGGCGGCCGCGCCACAGCAGGATCATAGCCGGCAGCATGCAAAACGCGGATGGCGGCGCGCAAATTTTCCGGCTCAAAATACCGGTTAAAGGCATCGGGCAGCAGGATCACCTCATGCGGCCTGCCATCCGGCGCGCGCAATTCCCAATCATGAAAGACATCACCGCGAAAACGCGGCAGCGGCCTGTCTGCCGCTAGGCCCAGCATGCTTTGCGTCAGCGCCGGCAGGCCGGGGATCATATCGCGCAGATTGAACAGGAAGGGCGCCGTGGAAGCGAAGCGCGCTATGCGCGGCAGGCGGGCGATCAGGCGTTCGCGCAGGGGCACGCCATGGCGCTTGGCGCGTGCGGCCAAAGCCTCGATCTTCATACGCGCCATATCCACGCCGGTTGGGCATTCGCGCTTGCATCCCTTGCAGGAAACGCAGAGCGCCATGGCGTCGGCGACCTCATCGCCCGCCAGCGCATCCGGCCCCAATTGGCCCGTGAGTGCCAAGCGGAGCGTATTCGCCCGCCCGCGCGTCAAGTGCTGTTCATCGCGCGTCGCGCGATAGGATGGACACATGACATTGGCGTCAAATTTCTGGCAGGTGCCGTTGTTGTTGCACATCTCCACCGCGCTTAGCAGACCGCCGAGCGGGCCGGGATACTCAGACCAGTCCAGCGCCGGCGTTATCGCGGCATCTGCTGCATAGTCAGGCCCATAGCGAAACAGGCTGCGGTCATCCATGCGCGGCGGGCGCGTGATGCGATTGGGGTTCAGCACGGCGCGCGGGTCAAACGCGTCTTTCACCTCCTCAAAAGCCGTGACAATCCTATCGCCGAACATCGGGCGATGGAATTCAGACCGCACAATGCCATCGCCATGTTCGCCGGAATGGCTGCCCTTGTATGCGCGCACCAACGCAAAGCATTCCTCGGCAATGGCACGCATCTTCGCGACTTCAGCGCCATCCTTCATATTCAGCACAGGGCGCACATGCAGGCAGCCGACGGACGCATGCGCATACCAGGTGCCCTTGGTGCCGCGCCTCGCGAAAACCTCATTCAGCTTTTCGGTGTAATCGGCCAGATCATCCAAACCGACAGCGCAATCTTCAATGAAGGAAACCGGCTTACCATCGCCCTTCATGGACATCATGATATTGAGGCCAGCTTCACGCACCTCAGCAATCGCGGCCTGAAAGCCCGCATCGGTCGCGCGCACCACCTGGCCTGGATGGCCAAGATCGGCCATCATTTCTTCCAGCCGCGCCAAATCGCGCAGCAGGGGGCCATCTTCCTGGCCGTGGAATTCCACGATCAACAGGCTATCCGGTTCGCCGATCAGCATCTTGTCAATTGTGGCGCGATAAATCGGGATGGAACGCCCCAGATCAATCATGGTGCGATCCACCAATTCCACCGCTTCCGGCATCAGTGATACCAATTGCTTCGATGCTTCCATTGCCTTGCGGAAGCTCGGGAATTGACAAATGCCGAAAACCTTACGCGGCTTGATCGGCCATAGCTTCAAATCAAGCGCGGCAGAGAAAGCCAAAGTGCCTTCCGATCCCACCAGCAGCCGCGCCAGATTGCCGCGCCCCGCTGCCCGGGCTGCGGGGGTCAACGCTTCGATATTGTATCCACCCACGCGGCGGAGTTGTTCGGGAAAGCGCGCGGCGATTTCCTCCGCTTCCCGCGCGCCCAAAGCACGCAGGCGCTGGATCAGATCAGCAATCCCGCCCGGCACTTCGGCGCCGAGATCGTCCGGCAGATCGCCAAAGCGAAACCGCGTGCCATCCGCGAGCAGCGCATCAATCGCCAGCACATTATCGGCCATCAGCCCGTAACGGATGGATTTGGACCCGCAGGAATTATTCCCGGCCATGCCGCCAATGGTGCAGCGCTGCCAAGTGGAAGGATCAACCGGGTAAAACAGCCCCTGGGCCTTCAGCGCATCATTCAAGGCGCCCAAGGTAATGCCTGGTTCCACCCGCGCCACGCCGGCCTTGGCATCAAACTCCAGCACGCGCCTTAGATATTTTGTGCAATCCAGCACCACAGCGCGGTTGACAGTCTGCCCGCATTGGCTGGTGCCGCCGCCCCGGGGCAGGATCGGCACGCCCTCTTCGCGGCAAATCGCCAAAGCCGCTTCCACATCCGCCAATGACCGCGGGACCACCACGCCAATGGGTTCCTGCTGATAGATGGAGGCATCAGTCGCATAGCGGCCGCGATCCGCGGGGCGGAACAGCACCTCGGCCCTGGTCTCACGGCTGAGGCGCAGGGCCAGGCGGGGGTCTCCGGGGCTGATCCGGCCAGGGGGCAGGGCATTCATACGGGGCGGTCCTATACATCTTATGCGGAATTGGTCTTGGCACGGATGGGGGGATTCGCCCATGTATGGGCCACAAACAAGGACTCCATTATGGCCTATTTCCAGCCGAAGCCCACTGCCGGGCGCCATTTCCTACAAATCCCGGGGCCGAGCAATGTGCCGGACCGGGTGCTGCGTGCGATGGATAACCCCACAATGGACCATCGCGGGCCGGATTTTGGCATCTTCGGCAAGGGCGTGCTGAAGAAAATCTGCCGCATTTTCAAGACGCAAGGCCCGGTGCTGATCTACCCCGCCAGCGGCACCGGGGCCTGGGAAGCGGCGCTGGCCAATACGCTTTCGCCTGGCGACCGGGTGCTGATGTGCGAAACCGGCTGGTTCGCGCATCTTTGGCACGAAATGGCATCACGCCTTGGCATTGTGACCGATTACGTGCGGACCGATTGGCGCCGTGGCGCGGATGTGGATGCGATTGAAGCGCGCCTTCGTGAAGACAAGGCCCATACCATCAAGGCCGTGGCCGTAGTGCATAATGAAACCAGCACAGGTGCCACTTCGCGGATTGGCGAAGTGCGTCGTGCGATGGATGCCGCCGGCCACCCGGCGCTGTTGCTGGTGGATACCATTTCCTCGCTCGGGTCCATGGATTTCCGGCATGATGAATGGGGCGTGGATGTCACGGTATCGGGTTCACAAAAGGGGCTGATGCTTCCGCCAGGGCTGTCCTTCAATGCGATCAGCGCCAAGGCACTGAAGGCGAGTGAAACCGCCAAGCTGCCGCGCAGCTTCTGGGATTGGCAGCCGATGATCGCTTCCAATGCGACGGGCTACTTCCCTTACACCCCCGCGACCAATCTTCTGTATGGGCTGGATGCGGCGGTGGATATGCTGCTGGAAGAAGGCTTGGATAATGTCTTCGCCCGGCATGATCGCCATGCAGAGGCCGCGCGCCGCGCCGTGCGTCATTGGGGTTTTGAGATTCAATGCGCCGATCCGCGCCATTATTCATCCGTGCTGACGGCGGTGCGCCTGCCCGAAGGCCATAGCGCCAATGCGCTGCGCGCCACCATCCTGGAACGCTTCAACATGAGCCTCGGGAATGGGCTTGGCCAATTGAATGATCGCGTTTTCCGCATCGGCCATTTGGGCGATTTCGGTGACCTGCAATTGATCGGCACCTTGGGCGGGGTCGAGATGGGCCTGCGCGCTGCCGGCGTGCCGCATCAATCGGGCGGCGTTCAGACGGCGATGGCTTATCTGAGTGGGAATGCCTGATCTTCGAAGCGTGCAGAGAAGGCTTCCATTTCTTCGGATTGGAAGCTTTCCAGCCGCGCTATAATCACGTCAAAACGCCAGTTCCACCAGGCAATCGCTTGCAGACGCCGAGCAATGTGGCGCGGGCAGCATTCTGTCCAGCGCCCTCCTTATGTACCAGTGGTTTGTGGGTTTACTAAGCATGTTCCGGGTGCCGGCGGCCGCATGCCGCATGACAGCGAACCATTCGCCCATATAACGCCCAGCATCAAAGCCCGTCACGGCATCAACGCCTCTGGGTGGGCCCAGGCACCCTCCCAGCAGCAGCAGGGCAAGTAAGGTGAAGTGCCGCATTTGTTGCTTCATTTCAGCTCAACGCTCCCGCCGACGCGCACGCCAGTCCCAGGGCATTTCAAAAGTACCCTCCCAGAGCCCACGACGGGCATGCCGCGCCCGCTCTTCATCTTCAGCGTAATCCAAGGAGAAGCGCCGAAAGGCAACCGCCCAGCCGTTAGCAACCATCCATCTGGAGATATCCTCGCTCCCCTTCAGGCAGGTTGCGATGATACGGCCATATCGGTCCCGATCTAAGGGGCGGCATCTGACGGAACTATTCGCTATTCGCTCAGCCAGAACCAAGGCGGCACGCTGTCCGCAGCGCCAGGGGGTTCTATTCGACGATAAGCACTCCTGTGAGCTCTCGGGCGCATCTATGCCGTGCAGGCGAATGCGCTGCCTATGAATCTCAATCGTATCGCCGTCTATGACGCTGGCAATTCCAACAATTTCAGGTTGCGCTGATATGGGCGCAGCATATGAATCAGACGCGATGATTACTAGGCAGCATAGGCCCACGATTTTTGCGGCTAAATTCATTGTCTGGGGCATATCATAGCTTAGCAGTGAATGGCTATACGGTCGTGGCGGCGCCACACCACATTCCTTTCTGGAAGGCCCTTCTTTCGATCGCCGTGGAAATCTTTGGCTCACCGATATTGTCCTTGGGCGTATTTTCCGTGTCACGCCGGCTGGTGAGTGGTCAGTGGTCGCAGAATATGATGGAGAACCGAATGGCTTGGCCTTCCACCGTGATGGTTGGGCTGCCATTACCGATGCAAAGCGCGGTCTGCTTCGCCTGAACCCCGAAACCGGTGAAGTTTCGCCCCTTTTGCCCAGGGCGAGACGGGAGGGATTTCGCGGCGTGAATGACTGCACTTTCGCCAAGAATGGTGATTTATTCTTTACGGATCGGGGGCAAACTGGCCTGCAAGACCCTGCCGGGCGTGTCTATCGTCTGCGCGCTGGGGCTTCCCAGGCGGATGCGCTTATCTCCAACGTGCCAAGCCCAAATGGCCTTGTTATGACCGAAGATGCGCATACGCTTTATGTGGCTGCGACGCGCGATAACGCGATTTGGCGCGCGCCGATCACGGAAGATGGTGGCGTTATTCGTGTTGGTCGTTTTATTGCCATGTCAGGCGGCTTAGCTGGGCCTGATGGTATAGCGATGGATGTTGAAGGCAATATCGCGGTTGCGCATGCTGGCATCGGGAGTGTTTGGATCTTCTTCCGGCTTGGTGAACCATTGCTTCGCATTCGTTCACCGCGCGGCTTGGCGACCACCAATGTGTGCTTCGGCGGGCATGAGAATAGCGATGTTTTCATTACTGAAAGCGACAGTGGCAGCGTTTTGCGGGCACGATGGAAACACCCTGGGGCGATGCTATTCTCTCATTGCTGATTGGCGCGCGTCATAGTGATTTAGACTGGTTGTCCGAATTTCGGATTCTCCTCTACCGAGAAATATATCCAGCCTGGATATCTCTCTCGCGCGCCACCTTATTTCGTTGATCAGGGTCGCCATGCCCGCCACCGCCTGGTGTTGCCAAAATAACGGTGTCACCACGCGACAGAACATATTGCTTCTTTGGGTCTACCTTGTCGCCATTGATGCGCAGTACGCCGGGTGCACCCGCCTTGCCGCCTTCAATGCCAAAGGCTGGAAAAATAGTCCGCTCCGCAAGGAATGAAACGGCAATGGGCGTTTCTGATCTGCTTTCCAACGCGATTTCCTGACCAAGCCCACCACGATGCCGCCCGGGCCCGCCGCTATTGGGACGCAAACGTTTGTAGTGAACGCGCAAGGGCGCGATATGTTCGGTGATTTCGATGGCAGTGGATGAAACATTTGATGGCCAGGAAAGGCAGGATATGCCATCGCCGCGCATATTGGCGCCCATGCCACCATTGTAGAAAAACATATTGGCGTAGGGCTTGCCATGCGCATTCACGCCCGATTGATTCATGCCCCACATGGGGGAACCGCAGGCCGCCATCACACGTTCAGGCACGATTTGCCCAAGGCAACCGAAAACCAGCATGGGAAGGTAGTGCCCGATCAGCATGCGTGAGCCACCGGAAGCAGGAAATACTGGGTTCACGATACAGCCATCAGGCACGATCATGGAAATTGGCCGCCATGCACCCTCATTATTCGGCAGATTTGGGCTGGTGCAGACCTTCACGCCATACATGGTCATGGCGTAGGTATAGCAAAGCGCGCAATTGATGGCCCGATCCACCTGCGCATCCGTACCGGTATAATCCGCGATGATCCGATCACCCTCAATCGTCAAGGAAAGCTTCAGCGTGACAGGCTTGTCCATAAGGCCATCGGTCTGCAATTCGCTTTTATAGGTACCATCAGGCAAGGCAGCGATGGCGGAACGCATTGCCGCTTCGCAACGCACATGGATTTCTGCAGCCAATGACGCAAGATCATTAAGCCCTGCTTGCTCCATCAGGATATGAAGGCGTTCTTCCATCAAATCCAGGGCAACAACCTGCGCCCAAAGATCACCCATGGTCTGTTCTGGCGTGCGCACATTCTTGCGCAGGATTGCGACAAGGGTTTCATCAGCCTCACCCGCACGCATGAGCTTTAAGGGTGGAATTTGCAACCCTTCCTCAAACACTTCACGCGGTTCGGGGCTGCGTATCTTGCCGCCAATATCCGGCGCATGTGCGGTTGAAGCGCTGAAGGCAATCAGCTTGCCATGGCGGAAGATTGGCTTTGCGACGGTGATGTCGGGCAAATGCCCAGTGCCGAGCCAGATATCATTGGTAACTAAAACATCGCCTGGCTTAAGCGTTTCCGGTGGAAAGAATCTCAGGAAATGCTTGACAGTTTCTGGAAGCGTTCCGATGAAGCTTGGAATGCTTTCGGTTGCCTGTACCAGACTTTGGCCCGCCGCATCTGTAACAATGCAGGAAAAATCATAGCTTTCCCGGACCAGCGTGGAAAAACTTGTTCGCACCAAAGCCGCCGCGGCTTCATCCACAAGTGAAATAAGCCTGCGCCAGAGCAACTCCAGCTCAACAGCGTCAAATTGGCGGGGTGTCTCTGCGTTCATGATACATACTCCGCCATGATCGATCCTTCAGGCAGCAGCGAAATGCGCGCGCCTGGACCCACAATAAAGGTACTTTCGTTTTCTTCGAATACGGCGGGCCCCGTAATGCTGATGCCGGGTGTAAGGGCATAACGATCATAGACAGGGGTACTGCGCCTTTCGCCGAGTTCATCGAAATAGACGTCCCGATAACCTTTCAGCGCTACCTTCCCAGTATTTTGCTGATCCAAACGAAGCTTGCCCCCCGCGCCAGGCATTGGGGCCGTCACGGATACGCGCAGTGCGACAAATTGAACCGCGCCCCCTGGTGGTATGCGGCCAAATAAATTTCGGTAGGCCGCTTCAAAGGCGGCAAGTATTCCTTGTTGATCTGATGACGCTTCTAGCGCCACGGTTATCTCAAAGCCTTGCCCGATGTAGCGCATATCGGCAACCCGCCGCAGCCGTGCTTTATCCATTTCAGCACCGGTTTCACGAATGATGGCCATGCCATCCTTTTCCAACTGGGAGAAAATTGCATCCGCCGCGGCAAGGTCAGTGCTCGCGAGCGGCATATTGAAGGACGCAACCCGGTCAATACGCGCGGGCGCCATCAGCATACCAATAGTGCTGCCAGCCCCTGCACCTGGTGGGCAGATCACATGCCTGACGCCAAGTTTGCGCGCGACATGCCAGGCATGCACAGGCGCCGCACCGCCTGTGGCAAGCAAGGCGTAGTCTTGCGGAACGCGGCCACGCTCTGCAATCGCGACACGCGCGGCGCCCGCCATATTCTCATTCACCACATCATGAATACCAAAGGCACCGCGCAAATCGTCCAGCCCCATGCTTCTGGAAAGCGATCCGAGGGCCTGCTCGGCACCCGGAAGATTAATGCGCATCGCGCCGCCCAAGAAGAAATCGGCGTTGAGATACCCCAAGGATAAATCACCATCTGTCACCGTCGGCTCATGCCCACCCCTGGCGTAACAAACTGGCCCAGGTTGAGCGCCTGCGCTCTCAGGCCCTACATGCAGGGTTCCCAAGTCACTGCGGCGAGCGATAGAACCACCGCCGGCGCCAATTTCAATCAATTCCACTGTGGCGATTTGAATGGGCAGGCCGCTGCCGCGCAGGAAACGCTTGGTGCGCGCGGCCTCAAAGCCCCAGGCAACCAGCGGCTCGCCATCATCCACCAAGGCAAGCTTGGCTGTGGTGCCGCCCATATCGAAAGCCAAGACGCGATTAAGCCCCGCATGCCGCCCAAACCACGCCCCCGCAAGGGCACCTGCGGCCGGGCCACTTTCAAGTAACTGCACCGGTGCGCGCTTTGCTTCAGCCACATGCGTCAAGCCACCATTGGACAGCATGAGGAAAAGCGACCCTGGTATCCCTACCTGCTTCAGCGCCTTTTCCAAATTCTCAAGATAGATTTCGGCAATTGGACGCACATAGGCATTTGCAACGGCCGTCACGCAGCGCGGGTATTCCCTAATTTCCGGGGCGATATCCGATGACAGGGTGATGGAAAGCTTTGGATATTTTTTTGCGATCGCCTCGGCCGCCATCCTTTCATGAACTGGATTGGCGTAGGAATGCAAAAAACAAATGGCAAGGCTGGTGATACCGGCTTCCACCAGAAACGCAACCTCGAGAAGCATGGCTTCGATATCAAGATGTATTTCCACCTGACCATCTGGCGCCAAACGCTCATGCACCTCTCGGCGAAGTGGCCGCGGTACCAAGGGCTTCGGCATTTCAAGAAACAGATCATAGAGTTCGTACTTACGTTCCCGGCCAATCTCAAGAACGTCCGCGAAGCCTGCTGTCGTCAAAAGCCCGGTCGGCGCGCCTTTCCTTTCGATCAGGGCATTCGTGAAAAGCGTTGTTGCATGAACAACGCGACCAATGGAGGCCGGCGCTATATCGCCTTTCTTGAGGAGACGCGTAAGTCCCAGCATGGTCCCGCACGCAGGATCGTCAGGCGTAGTACTTTCTTTCCAGATGATCGCCCGGCCATCACTCGGGTCAAGGACAACCAGGTCAGTGAAGGTGCCGCCAATATCAATACCAAGCGAGAGAGACGCCGACATATTTATGATCCAGTATAAAGAGAAGACTGTGCCCTTAGACGGCGTCAATCGCCACGAATATTATTGGCCTGCACAACGCGACGCCAGGCTTCTCGATCACGCTTGATGCGCTCTTCGAAGGTTGTGCCGCTTTCGCCAAGCGGCAGCAAACCACGTTCCACCAATGTGCGCGCTGTTTGAGGGTCTGCCAAGGTTGCTGCGAATGCGGCGGCAAGGCCTTCGCGGATTTCCTTTGGCAAGCCTGCAGGCCCAGCCAAGCCGAACCAGTTATTGATTTCAAGCGCAGGCAGTCTACCCGCAAGGGGCGACAGTTCAGGCATCAGCGGCGATGCCTCTCTGGTGGTCACGCCGATGCCCTTTAATTGGCCCGCACGAATAGCGGGCGCAACTTCAGCTATATTGGCAATCATGATGTCAATACGGCCGGCCGAAACATCCAACGCAGCAGGTGCACCACCGCGATAGGATACATGCGTCATTTGTACACCAAGTGCGCCAGCAATCAGGGCGCCCCCCAAATGGTTGATGGAACCATTGCCAGCCGAAGAATAGGTTGCAGCCCCATTGCGTGAACGCGCAAATGCAGCAAGGCTTTCAAGATCATTGAAGGGCGCATCTGGGCGCGCGACAAGCGCCATGGGCGTACCGGCGAGCGCGGTAACAGGCGTGAGATCACGGTCAAGATCAAGCGGAATCGGAATGCCCGGGATGGCAGGCGCGACGCACATCATCCCCATAATGGCGCTCGCCAAGGTATAGCCATCGGGTGCGGCGCGGGCGGCTGCCTGCGCGGCAATGAAACCGTAAGCACCGCTGCGGATTTCAGGGATTACGCTTACGCCGCGGACCCGTTGAAGCCCTTCAGCGACAATACGCACAAGAATATCCACGGCGCCGCCAGGTGCGTAACCAATCAGGATACGAACGGGTTGCTGTGGTGTCCAAGCGGCCTGTGCCCTGACATTGACGCCTGCGAGAGTGAGCGGCGCGGCCGCCAACATGGCACGCCGTGTTACTCGGGTTTGGATATCCGGCATGAGGTTTCTCCGCATTGTTGGGACCATGTGCAGCGATCCTAGGGCGATTGACAATCAGGCGACAAGGGATGGTCGGTCTTATGCCGCCGTTTAAAGAGCTTGACAGGCAGGTGATCAAGGCTCTCGCGCCTAAAGCCTATCCCTTGAAAGCTATGGACGCCACGGATCCGCAAAGCATCGCCCAATAAACACAGCAGCTTTTAGATAGGAGGATTTCAACGTGATGGGATGGCAGCGTTAGTGCATTGCAAGTAGCGATCTATTGGCTGGCACGATTGGCCAATTGGGCAATAGGTCTCCATTTTACGCGATCAGCCTTGCCGATACGGCTGAATTCCTCGGGTGTAGTATACAATGGCGCAATGCCCTGACTATCAAGCTGCGCAATTGCACCGGGCTGAGCTAGCGTTTGCTTGATTGCCGCGTTCAAACTTTCAACCACGCTGCGGGGAGTTCCCTTTGTGGTCATCACGCCGAACCAGCTGCGTACCTCAAAGCCGGAGACGCCGCCTTCCGCCAGGGTAGGCACATCCGGTAAATGCGGCATGCGGGAAAGTAGCGGTACGCCCATGGCACGAAGCGCCCCGGTCTGGATATGCGGAAAACAGGTCGGCGTTGTCGCGAACATGAAATCAAGCCGACCCGCCAATAAATCCACCATCGCTGGGCCGCCACCACGATATGGTACGCCAATGGCGCGGACATCTGCCATTTGGCTCAATAAAAGTGCCGCAAGCCATGGGCTGGATCCAACGCCGGGATGGCCCCAGCTCAAGCCGCCAGGATTTGCACGCGCGGCAGAAAGCAAATCCGATAAGCTACGCCATGGGCGATCCTTTGATGTCACCAGCACGGTAAGCACATCAGCCACAAGTGCGATAGGCTCTAGAATCTCGAGTGGCTGCTGCTCATTTGGCGTATTCTGCACCAAGGGGTTTACCAACAGGGCGCCCATATTGTTGATGACGAGCGTATGGCCATCCGGCGCCGCACGTAACACAGGTTCCATGGCCAAGGCCCCCTGTGCGCCGCCACGATTTTCCACAACCACTGGCTGGCCCAAAATTTCGGCCATACCGTTGGCAATGAGTCGCCCAACGAAATCGAGCGATCCGGCGCTGGCGGAGCCAACCAACAACCTGATCGGGCGTGCCGGGAAAGGCTGCTGAGCGTCTGCCCTTGAGGCCAGCAAAACAGGCGTCGCAAGAAAAGATCGGCGGGTCATTTTGACGCTGCCGGAATGCTGCGGTTTCTTGGGACGCTCCCCATATCGTTGCCCACTGATCCCTTTAAGATGTCTCATCATCATAATTCCCAAATACCTGCCAATCACTCCTATGTCAGCACCAGCTCATACCTTTTCTATATTCCAGTCAAATAAGGCGGGTCCCGGCAATACGCCGCGCAAAGACCGTCGATGCGCAATGACACCACGGTATTGCCCCAGTGGTATCAACGTGCCTATTTCAAGATGGGTTTTTTCTAGCTGTTTCACGATATCTCGGCGCTTTGCAGGGTCAGCCTCAAAGGTCCAGGCATCGGTCAATTCGCCAACGCGGCGGTCACAGGGCTAACCAAACCACGCCTGATCACAATGGCGTGCCAAATTGTTCAATAGCGGATTGGCAATACCCGTAAGCGTGGCATTGGTAACAAACAGATTCCACGCACCTTGCCCTGGCGGCGCGCGATCCGCCTGACGTTGGACAAGCGTGCTCCAATCCATCACCTGCAAATCAACTGTGGCGCCCATTTTGCGAAGTGCATCTGCAATTAGCAGGGCGCTTGGATGCAAGGTGGCATTATCAGCCGGATCCAAGACAACAACGGGCCGCCCATCATATCCGGCCGCGCGTGACTGGCGCCCGGCGCGCTTGCGAAGGACAGTGCCAGCCACTATCACCATTCCAGACTCTCGTTATGAATGAGGGACGCTTGGGGGGCAGGTCAGGCGAGGTGACCTACGTAGAGGGCGATATTGTCGATGTTCACTTTGTTCAAGACGCCACTGAAAATGGCATTCGGTGGGAGAAACGACTACGCGTATCGGCAATCCAAAAAGCTTGATACGCACCCAAAGGCGTTGCCTCCGCTTTTGGCCGTGGGGGGCGGTGCCAATGGCCTCCCAGTTCGCCTCCGAAGGCCCTATGGGTAACCTAGGTAATGATGTGCGGGCATACAGCTTAAAACACCAAGTCAACCCAACGGCGCTCCAGAGCCCTGCGAACGAGATGGCATTTACATTGCTGACCGCTATAGGGATGGGGTAACTCCCGCGATACGCTTCACTCACCATAGAGAATTTGGCTACCTGCACCGAAGCTGGGGTGTTAAATAGACCCCATGAAATTCGAGATCAGATCTTATCTCAAGGGTCAGAATATTGACCACGATTCCGCGGCGCTAAAGCCGACTTCTGGCAGAGAGGCGAGGGATAAAAAGAATTATGCCGAGTAAAGCATGGACGCCTGACACGCTGCTTGGGAAGGGGCTGATCACCGAAGCACAATACGCGGCAGCGGTGCGCTACTTGTACGACTATCAGCAAGGAGTGGCTGGAGCTGGAAAGCAATTTAAGCCCACTAAAAACCCGCACAGGGCCCCTCAGAACAGAACACCACGACAAGCGGCGCAAAGCTACAGAGACGCCTCGCGCGCCATCGGTGATTTTCTCAAGCCATGTGTGGGGTGGTGCGTTCTGTCGCGCGGGACAGTGTCAGGCCGGGCTAAGTGTCGGGGCTGGGAGACTAAAAAGGCGGCCGAATGTTTGATTGCAGCGCTTGATAGGCTCTCGGAACATTATGGGATGGCATGATGGCTAGAAAGCGAGAAGCACCGGCACTGGTGCTGGATGGCAAAAGCGCCAAGGTTAATTTGGATAAGCCAGCTGGCACCAAATATGTCCCAATGACGGATAGGTTGTTTGACGTTTTCCTGGAAAGGCTGACCCAAGGGGAAAGCCTGATCAAGATTTCCCGCGACAGTGGGATGCCGCATTGGAACGAAATCTGGCGCTATATGGCTCGGAGCCCCCAGGCCCATGAGAAGTACGCCGCCGCCCGTGCTGCCCAGGCACACATCATAGCCCAGCAAGCCCTGGACGAAGCCGTGAGGGGTTCCGGTGACCCAGCCCGGGACCGGTTGGCGTTCGATGCACGGCGTTGGTACGCGTCCAAAGTGGCGCCGCGGTGGTATGGTGATCGCGTGGACCACAAAATTGAGGTGTCAGAGGGTTATATTGAAGCCCTGCGCCTAGCTAATGAGCGGCTGAAGCTGCGGGGGCGGGAGGTGCGGTCGGTCATCAATCATGACGATCTATAAACGTCGATAAGGATTATCGCTTCGCGTGTGAAAATTTGACATACTAACAAATGGCGGTTTTTACTTTCGCACCACGATCAGTAGCCACCAAGAAGGGTTGCGACTTTGAAATTACTGTGCAAGCGCGCATTCGGTTTTTTAATCTCGCTTCCTCTATTTTTTTGGGGGTATTATTTTTTTCATGCTCTGCGGTTCTTTTGTGGTGTGGGCTTGGCAGGGAATTCAGTGGCTGTATTTAGGTGAAGCCGAAACATTCTCCGCGCGGATACTAATGTGTGAGATATTCGAATGCCCCAGCGGGGATCTGAGAGCGACATGGGTGGGCGCCATGAAGATTGTTAATTTCCTTCTAAATTTAAACGCAGGGGTTTTTTTATTAATTGTTGGAGGGATGGGCCTCTATATCATCGTTTTTATATTCCATAAATTAGCTAACCTTGGTGTCAATTTTGAATTTGTTATTTGGCTTGATTCGGGTTGGGGTCGCTCAAGATGAGGTCAATATGAATTTCGCACGTGGTTTCCTCCGCATTTGGATCGCAGCAAGTATCATATGGAGCGGCGTTGTGCTCGCTTCGATATGGAGTAGTTTTGTTAATCCTTACCTACCGACTAAGTTTTTTATACTCAGGCTAGACATGACAGTCGCTGAGCTATCTCCCGCCTTAGGGGTAAATGCTCCAAACCACAGAGAACTTTCATTCCCCGATAATGTAATAGTTTTCATTCCGCCTGAGGTGGCGGTTGCTAACCTCGACCAATGGGCGCCTATCTTTGCAAAGGAGTCCTCCCAAAACAGAAGTCAGGAAAAACTTGAGGTGCGGTTTCAGCTGGCGTTTTGGACTCTAGTGGCTATGACCGCTCTACCTTTGACCGCTCTGACAATGGGGTTGACGGTGACCTGGATTTTGAAGGGTTTTAAGCGACAATAAAACTACGCCTAGGAGCCCCGCAGTGGCGGAGCCATCACTGCCAAAATGAAAAGTCACCTGACATTCCGTCTCTTTTACGGATACATTTTAGAAAAACATAAATTTACTTGCCGCATATCAACAAGAATTAGCTTCTGCTCTTCAAGGATTTCGCAATCAAAGCGCCCGCGGCGTAAATTAGTGAATAAATCACCGCCATTGCAAAGGTAGCAATCAGGGATGCACTCAATTTCGGTTCGATGATGCCCCATGGCCCAGATGCTTTGTGGACGGTTATAAATGTAATAAATGACACGATCGTCAAAACAAGCGTGAATGGCAATACTCCAACCCGAAGTAAGCCCAAGCCCGCGAAAACCGCAAAAAACAGAATTTCTTCAAAATTCATCGATTGATCACTCCGGCCTGCTTCAAAGAGAACAAGTTTAACAATCAACCATCTGTCCGCCCCGATAACACACGGTTCTGCTGACCCGTTCCAGCCGGCGACGGGACTGCTGCCGTATTTCTGCATGCAATCACCATGCTTCGGTCACTAGTGGTCCCTGCCATTCCACCAGTGGGCGTTAGGTTAGCGACAAATCGGGGGGCTTCGCGCCGATCAATGACGTCATACCCTGCCGCCTTGCAGATCTCCCCGGCGCGCTCCAGGCAAGAGTTCCAGGATAGGGCCGCGCCACCGCATGACAGAGCGTAGGCAACGCGCCCGTCAGGCGCATAAATCTGCTGGGTTTTAGTGCAGCCAACCATCAGCGTTGCCAAAATGACTACGCAAAAAGATCCGCGCATATCGATCCCCCCAGCTTTGTTTGCTGTCATCATTAAGGGGCAACGGCTTTAAGCGAGCAATAGCGCACCAACTGCCAGCGCCAACGGATCAGTTAGGCCAACCGCCAACGCGACCCCATAAAAATAGGGTCTCCGAGAAATTGTGCCTCAAAGAAACTGCAACGCGCGCGCGTGGACGCGGTGGAAGTTGCGGCGCTGGCACTGGGACAATGTGGAAGGTGAATGTGCCGCTTTCGACGGGTCCGCATGGGGTCCGCACAAAGAATATGCGACTATCGGCCACCACAAAAATTCATCTAAGCTATTGATTTCATTGGTGGGCGCACAAGGATTCGAACCTTGGACCCGCTGATTAAGAGCAAGCGGCAGCCAGACAAAAGCTTCAGGCAGGGCGCTTCATCTTCGCTGGATCAGCCTCGTCCCAAACACTCTCAGGTATTGGCAGGCCCGCGAAAACTTCCGGACCCAGCGGCTGATCGGGCGCAATGCCCAAGCCTTCCAGCACCCACATCAATTGCCGCGAATGCTGACCCGCATGCCAGACCGTGCGCTCCAAGAATTCATGCATGGTCTGTTCGCCGTAATAGACATCAGCGCGGTCAGACCAATCCTGCGTCCGGCCAGGGCCATCAAACCAATCGGACATGCGCTGGCGCATTTCATCGCAATAGGCGATCAGCTTTTCGCGTGTCGCATCCTGTTCTTCCGGCACGCGCATATAGCTATCGAAGGTCAGCGGAATGCCGTTTTCATGTTCCAGAAAGGCATCAGCGATATTGGCGATATGCCAGCCAAGCTGCGCAAAGGAACGCGGGCGCTTAGGCAGCATTTGCGCCAGAGCAGAATCCGGCATTTGCGCCAGAAACCGCGCACTGCCCGCCAAAATCGCATCCAGCCGGCGGCGCATTTCATCCACCGGCAGCATGCGCTGTTCGCCGAGTTTGATGTCGCAAAGCTTCGCGATATCGCGCAGCACCTGGCCATTGGCCCAGGCATCGCCGCGGGTGACAATCGGCACTTGCCTGAGCCCAAACCGCGCAAGCTCATCATAAGCGCCATCATCCTCCAGTACATTGCGGGAAATGAAGGGTGCGCCATGACGCGTGAGGAATTCCTTAGTTCGCAGACAGGACGAACATCCGGTCATCCAATAGACACGAATGGCATCATCAGGCGTAGTGATATTATTCATGGACATTCTCCCTTAATCATTTCGCTTGGCGAGATTCGCAAGATATTCGATCACTTCGTTGCGTCCGACGACATCGCCATATTTAGCGTTGATATCGAAAAGATTGGCGTCATGTGGCCCATCATGGCGATCCCCCACACATTCGCGCGGCACGATAACGCGGTAGCCATGCTGCACTCCATCCAGCGCGCCGGCGCGCACGCAGCCGCTGGTCGAACAGCCAGCCAGGATCAGCGTATCAATGCCAAGCGTGGCGAGCATGGGCGCTAGCGGTGTGCCGAAGAAGGGGCTTGGATATTGCTTGACGATGACGACCTCTTCCGGAAGCGGCGCCACTTTTGGGTCAATTTCAGCAAGCGGTTCACCTGATATCAGGTTGCGCAGCGCCGGCACCTTGCGCACGAACCAGCCGCCATCGGCGCCCGAGGGGTGATACATCACCTTGGTATGGATAACCGGAATGCTGGCCGCGCGCGCGGCTTGCAGCAGTGGCGCCGTATCGGCCACGGCGCGCACCACGCCTTCCGCAAAAAACGGCGAACCTGGCGTTGTATAGGCAAGGGTGAAATCAATCACCACCACGGCCGGGTTGCGCCCGTAGCCAACCTTGCCATCAAAAACACCCGTGTAATTGTCTTCGCGAGAGACCGACATCGGCGATACTCCTCAATGCTCTTCGGGGAAATGACAGGCGGTGAGATGCTGCGCGCCGCCTGAGGGCGTAAGCGCGGGGTCTTTTGTTACGCAAGCCACCGGCAGGCGCGTGCCAGCGGCCGCGACCGTGTCACCGCCGCGTGCAGCGATAATGCGCGCGCGTGGGCAGCGCGGATGGAAGCGGCAGCCGACGGGCAAGGCGGCGGCTGAGCCGATCTCCCCAATCGGGCGGATACGTTCGCGCGTTCTTTCGCGCACCGGGTCCGCATGCGGCACGGCGGACAGCAACGACACCGTATAGGGATGGCGCGGTGTGCGATACAGCGCTTCACGCGGCGCGATTTCCACAATGCGCCCCAGATACATCACCGCCACGCGATTACTGACATGCCGCACGACGGCCAGATCATGCGCGATGAACAGGTATGAAACGGATGAGCGGGCCTGAATCTCTGCCAGTAGATTGAGGATTTGCGCCTGTACCGAGACATCAAGCGCCGAGACAGGTTCATCCAACACCACCAGCGCGGGATCAAGCGCGATGGCGCGCGCAATGCCGATACGTTGGCGCTGCCCGCCGGAAAATTCCTGCGGGTAACGCCCCGCCATGGCGGCACGCAGCCCGACCAGCGACAGCAAGGCGCCGACACGTTCACGCGCTTCATGCCGCGACATGCCCTGGGTGGTCATGGGTTCCGCGATGATCTGCCCCGCTGTCATGCGCGGATCGAGCGAACCATAGGGATCCTGAAACACCATTTGCATGCGCGGGCGCATGGCGCGCAATTCGCTGGCGGAAGCGCTGATCACATCGCACCCTTCAAAACGGAGCTGCCCGCCGCTTGGTTCAATCAGGCGTAGCACCAGCCGGCCAAGAGTGGATTTGCCGCTGCCGGTTTCCCCGACCAAGCCGAGTGTTTCCCCTGCCACGAGGTTGAAGGAAACCCCATCCACGGCGCGCACAAGGGCGCGCCTGGCGCCAAAAAGGCTATTGCCGCCGCCGAAATTCTTGTGAAGCGCTTCAACTTCCAAAAGGGAGGTCATGGCGCGACCTCGAGCAGTCCCGCCCTGTGGCAGGCCACCGCGTGCTGATCCGCTGTAAGGTCTGGGCGTTCGCGCAGGCAGCCGGCATCTTCGCGCATGGCGAAGCAGCGCGGCGCAAAGGCGCAACCCGCGGGCCGGCGTGCGGGATCAGGCGGCGCGCCGGAAATGGGCGCAAGCTTTGCCCCGGCGGGCGATTCCATATCAGGAATGCTGCGAAAGAGTGAGATGGTGTAGGGATGGCGCGGCGCGCGAAAGACTTCGTCAACCGTACCGGTTTCCACCACGCGCCCGGCATACATGACCGCAACCCGATCCGCCTGGCGCGCAACCACGCCTAGATCATGCGTGATCAGCACCATGGCCATGCCATCCGCCTCACGCAAATCCGTGAGCAGATCGAGCACCTGCGCCTGCACCGTCACATCCAGCGCGGTGGTTGGTTCATCGGCAATCAGGACACGCGGTCCGAGCGCGATTGCCATGGCGATCAACACACGCTGGCGCATGCCGCCCGAGAATTGATGCGGGTAATCATCCACGCGCCGTGCGGGGTCTGGGATTTGCACCCGCGCGAGAAGGGCAATCGCGCGCTCCCGTGCCTCCGCGCGCGAAATCGGCAGATGTGCGCGCAGGACTTCGATGATCTGATCGCCAATGCGAAAGACCGGGTTCAGGCCCGTCAGCGGGTCCTGGAACACCATGCCAATCCGCGCACCGCGGCGCCGGCGCAATTCCTCAAGCGAGAGCCGCAACAAATCCTCGCCTTCCAGAAGCGCCTGGCCGGCGATGACGCGGCCTGGCTTGGGCAGCAGGCCAAGTGCAGAGGTGAAGGTCACGGTCTTGCCAGAACCACTTTCGCCCACAATGGCGAGCGTTTCCCCCGTCTGCACTTGCAGGGAGACATCTTCAACCAACCGCACCGCGCCAGCTTCGCCCGGTACAGCGGCGGTCAGGTTCCACAATTCAAACATCGCGGTCATAGCAGCTTGCCAGTATTGCGGCGCATTTGCGGGTCCAGCGTATCGCGCAGCCCATCGCCGAGCAGGTTCAGCACAATCACGGTAAAGGCGATGCAGAGCCCGGCGGAGAGCGAAATCAGCGGATTGGTGGTGATGGCGGTCTGGCCTTCCGCGATCACATTGCCCCAGGTAGGCGTGGGCGGCTGCACGCCAAGCCCCAGGAAGGAAAGCCCGGCTTCCGCCAGAATGGCCGTGGCGGCGCTCACGGTCGCTACCACAATCACCGGCGGCAGGGCATTCGGAATCACGTGGCGTATCAGGATTTTCCAGGTGGAAAGCCCAATCGCCCGCGACGCTTCAATGAACGGCCGCGGACGGATGGTGAGCACGACCGAGCGCATCACCGCCGCCACGCGCGGCGTATAGGCAATCGCCACTGCAAGGATGATGGAATCAAGCGTATTGCCGCGCGCCGCCACCAGTGCAAGTGCCAATAGAAAGGATGGAAAGGCCAACATGATATCAATAATCGCGACCAGCGCGCGTTCCACAAAGCCCCCGGCATAGCCCGCAATGGCCCCAAGCAGCGTACCGGCTGAAAGCGAGATCAGCACAACATAAAACCCGACTTGCAGCGAAACCTGCGCGCCATGGATCAGGCGGGAAAGCACGCAGCGGCCGAATTGATCGGTTCCCAACCAATAGGTAGCTGACGGCTGCGCCAGCGTATTCATCAAATCCGTGCGTGTCGGTGAATGGGGGGCAATCCAGGGCGCGAAAAGCGCAACCAGAACCAAAAGCCCGATCCCAATTGCCCCTATCATGAAGCCAGGATGGCGCAGATATTGGCGTAGCGTGGCGCGTTTGCGCGCGGCATTGTCTTCCAGCGCTTCTTCCGCTTCGGTGATGGCCGTCATGTGCGCCGCAGCCTTGGGTCTATCGCGCCATAAATCAGATCAAGCGCGGTATTCAGCAGCACCACCGCTGCCGCCAGCACCAGAACACCTGCCTGCACCAGTTGGTAATCGCGCGACAAAATCGCCTTCAGAATGGTGGAACCAAGCCCAGGCCGACTAAACACCGCCTCCACCAAAATTGCATTGCCCAAGGACCACGCGAAGGTCACACCTATCACCGCGAGCACAGGGATCAGCGCATTGCGGAAAGCCAAATGCCAGACAATACGCCTCTCCGGCACACCCATGGCGCGCGCAACACGAATGAAATCCTGCCCCAAAATCTCCAGCATGGCAGAACGCGTGAGCCGCGCGATATAGGCCGCCACCGAAAGCCCAAGCACAAGGGAAGGCAGCGCCAAATGATGCAGGCCCTTCCAGAAACCGGGCTCACTTGTCGCGCCAAGTGCGGGGAAAAGACCAAGCGCATGCGAAAGTGTGAGGATCGCAACCAATCCCAGCCAAAATACGGGAAAGGAAATGCCACCCAAGGCCAGCAGCATCACGGCAAGATCGACCGCGCTGCCCTGGCGCACCGCTGCGATAATGCCGAGGGGCACACCAAAACAAATGGCAATCGCCATACCCGCGACGGCGAGCGTCGCTGATGGGGGAACCGCAGCCAAAATCTCGGCCAGCGCCGACTGCCCTGTCACCACCGAAACACCCATATCACCCTGCGCTGCGCGCAGCAGAAACACGCCATATTGCTGCCAAACCGGCAGATCGAGGCCCAGGCGCGCGCGAAGGGTCGCGAGCGCCTCGGCCGTGGCAAAATCGCCCAGCATGTAAAGCGCGGGATCGCCCGGAATGGCCCGCATCAGAAAGAAGGCCACCGTGACGATCCCAATCAGCGCGACAGCAAACTGCGCCGCGCAGCGGGCGAGGTAACGGATCATCAGGCGCCGCGAAGCGACACCGGTGACGCATTCACCGTGAACAGGCTGTTCTGCACAAAGCCCTGCACATTCGGCCCATGGGCGATGAAAAGCCTATCGGCATAAAGCGGAATGACAGGAACATCTTCCATGGTCTGGCGCAGCAAGCGGTTATAGGCTGCCTTGCGGCCCGCCAGATCAGGCGCACGCGCCGCTTCCGCCAAAAGAGCATCGGCGCGATTATAGCGCGATGTATTCAGCCCCGGCGGGTGCGAACGCGTGTGATACAGCGTGACCAGCGGGCTATCGGGATCGGGCGGGCCAACCACCGCCGTGATGCAGGATTGCAGATTACCCGAAGACCGCGCCTGCACATAAGCGCCGCGTTCCAGTACGCGCACCGTCGCCTGAATGCCTACCTGCTGTAAATCATTCGCAAGTGGCACCGGGAAACGGTCAAACGGGTTCAGGCCAACCGTGGTGATTTCGAAACGGAAATTTGAAACGCCCGCTTCCCGCAATAGCGCACGCGCACGATCCGGATCATAGGGATAGCGCGGCACGCCATCATCGCTGAATTCCTGGAAGGTGGAGGTCAAGACGCTGGTCGCTTCAAACTTTGTGCCGCGGAAGAAGCCATCAATCAGCGCCTTGCGGTTCAGCGCATGGATCATGGCGCGGCGCACGCGCACATCCGCCAAGGGCCCGGCGGTGGTATTAAGCACCAGATTGGCGGTATTGTTCGCTGGGCGATCCAACAAGGTCACGCCGGTGGCGCGGCGCAGTCTTTCAATCACGTCAGGGCTTTGCAGCGCGAAGAACACATCCAATTCGCGGTTTTCGAGCGCAATCGCGGCCGCAGTTTCATCACGCACAACGCGGAAGACAATGTCCGTCAGCGCCGGCGCGCCACCGAAATAGGCGGTATTCGCAACCAGCCGCACCTCATTGCCCGTCGTCCAACGGTCAAACATGAAGGGCCCGGTACCGATCGGGTTCATGGTGTAACGTTCACCAAGTTCCGTGACCGCACGGCGGGAGACGATCCAGCCCTGGTTGAAGGCGCAAAGCTTGTGCAGGAAGCCCGAATTGGGTGCTTCCAGCACCAGGCGCACCGACAGTGGATCAGGTGTTTGGATTTCCTTGAGCCCCGCAAGCTGCCCGCGATAGAGGCTGCCCGTTGCAGGATCCAGCACACGCTCGAAGGAAAATTTCACATCATCCGATGTGAAGGACCCATAATTCTTGTGCCAGGTGACATTGGGACGCAGCCGGAAGGTCCAGACCGTGCCATCGGCGGAAACCTCATGTCCTGTGGAAAGATCGGGCACAATTTCATTGGTGCGCTGATCATATTGCACGAGGCCGCTATAGACATGCCCGGCGATGGATTGGTTTTCGATCTGGAAAATCCGCGCCGGATCCAGCACGGAAATATCAGACCCGAAACGCACGCGCAGCGTGCGCGCACCCTGCGCCATGGCCTGCACGCCCGTGCCTGCCCCAAAGACCAGCGCCGCAGCGCCGCCCATCCAAGCGCGCCTGCCGAAACTCGGCGCCATCATCGTCTCAGCCATATTTTTGCTCTCCCGTTTTTGCTGAACCTGTTGTTGCTTCGCAGGCGGGGTTCGCCGGCGGATGCTCCTTGGGCCAATCGCGCGGCAGGCGCGCTGCGATGATGGCGATGCCTTTGGCCAATTCAGCCGCGCGCGCGGCGTATTGCGGCGGGATCATGCGGGCCTCCTGCTGCGCCAATCGGTCGCGCCCTCAAAGGCCATGGCGGCGCGGAACATCGCGGCCTCATTGCCTTGGCGCGTCATCATCTGCCAATGCAGCGGCAGCCCTGTCTCAGAAAAGCCCGTGCATTGCACGAGCGCCGGCAACCCCGCGAGGCTCGCAGGCGTCAGCATGGTTTCCATGGTGTAATTGGAGGATTCCGGTTCCACACCAAGGCGCGGCGGCAGGTGCAGCGTGCCAAAACACAGCACCACATCATGCGCATCCCAGAAGCGTTCCATCGCATCGGTGAAGGCACGGCGCAGGCGCTGCGCGGCCAGATAATCCACCGCACTGACACCCATACCCGCGAGCAATTTGTCGCGGAGCGCAGCACCCATCAATTCCGGTGTCTTGTGCAATTCGTCTTCATGGATGGAGGCGGATTCAGCCGCGCCAATCACCCGCGCCGCATCCAGGCAAGTGGAAGCCGGCCACGGGAGTTTCGCATCCGTGATGCGCGCCCCAAGCCGCGACAGAACCGAAAGCCCAGCTTCAAAAGCGGCGGCGAGTTCAGCCTGGGCAGCAGGCAATCCAGGGCCAGGATCGCGCACCACGGCGACCCGAAGCCCCTTGGCACCTGCGCTGCCAGCGGCGCGCAATTGCGTGCCCAGCACGGCATCGAGCACAATGGCAGCGTCCTCGGCGGTCCAGGTGATGGGGCCGGGGCGATCCATGGAATAGGTATTGGGCAGACCGCCCGCCATGGGCAGCACGCCCGGCGTCATCAATACACCGCAACATCCCGTGGCGGCGGCGGGCAGGCGCACGGAACCGGTGGTGTCTGACCCGATGGCGAAAAGCGCCATGCCGGTTGCGACAGCAACACCAGCACCGGTGGAAGACCCGCCGGTGAAGCGCGCCGTATCCCAAGGATTGCGCGCGGGCGGGTTCGGCAAATCGAAATGTTCCGCCCCCGTACCAGTGCCATATTCCCAAGTGGCAAGCTTGCCGAGCAAGGGTGCGCCGGTTTGGCGCAGCATGGTGACAAGGGGCGCATCGGTGGCCGCGATTCGCCCGGCGCGCAGCCTTGAATTGGCGATGCAGGGCAGACCAGCGACATCAAAATTATCCTTGATGCCCCAGGGAATACCAGTGAGCGGCCCGGTCCCATGCATCGCGCGCGCCCCTGCCTCATCCAGGTAATGCACGGCATGCAGCGTGCCATTCCGGGCGGCGATGCGCGTAAGGCAGGCTTCAAGGATTTCTTCGGGCCTTGCGCTTCCCTCAGCCATTACGGTCAGGGCGCCTGCCACTGTCGGGATGACAGATTGCATACAATATGTATGCACGGGGGTTATCATGCCGCCTCCTGCCCGGTCTGTGCGGCGGCTGCCAGGAACACGGCCTTACCGGCTTCAACATGTGCGCGCATCACCGCGCCGGGCATCGCTGCTTCCCCAGCCTCACAAGCCGCGCGCAGCGTAGCCAGTCCCTGAGCGGTAGGCGCCATCGCTGCGTGCTCAGCTGCATGGGCTTCCAGCATAACTCGTCTCTCCGTTTGCCGAGCTTGAACAAAAAGTTCAGATAAATCAAGATTTCCACGAGTAGGCTCCCGTTAGCGCAGGATGGCCAGGGTCCTACTAGGTGCTTCTTGTGGCTCTGGCTTTTCTGAAGGGACCGTAGTCAAAGCGCGTGGTCAGCCACAATTGGAAGAAGCGGCTTGAATGTCAACCACCGAGGCACCGCAGTGGCCGGCTGCGAAACCCGGGCCAGCTACGCCGGCTACCCCAACAATAGCGCCACCGACTGTCGTGAGCTTAGGTTCAACTAGGCTCGCCCAATTGGGGTTGGCCAAGTCTAAAAATCAACCATCCGTCCGCCCCGATAACACACGGTTCTGCTGACCCGTTCCAGCCGGCGACGGGACTGCTGCCGTATTTCTGCAGGCAATCACCATGCTCCGGTCACTAGTGGTCCCAGCCATTCCACCAGTGGGCGTTAGGTTAGCGACAAATCGGGGAGCTTCGCGCCGGTCAATGACGTCATACCCTGCCGCCTTGCAGATTTCCCCGGCGCGCTCCAGGCAAGAGTTCCAGGATAGCGCCGCGCCACCGCATGACAGAGCGTAGGCAACGCGCCCATCAGGCGCATAAATCTGCTGAGTTTTAGTGCACCCAACTATCAGCGTTGCCAAAATGACTACGCAAAAAGATCCGCGCATATCGATCCCCCCAGCTTTGTTTGCTGTCATCATTAAGGGGCAACGGCTTTAAGCGAGCAATAGCGCACCAACTGCCAGCGCCAACG
>Ga0194129_10001197_pt1 | contig 43972 bp, 46 predicted proteins | sample TA2KigCa35mmetaG_FD_150862 | JGI IMG/M metagenome (GOLD analysis project Ga0194129, IMG submission 150862) | Freshwater microbial communities from Lake Tanganyika, Tanzania - TA2015038 Kigoma Deep Cast 35m | ecosystem: Environmental > Aquatic > Freshwater > Lake | place: Tanzania: Lake...
AACACCTCGGGGGTGATGAAGGCGAGGTTCCACCCGTCGGCGTGCTGGGCGGTGATCCGCAGCGTGGTCTTCTCGCCGCCGCCACCGACCCAGATCGGGAGCTTGGCCTGCACCGGCTTGGGCTCACAGTGCGCGTCGGTGAGCCGGAAGTGCTCCCCCGTGAAGTCGGCGACCTCCTCGTCGAGCAGCAACCGGACGCACTGCACCGACTCCTCGAGGATGCGCATGCGTGCGCCGATCGACGGGAAGGGGATGCCGTACGCGTCGTACTCGCCCTGGTGCCACCCCGCGCCGAGCCCGAGCACCGTGCGACCGCCCGACAGCTGGTCGAGCGTGGCCATTGCGTTCGCGTACACGGCCGGGTGCCGGTACCCGGCGCAGTAGACGAGGCTCCCGCACAGGACCCGCTCGGTCGAGAGCGCGAGCGCGGTGTGGGTCGTGAGGGCCTCGAGGCAGTGGTACCCGGAGCGCAGCGGGCCGTCGCCCCGGACGGTCGTGTCGGCGGCGTAGAAGTGGTCCCACACCGAGATCCACTCGAAGCCGTGGTCCTCGATGCGACGCCACAGCGCCTGGAGCTCGGACGTGCTGGTGTTCTGGAGGCCTGCGTGGACGCCGAAGTGCATGGCCGGGAGCCTCGCGCCACCGGAGGGGCCGCGTCGACCCGGGGCGGGGGGTGGGCGGAGAGGCCCGCCTACAGTGACGGCGTGCTCGAAGTCGCCTCGTGGCCCCAACTGCGCGAGCCGGTGCTCGTCGTCGCGCTCCAGGGCTGGGTCGACGCAGGCATGGCGGGGGAGCAGGCGGTCGAGGTCCTGCGGTCCCAGAGCCCGTCGGCCCGTCGCTTCGCGCGGCTCGACCTCGCCGACCTGGTCGACCTGCAGCAGACCCGCCCGACGACCGAGATCGTCGAGGGGACCACGCGCCGCATCGTGTGGCCCGAGCTCGAGTGCGTGGCCGGCGCCGTGGGCCGCGACCTCGTCCTCGTGACCGGGCCCGAGCCCTCGCTGCAGTGGCCGTCGGTGGTGGCGGGCCTGGTCGACCTCGCCCTCCGGCTCGACGTCGTCGTCGCCTACGGCCTCGGGGCGATGCCGACCGTCACCACGCACCGCCGGCCGGTCGAGGTCCTCGCCACCGCCACCGACGCAACGCTGGCCGAGCAGGTCGGCGCCCTGCGCACCGACTACGCCGGGATCACCGGGCTGCAGACCGCGCTGCTGGTCGCGCTCGGCGCCGCCGGGATCCCCGGCGTCGGCCTGTGGGCCCAGGTCCCCCACTACCTCGCCGGCAGTCCCTCGCCGCCCGCGGCCCGCGCCCTGCTCGACCGCCTGGCCCGGCTGACCGGCATCACGGTCGACCTCGACCCGCTCGACCGTGCGCTGGCCGAGTACCTCGACTCGGTGGAGGCCAACCTCGCCGAGCGGCCGGAGGTGGCCGGGTTCGTGGAGGCGATCGAGGCCCAGTTCCCGGCCGACGTCGGGGGCGACGACCTCATCGGCGAGATCGAGCGCTACCTGCGCTCCCGCCCCGACCCCGACTGACGCCGCCATCCCCGGCGCCGTCGACCGGGCCGGGTGGGCCGGGTGGGCCGGGCCCGGCGCCGCGGGCTAGAAACGCAGCCGGGTCGCCGTGCCGACCCCGACACCCACCCCACACCATCCCATCCCAGCCCATCCCACGGGAGGACGAGCACCATGAGCGTGGTCAGGATCAACGCCATCTCCGTACCGGCCGAGCGGGCCGAGGAGCTCGAGCAGCGGTTCGCGGCGCGGGCGGGCGAGGTCGCCAAGTCGCCGGGGTTCGAGGCGTTCGAGCTGCTCCGGCCCGCCGACGGTCGCGACGTGTACCTCGTGTACACGCGCTGGGCGACCCAGGCCGACTTCGACGCCTGGGTCCAGAGCCCGGCGTTCGCGCACGGGCACCGCGCCCACAACACCGAGGGGCCGGTGAGCAGCCACAGCGAGCTGTGGGCCTACGACGTCGTGCAGTCCGAGGGTCCGGCCTGATCCCGGTCCCGCCCTCCCCCGGAGCGCACCCCCGTGCCCACCCTCGCCGGTCTCGCCGGTCTCGCCTGGCTCTACGACGCCCACGTGGTCTGGGCCTACGTCGCCAACGCGGTCGCCGGGCTGATCCTGCTCGTCACGTGGCGCGTCCCGCGCTGGCGCGGCCGCTGGATGTGGGTCCCCACGATCGGGGCCCAGGCTGCGATGATGCTGCAGGTGGTCATCGGGGTGGTGCTCGTGGCCAGTGACCAGTACGTGGCCCCCCGCTTCCACATGTTCTACGGCTTCGTCGCCTTCATCACGGTGGGCATCGCCTACTCGTACCGGCGTCAGATGCGGGGGCGGCGCGAGCTGTTCTACGGACTGGTCGGGCTGTTCATCATGGGCTTGGGGATCCGGGCGATCCTCCAGGCGGGGTGACGCTCGCCGTGGCCGGACGACTCCGGGTCCTGCTGCTCTACGGCGGTCGCTCGGCCGAGCACGACGTGGCCCGGGCCGGCGCCGCGTGGGTCGCCGGGTCGCTCGACCCGCAGCGTTACGAGGTCCTGCCGGTGGGGATCACGACCGACGGGCACTGGCGGCTGTCGACGGAGGTCCGGGACCTGCTCCCGGGCGGCCCCGACGCGTTGCCGGTGCGACTCCCGGTCGGGGGCCCGCAGGTGACCATGCGCCCCGATCCCGGCGCGCACGCCCTCGTGCCCCTCGAGCCCGGCCTGCCCGCCGACCTCGACCTCGGCTTCGACGTCGTGTTCCCGCTGATGCACGGTCCCTACGGGGAGGACGGCACGGTCCAGGGCCTGTGCGACCTCGCCGACGTGCCCTACGTGGGTGCCGGGGTCCTCGGCTCCTCGGTGGCGATGGACAAGGTGATGATGAAGCGGGCGTTCGCCGAGGCGGGCCTGGCCAGCGTGGCCTGGCGGGCCCATCGCGACGGGCGCGACCGCGCGGCGTTCGTGGCCGAGGTGGAGTCGGCCATCGGCTACCCGTGCTTCGTGAAGCCGGCCAACCTCGGCTCGTCGGTCGGAGTGGGCCGGGCCGACGACCCGGCCGCCTTCGCGGCCGCACTCGACCGGGCGCTGCTCTACGACGAATGGGTGATCGTGGAGGAGGCGGTCGAGGCCCGCGAGATCGAAGTGGCGATGCTCGGCAACGAGGTGCTCGAGACGTCGTTCCCCGGCGAGGTGGTCCCGGGCGAGATCTACCGCTCCTACGCCGACAAGTACGAGCGCCAGGAGGCCCGGCTCGTGGTCCCGGCGCCGATCGACGACGCCCTCGCCGACACCGTGCGGGCACTCGCCGAGCGGATGTACCGCTCGGTGGGCTGCGAGGGCATGGCCCGCTGCGACTTCTTCCTCGAGGAGCGTCGCATCGACGGCTCGCCCGGGCGCGGGTTCCTCGCCAACGAGATCAACACCATCCCGGGCTGCTCCCCGACGTCGATGTTCCCCCGGCTGTGGGACTGGTCGGGCAAGCCGCGTGGCGTCGTGGTCGACCGGCTGATCGAGCTTGCGTTCGAGCGCCACGCCCGCCGGACCGCCCGGGCCGGGCGTCAGCGCTGAGCGGCCGACGCCCCGGTCAGAGGTTGACGACGGGACAGGTGAAGGTGCGGGTGATGCCGTCGACCGCCTGGATCTGCGACACGACCATGCGGCCGAGGTCGTCGAGGCTGGGGGCCTCGGCCCGGACGATGACGTCGTAGGGACCGGTCACGTCGTCGGCGGTGACGACCCCGGGGATGGCCCGGACCGACGACGCGACGTGGGCGGCGGTGCCGACCTCGGTCTGGATGAGGACGTAGGCGGTGACGGTCATCGCACCCCTCCGGTTCAGGCGCCGAGGTTCCGCTCGAGGGCGGCGAGCTCGGTGCGCAGGGCCTCGGGCAGCCGGTCACCGAACTCGGCGAAGTGCTCCCGGATGTTGGGCAGCTCGGCCTTCCACTCCTCGGGGTCGACCGTGAGCACCTGGGTGACCTGGCCGGCGTCGGCGTCGAGCCCGGTGAGGTCGAGGTCCCCGGGCCGGGGCACGGCGCCGATGGGGGTCTCGGCCGCGTCGGCCTCGCCCTCGAGCCGCCGGCAGATCCAGTCGAGGGCCCGCAGGTTCTCGCCGAACCCGGGCCACAGGAACTTGCCGTCGGCGTCCTTGCGGAACCAGTTGACCCCGTAGATCCGGGGCAGCTTCGACTCGTCGGTCCGCTCGGTCATCGTGAGCCAGTGCGCCATGTAGTCGCCCATGTGGTAGCCGCAGAACGGCAGCATGGCGAAGGGGTCGCGGCGCAGCTCACCGAGCCCACCGAACGCCGCCGCGGTCTTCTCGGAGCCCATGGTGGCGGCGATGAACACGCCGTGGCGCCAGTCGCGCGCCTCGAACACCAACGGCACGGTGGTGGCCCGCCGGCCGCCGAAGAGCATGGCCGAGATCGGCACGCCGGCGACGTCCTGCCACTCCGGCGCGATCACCGGGCACTGCGAGGCGGGGGCGCAGAAGCGCGAGTTCGGGTGGGCGGCGTCGGTCCCGCTCTCGGGGGTCCAGTCCTGGCGCCGCCAGTCGGTGGCGTGGGCGGGCGCCTCGCCGTCCATGCCCTCCCACCAGACGTCGCCGTCGTCGGTGAGGGCGACGTTGGTGAACACGGTGTCGCGGTCGACCGTGTGCATGGCGTTGGGGTTGCTCGACATGTTGGTGCCCGGGGCCACGCCGAAGAACCCGAACTCGGGGTTGATCGCGTGCAGCCGCCCGTCGGCCCCGACCTTCATCCAGGCGATGTCGTCGCCGACGGTCTCGGCCTTCCACCCCGGGAGGGTGGGGATGAGCATGGCGAGGTTGGTCTTGCCGCACGCCGATGGGAACGCGGCGGCGACGTAGTGGACCTTCCCGGCGGGGGAGGTGAGCTTGAGGATGAGCATGTGCTCGGCGAGCCAGCCCTCGTCGCGTGCGATGACCGAGGCGATCCGCAGGGCGAAGCACTTCTTGCCGAGCAGGGCGTTGCCGCCGTAGCCCGACCCGTACGACCAGATCTCCCGGGTCTCGGGGAAGTGGACGATCCACTTCTCGTCGGGGTTGCACGGCCAGGGCACGTCGGCCTCGCCGTCGGCGAGCGGCGCCCCGAGCGAGTGGACGCAGGGCACGAAGTCGCCTTCGTCGCCCAGCACCTCGAGCGCGGCCTGGCCGGCCCGGGTCATGATCCGCATCGACAGGGCCACGTAGGGCGAGTCGGTCACCTCGACGCCGATGTACGACAGCGGCGAGCCGAGGGGGCCCATGCTGAACGGGACCACGTACATCGTGCGACCGCGCATCGAGCCCCGGAACAGCGACGAGAGGTTCGTGCGCATCTCGGCCGGGTCCATCCAGTTGTTGGTGGGACCGGCGTCGTCGCGGCGCTCCGAGCAGATGAAGGTGCGGTCCTCGACCCGGGCGACGTCGCTCGGGTCGGTGGCCGCCCAGAACGACCCCGGGCGCTTCTCCGGGTCGAGGGCCACGAAGGTGCCGGCGTCGACCAGCTGGCGGGCCAGGCGGTCGCGCTCCTCCTCGGACCCGTCGAACCAGTGGATCGCGGCCGGCTCGGTGAGCGCTGCGATCTCCTCGACCCACTCGAGCAGCTTCTTGTTGCGGGTGGGCGCATTGGTCGTCAACGACACGGTGGTCTCCCCTGCACGGCGCAGCGCCGTCCCCGTTGACGGCCGCGATCCCCGGCGGTGAGTGTAACGACGGCGGGGCGGGGGCCCGGCACCGACGGTCCCGGTGGGTGGGGGCCCGGGGTCAGAGCTCGACGTTCGGGGGCAGGCCCATGTCGGCCTCGGCTCCGATGCGGACCCGGACCGCCCGGCCGTCGCCGTCGACCTCGAAGTTCACCCGCTGGCCCTGGCGCAGCATCCGGAACAGCGATCCGTCGAGCGCACCCCGGGCCAGCACGTACTCGGACCGGTCGGTGTCGCCGAGGATGACGCCCTCCCCGGTCTGGGGGTCGTAGATGCGGACCACGCCTTGCACGTCGGGCTCCCGGGTCAGGGCTTTTGCACCTTGCCCGCCTTGAGGCAGGAGGTGCACACGTGCAGGCGACGGGGGGCCCCGTTCACGACGGCCCGGACCTTCTGGACGTTGGGGTTCCAGCGGCGCTTCGTCCGGCGGTGGGAGTGGCTCAGCTGCATCCCGAAGTGGGGCTGCTTGCCGCAGATCTGGCACACGGACGCCATGGGGGGGGCTCTCTCGATCGTTCCGGTCGGGCGGACGAGGAGCGTAGCAGCGCGACCCCGCCACCGGTCACCCCGGCGCTGGGTACGATCCAGCGGCGATGGGCGCCTCAGCGGAGGGAACGGGGTCACCGACGGGCGCGAGCCCGGTGGCCGGGGGCGACGGCGTCGCGCTCGCCCGGGTCGTGCACGCCTACCGCGACCTCCTGCGCGCCCACCAGGAGGAGCTCAACCGGGCCAACGTGTACCCGGTGCCCGACGGTGACACCGGGACCAACATGGCCCTGACCCTCGAGTCGGTCCTCGACGAGATCGATCCGCCCGACGGCTCGGCGGGGCTCGGTCCGGTCTGCCGGGCGATCGCCCACGGCTCGCTGATGGGCGCCCGGGGCAACTCCGGGGTGATCCTCTCGCAGATCCTGCGCGGACTGTGCGCGACCTTCGCCGACGCCGGCCGCATCGGCCCGGGCGAGGTGGCGAGCGGCCTGCAGGCCGCAGCCGACGCGGCGTACGCCGCCGTCCTCCATCCGGTCGAGGGGACGATCCTGACCGTCGTGCGGGCCGGGGCCGAGGCCGCGGCGGCGGCGGCCGACCGGGCCGGCACCTGCACGCCCGTGGTCGAGGCGGTGCGGGAGGCGACCTACGCAGCGGTCGCCCGCACCCCGGAGCAGCTCCCCGTGCTCGCCGAGGCGGGGGTGGTCGACGCTGGTGGGCGGGGCCTGGCCCTGCTGTTCGACGCCTGGCTCCACGTGCTCGGCGGCCGGGCGCTGCCCACGCCGAGCGTGACGGCGGCCGCCGCCCCGCTCCCGACCCGTGCGCCCGCCCCGGCCCGGGGGCAGGGTCCCCGCTACGAGGTGATGTTCCTCCTCGCCTGCGACGCCCCCGACGCCGCCGACCGGGTCGCGGCGTTGCGCGCCGCGTGGGACGCACTGGGCGACTCGATCGTCGTGGTCGGCGGCGACGGCGTCTGGAACTGCCACGTGCACACCGACGACATCGGCGCCGCGGTCGAGGCCGGCATCGCGGCCGGCCGCCCGAGCCACATCCACGTCACCGACCTCTGGGAGCAGGTCGAGGCGCTCGAGGCCGACCGGGTGGCCACGGCCACCGCGCCCCCGACCTCCGCCGCGGTGGTCGCCGTGGCCACCGGCGAGGGGATCGACGCGCTCCTCACCGGCCTCGGGGTGTCGGTCATCGTGCCGGGCGGGCAGTCGATGAACCCGTCGACCCAGGAGATCCTCACGGCGATCGACCGCTGCGCCGGGGGATCGGTCGTGGTGCTGCCCAACAACAAGAACATCGTCCCCGTCGCCGAGCAGGCTGCGGCCCTGGCCGGTCGGCCCGCCCGCGTCGTCCCGACGCGTTCGGTGGTGGAGGCGCTCGCCGCCCTGCTCGACTTCGATCCCGAGGCCGACGCCGACGCGAACGCCGAGGCGATGGCCGCGGCGGCGGCCCGGGTGCGCACGGGGGAGGTCACCCGCGCCGTGCGCGACAGCCGGGCCGAGTGCGGCCCGATCGCGGCCGGCGACTGGATCGGCATCACGCGGGCGGGGATCGGGACCTGCACCGACTCGGCGGTCGGGGCGGTGCGGGGCGTGCTCGACGAGCTGCTCGCTCCCGGGGCCGAGCTGGTCACCGTCCTCGTCGGCGACGGGGTCTCGTCCGCCGAGATCGACGCGGTGCGCGACCACCTCGCCGCCGCCCACCCCGACGTGGAGGTGGAGGTGCACGTCGGCGGGCAGCCGCTCTACCCGTTCCTCGTCGGGGTCGAGTGACGGCGCCGGTCCGGCCGCCGCTCACGCTCCGGGACCTCCGCGCGATCCCGGTCGCCGATCTCAAGCAGGTCGGGCCCCGCTCGGCCGACCGGCTGGAGGGGATGGGGATCGCCACGGTCGGCGACCTCCTCACCCACTACCCGCGCCGCTACCACGACCGCCGCAACCGCCAGGAGATCGGCGCGCTCGAGGCGGGGGAGGAGGCCACGGTCGCGGGCCGGGTCCAGCGGGTGGCGGGCCGGCGGACCCGCAACGGGCGGGCCATGGTGGAGGTCGACGTCTCCGACGGGTCGTCGTCGCTGCGGTGCGTGTTCTTCAACCAGGCGTGGCGTGAGCGCCAGCTCCCCGTCGGCACCGAGGCCGCGGTCTTCGGGAAGGTCGAGCACTACCGGGGTCGCGTGCAGATGACCAACCCGGTCGTCGACGTCCTCGAGGAGCCCGGTGCCCCCGGGGCCGCCACCGGTGTGCTCGTGCCCGTGTACCCGGCGTCGGGCAAGGCCGACGTGCAGTCGTGGCAGATCCGCAAGGCCGTCGGCGAGGCCCTCGACCGGGCCCGGGTGCGCGGCTTCGCCGACCCCCTCGACCCGGCGCTCCGGGAGCGCCTCGGCCTCGTCGACCGTACGACCGCGATCGGACAGATCCACCGCCCGGCCGCGTTCGACGAGGTCGGTGCGGCGACCCGCCGGCTCACCTTCGACGAGTTCCTGCGCATGCAGGTGGGCCTCGTCGCGCGGAAGCGCCGCGACGAGCGGGAAGGACGGGGGCTCGTGCACCGCACCGACGGTCCCCTCGTCGGGGCCTTCCACGCGGCGCTGCCGTTCCCCCTGACCGCCGGGCAGCGCGCGGCGTTCGACGAGATCCTCGCCGACCTCGCCGCCCCGGCCCCCATGCACCGCCTGCTCCAGGGGGAGGTCGGCTCGGGGAAGACCGTGGTCGCGTGCAGCGCGCTCCTCGTCGCCGTGCAGGGTGGGTACCAGGGGGCGCTGATGGCGCCGACCGAGGTGCTCGCGGAGCAGCACTGGTACACGGTGCGGGCGCTGGTCGCCGACCTCACCGTCCCCGAGCCGGGGAGTCTCCTCGGCGCGCGCCCCCTGCGCATCGAGCTCCTCACCAGCCGGACCCCGGCGGCCGAGCGGCGCCGGATCCTCGACGCGCTCGGCGGGGGCGAGGTCGACCTGCTGATCGGCACCCACGCCCTCATTTCCGAGGGGGTCGCCTTCGCCGCGCTCGGCGTCGCGGTGATCGACGAGCAGCACCGGTTCGGGGTCGAGCAGCGGGCCCTGCTCCGCTCGGGTGCCGGCACCGGGGGCACCACGCCCGACGTGCTCGTGATGACCGCCACCCCGATCCCGCGCACCGCGGCCATGCTGATCTACGGCGACCTCGACCGCTCCGAGCTGCGGGAGCTGCCCCGGGGCCGGGCGCCCATCGCGACCGAGGTGGTCGGTGCCGACCCCGACGCCCGCCGGGCGGTGTACGAGCGGGTCCGGGCCGAGGTCGCGGCCGGACGCCAGGCCTACGTCGTGTGTCCGCTCGTGGAGGGCTCGGCCAAGCTCGAGGCGAAGGCGGCGACCGAGGAGCACGAGCGGCTCGCGGCCGGCGCCCTCGCCGGTCTCCGCATCGGCCTGCTGCACGGGCAGATGGCCGGCGTCGACAAGGAGTCGACGATGGCCGCCTTCCGTGCCGGCGCCCTCGACGTCCTCGTCGCGACGTCGGTGATCGAGGTCGGGGTCGACGTCCCCAACGCCACCGTGATGGTGGTCGAGGACGCCGACCGCTTCGGGCTGCTGCAGCTCCACCAGCTGCGGGGCCGCATCGGCCGGGGTGCGCACGCGTCGGTCTGTTTCCTGCTCGCCGACCCGCGCACCCCCGACGGCGTGGCCCGCATGGAGGCGATGCGCACGACGTCCGACGGGTTCGCCCTCGCCGAGCGCGACCTCGAGATCCGGGGGGCGGGCGAGGTGTTCGGGGAGCGCCAGAGCGGGTGGACCGACCTGCGGCTCGGCCGGCTCCCGCGCGACGAGCCCGTCGTCGTGGAGGCCCGGGCCGTGGCCGAGGCGCTGCTCGACGCCGATCCCGACCTCCGCGACCACGCCGTGCTGCGCGCCGAGGTCGAGGACCTCCTCGGTGACGCGGTCGAGTTCCTGTTCAAGGCCTGACCGGTGCGCAGCGGACGGTCGGGGCGGCTGCGGGTGGTGGCGGGGTCGGCCGGGGGCCTGCGCCTGGAGTCGCCGGCGGGCGCGTCGACCCGACCCACCGCCGAGCGGGTGCGCGAGGCCGTGTTCTCGGCGATCGGCCCGGCGGTGCGCGACGCCGCCGTCCTCGACCTCTACGCCGGCACCGGCGCGCTCGCGGTGGAGGCCCTGTCCCGGGGTGCCGCCCGGGCCGTGCTGGTGGAGCACGACCGGCGCGAGGCGGCCGTGGCCCGCCGCAACCTCGAGCACACCGGGTTCACGGCCGTGGCCCGGGTGCTCGCCACCGAGGTCGCCCGGTTCCTCACCGGAGCCCCGCCGGCCGAGGCCCCGTTCGGCCTGGTCTGCTGCGATCCCCCGTACGAGGCCGCCGACCCGGTGGTCGACGCCGTGCTCGCGCACCTGGCGACCCCGGGCTGGCTGGCCCCGGGGGCCCTCGTGGTGGTCGAGCGCCCGGTCGGGAGCGCCCTCGGCGCGCCCCCGGCCTGGGAACCCCAGTTCGCGCGCACCTACGGGGATACGCTCGTGCACCTGCTGTCCGCACGAGCCTGAGGAGACGACGTGGCCACCGCCCTGTGCCCGGGATCGTTCGACCCGGTGACCAACGGCCACCTCGACATCATCGAGCGGACCGCCCGGCACTTCGACCACGTGGTGGTGGCGGTCATCCGCAACCCCCAGAAGTCGCAGTCGCTGTTCACCCTCGAGGAGCGCCAGGAGATGCTCGCCGAGGTCACCGGGCACCTGGCCAACGTCCGCATCGACTTCTTCACCGGCCTCCTCGTCGACTACGCGCGCGAGCAGGGGGCCCATGCGATCGTCAAGGGGCTGCGGGCCGTGTCCGACTTCGACTACGAGCTCCAGATGGCCCAGATGAACCAGCGTCTGTCGGGCATCGACACCTTCTTCATCTCCACCAGCCCCCAGCACTCGTTCCTCTCGTCCAGCCTGGTCCGGGAGGTGGCCCGGTTCGGCGGCGACGTCTCGAGCATGGTCCCGGCTGTGGTGGCCGCCCGCCTGGCCGACCGCTTCGACCAGGGTCCGTCCGCGTGACCGGAGACCCGCCGTCGATCGACGACCTGCTCGTCGAGCTGCGCGACATGGTGGAGCACGCCCGGACGATGCCCATGTCGGCGTCGGTCCTCGTGAACCGCGACGGCCTGTTCCAGCTGCTCGACGAGATCCTCGCCGCCGTCCCCGAGGAGCTGCGCCAGGCCCGGTGGCTCCTGAAGGAGCGCGACGACTTCCTGCGCCAGGCCCAGCGCGAGGCCGACGAGATCCTCGACGAGGCCCGGGCCCAGGTGGAGCGCATGGTGGAGCGGACCGAGATCGTGCGGGAGGCCCGCCGGTCGGCCCAGCGCACCGTCGACGACGCCGACGCCCAGGCCCGGCGCCTGCGCCTGGAGTGCGAGGACTACATCGACCAGCGCCTCGCCGAGTTCGAGGTGGTCCTCGACCGCACCATGGCCACGGTCCAGCAGGGACGCCAGCGCCTGCAGGTGGCGTACCCGGCCCCCGAGCCCGAGCCCGAGGAGGCCGCGCCGGGCGAACACCCCGCGTTCTTCGACCAGGACGAGACCTGAGCCCACCGGCGCACCCCGGCCCGGCCCGGGCCCCCCTGCTACCGTAATGGCCCCATCCGAGACGCCGCCCGGCCGGCCACCGGGCGGGCGCACGGGGACCGGCCCACGATCGCCGATGGTCGTGGCGAGCCGCTCCGTCCGCCGCCGAGGCCCGTGACCATGCCCGGACTCCGCATCGACATCGCCGACCTTCTGGCCCGCGCCGGGTCGCGACGCGCCGTGACGGTGACCGAGACGCTCGACGACCTCGGGGCCGGGGCCGGCACGATCCCGGGCCCGGTCACCGTACGGGCCCAGCTCGACCGGGTCTCCGAGGGTGTCGTGGTGCGGGCCGACGTCGAGGCGACCTGGCGGGCCGAGTGCAGCTACTGCCTGGCCGAGATCGGCGAGACCCTCGTCCTGCACGCCGACGAGCTCTACGAGCCCACCCCGATCGACGGCGAGACCTACCCGATCGAGGGGCACGAGATCGACCTCGAGCTGCTGGTGCGCGACACCGTCCTGCTCGAGCTGCCGTTGGCGCCGCACTGCGCCGAGCCCTGCCGGGTCGAGGTCGATCCGGCCACCGAGACGCCCGCCGAGTCGCCGACCGACCCGCGGTGGGCGGCCTTGTCCTCGCTCGAGATCCGATGAAGGAGTCCTGATGGCCGTCCCCAAGCGCAAGACCCCCCGGAGCCGGACCCACTCCCGGCGGTCGGCCAACATGAAGCTGGCGCTGCCGGCCAAGTCGATCTGCCCGCAGTGCGGGGCGGCCAAGCTGCCCCACCGCGTCTGTGGGAACTGCGGGCACTACCGCGGTCGTCAGGTCATCGACGTCGACTGAGTCGGCGCGGGCCCGGGGGATGACCGCAGACCGGATCACCGTCGCCGTCGACGCGATGGGCGGCGACCACGCGCCGACCCAGATCGTGGCCGGCGCGCTCGCGGCGGTGGCCGAGCTGGGCGTCGCCGTGCGGTGCTACGGCCGGGCCGAGGAGGTCGTGGCGCACGTCCCCGGTGGGGTCCTGCCCGACGGGTTCGAGATCGTCGACTGCCGCGAGGTGATCGCGATGGACGACGAGCCGGCCTCGGCGGCCCGCCGGCTCAAGGACTCCTCGGTGGTGCGGGCGGCCCAGGCGGTGCGCGACGGTGAGGCCGACGCGATGATCAGCGCCGGCAACACCGGCGCCGCGATGGCCGCGGCGCTCCTGCGCATGGGCCGGGTGCCCGGGGTGGCCCGCCCGGCCATCGCCGTGCCCATCCCGGTCCCGGGGAGCCACCCGCAGATCCTCGTCGACGCCGGTGCCACCGTCGACGCCGCCCCCGAGTGGCTGGTGCAGTTCGCCCAGATGGGCCGCGTGTACGCCCGGGCCCGCTTCGGGCTCGACGCCCCCACGATCGGCCTGCTCTCCAACGGCGAGGAGGCGGGGAAGGGCGACACCCTGCGCAAGACGGTGTTCGACCTCCTCCAGGACGAGCCCGGGTTCGTGGGCAACGTCGAGGGCAGCGACTTCATGCGTCCCGGGCGGGCCGACGTGATCGTCACCGACGGCTTCGCCGGCAACGTCGCGCTGAAGAGCATCGAGGCCGCCCTGCGCTCGCTCGCCACCATGGTCTTCGCCACGCTCGACGCCAACGACGCGGCCCGTGAGGCGGCCCAGGTGATCCTCCCGCTCCTGCTCGACGCCGCCCAGGCCTACGATCCCGACCACACGGGGGGTGCCGTACTCCTCGGGGTCAAGGGGGTGTGTGTGATCTCGCACGGTTCGTCCAATGCCGTGGCGGTCGTGAGTGCCGCCCGTGTCGCCGAGGCCTGCGTCCGGGCCGACGTCGTCACCCAACTCCGTGAGCGCGTGGGCCGTGCCGGCTGAGACCCACGTCGAGCGGGGCGACCTCGGGCCCGACGAGGTCCTGGCCGTGATCCGCGAGCGCCTCGCCGAGATCCTCGAGATCGACGAGGACCGGATCACGCGCGACGCGTCGTTCGCCGACGACCTCGGTGCCGACTCGCTGGCCCTCATCGAGCTGGTCGAGCTGGTCGAGGAGGACATCGGCGAGCGAACGGTCGGCTTCTCCTTCGACGACGAGGACCTCGCCGAGCTGCGGACCGTGGGCGACGCGGTCGACTACGTGGTGGCCCGCCTGGGCGCCGCGGGCTGAGGCCGACGCCCCGTGCCCGACCCGGGTCCGGCCGACCCCGGCCGTCCCGAACCGCCCGCCGTGCCCGACCCGCTCGACGCGCTCGAGCGCGCCATCGGGCACCGCTTCACCGACCGGGACCGGCTCGCGGCGGCGATGGTCCACCGGTCCTACTGCGCCGAGCACCCGGCCGTCGTCCCCAACGAGCGGCTCGAGTTCCTCGGCGATGCCGTGCTCGGGCTCGCGGTCACCGACCACATCTACCGCCGCCACCCCGAGCTGCCGGAGGGGGAGCTGGCCAAGCTGCGGGCCGGGGTGGTCAACGCCGAGGTCCTCGCCGAGCTCGCGGTCGAGGTCGGGCTCGGGCCCGCCCTCGTGCTCGGCCGGGGCGAGGACGCCTCGGGGGGTCGCGCGAAGCCGTCGATCCTCGCCGACGCGATGGAAGCGGTCATCGCGGCCGTGTACCTCGACGCCGGCTGGGCGGTGGCGTCGGACCTCGTGCTGCGCCTGCTCGCCGACCGGATCGAGGCGGGGTCGGCCGGGCCGGGTGGTGGCGACTACAAGACGCGCCTGCAGGAGTACGCGACCCGGGCGTTCGAGCACCTGCCCCGCTACCAGATCCGGGCCGAAGGCCCCGACCACTCGAAGCAGTTCTTCGCCGTGGTCACGATCGGCGGCGAGATCCGCGGTCACGGGCAGGGCCGGTCGAAGAAGCAGGCGGAGCAGGCGGCGGCCCAGGCCGCGTGGGTGGCGCTCGAACGGGATGCCGGAGCTCCCTGAGGTCGAGGTGGTCCGACGCGACCTCGACCCGGTCGTGGTCGGGCGCACCGTCGTCGCGGTCACCGTCGGGCGCGACCGGGCCGTGCGGCGCGAGGCATCGCCGCGCGCGTACGTCGACGCGCTCACCGGGCGCACCGTCGCGGCCACGGCGCGGGTCGGCAAGTTCCTCGTGGTGCACCTCGCCGACCCCGTCGGCCCCGTCGACCCTCCTGACGGGGACGCTGGCGCCGTCGTGGTGGTGCACCTCGGGATGTCGGGACAGCTTCGCGTGGCCGACGACGCGGCCGAGCCCCGGCTCCCGCACACCCACGTGGTGTGGCACCTCGACGACGGCCGCGAGGTCCGGTTCGTCGATCCCCGAACGTTCGGTCAGACCTGGTGCAGTCGTCTCGCCGGCGACGCGCGCCCGGTCGCCCTCGCGCACCTCGGACCCGACGCCCTCGACGGGCTCGGGCTCGGGGCCGGGCGGACCGGGGTCGTGGCCGACGCCTGCGCGGGGCGGAAGGTGGCGATCAAGCTGCGCCTGATGGACCAGACCGCGCTCGCCGGGCTGGGTAACATTTACACCGACGAGATCCTGTTCCGGGCCGGCGTCGCGCCGCACCGCCCCGCCGGGTCGCTCACGGCCGCCGAGGTCGACGCCGTGGCCACCGTGACCCCGACGGTGCTGGCCGCCGCGATCGCGGCGCGCGGGTCGTCGCTGCGCGACGCCCAGTACGTCGATGCCACGGGCCGACCGGGCACGTACCAGGAGCAGCACGCCGTGCACGCCCGGGCCGGCGCACCGTGTCCGGCGTGCGGCCGCCCGATCGTGCGCCTGCGCATGGGTGGGCGCTACGCGTCGTACTGCGCCGGATGCCAGCGGTGAGCGCTGTGCGACGGCGGGTTCTCGTGCACGGGTGGGGCCGGGACGGGGGGTTCCGGGACCCGCTCCGGAGGTTCCGGACCCCGTGTCGCTACGATCCGCCTGCCCGGGCGGAGGTGGTTGCTGCGTGTTCCTCAAGTCGTTGACCCTGAAGGGGTTCAAGTCGTTCGCCGACAAGACGGAGCTCATGTTCGAGTCGGGGGTCACCGTCGTCGTCGGTCCCAACGGCTCGGGGAAGTCCAACCTCGTCGACGCCGTGGCGTGGGTGCTCGGGTCGCAGGGCCCGCGCTCGCTGCGGGGCGGGAAGATGGAGGACGTCATCTTCGCCGGGACGGCGTCGCGCGCCGCGCTCGGTCGGGCCGAGGTGGCGTTGACGATCGACAACACCGCGGCACTGCTGCCGATCGAGTTCACCGAGGTCACCATCACCCGGACGCTCTTCCGGACCGGTGAGTCGGAGTACCAGATCAACGGCGTGCCCTGTCGCCTCCTCGACGTCCAGGAGCTCCTCTCCGACGCCGGGGTCGGTCGGCAGCAGCACGTGATCGTGGGGCAGGGCCAGCTCGACACCGTGCTGAACGCGTCGTCCGCCGAGCGGCGGGCGATCATCGAGGAGGCGGCCGGGATCCTGAAGTTCCGCCGCCGCAAGGAGCGGGCCGAGCGTCGGCTCACCGCGACCGAGGGCAACCTCCTGCGCCTCAACGACCTCCTGCGCGAGGTGAAGCGCCAGCTCGGACCGCTCGAACGGCAGGCCGACGCGGCCCGGCGCCACGACGCCGTGGTCGAGGAGCTGCGCGCCATCCGCCTCCACCTCGTCGGGCACCAGATCGCGGGCCAGCAGACGCGCATCGAGCGGCTGCGCGACGAGCGGATCGAGTTCGCCGAGCGCGAGCGGGCGGTGCAGGCCCGACTGCGTGAGCTCGACGAGGCCGTGATCGAGTCGGAGCAGGCACTCGCCGCGCTCGGCGCCGATGAGCTCGCCGACGAGCTCGTGCGGGCCGAGTCCATGCGGGAGCGCGTGCGTGGCCTCACCGTGCTGATCGACGAGAAGCGCCGCAACGTCGCGCGCGAGCTGTCGGCCGCGGCCGACGAGGGCGTGGTGGAGACCCTCGTCGCCGACGCCGGCGCGCTGCGCGAGGAGCTGGCCGGTCTCGCCGCCGACGTGACCCTGCCCGGGACCGAGGCCCCGCTGCCGGTCGGGATCGCCGAGGACCTCCTCCGGGTGGCCGAGGAGCGCTGGCGGACGGCCGAGGCCGCCGCCGCCCGGGCCCGGGCCCGGGCCGATGCGCTCGAGCAGCAGGTCCACGCACAGCGGGAGGCCGCCGGGGCGGGCACGCTCGACGCCCTCGACGGCGTGGTGGGCGCCCTGGTCGACCACCTCGAGGTCGAGCCCGGTGCCGAGGCTGCGGTGGCCGCCGCGCTCGGCGACGCCATGCTCGCCGTCGTCGTGCGCCGGGGGGCCGGGGCCCGGGCCGTGGTCGAGCGGCTCGAGGCCGACGGGCTCCGGGCGCTGCTGCTCGTCACCGATCCGACCGGTACCGAGGCCCAGACCGTCCTCGCGCCGCCCGGGGCCCGGCCGGTGGCCGAGCTGGTGCGATCCGACGTCCCCGGGGTGGGGGCGGCGCTGGGCCAGATGCTCGCCCACACCGTGCTCGTCGACTCGTGGCGCGCCGCACTCGACCTCGTCGCGGCCCAGCCCGAGCTGGTGGCGGTGACCCCGGAGGGCTCCCGGCTCGGTGGCGTCGGCCCGTGGCGCATCGGCGGGGGCGGCCCGGTGGCCGGGGTGACCCAGGCCACGGTCGACGAAGCGGTGGCCACCGCGGTCGCGGCCGACGTCGATCGGGCCGAGGCCGAACGCGCGGTCGAGCGCGCGCGCGCCGTGCTCGGCGCGGCCCGGGAGTCGGAGCTGCGGCGGGCCACGACCGACGAACGGCGGTCGGTGCTCACCAGCCGCCTCGCCGAGGTGGAGACCCGGCTCGCGGCGCGTGACCCCGAGACCCAGGCCACCGCCGAGTGCCAGCGGCGGGTCCTGCTCGACCGCGACGCGGCGTACGCCGACTTCCGGACCCGGCTCGCGGCGCTCACCGTCACGGCCGACGAGCTCCTCGGCCGTCTCCGTGAGGAGCGCCGCCGCCACGCCGAGGCGGCCCGGGCCTCGGCCGACCAGCTCGACCGGCTCCGCGCCGAGCGCAGCGGGCTCGAGCGCGAGCTCACCGCCGCCCGCGAGCGCCTGACCCGAACCGAGATCGAGGACGGCGAGGCCCGGATCCGGCTCGAGGGCGCGATCCAGTCGTTGCGCACCGATTTCGACGTGGAGCCCCATGTCGCGCTCGACGCGCCGGCGCCCCCGGTGCCCGAGGGCACGACGTTGGCGGGCCGGGCGCGCGAGCTCGAGCGGGACCTGCGTGTGATGGGGCCGATCAACCCGCTCGCCCTCGAGGAGTTCGGTGCGCTCGAGGAGCGCCACCGGTTCCTCCAGGAGCAGCTCGACGACGTGAAGCGCACCCGCCGTGAGCTCGCCCGGGTGATCCGCGCGGTCGACCAGGAGATCGTGACGATCTTTCGCGAGGCCTACGACGACGTCGCCCGGAACTTCACGGAGCTCTTCACCACGTTGTTCCCCGGCGGCGCCGGCCGGCTCACGCTCATCGACCCCGACAACCTGCTCGACACCGGCATCGAGATCGAGGCCCGGCCTTCGGGCAAGAACGTGCGGCGGCTCTCGTTGCTCTCGGGTGGGGAGCGGTCGCTGACCGCGCTCGCCTACCTGTTCGCGGTGTTCCGGGCCCGGCCGTCGCCCTTCTACCTCCTCGACGAGGTCGAGGCCGCGCTCGACGACGTGAACCTCCACCGGTTCCTCGACCTCGTGCAGGAGTTCCGCTCGGAGGCGCAGCTCGTCGTCGTATCGCACCAGAAGCGCACGATGGAGGCGGCCGACGTGCTGTACGGCGTGTCGATGCCCCCGGGTGGCTCGTCCCGGGTCGTCAGCCAGCGGGCACGCGACGTCTTCACCCCGGCCTGAGCCACGACGCGGCCGGTAACCTCTGCCCTTCGTGTCCGGCTCGCTCGTCCCCGTCGTCCTCGTCGCGATCCTCGTCCTCGCGGTCCTGCTGATCGCGCTGCCCCGGTTCCTCCGGGCGCGCGACCGCCGCACCGGAGCACCGCCGCCGCCGACACCTCCGCCGACCCCTCCGCCGGCCGCGCCTCCGACCGCCACCACCGCCGAGGCGCCGGCCGAGCCGGCCGGGCCGGCGATCCCGGCCGAGCCGGTCGCACCGGTCGAGCCGGTCGCACCGGTCCGGCTGCGCGACCGGCTGGGCAAGACCCGGGCCTCGTTCGCCGGGGTGCTCGGCGGCCTGCGCCGCGGCGGTCGGATCGACGACGACGCCTGGGACGAGCTCGAGGAGGCGCTCCTGCTCGCCGACGTCGGGATGACCACCACCGGGGCGGTGGTGGAGGGCGTTCGGGCCCGCGCGGCGGCGGCCGCGGTCGAGGCGGACGCGCTGCCCGCACTGCTGCGCGACGAGATCACCGAGCGGCTCGAGCGCACCGCACCCGAGCGCGCCCTGCGGCGGGCCTCCACCGGTCCCAGCGTCTGGCTGATGGTCGGGGTCAACGGGGTGGGCAAGACCACGACCACGGCCAAGCTGGCCAAGCGTGAGACCGCCGACGGCCGCCGGGTGCTCCTCGCCGCCGCCGACACGTTCCGCGCCGCCGCCGGCGATCAGCTCGCCACCTGGGCCGACCGGCTCGGCTGCCCCATCGTGCGCGGACAGGACGGGGGCGACCCCGGTGCCGTGGTGTTCGACGCCATGGAGGCGGCCGCCGCCCGCAGCACCGACGTCGTGATCGTCGACACCGCCGGGCGGCTGCACACGAAGGTCAACCTCATGCGGGAGCTCGAGAAGCTGGAGCGCATCGTCGAGCGATCCCCGGGCGAGCTGTGCGAGGTGCTGCTGGTGCTCGACGCCAGCACCGGCCAGAACGGGCTCACGCAGGCCCGCGAGTTCGCCGGGTCGGTCGCGGTCACCGGCGTCGTGCTCACCAAGCTCGACGGCACGGCCAAGGGTGGAATCGTCCTCGCGATCGAGGAGGAGTTCGGCGTGCCCGTGAAGCTCGTCGGGCTCGGTGAGGGCGCCGACGACCTCGTGCCGTTCGTCCCGGCCGAGTTCGCCGCCGCGTTGGTCGACTAGGCGACGGTCGCGGTGTTCGACTCGCTCACCGACCGCTTCGAGGGGATCATCACCCGGCTCCGCAGCCGCGGGAAGCTCACCGAGAAGGACATCGACGAAGTGGCCCGCGAGATCCGGCTCGCGCTGCTCGAGGCCGACGTCAACGTCCGGGTGGTGAAGTCCTTCGTCACCCGGCTCAAGGAGCGGGCCAACGGCGCCGAGGTCGCGAAGAGCCTCAGCCCCGCGCAGCAGGTCGTCAAGATCGTCCACGAGGAGCTCGTCGTCACCCTCGGGGGCGACGCCCGGAAGCTCACCGTCAACCCGAAGCCGCCCACCGTCATCCTGCTCGCGGGCCTGCAGGGCTCGGGCAAGACGACCGCCGCGGCGAAGCTCGCCCGTTGGCTCGAGCGGGACGGCAAGCGCCCGCTGCTCGTGGGCGCCGACCTCCAGCGCCCTGCCGCGGTCGAGCAGCTGCGGGTGCTCGGCGAGCGCATCGGCGTCCCGGTGGCGTCGATCGGGACCGATCCGGTCGAGGTCGCCCGCAACGGCATCGAGGAGGCCGCCCGCCTCGGGCGCAACGTCGTGATCGTCGACACCGCGGGTCGTCTCCAGATCGACACCGACCTGATGGCCGAGCTGCGGGCCATCGCCGACGCGGTGGCGCCCGACGACTCGCTCCTCGTCGTCGACGCCATGACCGGCCAGGAGGCGGTGAACGTCGCCGAGGCCTTCGCCGAGACGGTCGACCTCACCGGGATCGTCCTGACCAAGCTCGACGGCGACGCGCGCGGCGGCGCCGCGCTGTCGGTCAAGGAGGTCACCGGTCGGCCGATCATGTTCGCCGGTGTGGGGGAGAAGCTCGAGGACTTCGAGGCCTTCCATCCCGACCGCATGGCGAGCCGCATCCTCGGGATGGGCGACGTCCTCACCCTGATCGAGAAGGCCGAGGAGGCCTTCGACGCCGACCAGGCGGCCGCCGCGGCCGAGCGGCTCCAGACCGGCGCGTTCACCCTGCAGGACTTCCTCGACCAGATGCGCCAGATGCGCAAGATGGGGCCGCTGCAGAACCTGGTGGCGATGCTGCCCGGGGTCCCCAAGGAGCTCCGCGACGCCGACGTCGACGAGTCCCAGCTCGGGCGCATCGAGGCGATCATCTGCTCGATGACCCCGGAGGAGCGGGCCGACCCGGCGATCATCGACGGCTCCCGGCGCATCCGCATCGCCCAGGGGAGCGGGACCGCGCCCCAGGACGTCAACGCCCTGCTCAAGCAGTTCAAGCAGGTCTCCCAGATGATGAAGCAGCTCTCCCGGGTGAGCAAGCGGGGCAAGCGGACCCTCACGGGGCTCCCGCCCGGCCTCGACCTCGGGGCGCTCGGTGCCGGCGGTGGCCCGCCGGGGTCGGGCGGCCGTCGCCGCTGACCCGCCCGCCCCGGGAGCGTTGGGTCGGGGCTGCCGCCGTCCGGTAGCCTGCGGGATTCGTTCCGCCGAAAGGGTGCTCGTGGCCGTCAAGATCCGTCTCATGCGCGTGGGGAAGAAGAAGCAGCCCACGTACCGCGTCGTGGTCGCCGACTCGAGGTCGCCCCGCGACGGACGGATCATCGAGACCATCGGTCACTACGGTCCGCGCGAAGAGCCGTCGCGGGTCACCATCGACGCCGACCGGGCGCTCGACTGGCTGCGCAAGGGCGCCAAGCCCACGGAGTCGGTCCAGAAGCTGCTGACCGTCTCGGGCGTGTGGGGCACCTTCACCGCCGAGCGGCCCGACCCCGGCACGAAGCTCGACCGGCGCGGCCACGTCGCCGGCCGGGGCCCGGCGCGCAACACCGTGAAGGCGGTCAAGGCCACGCCGGCGCCCGCGCCCGTCGCGGCTGCCCCTGCCGACGCCACCCCCGCGGCGACCGATGACGGCGCGGCCGCCGAGGCGGCGACCGACGAGGCGGCGACCACCGACGCCGACGCCACCGAGGACGCCGGCGAGTGAGCGTGCACGACGACCTCGACGCCGAGTACGACGAGAGCCTCGACCCCGCCGAGATCGACGACGAGCTCGACGAGGTGGGGGGCGAGGGCAACCGGGTCGACGGTGGTGACCGCGCCCGCGCGGTGACCGAGTTCCTCGCTCGGGAGCTGGTCGAGGACGTCGACGCCATCGACGTCACCGCCTCCGAGTCCCGGGGCGAGGTCACGCTGCTGATCCACGCGAGCCCGGCCGACCTCGGACGGCTCATCGGCCGCCGGGGCCGGGTGATCCAGGCCGTCCGCCAGGTTGCTCGCGCCGCCGGCGCCGCCGACGGCGCGCGGATCAACGTCGAAGTCGCCGAGTAGCCCATCGCCCATGGCCGACGGGCCGGCGGGGTACCTCGAGATCGGTCGGCTCGGCCGGCCGCACGGCCTGCGCGGTGAGGTCATGGTGACCCTCACCAGCGATCGGGCCGAGCGTCGGGTCGCGGGCACCGAGTGGTGGATCGCCGGCCGGCCGGTGGTGGTCGAGGCCGTGCACGCCCACCAGGGGCGCTACCGGGTCAAGCTCACCGGGGTCGACGACCGCGACGCCGCCGCGACGCTCACCGGCGTGACCGTCTACGCCGCATCGCTCGCCGCGTCCGACGACGACGACGTCGTGTGGGTGCACGAGGTGGTGGGGGCCGAGGTCGTGGACCGCGCCGGGCGCGTGCTCGGCCGGGTGGAGGCGGTGCAGGCCAACCCGGCCCACGACCTCCTGGTGCTCGACGGCGGCGGCCTCGTCCCGATGGTGTTCGTGGTCGCGCAGGACGCCGGGCGGGTGGTCGTCGACCCGCCCGAGGGCCTCCTCGACTGAGGCCGGCCGTGCGCATCGACGTCTTCACGATCTTCCCCGACTACCTCGCCGGCCCCGTCGACGCGTCCCTCCTCGGCCGGGCCCGGTCCCGGGGTCTGCTCGACGTCCGGGTGCACGACGTGCGCGACTGGACCGACGACCCCCACCGCAGCGTCGACGACACGCCCTTCGGGGGCGGGGCGGGCATGGTCATGACCCCCGGCCCGCTGTTCGCCGCGGTCGAGGCCGTCGCGCCGCCCCGGCCGCTGCTGCTCCTCGCCGCCGCCGGTCGGCGCTTCGACCAGGACCGGGCCCGGGAGCTCGCCGCCGCCCCCGGGTTCTCGCTCGTGTGCGGGCGGTACGAGGGGATCGACCAGCGCGTCGCCGACCACCTGTGCGACGGCGAGCTCTCGGTGGGCGACTACGTGCTCGCCGGGGGCGAGGCCGCCGCGCTGGTGGTGGTCGAGGCGGTGGCCCGGCTCGTGCCCGGGGTGATGGGCAACGAGGCGTCGGCCGACCAGGAGTCCTTCACCGCCGGTCTGCTGGAGTACCCGCAGTACACCCGCCCGGCCGAGTTCCGGGGTTGGCCGGTGCCCGAGGTGCTGCGCTCGGGCGACCACGGCCGGATCGAGCGGTGGCGCCGGGCCCAGGCGCTGCGCCGCACCCTCGCCCTGCGTCCCGACCTGCTCGGGCGCCCGCTCACGCCCGCCGAGCAGGCCCTCCTCGATGAGTTCCCGGCCTGACCCCGGTGGGCCGGGGCCGGGGACCGACGGTAGGATCATGGGTCCGCCCAGGACCGTCGGGTCCGGGCGAGCCGCCGGAGGGCTCCGATGAACGCAACCGACCTCGTCGACCGCGCGCACCTGCGCACCGACATCCCCGACTTCGCCCCGGGCGACACCCTCAAGGTCCACGTCCGCGTGGTCGAGGGCAACCGCGAGCGGGTCCAGGTGTTCCAGGGCGTCGTCATCCGGATCAAGGGCAGCGGCGTCCGCGAGACCTTCACCGTCCGGAAGGTCAGCTTCAGCGTCGGGGTCGAGCGCACCTTCCCGGTCCACTCGCCGATCATCGCCAAGGTCGAGGTCGTCACCCGCGGCGACGTCCGCCGGGCCAAGCTCTACTACTTGCGCGACCGGGTCGGGAAGGCCGCGAAGGTCCGCGAGAAGCGCGTCTGAACGCGGCTCCCATCGACCCCCTGCGTCGGAGCGGACCGTGAGCAGCGAGGACCTCGAGCGCTACGAGACCGAGATCGAGCTGCAGCTCTACCGCGAGTACCGCGACGTGCTGCCGATGTTCCGGTACGTGGTCGAGACCGAGCGCCGCTTCTACCTGGCCAACGAGGTCACCGTGCTGCCCCGCCAGGACGGCGGCCAGCTCTACGTCGAGCTCGAGTTGCGCGACGCCTGGGTCTGGGACATGTACCGCCCGGCCCGCTTCGTGGCCAACGTGCGCGTGATCACCTTCCGCGACGTCAACGTCGAGGAGCTCGCGGGCAAGGACCTGTAACCGCCTCCCGGCCGGTGGGTCGGGGTGCCCGTGACCGACCGACGACAGCGGCTGGGCCGGGCGGGTGAGGACGCGGTGGCGACCTGGTACGAGGCCCGGGGCTTCGCCGTGGTCGACCGCAACTGGCGGACGCGGGAGGGCGAACTCGACCTGGTGCTCCGGGCCGGGCGCACGATCGTCTTCTGCGAGGTCAAGACCCGCCGGGACGACACGTTCGGGTCCCCGTTCGAAGCGGTGACCCCGACCAAGCAGCGTCGCCTGCGCGCGCTGGCAGCCCGGTGGCTCGCCGACCACGGGGGTGGTGGGGGTGCGGTCCGCTTCGACGTCGCCGCCGTGCGGGTCGGGGTCGACGGCGGGCTGTCGGTCGAGGTCTGTTGCGGCGCGTTCTGAACCGGCTCAGCGCCGCGGCCGCCGGCGGGTGGTGGTCCGGGTCCAGCACCCGGTGTGCCAGTGCCGCCGGGACGCCGGGTCGGCCACCGGCACGACGACCTCGTGGCCCTCGCCGGGGCGGATCTCGTGGTCGCAGCCCGGGCAGCGGTAGGTCTTCACCGCCTGGTACGGCTGCATGTGCCGGACCTCGACCGCATCGGGGTCCTCCTCGGTCCAGGAGTGGCCCACCTCAGCCCCCGAAGAGGCCCCAGGCGACGAGCACGACGATCACCACGAGGGCGGCGACGACCACCACGATGTCGGTGCGCCGTTCGACCCGGCTCCGGAACGGGTTGAGCCCCATGGCCCAACGCTACCGGGGGTGGTGGGGTCGGGTCAGCCCGCCGTCGGGTCGTCGGCGGTGACGAAGTCGATGAGCTCCTCCACTGCGCGCACGAGGGGCTGCTCGAGATCGGTCCAGTCGCGCACGGAGGCGCGGATCCGGCGCCACAGCTCGCGGGGCTCGGCCACCCCGAGCGCCGCGCACACCCCGGCCTTCCAGTCGGTCCCGCGCGGGATGTCGGGCCAGGCCGGGATGCCGAGCGCCGCCGGTATCACCGCGGCCCACACGTCCACGTAGGGGGTGCCGGTCACGAGCACGCACGGGTGCGCGACCGCGGCGGCGATGCGGGCCTCCTTGCTCCCGGGGACGAGGTGGTCGAGCAGCACGCCCACCCGCCGGCCCGGTGCGGGGTCGATGGCGCGCAGCACCTCGGCGAGGCGGTCGGCGCCGTCGAGCCGCTCGACCACGACGCCCTCGAGGCGGAGGTCGTCGCCCCACACGTGCTCGACCAGCTCGGCGTCGTGGATCCCCTCGACCAGGATCCGACCGGCCCGGGCCACCCGGGCCCGAGCCCCGACCACGGCCCGGCTGCCGGAGGCGGTGCGGGCGTCGGTGACCCGTCCGGTGGTTCCGGGGGCGGGCCCGGCGGGCCCGGCCGCGGGCACCAGGCGGGCCGGCACGCCGTCGACGAGGAACGTGCCGGGGGCGTTGGGGAAGCGTCGGGTCTCACCCCGTGCGTCGCAGAGGACCACTGCGTCGGTGGAGCAGTCGACCACGGTCCCGGCGAAGCGGCTCGGCCGGTGCAGGACCATCAGGCCGGGCGGTGCCCCCACCGCCGGGAGGGCCGGTCCGGCGGGGTCGTCGATCGGGCCGGCGAGGATGCCGGACGGTCGGCGGGGCGCGACGGTCACGGCGACGAACCTACGGGACGACCGACGTCGGACGGTGCACCGTGACCTCCGCCGGCGTCCGGGTCGACGAGCGGGCCGCGTCCGGTCAGGAGGGCCAGACGACCCCCTGGTGCATGGTGATCCATCCGGTGCGGGTGAGGGTGGTGAGGGCGAGCGCGACCGTCTCGGGGTCGAGTCGGGTGCGGGCGGCGAGCTGCTCGGGGCTGGCGGGCTCGCCGCCGAGGGCGGCGAGGACGGCCCGGCCGACGGGATCGGGGACGGGGCGCAGCGGTGGGGTGCGGCGGGCCCCGGGGGTCATGCCGAGGGCGAGCAGCACCTCGTCCCAGTCGGTGAGGGGGTGGGCGCCGTCGGCGATGAGGGCGTTGGTGCCGGCGGCGGCCGGGTTGCGGCGTGAGCCGGGCACCGCGAAGACCGCCCGGTCATAACGCAGGGCGTGCTCGGCGGTGATGCGGGCGCCGCCGGTGCGGGTGGCCTCGACCACGACGACCACGTCGGCGAGGGCGGCGATGATGCGGTTGCGGATCGGGAACCGCCACGGGGTGGGCCCGACGCCGTAGCCGGTCTCACCCAGCACCAGACCGTGGGCGCGGACGTCGGCGTAGAGGCGCCGGTGGCGCCGCGGGTACTCGACGTCGAGGCCGGTGGCGACGACGCCGATCGTGGTGCCGCCGACGGCGACGACGCCGGCGTGGGCGGCCCCGTCGATGCCGAGGGCCAGTCCGCTCACGACGGTCACCCCGGCGGCGGCGAGTGTGGCGGCGAGGTCGTGGGCGTCGGCGAGTCCGTGGGGGGTGGCGGTGCGGGTGCCCACGATCGCGACCCGGGGCCGGTCGAGCGCGTCGGCGCGTGCGCCCTCGGCGACCAGCGCGACGGGGAGGTCGGGGAGCGGCTCGGTGACGGGGAAGCCGGGGCTGTTCCCGAGCCACACCCGTGCTGCGCGCTGCTCGAGGGTCGAGCGGGTCGCGGCGAGGTCGAGGTCACGGGACCATCGGGCGCAGCACGGGTCGAGCAGATGGGCGTGGGCGGTGCCGAAGGTGGGGGCGAGCACGGCCCGGGCGGTCCCGGCGACGATACCTCGGGCCGCCGCCGCGGGGCCCGGGTAGTGCGCGCACAGGAGCCGGATGCGCCGGTGCCCGAGCGTCTCGAGTCCGGCGAGCGCGACGACGGCGACCTGGTCGTCGGTGAGCGGAGGCACCGAGGCAGGGGAGTGCCCAGGGACGGGACCGGTGGCGTCGGCGGCGGCGGTCACGGGACGTCCTCACGCAGCATGGAGGCGAGCGCGACGTGGGCGGCCCCGATCTCGGGGGTGTCGTCGAGGTCGGCCAAGGTTCGGGCGACCCGGTGGATGCGGGCGGCGCCCCGACCGGTGAGACGGCGGAGGTCCGACTCGCCGAGCCAGGCGTCGGTGGCGTCGGGGGAGAGGGGGACGAGCTCGGCCAGGGCCCGGGCGGGCACGTGGGCGTTGCGCGCGAAGGGGTGGTCGCAGTAGCGGGCGTGCTGGCGGGCCACGGCGGCCTGCACCCGCTCCCGCACCACCGCCGACGACTCCCCGGGAGGTGCGCCGGGCTCGGGGGGCTGGACCGCGACGCGCAGGTCGAAGCGGTCGAGCAGTGGGGCGGAGAGGCGGCGCCGGTAGCGGGCCCGCTGTGCATCGGTGCAGGTGCACCACGGTGGACCCAACCCGCAGGGACACGGGTTCGTGCACGCGACGAGCTGGAAGTCGGCGGGGAACGTGAGGGCGTCGGCCTGACGGCTGATGCGGACGACCCGCTCCTCGAGCGGCTGACGCAGCGCCTCCAGCGCGCTCGGGGGGAACTCGCCCAGCTCGTCGAGGAAGAGCGCACCTCGGTGGGCGAGGGTCACCTCGCCGGGAGTGACCCGGCTGCTGCCGCCCCCGATGAGCGCGGCGACCGACACGCTGTGGTGCGGGGACCGGAACGGCCGGCGCGTGGCGAGCCCGCCGACCGGCGCGCGCCCCGCGGCCGAGTGGATGCGGGTCACTGCGAGCGCGTCGGTGGGGGTGAGCTCGGGCAGGATCGTGGGGAGGCGCCGGGCCAGCATCGTCTTGCCCGCCCCCGGCGGCCCCGCGAGGAGCAGGTGGTGCCCACCGGCGGCGGCGGTCTCGAGCGCGCGCCGGGCCCACGCGAGCCCACGGACCTCGGCGAGGTCGACCTCGTCGTCGTCGGGTGGTGCCCCCGGATCGCCGGCACCGTCGGGCCCCGCGACGGGCGCGGGCCAGTCGGGCCAGTCGACGTCGTCGGCGAGGCAGGTGCACAACGACGCGAGGTCGCCGGCGGCCCGGACGCACACCGAGGCGACCAACGCGGCCTCGGCCGCGTTGCCGGTGGGGACGACCACGCGGTCGACCCCGGCCCGGGCCAGCGTGTCGACGAGCGCGATCGTGCCGGGCACGGGGCGCACGGTGCCGTCGAGGCCGAGCTCCCCGAGCGCGGCGGTGCGGCGCACCGCCTCGGGCGGCAGGGTCTCGGTGGCGACCAGGATGCCGAGCGCCACCGCGAGGTCGAGCCCGGCCCCGTGCTTGCGCACCCCGCCCGGCGCGAGGTTCACGGTGATGCGGCGCTGGGGCCACTCGAGCCCGGCCGAGAGGATCGCGGCGCGCACCCGCTCGCGTGACTCCCGGATTGCGGTGTCGGGCAGCCCGACCACGGTGTACGAGGGCAGCCCGTTGCTGACGTGGACCTCGACGGTGACGGGCTGGCCGTCGACCCCGAGGAGGGTGGCACTGGCGACCGAGGCGAGCACGGTGACCTCCGGTGACGTGACCGGTGCGGCGCACCGGTGGCCTGCGGAGGGTCGGACCGCGACCCCGACGGGAGGACCGGACCGTACCGACGGGGTGTGACGGTGACGGCGGACGATCCGGTGCGCACGGCGCGGGCTGCACCCGATCCGCGCGTCGGCGGGCCCACGCGCCCGCGGGTGCTGGGTGCCGGGTGCCGAGTGCCCGGAGGCGCCCGGTGTACCGTCGGAGCGCATGGCGTGGGACGTCGAGGGGTTCGCGGCCTCCCTCACCGGCCGGAGCGAGCACACGCGGCGGGCCTACGCGCACGACGTCGCCGAGTTCGTGGCCTGGGCCGAGCGGGGCGGCTGCCCCGAGCCCGCCGACGCCGACCACCGGGCCCTGCGCCGCTACCTCGCCTACCTCGACACCCGGGGCTTCGCCACCCGTACCGTGGCCCGCAAGGCCGCCGCGGTGCGCGCCTACCTCCGGTACCTGCGCCGCCACGGGGTCATCGCCGAGGACCCGGGGCGCAGCCTGCGGACCCCCAAGGGCGAGGCCCGGCTCCCTCGGGTGCCCCGCCGGGACGAGGCCGCGGCGTTCCTCGACGCGGCCGCCGCCCGCCCCGACGTCCTCGCCGCCGATGCCGCCGGGGCCCCCGATCCGGTCGGGCTCGCGGTCGCCCGCCGCGACGTCGCGGTGCTCGAGCTGCTCTACGGCGCCGGCCTGCGGGTCTCCGAGTGCTGCGGGCTGCGCATCCGCGACTGCGACCTCGACCGCGGCTTCGTCACCGTGCTCGGGAAGGGCGCGAAGATCCGTCGGGTCCCGTTGGGCGGTCCCGCCCGCGACGCGGTTGCGGCGTACCTCACCGGGCACCGCCCGGTCCTCGCGCGCGACGACTCGCCCGACGTCGTGTTCCTGAACCGACGGGGTGGTGCGCTCGGCACGCGTGACGCCCGCCGGATCGTGGCCGCGATCCCGCTCGCCGACGGTCGGCGCCTGCATCCGCACGCGCTGCGGCACGCGTACGCCACGCACCTGCTCGAGGGCGGTGCCGACCTGCGGGTGGTGCAGGAGCTGCTCGGCCACGCCGACCTCGCCACGACCCAGATCTACACGCACCTCACCCGCGACCGGCTCCAGGCCGTCTACGAGGCCTCGCACCCCCGTGCCTGACGAGAACGTCGCGCCGGACGCACGCGACGCCCGCGACGCGCCCGACGTGCCCGACGTGCCCGACGTGCCCGACGTGCATGATGCGGTCGCGCGCCTCTGGCGTGAGTACCGGCGCGACGCCGACCCGTCGGTGCGCGAGCGCCTGATCCTCCACTACGCGCCCCTCGTGAAGTACGTCGCCGGTCGGGTCGGCGCCGGACTCCCGCAGCGCATCGAGCAGGCCGACCTCGTCAGCTACGGCATCTTCGGGCTCATCGACGCGATCGACAAGTTCGAACCCGAGCGCGGCTTCAAGTTCGAGACCTACGCGATGGCGCGGATCCGAGGCGCGATCATCGACGAGCTGCGCGCCATCGACTGGGTCCCGCGCTCGGTGCGGGCCAAGGCGCGCGCGGTCGAGCAGGCCTACGCCAAGCTCGAGCACGAGCTGCGCCGGACCCCGGAGGACGCCGAGGTCGCCGCCGAGCTTGGGATGAGCCCGGCCGAGTTCGACGCGGTGCTGGCCCGGATCTCGTTCACGGGGATCGTCGCGCTCGACGACGTCCTCTCGCCGGGTGGTGGCGACGGGGACTCCACGACCACAGTGGCCGACACCATCGCCGACGACACCCACGACCCGGAGGCCCGGTTCGAGGACGACGAGATGCGACGCCTGCTGGCCGACGCGCTGCACCACGTGTCGGAGCGCGAGCAGTTCGTCCTGACGTGCTACTACTTCGACGGCATGACCCTGGCCGAGATCGGTGGGGTGCTCGGGGTCACCGAGAGCCGCGTGTGCCAGATCCACACCAAGGCGATCCTCCGGCTCCGGACCCACCTGCGCGCCGCGATCGACTGATCCGGCCGAGCCGACTGATCCGGCCGAGCCGACTGATCCGGCCGAGCCGACTGATCCGGCCGAGCCGACTGATCCGGCCGAGCCGACTGACCCCGACGCGATTGCCCCTTCCGGAACCGGCCGGGCCGCGGCAGGTTCGGGGGGCTCCACGCGGTGGCGTCGGCCACCCCGTCTTCCCCGTTCCGCACGCCGTGCCGGAACCCCCGAGCCGTCGCCCGTTCGGGCGGTGCCGGGAATCCGGGCGCGGCAACGCCTCGGGGAGGTCGGCATGGGCGTCGCAGTCGCGACCAGGGCCGGTGCACGCAGCACCGCATCGTCGGGAGCCGGGTCGGGAGCCGGGTCGACAGCCGGGTCGGCAGCCGGATCCGGAGACATCGGGGCCACAGGATCCGCAGGAGTCAGATCCGCAGGAGTCAGATCCGCAGGAGTCGGACCCCGAGCCGCCCGGTGCCGGGCCGCCGTGGCCCGCATCGTCGGTCTCGGCGTCGCGGCCGCGACCACGGTCGGGCCGGTGACGGCCACCCCGGCCCGGGCCGCCGACGACGCCGGGTGGCGCATGCCGGTGCCCGGCGCCGTGGCCCGACCCTTCGACGCGTCGGCCTCCGACTACGGACCCGGGCACCGCGGGGTCGATCTGGTCGCCGACCCGGGGGTCGCGGTCGTGGCCGCAGGGCCGGGAACGGTCACCTTCGCCGGTCCGGTCGCCGGGGCCCTGCACGTGGTCGTGCTGCACCGCGGTGGCGTGCGCACGTCGTACTCCTTCCTCCTCGACCTCGCGGTGGCGGCCGGCGACGTCGTGGCGGGGGGCTCCGTGGTCGGCCGGGCCGGTGGGCCCGATCCCGACGGTGATCACGTGGGCGTGGTGCACTTCGGCGTCCGGCTCGGCGAGCGCTACGTCGACCCGTTGCGGCTGTTCGGCGACGGCACCGCCCGGGTCCGGCTCATCCCGCTCGACCGTGCGCCCCACGAGCGGGGCCGTCCGGTGCCGACGGCCGGGGCGACCGGGCTCCTCGAGGGGCTGCCGGTCGGACCGCCCCCACCCGGCGCCGGTGGGTGCGGGGCGGGGGTGCCGGCGATCGACGCGCTCGTCCGGGCGGTGTGCGCCGGGATCGACTGGGCCTCCGCGCGCACCGGCGACGCGCTGCGCGCCGGACTCGGGCTGCTCGCCGACGCGGGCCGGGCCGGGCGCACCCTCGCCCGGTCGCTTGCGCCCGTGCTCACCGACGCGCGTGCCGTGCTCGCCCGCGGCTCGGCCGCGGCGGTCGCCGCCCTCGCCGACCAGCCCGTCGCCCGGGTGCTGCGCGACCTCGTGGAGGTGGGGGAGCGGTTCCTCGACTGGACCCGGCGGGAGTGCGACCCCGCCGCAGCACCCGCCGACGGCACCGGGGGCAGCGGTCACCTCGTGATGGCGGTCGCGGGGATCGAGAGCCGGGCCGAGGGTCCGGGCCGCCGTTCGTTCGGGCTCGACGTCCGCGCCCTCGGGTACCACGCCGACGAGGTCCACTGGTTCTCGTACGCCGCCGACGGGGGCGCGTACGTGGCCGACGACACCCACGACGACCTGCGGGTCGCGGCCCGGCGCCTCGCCGCGCAGCTCCGCGCGCTCGACGCCGCCGAGCCCGGCCGCGAGGTCGACCTCATCGCCCACTCCCAGGGTGGGGTGGTGGTCGAGCAGTTCCTGCGCCACGAGTACGACGCGTCGGATCCGACCTTCCCGCCGATCGGCACGGTCGTCACGCTGGCCTCGCCGCACCGGGGCGCACCGCTCGCGACGACGGCCCGGACGCTGCGCCGGGATCGGCGCACCGGTCCGGTCCTCGACCGCATCGCCCCCGTGCTGCCCGGCCCACCCGCCGACGCCCGATCGGTCGCGCAGCTGGCCGAGGACTCCCGCTTCCTCGAGCGGATGCGCCGGTCGCCGCTCCCCGAGCACGTCGAGGTCACCACCGTCGGCGGTACCGACGACGTCGTGGTCCCGGCCGACCGCATCCGGATCCCCGGTGCGACCGAGGTCGTCGTCGCGGTCGACGGTCTCACCGACCACGGGGCCATCCCCCGCGATCCCCGGGCCCTGCAGGTCGTGCGGAGCGCGCTCGAGCAACGCCCGCCGCCCTGCACGTCGGTGCTCGAGGGACTCCGGGGGGCGGTCACCCCGGTGGTCCTGAGCCGGGTCGAGGGGGATCTCGGGGAGCACCTGACCGGCTTCCTCGCGGCACGGGGGGTCCGGCCGTGACCCCGGGTCGGCCCGGGACCGGGCGGGCCCACCCGGCGTGGCGGGCGGTGCTCGTCGTCGTCCTCGCGGGTGTGCTGACGGGCACGGTCACGGCGTGCGGCGGGGGGTCGTCCGGATCCGGTCCCGACCGCCGGCCCGCCCGGATCCCTCGGGCCGCCCCGCCGGGCCCGGCCGCCGACCTCGCCTGGTGGTCCCCCGTCAACGGTGAGCCGTTGGGGCTCGCCGTCGACGGCGACGCCGTGGCGGTGGCCGCGCTCGACGAGGTGCGCCTCCTCGGGGTGCCCGACGGGCGCCTCCGGTGGCGGGCGGCGGTGCCCGGGGTGCGCCGCTACCGCCCTGCGATCGCCGGGGACCGGGTGGTGGCGACCGGTGAGCGGATGCTCACCCTGCTCGACCGTCGTGACGGCGCGACCGTGGCGACCGTCCCCGTCGCCGGGCCCGGTCCGGTCGCCCTGCTCCCCGACGGCGCCGGCGCCCTCGTGGCCGTGGCCGCCTCGGAGTCGGGCGCCGTGGTGGGCGTCGACGCCACCGACGGCCGGGTGCGCTGGGCGGCCGACCATCCCGGATCGGTCATGGCCGCGCCGGTCGGGGCCGGCGGCACCGGGATCGTGGCCTGGCCCGGGCGCACGGGCGGGACAGTCCGGGCGTTCGCCGTGGCGACCGGCGCCGTGCGCTGGGAGCGGCCGGTCGGTCCGGTCGTCGGGACGCCCCTCGTCCACGGCGACACCGTGGTCCTGGTCGAGGGCCCCGGGGTCCACGGGGCGGTGGCGGTGGGCCTCGACCTGCGGACCGGCGCCGAGGGGTGGCGGACCCCGCTCCCGGGCTGGTGGGACGGTGCGGTCGAGGGCGTCGTCGGGCCCGACGGCGTCTGGCTCCTCGACGGCATGGGCACCGTCGTGGCCCTCGACCCCGCCTCCGGGCGGGTGCGCTGGCGCCAGGAGACCGGACGGCCGCTGGTGCAGGGGCGCCTCGCCCTGCTCCCCGGGGCGGTGGCCTTCGCCTCGGCCGCCGACGACCTCTCCGTGCTCGACCGCTCCGACGGGCGGATCCGGTCGGTCCGGGCCCTCGGCGGGGTCCCCGCCGACCTGGTCGGGACTCCGGGGCGGCTCCTGGTGGCCGTGCGCCTGGGCCGGCCCAGCCGGGTCGAGGCCCTCCCGGCTCCCTGAGGGGCCGGGAGGGAGGCCCGGTCGGCCCCCCGGTAGAGTGACCGGTCACCCGGGCCGCCGGTCCGGGAATTCACACACCCGCGCTCCAAGGTCGCCCGGCCCCTCTGCGGAGGCCTCCCGGGCGTGGCGGGTGGACGTCCAACCGAGGAATCACGAGGAGTTGACGCGCGTGGCCGTCGTCACCATGAAGCAACTGCTGGAGGCCGGGGTCCACTTCGGCCACCAGACCCGCCGGTGGAACCCGAAGATGCGCCGGTTCATCTTCGGCGAGCGCAACGGCATCTACATCATCGACCTCCAGCAGAGCCTGGAGCGCATCGACGCGGCGTACCGCTTCGTCCGGCGCACCACGGCCGAAGGGGGCACCGTCCTGTTCGTCGGGACGAAGAAGCAGGCCCAGGAGCCGGTGCGCACCCAGGCCGAGCGCTGCGGGATGCCCTACGTGAACTTCCGCTGGCTCGGCGGGATGCTCACCAACTTCCAGACCGTGCACGCCCGGGTCGGCAAGCTCCACGACTTTGACCGGAGCATCAACTCCGGTGAGGCCGACCAGATGATCAAGAAGGAAGGGCTCAAGCTGCGCCGCGAGCGCGACAAGCTCGAGCGTAACCTCGGTGGGATCCGGCGGCTCGAGAAGCTCCCCGACATCATCTTCGTGATCGACACGAAGAAGGAGCACATCGCGGTCACCGAGGCGAACCGACTCGGCATCCCGGTGGTCGCCGTGGTCGACACCAACTGCGACCCCGACGTCATCGACTTCGTGATCCCGGGCAACGACGATGCCATCCGCTCGGCCAACCTGATGTGCCGGGTCATCGCCGACGCGGTCGAGGAGGGCAAGGCGATCGCCAAGGCGCGCGGGGTCCGGCCCGGCACCGTGGCCGACGCTCCCGAGCCGAAGGCACCCAAGGTGCTCACGCCCGAGGAGCAGGCGGCCCGTGAGGCCGAGCAGGCCCGAGCCCGCGACGAGGCCGCCCGGGCCCAGCGCGAGCGCGAGGCCCGGCTCGCCGCGACGAAGGAGGCGACGCCGGCCGACGCCACCGAGGCGACCGACGCCGGCGACGCACCGGCGACCGCCGACACCACCCCGGCGACGGAGGGCTGAGCGGCGATGGCGGAGATCAAGGCGGCCGACGTCGCGGCGCTGCGCAAGGCGACCGGGGCCGGGATGATGGACTGCAAGAAGGCGCTCGAGGAGTCGGGCGGCGACCTCGAGGCGGCCAAGGACTGGCTGCGGGCCAAGGGCCTCGCCGGCGCGTCGAAGCGGGCCGGCCGGGCGGCCGAGCAGGGCGCCATCGACGTCCGGGTCGAGGGTGGCGTGGGCGCGCTGGTCGAGCTCACCGCCGAGACCGACTTCGTGGCCAAGAGCACTGACTTCAAGGCGATCGTCGCCGACCTCGCCGTCCTGGCGGTCGAGGCCGGTCGTGACGAGCTCGCCGACCTCGCCTACCAGGGCGCCACGGTCGGGGAGCACGTGACCCAGCTGGCCGCCAAGCTCGGCGAGAACGTGGCCCTCGGCCGGGTGGTCCTGTTCGAGACGACCGACGGCCTGCTCGACGGCTACGTCCACGTGCAGAACGAGCGCGGGGTCATGGGCGTCCTGGTGGAGCTCGCCGGGGTCGACCCGGCGGCGCCGGCCGCCCGCGAGATCGCCCACGACGTCGCGCTGCACATCGCCTCGGCCGCCCCGATGTTCGTCGACCGTGCCGACGTGCCCAGCGAGGTGATCGAGCGGGAGACCGCGGTGTTCGAGGAGCTCACCCGCAATGAGGGCAAGCCCGAGGCGGCCGTCCCGAAGATCGTCGAGGGACGGCTGAACGGCTTCTACAAGGACACCGTGCTGCTCGAGCAGGGCTTCGTGAAGGAGCCCAAGCAGACGATCGCCCAGCTCCTCGCAACGCTGGGGGCCGACGCCACGGTCCGACGGTTCGTGCGGGTCAAGATCGGCGAATGAGCGCGAGCCGCTACCGCCGCGTCGTCCTGAAACTCTCGGGCGAGGCGTTCGCCGACGCCGAGTCGGGGTTCGGCATCGACGCAGCGGTGGTGCAGCGGATCGCCGAGGAGGTCGCGGCGGCCCAGCGCGACCTCGGGGTCGAGATCGCCGTGGTGGTCGGCGGCGGCAACATCTGGCGCGGGGCCAGCGGCGCCCACCGCGGCATGGACCGGGCCCGGGCCGACTACATGGGCATGCTCGCGACCGTCATCAACGCCCTGGCCCTCCAGGACGCGCTCGAGAAGTGCGGCCAGCCCACCCGGGTGCAGACTGCGATCGCCATGGCCCAGGTCGCCGAGCCGTTCATCCCGCTGCGGGCGATCCGCCACCTGGAGAAGGGACGGGTGGTGGTCTTCGCGGCGGGCACCGGCAACCCCTACTTCACCACCGACACCACGGCGGCGCTGCGGGCAGCGGAGATCGGGGCCGAGGCAGTCCTCAAGGGCACCCACTCCGGCATCGACGGCGTCTACTCGGCCGACCCGCGGCTCGACCCGTCGGCGGTGAAGCTCACCGAGGTGACCCACTTCGAGGTGCTGAACCGTCGGCTCGCGGTGATGGACTCCACCGCGATCACCTTCTGCATGGACAACCTGCTCCCGATCATCGTCTTCGACGTCACCGCTGTGGGCAACATCGGCCGGGCGCTCGTGGGCGAGCCGATCGGGACGGTGGTGCACACCACCTGAGCGTCGGGAGCGCAACGTGAGCGATCAGGGCCAGGAGATGAAGGACATGGTCGTGGCCGACTGCCGCGACAAGATGGCCAAGGCGATCACGCACCTCAAGGAGGAGTTCGCCGGGGTGCGCACCGGTCGCGCCTCGGCCGGCCTCGTCGACAAGCTGCGCGTCGACGCCTACGGCAGCGAGATGACGCTCCAGCAGATCGCCGGGTTCAGCGTGCCGGAACCCCGCGTGCTCGTGATCAACCCCTACGACAAGGGCACGATCAAGGCGATCGAGAAGGCGATCCAGTCGAGCGACCTCGGGATAACCCCCAACAACGACGGCCAGATCATCCGCCTGGTCTTCCCCGCCCTCACCGAGGACCGGCGCAAGGAGCTGGTCAAGGTGGTCAAGCAGCGGGCCGAGGACGCCAAGGTCGCCGTGCGCAACGTCCGCCGGCAGGCCCGTCACGACCTCGAGGCGCTCGAGAAGGACGGCGACCTCTCCCGCGACGAGCTCGACCGGGCCGAGAAGGAGCTCGAGGGCCAGACCCAGAAGGTGGTGGCCGAGATCGACGAGCTGCTCCAGCACAAGGAGCAGGAGCTGCTCGAGGTCTGACCTCGGGGCCCGAGACCCCCTGCGTTTCCGACAAAGCGGGCATTCCGCAAGGGGCGTCCCGGGCGGTCCCCGGCCCAGGCCCTAGCCTTGGGCGCCACGACGAGGAGGGACCGTGTCCGACTGGCGCGACGAAGAGTACGACCACGAGCCCCGGCGCCTGCCGGCGCCGGAGGGCGACGGCGTTCGGATCCCCGGATCCGACGCCGCTGCGCCTCCGAGCTTCGCCGCCGGCGACGACGAGACGGCCGGATGGCCGTCGGCGTCCGACGACTGGGCGACCGCCACCGGGGGTCGGTCCTCCGAGGCCGGTGGCTGGTCGGCATCCGACGAGTGGGACCCCGGTGCGCCGGCGGCCGACCCGAGCGGTTCCACCACCCTGCCGCACTGGACCGAGCCGCCCACCGGCGAGGTCCCCCGCATCCTCGACGACGACACGTCCGACGACCTCGACTCCTGGTCGGCGGTGACCGCACCCCGGTTCCGGACCGACGCGGGTGACTGGGCCGCGGCCGACTTCGGTGCCGACGACCTCCGCCACGACGACTCCACCATGGTCGGTGCCCTCGACGAGGGCTCGGTCGACGACGTGGCCGCCCCCACGAGCCGCCGGGCCCGGCGTGAGCAGCGCGAGGCCTCGGCGGCCAAGGGCCGGAGCCGGGGTCGGGGCGCACCTGCGCCCGAGGTGGCCGAGTCGCTTCCCGCCCCCGGCGGGCTGCCCGGGCCCGGAGCGCTCGAGGGTCCGCCCCGGGCCCCCGAGCCGGCTCCGCGGCCCGGGATCCCCGAGGGGGGCGGCCCGTCGGCACCGACGCAGCAGCGGGTGGTCACCGGTCTGGTGGCCGCGGCGGTCGCGGTCGGGTGCTTCGCGCTCGGCACCGTCCCGACCCTGATCCTGACCACGGTGATCGTCGGCCTCGCCGCCGCCGAGTTCTACGAGGCGCTGCGTCGCGCCGGATACCACCCGGCCACGTTGGTCGGTCTGCTCGGGTGCGTGGCGATCGTGCCGATCGCCTACGACCAGGGCAAGGACGCGTTCCCGATGATGCTGTTCCTCGTCGTCGCGTTCTCGCTGCTCTGGTACCTGTTCGAGGTCATTCGGGCCCGCCCGTTGCTCAACGTCGCCCTGACCATCATGGTCTTCGTCTACGTGGGTGGCTTCGGGGCCTTCGCCGGCCTCTTCCTCGCGGCCGACGACGGCGTGGGCTACATCCTCGGCATCGTGCTCGCGGTCGTCGCGTACGACGTCGTGGGATGGTTCGTCGGCTCGAACATGGGTCGTACGCCCCTGATGCCGCGCATCTCCCCGAACAAGACGGTCGAGGGCCTGCTCGGGGGCATGGCCGCCGCGTTCGTCGTGAGCATCCTCGTCTCCAACACGGTGTCGGGCTGGGACCAGGGGAGCGTGCTCGACGGCATCCTGCTCGGCCTCGTCATCGCGGTGATGGCGCCACTGGGCGACCTCGTCGAGTCGATGATCAAGCGTGACCTCGGGGTCAAGGACCTCGGCACGATGCTCCCGGGCCACGGCGGCATCGCCGACCGCTTCGACGCCCTCCTCTTCGTGCTCCCGGCCGCGTACTACGTCGCCGTCCACATCGTCTCCTGAGCGGCATCCCGTGACCGGCGTCGCGATCCTCGGATCGACCGGGTCCATCGGGACCCAGGCGCTCGACGTGGTCCGCCGCCATCCCGGCGACTACCGGGTGGTGGCCCTGGCCGCAGGGCGCAACGCCGGGCTGCTCGCAGCCCAGGCCGAGGAGTTCGGGGTCGACCCGCGCTGGGCCCGCCTCGCCGCCGACGACCCCGCCGTGCTCGCCGAGCTGGCCGCGCACCCCGAGGCCGACGTCGTGCTCAACGCCGTGGTCGGCTTCGCCGGCCTGCCGGTGACCGTCACCGCGCTCGAGCAGGGCAAGCGCCTGGCCCTGGCCAACAAGGAGAGCCTCATCGCCGGCGGCCCGGTGGTCAACGCGGTGCGCCGCCGGGGGGGTGGCGAGATCGTGCCGGTGGACTCCGAGCACAGCGCCGTGTACCAGTGCCTCCGGGCCGGGACCGCGGCCGAGGTGCACCGGGTCCTGCTCACCGCCAGCGGCGGGCCGTTCCGGGGCCGGACCCGGGCCGAGCTCGCCACCGTGCGGGTCGAGGACGCCCTCGCCCACCCGACCTGGACCATGGGCGCCAAGATCACCATCGACTCGTCCACCCTTGTGAACAAGGGGCTCGAGGTGATCGAGGCCCACGAGCTCTTCGGCGTCGACTACGACCGAATCGAGGTGGTGGTCCACCCGCAGTCGGTCGTGCACTCGATGGTCGAGTTCGTCGACGGCGCCACCGTCGCCCAGCTGTCGATGCCCGACATGCGCCTGCCCATCGGGCTCGCCCTGGGCGCGCCGGCCCGGCTGCCCGAGGCGTACGGGGCCATCGACTGGACCACCCTCGGGTCGCTCACCTTCGAGCCGCCCGACCTCGACGCCTTCCCGGGCCTCGGCCTCGCCTTCACCGCGGGCCGGGCCGGGGGCGGGGCCCCGGCGGCCCTGAGCGCGGCCAACGAGGTGGCGGTGGCCGCGTTCCTCGACCGCCGCATCCCCTGGCTGGCCATCGCCGACGTCGTCGCCGAGGTGATCGCCGACGGGATCGGGAACGTCCATACGATCGACGACGTTCTCACCGTCGATCGGGAGGCCCGGGCGCACGCCCGGTCCGTCGTCGACCGGATCGCCGAGGCCGCATGAAGGACCCGCTCGACCACGTCCAGCTGAGCGAGACCCGCCGGGGCAACACGGTCGTCCTGGGCGTGATCCTCGCCGGGCTGGTGCTGTGCTTCGTCGCCGCACCGTGGGTGGCCGCGATCATCGTCGGCCTCATCGCCATGGTCATGCTCCACGAGGCCGGCCACCTGATCGCGGCGCGGCGCACGGGGATGAAGGCGACCGAGTACTTCCTCGGCTTCGGGCCGCGGCTGTGGTCGTTCCGGCGGGGCGAGACCGAGTACGGGATCAAGGCCATCCCGGCCGGCGGCTACGTGCGCATCATCGGGATGAGCAACCTGGAGGAGGTGCCCGAGGCCGACGAGGCCCGCACCTACCGGCGGGCCACCAACGGTCGGCGCCTGGTCGTGGTGCTCGCCGGGGTCACGGTCAACATCCTGCTGGCCTGGGTGCTGTTCACCGTGGCCATCGCCGGGCGGGGCGCCCTGGTCGAGGGGCCGAGCACGACCGTGCGCCAGGTGGTGTCCGACAGCGCCGCCGCGCAGGCCGGGGTCCGCGCCGGCGACGAGTTCGTCGCGGTCGACGGCCGCCCCGTCGGCTCCTGGGACGAGCTCAAGGCGGCGATCGAGACCCGGGGTGGCGAGGCGACGACGTTCGTGGTCCGCCGGGGCGGCGAGCGGATCGCGTTGCGGGCCACCCCGGACGAGCGCGACGGTCAGGGCTTCCTCGGCGTCTCCCCGGCCACCGCCGTGCGTGACGTCTCGCCCCTCGCGGCGATCCCGGAGGGGTTCCGCACCCTCGGCGAGGTGACGGTCGCCACCGGCCAGGGCATCGCCCGGATCTTCTCGCCTGCGGGGGTCGAGCAGTACTCGCGCAACTTCACGAGCCAGGCGCCCGCGCCCGGGTCGGTGGCCGACCAGGAGCGGCCCCGCTCGCTCATCGGGATCGTCGACGAGGGCTCGACGATCGTGGAGGGCGACATCTGGGGGCTCTTCTACCTGCTCGGGGCGGTGAGCCTCGTGCTCGCCCTGTTCAACCTCATCCCGCTGCTGCCCTTCGACGGCGGGCACGCGGTGATCGTCGGGTACGAGGCGGTGGCGTCACGGGTCCAGGGCCGGACCGTGCGGGTCGACTTCCGCCGGCTCATGCCCGTCACTGCGGTGGTCCTGGCGCTGTTCCTCATGCTCGGCGTCTCGGCGATGATCCTCGACCTCCGCGATCTCGCCCGCTGAGGCGTCGTCCGACGGGCCCGTCCGGTCGCGCCGACGGGGCCCGCCGCGTAGCATCGGCACCGTGATCGAGCGCCGCAGGACCCGTCAGGTGATGGTCGGCACCGTGCCCGTCGGCGGCGACGCCCCGGTGACGGTGCAGTCGATGACCACGACCAAGACCGCCGACGTCGAGGGCACACTCGCCCAGATCTACGCCCTCGCCGGGGCCGGCTGCGACATCGTGCGCTGCACCTGCAACGAGGAGGAGGCGGCCGAGGGCCTCGCCCACATCGTGGCCAGCAAGCCCATCCCGATCGTCGCCGACATCCACTTCCAGTACAAGCTCGCGCTGGCGGCGATGGAGGCCGGCGTGCACGCGCTGCGGCTCAACCCGGGCAACATCCGCAAGCCCGCGCACATCAAGCTGGTGGCGTCCGAGGCGCGCGACCGCGGCCTGCCGATCCGCATCGGGGTCAACGCCGGCAGCCTCGATCCCGACATCGCCGCGCAGTACGGCGGGGCGACGCCCGAAGCGCTGGTGGCGTCCGCGGTCCGTGAGCTCGACCACTTCCGCGAGGTCGACTTCGACGACGTGAAGATCTCGGTGAAGGCCTCCAACGTGGGGTTGATGATCGACGCCTACCGGCTGCTGGCCGACACCGTCGACCACCCGCTGCACCTCGGGGTGACGGAGGCGGGACCGCCGCCCGCCGGCCTGGTGAAGTCGGCGGCCGGGATCGGCACCCTCCTCGCCGCGGGGATCGGCGACACCATCCGGTTCTCGCTCACCGCCGATCCGGTCGAGGAGGCCCGGGCCGGGCGCGTCCTGGTCGAGGCGCTCGGCCTGCGCGAGCGTCGCAGCGTGGACCTCATCGCCTGCCCGAGCTGCGGCCGGGCCGAGGTCGACGTCATCGCGGTGGCCACGGCGGCCCAGGCCGCGCTCGAGGCCCGCAACATCCCCCTGCAGGTCGCGGTGATGGGCTGCGTGGTCAACGGTCCCGGCGAGGCCCGCGACGCCGACCTCGGCATTGCGGCCGGACGGGGCAAGGGACACCTCTTCGTGAAGGGTCAGGTGGTCCGGGTCGTGCCCGAGGCCGAGATGGTCGAGGCCCTGATCGCCGAGGCCGAGGCCATCGTCGCCGAGGGCATCGACGCCCGCCTCGCCGCCGCCGACGCCGACGCCGAGGCGATCGCGGCGGCCGAGCGTGAGCAGCTGATCGAGCTCCGTGGGGTCGACGCCAACCGGTCCGCCGACAAGATCGCCCGCATCCGCGAGCTCGCCGACGAGTAGGCCCGCCTCAGAGTGGGAAGACGATCGGGATCACGATCAAGCTCACCACCACCGTCGCCAGGGTGAGTGGGGCGCCGAGCCGGGTGAAGTCGCGGAAGCGGTAGTTGCCCATGCCGAACACGAGCAGGTTCGTCTGGTAGCCGATGGGCGACAGGAACGAGCACGACGCCCCGATCAGGATCGCGATGGCGAAGGGGCGGAAGTCGAGGGCGGCGGCGTCAGCCGCCGCGAGCGCAACGGGGAACATGAGCACCGCGGCCGCGTTGTTCGACAGCAGCTCGGTGAGCACCATGGTGGCGAGCAGCACTCCCGCGAGCACCCCGACCGGTCCGAGCACGTCGAGGCCGTCGACGAGCAGGCCCCCGACCTCGGCGGCCAGGCCGCTCGACTGGATCGCGGCGCCGAGCCCGAAGCTCGCCGCGATCATGAGGATGATCTCGAAGTTGATCGCCCGTCGTGCCTCGGCCGGGGTGATGGCTCCGATGACGAGCACGGCGAGGGCCGCGAGGAGCGACGCCTGGAGCAGGTCGAGCAGCCCGGTGCCGGCGGCGACCACCAGCGCCAGGGTGATGAACTCCACCGCTCGGGCCCGGTTGCGTCGCAACGGCGTGCCGCCCTCGACCGTCGAGACCAGGAGGAAGTCGTGCCGGTCGCGCCACCGCCGACCGAAGTCGGGGTCGGCGAGCACGAGGAGGAGGTCGCCGGCCCGGAGCCGCACGTCGCCGAGCTTGCCGGTCAGCCGTTCGCCCGACCGGTGGACCGCGAGCACGGCGGCGCCGTAGCGGGCCCGGAAGTCGGCGTCCTTGAGCGTGGCGCCGACCAGGGGCGAGTCGTCGCCGACGACCACCTCGAAGATCTGCGGCGCCCGGGCGTCGGTGGCCTGGAGCACGTGGTGGTGCTCGCCGGGAACGAGGCCGGGGAGGCGCTGCAGGTCGAGGACGCGCTCGACGTTGCCGGCGAAGGTGAGGCGGTCCCCGGCGTGGAGGGGCTCCTCGGGACGGACCGGCGCGATGCGGGCGTCCGCCCGCTCGATCTCGACCAGGAACACCCCGGTCAGGTTCCGGAGACCGGCCTCGGCGACGGACCGGCCGACGAGGGGGCTGCCGGCCGGGACGGTCATGTCGATCGTGTACTCGCGCACGGTGGCGGCGTCGGCCTCGACCGCCGAGTCCCGCCGGGGTAGGAGCAACGGGGTCAGCGCGATCAGCAGCACGGCGCCGACCAGTGCGAGGGGCAGCCCCACCGGGGTGATCTCGAAGACCCCGAGCGGGGCCCGCCCCGATGCGGTGAGCAGACCCGACACGGTGACGTTGGTGGAGGTGCCGATCACCGTGATCACCCCACCGAACACCGCGGCGTAGCTGAACGGCATCAGGAACCGTGACGGGCTGCGACCGGTGCGGCGAGCCCACGACACGATGCGGGGCGCGACCATGCTCACGAGGGGGGTGTTGGCGATGAAGGCCGATGCCGCGGTTCCCGGGACCACGACCCGGGCGAGGTCGCGCCGATGACCCCGGGTCGGGTCCTCACCCCGGATCCCGTCCGGGCCCCGACGCCGGCCCCCGAGCACCCGGTCGGTGATCCCCTGCAGTGCGCCCGTGGTCTCGGTGGCCCCGGCGAGCACGTAGAGCCCGGCGACGGTGATGGGGGCGTCGTTGGCGAACCCGGCGAACGCCTGCGCCTGATCGATGACCCCGGTGACGAAGAGCACGACCGTCGCACCGAGGATCGCGAGCG
>Ga0194129_10001200_pt1 | contig 43936 bp, 44 predicted proteins | sample TA2KigCa35mmetaG_FD_150862 | JGI IMG/M metagenome (GOLD analysis project Ga0194129, IMG submission 150862) | Freshwater microbial communities from Lake Tanganyika, Tanzania - TA2015038 Kigoma Deep Cast 35m | ecosystem: Environmental > Aquatic > Freshwater > Lake | place: Tanzania: Lake...
CTAGCCTATGCAACAAGCTTGGCGCTCTTGGGTGGCAATTTGGTCAAACGGGGTGTTGAGCAGGCCGATTTGAAGCCCTCAGACCAGATGTGGCTGAAGACCGAGCAAATCCTTGCCGACCACCATAGTAAATTCAGCAAGGCGCTCGCACACCACGGTGCAGTCCTCGAGACTATGCAAGCCAATTTGCAAGCTGGTTTTGTGAAAATTGGAGCACTACTTTTAGCGGCGCTCATTGCAGGCATTGCAGCGCTTGCCTCAGCGCTTCAGCTTAATAAGCACCTGAGCGAGCAAGGCATCGGCGCAATGAGAGCGCAGTTTCAAGGCTTGCGATCGGAAATGGATCAACTTGCGCATTTAGTTGTGAGAACAAACGTTTCAGCTACCAATGAGTCAACAAACTTAAGGAGATCGAGCCTTCGCCAGGATGCCCCTGGCCGGGCTCAGGAACCCTTGTCACCTGTGAGTGGCCCAAGCGTTTCTACGAGCCAAGGTCCTAGCATGGGATCTGCCGCGGGGTTTTCTTTGGCTGAACTCGCTGCCAAAGTAGCCCTAGACAGTGAAGTTGATGACTCTTTTGAGAAGCCTGAGGTTGCTTTAAGGGAACTAAAAGTTACAGTTGAAGGAGTCACCGTCGTCGAGGCAGTAGCAGACCACCTCAGTAACAATGGATTAGTTGCTTCTCCTTCCGTGGTCCAAGACAAGACAGAGATTTCCAGTGACGCGAAGTTGATGGAACAGATCGAAGTGACGGAGGATGCAGCGCCTGGAAAGCACCCCGTAGTAACGAGCACTGAATCCGAGCTTCCTAGTGCCCAGATCGATGACCCTAACCCTAATGGTCAGACAGCCGGAACAGGCGAAGTGGAATTGGCTAGCGAAGGTTCCGAGCCCATGCTGAGCAAGGAGGAGCCTGCTTCTCTGGAGGTCAGGACGGACAGACCAGATATAAACGCTAATCAAGAATCGGCTCGTGGCTGAAAACAGAATTCGGTATCTGGTTTGCGGATTTGGTATAGAAACATATGCGATCCCCTTCGACGCAGTCGCATACGTTCTGAAATCGCCAGAAGGAGTAAAGCCTTGGCGTGGATCATCACTGCTAAGCGGGTTCTTTTGCCATCAGGGTCGTGTGGTTTGGGTCACTAGGTTTAGTGAGATCTTCATCGCAAAAACTCAGTCTGAGTCAAAAGGCTCGTGGGTTGTAGTGCTAAAAAGACCTGATGTGGGTATTACGCAGGTTGGTTTTTTTGCCGAAATTGTTCGTGGTCCTGTTTCGGAATCGCGCCTCGGAAATATTCAAAGGGTTGACCAGGCAAGTGAGAGCTTATTTTGTGACTCCTAGATCAGTTGTAAATCGTGTTGGAGCGTCATTTCCAGCTTGGTTTCTTAACTACGGAGTTCAGATTGTTTGCGGGATTTTTCTTGTTCTCGGTGTTGGGCTTGGTGGCCGCTATGAGGCTGATTTCAGAAGTGGCCTAGAGCGCGGGTTCCAGCACAGAGTAGAACTCGGCGACCTTGCGTCATCGGTACAGCAATTGAGGCGAAGCCTAGAGGTACCAAGGATTCTCGATCCGACATACGTTAAGGGTTTAGCTGAGAAGTCCAAAGAACTAGAGGTCAAGTCGAAGGTACATAGCTCGGAGGGTAGGGTTTCGGAACTGCCGTTGCCTAGTAAAGAACTGGATCAAATCATAAAGATGGAGCCTGCATTCGAACGGCTATCAGTATCAGCCGCAATTGTCGAAAGAGCCCAGGCTCTCAAGGTGGCCTCCCGCGCTCCTGACTCGAGCGATTTTCCGGGGATCAAAAAGTTTTACCTACTGGTTGATCAATACATTGAAGCGGTAAGTGCACTAAGAAATTCGAACGGTGCAGTCTCAGCGTTACAGGCTTTTTCGACCGCTTCGATGGGGCTTGGAGAGAATATTCCTATTGCCTTGACCGAATCACGCAGGAAAGGTGCTTTGCCTGTTTGGAGGGACATCCTAACGACCTTGGGTGCTGAAAAGTCTGATGCCGTTGATAGATATCTCTCAGACGCCAGAGCGATCGATGAGTTCCAGTCCCTTAGAGGGCGTGCAATAAGCAAGCTCGAGCAGATTGCTGCGCGTGTTGATGGTGCAGAGCGAATGCTTCTCCAGTCGCGTGCGACTGGTGGTCTGCTTGTGGTGGCCTCACTCCTTACATGGGTAGGGGTATTAATCGGGTTAATGGGATTGTTTTTTTCCATTACTGCAAAAAGAGAATTGCTTCGTAAGCAATCTGAGCTTAATGAGGTTCTTGTTCCTCGTAGCGTCATGGCAGACAGTCTCGTGAGTGAAGATACGCATGTTGCTGCTGAGGCTTTAATTGATGCCCAGCTAGATGCGCCTACTAAGGAGTTGACTCGGCCCGCGCCTTTGGCATTTGAGGATGCCAATCAGGCGCTAAGCCCTCGAGAGTCAAATGAATTGAGCAAACGGGATAGATTAGACGATGCATCGCTGCAAACGATGGTGAGCGAGCCGATTACCTCTGGGTATTGGATCTCGGCTGGTTCAATGGTGGAGCGACGAGTTGCGCTGCTTGATAGGCAGTCAGAGCAACTGGAACGTCATGTGAAGTCTGTGATGGCATCTGCTGAGAGCCTAGCAAGTCGAGCAGATCTTGTGCTCCAGAGCCTTCAGTTGATAAACGACATTCAACCTCTCGCGGCAGGCGGCGGTCGTTCGGTTGAGATTCATCAACGGGTTGAAACCCTTCAAGCTTTATCATTGAATCTCGCACTAAAAGCTCCAACGGTTGACCTTGGTGATCCCCTCCTCGACCAACTTGAAGAGTTTAACGATGAATTAGCTGCACTTTCTGAGGATATTAGGACGATGAGCTATGAGGAAACCAGTGAATCAGCTCACCTTCGCCGAGTGCAGGCATCTATCGATGAAGGTCGGCGCCTATCTGCCGCAGCGGATTCTTTGCGAGAGCGCACGGAAACTCTTTATGAGGATGCTCAACGATTTCGAAGGCACAGTGAAGCGCTGATAAGAGGAATTCAAGATGGCGCAATTTCTGAAGTTTCCGCGTCGGCGTTAAAAGGCCGTTTGATTTCTCATTGATTTTGTAGCACTTATGTCTGAGTTGTCGAGAGAACTTTTCTTACTGGATATTGAATCGGCCGTTCGCGACCTCATGGCTGTAGATGGCCTGATTTCAGATCAGAATACGAACATCACTCGATTGGTAGAGGACTTAACAGGACTTCTTTTTTCACTTTCGCAAGATGACCTTGCGAGGTGTGGTGTTGAACTCTTGCGCAAAGTTTCAGCTGGCAATGAACCAGCCCGCCTACGGCGCATTATTCGTGAGTACTGTGAGCTCATATCGTCTTGGGTAAACTCATTTCGTACGGGAGAAGACAATCAGGGACTAACTGCTCGACTCGCTGTGCTTCGCCAGAGGATCACAGAGCTTGGCTCATCTTCTGCCGATATGGAAACTGAGATCGGTCCGGTTTCAGTTGGCTTGAGAGTTGGATACTGCGTTGATTCACCAACTTTCGATGGACAAATCAATGATGAATTGACTGATCGGACAAGTCGCGAATTTTTTGTGGATCCTGTGGTGGACACCGTAATGGGTACACTGCGTGATGCGAGCGAAATCGTTTCAAGCATTGTCGCGACTTCAGATCAGCAGATCGATCAGCCCCTCCAATTCGCCGAGCCACAGGAAGTGGGTATTCATGGCTCTGAGCCAACTGAAGTACAAGAGGCTTCTGACCCAAACATGGCAGTTTCCCTTGGCGCCTTTATCGTTGAAAAAGGGTCCGCCATCGGTCCGGCGTCGATAGCGCCAAGAGAAAAAGATGCTCTCATCGAAGCAAGTTGGGATTTTGTTCCCTTAGCAAACCTTGGCAGGCGTATCGACAGAGCTTTTGTTTCTGCTGTCGCCAACGTGCAATCCTTCAATTGGCAGCGTGGCAGCCGCGAATTGCTTGAATTGATCGACTGTTCTGGCCATGAGAAGATTACACGCTTTATACCTGAACGAATCCGATTGAGCCATGGTCAAGAGATTCATATCGACGGATGGCTTGGCCGAAACTTGGGAAAGGGTTTGGATGACTCGAAAGTTGACGGCGTTGCACGAGCGGTGATCACGTCAAACACTTTGATTCTTACCATTTCCTTCGAGAACCTGATTTCCGTTAACAATCTGGCTAAGATGCTGTCGGCGCTGGGTGGCCGACTAGAAGTTGACAATCGTGATAAGCGCATACAAATCGTGGTACCAAGTTCAAGGCGACTGCTTCGGTTTTTGCCTATAGAAGTTGGAGGCGAGAGAATTGCCATCAGTTGGTCTCAGTACCTGCCAGAAAAAACTGAAGGATTTACACAAAGAAGCCAGGTTAAGCTCCTGATCGGCAATGAGCTTGACGCGCTCAATGTTGACACAATTGGGAAGGATGAAGTCGGTGTTTTTTATCCAATTCCCAATGCTATTCGCAAGCACGATCGATTTCGAGGTTTGGTCCTCGCCCCTACAGCGAGCTATTTTCCTGTCTATGGTTAAGCTTTTTGTACGGCAGTGTTCGACCAGAATATTCAGCTATTTGCTAGTTGCTACGGTTGTATCTAGCTTCAACCTCGCCCAAGCCTCTGCGTCGGACGCAATATGGCAACAAATACTTGACGAGTCTATTAGATCGAACTCGTCGATGGCGAATGTGGTTTTTCGTGCGAAGTTTATTCATTTCCCATCAAAGCGCCCAGTTTGTGCCGATCCAACAGTCACTCTTCCACAGCGTTTAGTCGGTACGATTTATGTTCAGCTCAGGTGTCCTTCCATGAAATGGGTTGGCCAAGCGCAAGTGCTTGTCGAGACAAAACGAAACTTCATTGCTTTGACGAAGTCGTTACAAGTGGGGTCTGTCATTGAAGAAGGGGACGTTGCCATCCAAGAAAGTGACTGGGGTGCGGGTTCTGAACAGGCTTTCGACACTGTTGATCAGGTTGTGGGAAAGACTCTTACAAGATCTTTAGTCGCAGGTGCGCCTCTTACCCTAAATTCGATAAGGCAAACATCCGTTATTAAGAGTGGTGACAGGGTAAGAGTCTTAATGGTCGGTAAGAATTTTAGTGTTGGCGGTGAAGGTGTTGCGCTGGGTAGTGCCGCTGCAGGCGATCAGGTCAAAGTAAAGATGGGTAGTGGACAGTCCGTTTCAGGTTTCGCAGTGCGTACGGGCGTCGTCCAGATCAATATTGAGTAATCAGTTGTTATTCGGGTGTTGGAGCGTTTATGAACATTAATAACCAGTCACATCTTGCAGGTGATCGGCACAGGTTGTCACAGGAGTCCACCATAACTACTGCTGGCGCCCAGGGAGCAGATCCAGTAAAGCAAGCCAATGTGGCACAGGCTACAGTTAAGGCAGTTCAGGAGGCTTTGGCTCGCATCAGTCCAACACAAAGTTCTTCGCAACCGTCCGCCCAGTTGTCTATCGAATCTGCAAAGATAGCTAAAAGTTCAAGCATTGAGAAAGTTGTTAATGACGAAGAGCTAGACATTACAAGACTTGACGCATTGAAAGCAAAGATTGCTGACGGTAGTTTCGAAATCGATTTTGGTCTGCTCGCTCGTCAGTTAGTAGAGCATTCAGTTCAACAGTCGAGCTCAAAACGAGGCAAGTAAATGATTGTCAGTTTGGTTTTTTGCGCTTTGACATCTAATCAGCAAGAACGATGACTATGTCTGATGCTAGCTCGGTGATTAACCTTGAGTTGATCGAGGCGCTTTGTGGAGGTCTTGAGGCGGAAGAGCTAGCATTGCGCAACCGTGACTTTAGCGGTCTAGAAAAAGCAGTTAAAGACCTTGAACAGGTTGTAAGTCATTTACAAATTATCCTTGGAGATCCTCAGCCTAAAAATGTAACCGAATTGAAAGCTTCGGTCGGTCCTGATTCACTTGAGCGTCTCCAAAAAGCATTGAGTTCTCGACAAGTTGTTTCTGAGTTGATTCAGCTACAGCTTCTCCAGATTGACTCGATGCTTAATCCTACCGCTTCTGCACGGCTAGACGAAACATACAACAACCGAAGATCTGGCGGTAATAAAGCAAAGAGCGCTCAAAAGGGAAAACTCTCACGACACGTTTAACATCGTTTAGATTTAAACTCGAGATTCGGTATTGAGACACTCAAAATGAGCACGTAGGCGGTTCAGACAAGCTGATGGCTGATGGTGCCTATTCCACCGGTAATACGATCCATGTGGTGTTGGGCATTACGGTTTCCCAATCAAAAGATTACAGACTACCGCAACTTACACAATTTAGGTAACGTTCTTCTTACCTTGGAATTTAGCAACACAAAACTTTTTCCGTTCAGGTCAAGAAGCTAACAAACAAAAACGTTCATTCCTCCGTTTCTTGCTTTTCTTTAGCGAGCATCCCTCGCAAGCGCACAAGTGCTTGAGTATGAAGTTGTGAAATACGTCCTGGTGTTAACTCCATCACGTATGCGACCTCCCTAAAGCTAAGGTCTTGTTGATAATGGAGCGCAAGCACCAAGCGTTCCCTCTCTGGTAGATCTTTTAGTCGTTCTTCAATGCGTGCGGCTAGCTGCTTTTGATGTAATGCCTTCGCCTGATCAGCAGATTCATCGATGACGTCCGGAAGTTCATCATCAACGACAGTTATTGTCATCCCTGAGTCAAGTACAGCAAAATACTCATCAATTGAGATCCCTAAGTGAGCGGCAATTTCGTTATCCTCTGGAGGACGTCCTAGTATTTGCCTGAGTTCTTCCGCGGAACGTTCGACTTGCGTGAGTTTGTCTCGAACATGCCGAGGGACTACGTCATCCTCTCGCAAAGAGTCGTATATTGAACCCCGAATTCTTGCCTTTGCATAGGTTTCAAAAGATGCTCCTGGCTTAGGTTCATAGCGCTTTATCGCATCAAGTAAACCGAGCATACCCTCTTGAATGAGGTCATCTAATTGAACATTTCTAGGTAGTCTCGATGCTATCTGTATAGCAATTTTACGTACGATAGGAGCATACTGCTTAAGCTGAGATCCGACGTCGTCACCACCGGTATTTTGATAGCCCTTAGCGCGAATCAACTTAAGCCCCAAATATAATAAAATTCATGGGTTACTCTCCAAAAGTCTTCGCTGCGGGAAACCGATGAAGTGACTCCATCTTGCAGTTGTGCTCAAGCCGAAGGACTTGCAAGGCTATCTCTTTCGGTGTTTGCGATACCTTCGGGAAAAATCCTTCCTGCCATCAGCCTGAATAAACTGGAAGGTAGCACCATGTCAGAGGACTCGCCGTTCGATGACGCGAACTGCGTCGCGCGGACCCAACCCTGATGTTCGAGCGGCTGATCCATCAAAGCCATCGACTTCTCTTGTAGGGTGTTAAAGCATTCGACCCCAACTTCAGAAGAGCCTCCTCCGACAGTGAGTACGGGAATCGCCTCGCCTCCGAAAAGTACCGCTAATTCGCTAACCATTGCAAGGCTGCGTTGAAGGGAGCTTTCGTCAGTTCCCGAGATTAAGATATGCTCCAGATCATCCGCAAATAATTGATGAGTGCCCCGGTGAGGATTAGTGCTGGCTACTATAACCACATCAATATCGATGCCTACCCGATTTAAGCGTTGAGCTAGAGTCGGTGGCCGTGCCTTCTTATCTTGTTTCGCACGTCGCAGCTTCGAGGCAACGCAGTACCACAATTTGTCACCAACTTGCTTGACGACCTTTTCAAGCTCAATTGAGCCCGCAAAAACCTGCCCGAGGTCGTACCTTACCGGGAAAGGCGTACTACCAATCAAACTGCGATTCGTTAGTGGAACCTCATCAACCAATAAAACCCTTTGCCCCGCCCGGCGCAAAGCGTTTGCTACTCCGAGTGCTACGAGTACCGTGGGATCACCAGGTAAAGAGCTCACCAAGCACCATACCCTCGCATATCCATCTCCAAAGATCTCCCGCAAGCCAGATGCTTGATCCGTTTGATTTGCTTGGTTAATAAGGGTTTGATGTTCAGTCATAACGAAGTCTATGTAGATGTTGGAGATTATTCGCGATTGCTTAGCTGACCAGAAAACGATCCAGCTAATCCTTGCGCCTGCCCCAGTCGGAAATACTATCAGCAATCATCGCAGGTACCATCTCGTCGTCAGGTTCAAAATCGGCAGAGTGCAATCTTGGCTGAAGTGATCGATGAGCGAGATAACTAAGATCTGCTAAATGTAAATCCTCTGGGACTTGTTGACCATTGCCGATGAACAGAATCGGAAGTTGATGCCTTATTAAACAGTCAACAGCCGGTGCAAGACTTATCGCCTCATCAATTTTAGTTATCACCGCACCTTTTATAGCGTTTTCTCGTCCTTGGCTATGCGCGTGTATCACATCTTGCATGGTTTGGAGGCTGGTGGTCGCCGATAAAACCAAAAGCCTTTGTGCTTGCTTGTAACCATCGGAGAGTACTCTAAGTTGCTCTACCATTTTAACGTCCCGCTGTCCCATTCCGGCAGTATCGATCAGCACAACGTGAAACTTTTCTAACTCATTAAGTCTCGATGACAAATCATCTGCGTCACGCAAAGAAGTCACGGGAAGTCCGAGTATCTTTCCAAAGACCCGTAATTGTTCGAGTGCTCCGATTCGATAGGTATCTGTAGAAAGCAAGGAAACAGATTTCCTACCGAAACGCATAACACATCGTGCAGCAATTTTTGCAACCGTTGTTGTTTTCCCAACACCGGTTGGCCCAATAAAGGCAAACACACCTCCCTGATCGAAAAGTCCGATCGGATCCAAAGTTTTCATTCGCTTTGCCAACGGCTCTCTGAGTTGTGAAAGTAGTGATGCGCCTTCATTCACTTGGCCTACTTCCTCAATTAGCGAGGTCGAAAGCGCCGGAGAGAATCCTGCCGAGAGTAGCCGCTTCAATAACTCAGCCCTGGCAGGAGATACCCCCTTTAGTTGCGACCATGCGTTCCCTGCCAAATGTGTTTGAAGCAATTCTCGAACCTCATGAACCTGGCCCATGATTCGATCCGCAATAAGCCCAAGCTCTTGATGTGAGACACTCTTCCTCTGAGGTGGTTCCCGGTCAACCTTGCCATGAATGCTACTTGATCTTGCTGCGTTTGTAGTCGTATCATTTTTGAAGTGCCCTGCAACCATATCGGCTGAGTAGACCGGCGATCCATCCGTATTCCTAATCGGGCTTGTAGCAACATCTGCAATCACCAGTTTGTGGTTTGCGGTTCTTATCGCCGTGTCTGCGCGTTGCCGAAGACCCTCTGGCTTGGGTGCACGATCTGCGACTTGCGAAACAGGGATTCCCTCCTCAAAGCCGGGCGTGGACAAGCGCATGCCGGACGCCTGCTTATTGGAAGACTGAGGCAGCGTTGGCTTTAAAGCCGGCCGAGGTGCAATATCTTTAAACTGGTCTTGCGCCATCGCGATGATCTCAATGCCCTCTTCGACTTCGCGATTGGATAAAAGGATTGCATCAGAACCGATCGCCTGCTTCACCATCGATAGTGCTTCTGTTGCCGTCGCAGCTACGAATCGCTTTGGGCCAGTCCCTGAAGATGCGGTCACTGCTTATCCCCTTGTCGCGAGCAAATAATTCTATGGAAGCTCACCTCTATGTCAGTAGGCATCTCATTCATACCTAACATGATGGCTTGGGGTCGAACTTTTCTAGCGATCCTGGATAACGTGAGCCGATTCTTTGTCGATGCAATCAGTACTGGAGAAAGTCCTTCAGTTTCCATTTCGTCAACAACCAAGGCGACCTCATCCTCAAAGAATCGCTTTAATCCGGGTTCAATTGAGCCCTCGGGCGCGATCGCTTGTCCACCCAGCGCTTGTTCTATGATGCGTTCAAAGTCTGGGTGAATGGCTGCTACACGCACTTGACTCGCATCACCAAAAACTTCCTGTACGATTGTTCGACGCATAGCGTAACGCAAAGGCGCGAGCAAATTGATTGCTTGCGGATCCTTTCCGCCAAATTCTGCGGCAGTCTCAAGTACGATCCTGAAGTCTCGAATTGGTACTCCTTCTTCAAGGAGCATCTGAAGAAGCTTTTGAATAATCTGTAACGGAATAATTTTAGGAACGGTATCTTCGACAAGCTTAGGGAATCGGGTCCTAAAGTGCTCGATCAAATCTTGAACTTCCTGCCGTCCCAAAAGCTCGTGACCATTAAGCCTAACAAGTTGATCTAGATGGGTTGCTACTACTACTGCTGGCTCCACTACCGTGAATCCTCGAGTAATGGCTACATCCTTATCTCTGGGTAGAATCCAAACAGCAGGCATCTTAAATGTAGGGTCGAGTACGCGTATTCCATCCAAGGGAGGAGGATTAATGGCCGGCTCTATGGCAAGCAATCGGTCAGGCAGTATTTGGCCGCGCCCCACTTCGGCGCCAAAGATCATTATTCGATAATTCTCAGGAGCAAGCTGAAGATTATCTCTTACGTGTACAGATGGAATCAGGAACCCAACTTCCGCGACGAATTTCTTTCGTATCGCACGAATGCGCTTAATTAGGTCAGACTGGTCGCCCGCGTCTACTAATCGAATTAAGCGGTACCCAAGTTCGAGGGAGAGTGGTTCTACCACTGGAACGTCTTGCCAGTTTACTTCTTCACTGGGTAGCTGAGATGCTGCTTGTGCTCGCTCAGCAGACTCACGCTCCAGTTTAGATCGACGATGAAGAATATATCCAACCCCGGCAAAAGCAACTGAAAAGGTTAAAAAAGCGAAATGTGGCATCCCCGGGACAACCCCGAGAATCGCCAGAATGATGGATACTAAAAAGAGTGGATAAGACGATGCCCCAAGCTGGGTGGCAAGCTGCTGTCCAAAATCCTCGTCGGTGGAAACTCGGGTCACCACGATACCAGCAGCGGTCGAAACAATAAGCGCTGGAACCTGTGCCACCAACCCGTCTCCAACTGCGAGTGTGGCGTAAGTTTTCAATGCTTGCATAAATCCCAAATCAAATTGGAGCATGCCTACTGCTACGCCCCCAACAAGATTGATAATAAGAATGATGATCCCAGCGATGGCATCGCCTCGAACAAATTTCGATGCGCCATCCATTGATCCGAAAAAGTCAGCTTCTTGAGCTACCTCGGCTCGACGCCTTCTTGCTTCATCATCCCTGATAATCCCAGCATTAAGATCAGCGTCAATCGCCATCTGCTTACCGGGCATAGCATCGAGCGTAAATCGTGCAGAGACTTCAGCAACTCGCCCTGCACCCTTCGTAATGACCACGAAATTGATAATCGTTACGACCACAAAAACGATTACGCCCACCACGTAGTTACCACCAACAAGCACTTGGGCAAAAGATTCAATGACCTTACCGGCGGCGTCCGGCCCAGTATGTCCTTGCATGAGTACAACGCGCGTTGAAGCGACATTCAGAGAAAGTCGCAGGAGAGTCACTACGAGAAGCAATGTGGGGAAGGAGATCATGTCTTTGAAAGACTTTATCTGCATCGCCGTGAGCAAAATGATAATTGACACACCGATGTTGAAGGTAAAGAAAATATCAAGTGCGATCGGCGGAAGCGGTAAAAGCATAAGCGCCAAAACCAGCAGCACCAAAAGTGGCGCCGCTGTTTGCGACAAAGGAAGCTGCGAAAGCGCAGCGCTTACGAATGCCCGCATAGGAGAATTAATGGATCACTAAACAAAAAATCAAAACCACCCGTACACCTAAACATGTTCAATGCAAAGTCTAGGATTGGGAGCTTAAAAAAGCTCACTACTTTTGTGGGGGGGGGCGAATTCGCTAACCAAAAACTAAAAGACAGCCGTAAAAATAGTATGGTCTATAGTTTCTTTATCCCAAATGAAAAGCCCGCCAACCCTCTGCAAAGGGTGACGGGCAAGAAACATGAAGCCGAATTAAGCCTTCTGATTCACAAGGATACTAGACAAGAAATCAATCGTTCTGGCAAGGCGAATAGCTTCATCGCCTGGAATCTGCCTAATGGTCTCATTGGAGTTGGGGTCAACAACTTTAATGATTGCACGACCACTCGAAGCATCAACATCGATATTAAGGTCTCTGTTCATCGAACTGGCAAAGGTCTTAAGCTTTTCAGCTGCGGCTTGTACGGACTCTTTACTTATGGCCGCAGATTCTTGAACCGTAGGTGCATTAGCAGCCTTCGTCGAAGAAATCTTCTCGGAAACGACTTGTATTGCAACCCCGGACCCAAGGCTGCTGGACTGGTTACCAACAGTCTGGGGTGGAGATCTACTTATCATGCCCCCCGCGCCACCGGTGCTCGCAGGGCTTACGGAAGCAATCGAGCTCATCAAAATCTCCTGAATCGGATTTTTAACGAATTACCAAAATTACTTGAGCAGAGCAAGAACCACGTTTGGTTGCGCGTTGGCTTGCGACAGCATAGCGGTAGCTGCCTGCTGAAGAATCTGAGTCTTCGTCAAATGTGCTGTTTCGTTTGCATAATCGGTATCGGTAATACGACTGTTCGCTGCACTAAGGTTCTCGTGCAAGGCAGAGAGGTTACTGAGGTTGTGATTCAGACGGTTGACCTGAGCACCATAAGTAGCACGTTGGGTTGCAACTTCGTCAATAGCAGAGTCAACAATCGGCGACAGTGCTTGGAATGCAGAACCTTCCTTGAGCTGACCTACGCCATCTGCGTCAGTGAATGTATTGCCGACAAGCTCAACCAACTTCGCAAACCTTGTAGTGTCCGTAAACACGTCGAAGGTCTTTACAGTGAGAGTATCGGTCGTCGTTTCACCCGTCTGGAACTCAAGCGAGCCCGAAGCTCCGAGCAGACTTGTCCCGTTGAATCGGGTGCGCGTTGTAATGGATTGGATTTCCGACTTGAGACCACCCATTTCAACAGAAAGAAATCCGCGTTGAGCTGTCGACAAAGCAGGATTTGCTCCTTGAACCGCCAATTCTTTGAATCGCTGGAGCATTGTAGAAATCTCGGTCAAAGCACCTTCCGCGGTCTGGAGCATTCCGATAGCATCATTAGCATTTCTCATCGCAACGCTGGTCGAATTGATACTTGCAGTCAGTTTTTGCGAAATACCCATTCCAGCGGCATCGTCTTGGGCGCGGTTAACCCTCTGGCCAGAAGAAAGACGTTCGAAAGAAACGGTCAGCTTGTTCTGCGCGCTGGTGAGATAGCGCTGAGCAGAGATCGAAGCCATGTTGGTATTAAGTACTGATGCCATATTAGTTCTCCGGTTGACTTGGTTCGTTGGGCAAATTCGTTCTGTACTGGGTAACGGTTAGTTTGCGGTTGATGTTTAGGGTTTGGGTGAAATTTTTATTGGCGTGATCTATCTAGTTTTTTTGATTCTTAATTAATTCATTAGTTTTCAAGGAGTTGCAAATGGGTATGCCTTCATCTGTACTTAACACCAATATCGCTTCGATCGTCGCTCAAAGAAATTTGGCAGGTGCCCAGCAAAGCCTGGCAACTTCGGTGGAGAGACTTTCATCGGGTTTAAGGATTAACCGCGCGAAAGACGACGCCGCGGGTATGGCTGTCGCGAGCGTGATTGGATCGCAGATTCGAACCTCCGCTACTGCTCACAGGAACGTTAATGATGCAATTTCGATGATGCAAACTGCTGAAGGGGCTCTCGCTGAGGCAACGGAAATGTTGCAGCGGATAAAAGAGCTAGCCACCCAGGGAGCAAATGATTCGATGTCTAAGGAGCAATACTATTTTCTGATCCAGGAAATGAAGCAACTCATGGATGAGGTTGGGAATGTCGCAAGTCGTACGACATACAACGGTAATAATCTCCTGGGAAATTTTAAAACTACGGGTACTGGCGGGGCTATAGTTATTGACCACACTAGTCCATACGGGAATAACGGTCCTTGGGAGTTTCTTACAGGAGCTGGTAATAACGATAAAATGCAGATAGACTTAATTCCTATCTGGGAAAGCGCCGAATCGGCCAAGAGCAAGGGTAGTCTTGGATCTGGTTATGGGGATGGGGCAATTAAAGTCGGAGCGTTGCACGCCTTGTACGTAAGAGTCGCCTGGCTAGCAGATCCCTCTGCAAGTGGTGGCGCACCTGTGACCGGTGAAGGGTACGACACTTTTGGTCAAAAAGACGGTACGGGAGATCGCTCAGACGTGTCTGTACCTACTACTTCGACGTATGGCGAATCTGCATCGCAAGTCATTAGCGCTGCCGAGAAATCGCTTATTGATCTTGTTGACGATTCAATTTTGCAGATCAATGCACATCGGTCGTACTTCGGCGCCTTTTACGGCCGCCTTGAGCACAATATCGCCAATCTTGCTGCCCAAACGGAGAACTTAACCGCGGCATTAAGCCGAATTCAAGATACTGACTATGGCGCGGAAACGGCTAACTTAACTCGGGTTCAGATCCTACAGCAGGCGGCAACGGCCATGTTGGCTCAAGCTAACGCAATGCCCAATGTTGTTTTAGGCTTGTTGCGCCAGCAGTAAAGGACCGCTCGAAACAGCAAAGTTCGCGCTGGAAAACATTAAGGCAGTCGCCACCAGCGGCTGCCTTTAACTTTTTCAAAAAAGGAGCCGTATAAGAAGGGAGTAGAAGGAATAGTGCATGTCAACAAGTAACATCTCTTCAGGCAACATGATCAACGTCCAGCAGATTGTTTCGGGTCTGATGGCCATAGAGCAGCGACCGCTCAGTGCGGTGAAGACAAGGATTTCTGACGTCAATGTGCAAATTTCCTCAGTCTCGCAAATAAAGAGTCTCGTAGACGCGGCTCATGCCGCAGCAAAGGCTATTGAGGACCCAACAATGCTCACCTCAAAGGTCGTTGCTAGTTCAGACGAATCTTTAATCAAGGCCACAGTCACCGATCCGTCGGTCGCCTCGGTAGGGACCATAAGTTTCAAACCTGTGAGTTTGTCGCAGCAACAAAGAACCACCTTTGCGGGCTTTGCTTCTGCAAGTGATCCAATCAATTCAGAGAAGTTCGGATCGTTAACGATTTCGATACCGCCAACATCCTCTCTTCTTGCTCAAGATGAAGCTCCCTCAGATGTGGTTGTTCAAGCCGGAGGCAGGTCCCTGTCTGATATTGCCGCTGAAATTAATGCATCGCTTTCTTCCAAGCTTCGGGCATCTGTTGTCAAGTCTGCAGAAAAGGGCTATGTACTTTCTTTAACTGGGATAAAAGGGGGGCTTGAAGCAGCATTTGCTGCATCTTGGGATGAGCTCACAATATCGAATTCCGCCGAGAGTGGCCTGCTCTTAGGTGGGACGTCGGGTACAGGATTTGATAGTGTGGCGCGAGATGCGACAGCGCTTGTTGATGGGGGTATTCTCGTCTCGAGTGCGACAAATACTTTTAGTGAGGTTGTCCCTGGCTTGAGCCTGGAGGTAAAAGCACTGACCTCCGGTAATGCTTCAAACCCTAGCAGTACCGTGACGTTAACAGTAGGCGATAGCCGCACGGAATTGAAGCTTCGACTAACCAAGTTTGCTGCTGCATTTACGAGCCTCAGTCAAAAAATTAGAGAGCTGACAGCTCCTGCTTCGGCTGATGCCAAAGGCGGTATTTTGGCGCTAGACTCTGGAACCTTAAGCTTAAGTTCTAGTATGTACCAAGCCTACTCGACAGGGCTGACCTTGTCGGGTGGTAGAACTTGGCAGGATTCAACGGGCGCCACCTACGGTACTTCTACGAGTCCTATTTCCTGGGCTCGTATCGGCCTTGAGATGGCAAGAGGAGGCGTGGTGTCTCTTAACTCAAGTTTGTTTGACTCGGCAATAAATGGATCACTTGGCACGGCACTTGTAGCAGGATTTACTTCATCAATTTCAACCGTGCTCAGTGACTTCAAGGGGGTTTCCGGCTCGCTACAAGGAACAATTGATACAATGAGAAATAATCTTTCAACCTTGAGAAATAGTCAGACCCAGCAGGAGCGACGCCTTGAACGCAAGCGCGCTGCCCTCGTTTCGCAGTATTCAGTACTGGATGCGAAACTTGTTCAGATGAACCAAATGAGCCAGAATGTCAGATCAGCACTTGCTGGCCTAGCAGTCTGAGATGGCTCATTCTAAGTCTGGTCATCTCATAAAACCCTAGAGGATTGAGAATGCGCGCAGCTAGGGCTTACCGTAGTGTAGATCAAAGCACTGCAGTTATAGCTGGTTCGCCAGTCGACCTGACCATATTGCTGTACGAAAAGTTAATTGAGCGATTGATCACAGTACGTGTGGCGGCAGAGCAGGGTAACGTCGGTGCACGTGGGGAAGCTATTGGCCTTGCGATCGAGTTGATTGAGAAGGGGTTAGTCGGTGCGCTTGATATGGATCAAGGGGAGGACGTTGCAAAGCAACTCAGGATTCAGTACGACATCTGGATTAGAAGCTTATTGCGCGTGACGATGAGCGGAGATTTGCAGTTAATCAATTCTTTAGAAGAGCAGTTCAGATCAGTGCTGGAAGCATGGAAAGAACTGCGCGAATTGCATAGGCGCCGCCCCTAGTCTCCTAGCAGTCGAACACTACGGAATGATTAGTGTGACTTTTTCTGAAGTCATGTATTCTCATTTATACGTCGAAGGCTTAGGAAACTATGCAATTCAAACCTAGTAAGCGATACCCCTCGAATCGTTTTGGAGATGGCATTTGAGTTTGATTGGTCCGGTCTCTCAAGATGCTGCGATTGCCCCGCGCACCGGGTCTGGAAGTCCTCAAAGTCAGCCGCAACAAAGGGCGGACGCGGCACCGGCAGTCGTATCAGATAGCCCCGCGGCGCGCGCTGACCCGGGCGTAATGCTCAAAGTCGTTCCTCCTGTCCAGGAGCGGACTAACAACCTGTCGGTTACAGCGAGCGAAAGGCAAATCGCTGAGAGCCTTCTCGGTAGGGTGCTCGCCGAAACCCCCCTTGATGAAGATGCCTTAAGGGACATGGTGTTTTCGGGAAGACGTGCCGACGAGGCGTTTCTTTCGAGGATGACTGCGTGGCTTGCGTCTTTACCAGAAGAGACACAAAGCGCGATTCGTTCTGCAAAATCGCCTGAGATTGCGCGGTTACTGAAAATCGCGGCGCTGACAGAGCCCGGACTCAAGACGGCTCCAGCTGTTATCATCGGAGTCGGTCGGCCGTTGGCAGGCTCAATTGATGACGCGATGAGCCAGCTTTTGATTTTGCTCAGGCAGGCCCAACCCTTCAGGGTCTCAGCATTATTGGAGCAACTCGCTACCGCGTTGCCTGTTCATCAAGATCAGTTCTCACCATCATCCGAAGAGGCGCGCTTTAGCAAGACTGCGTTGCAGCAAACAAGCCTTCGAGGTCAAACGACACTCGGACTCGAAGCTGCTGATCCTGAACGGAACTCGCCTCAAGCTGAGGGTGCTGAGCCTTTAAAGGGGTCTTTGACTGCGAGAGGTATGACTACGTTTTCGCCAGATATTGGAAGTCTTATTTCAAAGGCTGGCCCCTCAGACCCCGTAGGCACTGTCTTTCAGGTCAACCGTTCCGATCAGATTGTTAACAATCTGGAAGAAATTGCAAGCGGGGAGCTGTCACCGCCGCAGCAGCTTGGGTCTACTGGCCCAGTTAATGCGAAAGAGACTCTCCAACATGCGGTTTTGGACGCGATGAAGCTGGTCATGGATGGACGGCTGATTTGGACTGGGCAATTGGTACCTGGTACTCATGCGAGAGTCGAAAGGAGCGACGCTTGGCAGGCCAATCGACGTGCGCCGGGAGGTATGGAAAAAGGGACTGCTATTCGAATTTCACTAGAACTGCCTTCGTTTGGAACCGTTGAAGTGCGGGCACTATCATTTTCGGGGCATGTTACCGCGAGAGTCTTTACGGATGCGAGAGCTACCACCACATTTGTTGAAGCTATGCCAAAACTTCAACAGTTACTTCGAAGTAAGGGGTTAAATGGTGTCAACGTTGTTGTCGAGTCTAAATGAGCGGGATCGCAAAAGGTTTTAACTACTTCCCGGACCCACAACGACCTATCTTCTCAATTGGATCAAAGATGACAAAACTTAACCAGCAAGCGGTTGCTCTAGCATACGAATCTCATGCGGTAGCACCAAGGATTCTCGCAAAAGGAGCTGGACTCATCGCAGAAGTTATTATTGCCAAAGCTAAAGAACTTAAAATACCCCTAACGGAAGAGCCTGAAATAATTTCGATACTAATGCAGCTTGAGGTCGATGAGTATATTCCCCCGGTGCTGTATGCCGCCATTGCCGAGATATTGGTATGGGCCTACTCACTTGATCCAACAAGCACTGTTCATCAAAGACAATCAAGCGATTAGACCTGCATGTTTGTCATTTCTCGGTAAGCTTCCATCAAGCGATTTCGCACCTGCACCATACCCTGCATGGCAAGGCCTGCCTTCTGGATAGAAATCATCACGTCTTCAAGAGAAACTTTGTCGTCACCCAATTGATAGGCTTGAGCTTTTGCTTGCGCTGTCATCTGAGCGTCAGAAACACCCCTAACGGCATCCCTTAAAACGTCACTGAAATTAACCCGATTATTATCGTCGGGTGTTGATGAGGCTCGGATGACACCCTGGCGAATGACGGAAGATGGATCGATCCCTGCCCGATCTGCATTTGTTTTGAGAGCACTAGCCCTTGCAAAAAGTTCTTGCATTCGTGCCGAGATTTCATCTGGCGTCAAACTTCGTATACTCATTTGATTATTGTAACTGTATGTTGGTTCAAAGTCAAGTGCACCTGTCCTATGGGATCCGGTAACCCGCTTCTCGCCACTGTTTAAGCTTGTACCTAAGTGTTCTTTCTGAAATACCAAGTATGTTCACCGCCCTTTTTCTATGTCCGTTCACACTATTAAGTATTTTCAGTATGTGCTCTCGCTCAAGGTTTTTGACATTACTCGGTAGACTACTGGTGTCGCCTGAACGGCTTTTATCTTCACTCAAAAGTCTCCCACGGCGTGCGCTGTCGCTCTCATATTTCGGCTCTAAATCGTTATGGTCAACTTGATTTGTTACTTGCGCGAACCTTGAACTCACTGGCCAGATGTTTTGGCGAGCATCGTTGGTTGTGTCAAGCGACATATCTTCTGGATCGATGAATCTTCCATTACAGAGCAAAAGTCCGCGCTGGATAACATTCTCCAACTCCCTCGCATTTCCAGGCCAAGGCAATGAGCGAAGCACTTCAATTGTTCTTTCGCTCAGCCTGGCTTCGGGCTGGCCCATTTGTCCCCGATACTTCAGTAAGAAGTGCTCTGCTAACGGCAGAATGTCATCTGGCCGCTCACGCAAGGGGGCTATGTGCAGAGGAAACACATTGATCCGGTAATAAAGGTCTTCTCTAAAAAGTCCGTCAGAAACTCGTGTAGGCATGTTTTGATTTGTTGCCGCAATAATGCGAACGTCGAGGGATATCGACTCGTGAGAGCCGACTCGCTCAACTTGCCTCTCCTGAAGGATGCGCAATAATTTGGCTTGCAAATCGAGCGCCATTTCGCCGATTTCATCGAGGAAGATGGTTCCGGATGCGGCCACTTCGAATTTTCCTGGCTGAGGGCGGTTTGCACCAGTGAATGCCCCCTTTTCGTATCCAAAAAGAGTCGCTTCAAGCAAGGTTGCTGGAATAGCTGCGCAGTTTATTGCTACAAACGGTCCCTTCGCACGATGGGATTGTTTGTGAATGAAAGAAGCTATGACTTCCTTTCCGGTGCCAGATTCGCCTAGTAAAAGTACGGTAGCGTCGGTCTTTGCCACCCTGATTGCCCTCTCTATCAGAAGTTTAGACTTTGGGTCAACACAAACCGGGGCGCCCTCGATTCCTGAAAATGTCTGCTTAGAGTTGGCATACCTCTTTGCAACTTCAACGAGTTGCTCCGGGCGGAATGGTTTAAGCAGCAAGTCTCGCGCACCTCCTTTGAGCGCTTCTACTGCTACTTTCGTATCTGCGAATGCAGTCATCAAAACGACAGGCAGACCAGGCCACGAACGATTGATGACGCCTAGGCAAGCAAGGCCTGACATTCCTGGAAGACGGATATCAGATATGACAGCCCGGCATCCCGGCCTAGTCGCAAGGATATCAATAGCAGCCTCACCACTTGCAGCAGACCGGAAACTGATCTCAGCCATCGAAAGTGTGACCTCAAAAGCCTCGCGTAATGCCTCATCGTCCTCGATGAGAAGAAGGTAATCTGCGTCCATTACAAAGTCGTCAAAATGGTTCTAAGACGGGCAAGACAACATGAAAGCACGCTCCTGCAGGCGAAAGATTGGTAAAGGTTATCTGACCTCCGTGGGATTCGAAAGCGGCTTTTGCAATTGCTAGACCCAATCCAGTTCCGCCAGAGCGATTAGTGGAGAATGGCTCAAACAGACGGTCCACTAGTTCGACAGAGACGCCAGGGCCTTCATCGCTAATTCGTAAATTCAGGCGGGAGTCCCTCGCAATTGATTCGATGATGACTTTTTGTCCGGGTGCTGAAACGCTCAGTGCATTTTCTAAAATAGAGAGCACACCTCCCCTAAATTGGTCTCGCTGAATCCTGAGGACATGTTCTCCCCCAACAGATTGAATAATCAATCTGACCTTCTTACCTTCAAAGAGAGGGAGTATCGAGTCTCGGCACTCATTCAAAAGGCTTTCAATCGGTATGAGTTCTGGGGCGTGCCGTCTCTGCTGCAAGAATTCCATCATTCGCGATACGAGGTTTTCAAGGGCTGATAGCTGACGATTTAGTAGGTTTGCAAAGCTAATTTTTCTATGGTCTGGTACCTCTTGTTTCGACAGGTGTCCGGCGTAGATCATTGCGGTTGCGAGGGGCGTTCTCAATTGGTGAGCAATTTCTGCCGCCATTTTCCCCATAGAGGCAAGTTTTACTTGCCGCACACGCTCTTCCTGTGATTGATAGGTTGTCGTCACATCGTGAATCAAGATCATTTTTCTATCGGGATGGAGTATGAATGCCTCCTCTCTGAGAATTCTAAAGCTCCCTGTTCTGAGCTCACACCGATAGTGGTCCGATTCAGCAGGCGCCCAGTGGTGCGGAATTACCCAGCTCGAGTTAACGCTTATGTCGGGGGCATATGTTTGGGAAATGGCGTTGAAAGCGTATACCTTGTCTTCTTGAAGGAGAACTACGCCAGTGGGTAGTGCAGAGATCAGTGTGGACAGTTCTTCAGCAAGGCGACTTTTTGCAGCCATTTGGGCTTTAAGGTCTGCGTTAGTTCGAGCGAGATCTTCAGATAAACGGTATATTTCGTTCGAAAGCTGGCGTTGAGATTCCTCTAGTTCCTTCGTAGCATCGACGAAAAATAAAAACGCTTCCTCCAACGTATTCGTTTCAGACCGTTTAGCTACAGACTCTGCATGTCTTTTGGTTGTATCGCTTTTGCTCCCTTTCTGCAGCTTTGATTGAGTGCGCTTTCCAACTTGGACGGAAGGTAACCCTTTCTTTGATGACCCAGATGGTTTAATTGCAACCTTTGCCACCAAAGTTGCATGGTTGTCTTCATCGGTGAGCTTAGATTTCATGAAGTTGTATCGGCAATTTTTGCCACTCTGCTGGTTTCCCGTTCGGTCTTTAAAAGTAAATAAGTGTCATTATGGCGGATGTAAATCCTGGTTTAGCTGCGCAAGCAGATGATGGAGCAACTGTAATCGGTGTAAACCCGAACGCTATTGTTCAGGAGGAATTAAAACCTCCTCGGGCAGAACGCATAAGTCGACCTGGTGGCCCAAAAACGCTTTCTGAGCGCTGGCTTGAAGTTGTTGATAGGGTAAGAGAGCTTTCCCAGTTAAGAAAGCTTCTTCTCGTTGTAGGTGTCGCTCTGGTTGTCTTGACCGTCGTTTTAGTCGCTATATCGGGTGAACGAAAAGACGATTTCAAGGTCTTGTTTTCCAATGTGAGCGATAAGGATGGTGCGGCAATTGTTGCGGCCCTCGAACAAATGAAAATTGCTCACCGATTTACTGAGGGCGGTGGAGCCATCATGGTCCCTGCCGAGTCGGTGTATGACGCTAGATTGAAGTTGGCAGCTCAAGGCCTTCCGAAGGCTGGAAATGTTGGTTTTGAGCTTCTTGAAAACCAAAAACTTGGCACTTCTCAGTTTGTCGAGCAGGTCAATTACCAACGCGCTTTGGAATCCGAACTTTCGAACTCCATCAAGACCTTGAGCCAAGTTAAGGACGCTCGAGTTCATTTGGCGATTCCCAAAACCTCCGCATTTCTCCGCGACCAACCTAAGCCAACCGCGTCTGTGGTTTTGACCCTTCACCCTGGGCGTATCGTGGATGACCAACAGGTAACAGCAATGACGCATTTGGTGTCTTCGTCGGTCCCTCAACTGACGCCGGCCATGGTGACGATCGTCGATAATGACGGTGGTCTCTTAGCTCCAAATCCTACGCGAGGTGGGTCTAGTGGACTTGACGCTGCACAGATTAAATACGTGAACGAAGTTGAGAATCAAGTTGCGAGGCGAATTGTTACCATTTTAGAACCGGTTACGGGGAGAGAAAATATTCGGGCACAAGTAGCTGTCGATGTCGACTTTACGCAGAGCGAACGAGCCGAAGAAATCTACAAGCCAAATTCGGGGCAAAACCCTGCCAGCATTCGATCGCAACAGAATTTGGAGGCCAGCGGACCCGTAACGAGCGCAGGTGGGATTCCAGGCGCGCTTACCAATCAGCCTCCACAGGGAGGTCAGGCTCCGGTAGAGGGGCAACCCGCCCAAGCGCAGGCTCAACCTCCCGGAACGCAGAGTCCAGTGTCTACAAATGCGTCTCGAAAAGAGCAGACTGTTAATTATGAGGTTGATAGGGCCATTCAAACTGTCCGTGGGCCTCGGGCCGCAGTTAAGAGGGTGTCGAGCGCAGTGATTGTTAACTATAAAAGGGTAGTAGACGCCGAAGGCAACGTGAAGGAATCTCCTTATTCACAACAAGAGATTCAGCAAATGACTGCCCTTGTTCGCGATGCGATGGGATTCTCGCAGCAACGTGGTGACTCTGTTTCAGTTGTAAGTATTCCATTTTCGCCTCCCGTGTCTGACGAACCACCGTTTTGGAAGCAACCAACCGTAGTCGGCGTGATGAAGGAGTTTTTCAAGTTCTTGATCATCGCTACTGTTCTTGGCTTGGTAACTGTCTTTTTAGTTCGGCCCATACTTTTTCCCCCTCCACCCAAAGTTGTTGAGGAAGAGCAGCGGATAGAAGAGGAGTTTGACGAGCGGGTGAAGGCCGAACTTCAGGCCATGTCACCAGCTGCACGAGAAAAGCGTCGTTTAGAGCTTGAGCTTGAGCGCGAGCGAAGACGGATACAGGAAGAAGAGGAGCGCCAACGGCTAGAGGAAGAGCGACGGATTTTGGAAGATAAGCGTAAACGCGAAGAGGAAGAAAAGGCTGCTGAGTACGAGGAGTTGCTGGCTTACGCTAAGGAATTCGTACAGAAGGACCCACGTGTGGTTGCAGCTATTTTCAAACAGTGGCTACAAGAAGACGTAGAGAAAGGCTTGGCTTAATGTCAAAGTTCGTTTTTTGGCCGCCGCGACTCGAACCCTTGGTTTTCAACCAACTAAACCCCACGTTTTGTTGCTCTGTGGGTGAGTACTTCCCTGAGGGTGCCTAGCTTCTTGCTAGTAGCTCTCTTCTCCCGATACTCCTAACAATATGACGAATGTGTTTGCGCAACGGTGGTTTCCGCCAAGTTTTGATCCGCCGCCTCGAGAGCCGGAGCCAGAGATTGTCTGGCCAACCGTTGAAGAAATTGAATCGATTCGGGAGGCTGCAAGGAGAGAAGGGTTTCAGCACGGAAGGGACGAAGGATTTGCAAAGGGCTTTGCTGAGGGCGTGACCCAAGGTTTTGAGCAGGGCTTGCAGGAGGGGCGGGAGAGTTCCTATGAAGAGCACAAGTCAAAGGTCATGGAATTGACAGAGACAATGTGTCTTTTTATCAGCGAGTTGCGAGAGCTTCCCGATCAGATTCTCGAGCCCATCACGGACCTTGCATGGGCGATAGGCCAACGGCTTACGCTTGCCGATCATATCGATCGCGCACCGTTCGTGGGTGCTGTTCAGGAAGCGCTTATGCGCATGCCGTTGCCTGGTGAAAACCTTATTTTAAGAGTGCCCTCGGATCAGTACAAACTCTGGCAAGAATTCGTAGATCGTGCTTCACTTCCCTTCGGTGTCAACCTCTTATCTGATGAGGATCAATCTTCAGGTGCATATATTGAGATCGATGGTATGAAGATGGACCTGGGATCGGATGCGAGGAGGGCGATTGTGTTGATGGCAATGGGACTTTTGCCTGTTAGTGGGCTCGATGATGCCGCCAGAGATATATAGTTCAACCGGCAGGGCGGATCGAGCAGTCAAGCGAATTCGAGGGTTGACCACCCGAATACTATCCGCACCTCGAGCAGTTCGTAGTGGCCGACTTGAGAGGATGGCAGGGTTGATGCTCGAAGTGGTCGGTTTGCCTATGACGATTGGCCATCGAGCCGCAGTTGCATCCGGCACGGGTTGGGTCGAGTGTGAGTGCGTAGGCTTTTCCGGAAAGCTTACTTACCTCATGCCAATTGATCCAGCGTCTCACATTGCGCCCGGTGCCGCGGTCTATCCCGCCAGCACCCCCGCCTTCGAAGTTGGGCGATTTTTCCCAATTGAGTCAGCCGCTCCATTGCCAATCGGTGACTCTTTGGTAGGTCGCATTGTTGATGGTTACGGGAGGCCCTTGGATGGCTTTGCACAGTCTGATGATCCGCCGCATCCGTATCGGTCTCAAGCAATTAATCCCTTGCATAGGCAGCCGATTTTTGAACCGCTCGATGCCGGAGTCAGGTCGATAAATGCAATGCTGACAATCGGTCGAGGCCAACGAGTAGGAATTTTTGCTGGGTCTGGAGTTGGAAAGTCGGTGCTTTTAGGAATGCTTGCCCGTCGTTGCGTTGCAGACTTAGTGGTTATCGGGCTTGTAGGGGAGCGAGGGCGCGAGGTTAGAGAATTTTGCGAAGACACGCTGGGTAAGGATGCTATGTCGCGATCGGTGGTGGTTGCGGCGCCGGCAGATGCGAGTCCTCTGGCTAGACTAAGAGGTGCCTGGTTTGCGACAGACATAGCGACTTATTTCAGAGACCAGGGCCGTCACGTCGTACTAATCATTGATTCTTTGACCAGATTTGCGATGGCGCAGAGGGAGATTGCCCTTTCATTGGGCGAGCCTCCTGTTTCCCGAGGCTATCCTCCGTCGGTGTTTGCAAAGATGCCCGAACTAGTCGAGAAAGTAGGGAATGGTTCGGTGGAAGGCTCGTCGATCACGGCGTTTTACACCATCTTGCTCGAGGGTGACGACATTCATGATCCGGTCGCAGATACAGCTCGTGGTATCTTGGATGGGCACCTGTTTTTGTCGAGAGAGCTCGCGGATGCCGGTCACTATCCAGCTATTGACATTGAGAAGTCCATTTCCCGAGTCATGCCGCGGGTAACCCGCCAAGATCACCAGCTTGCTGCGAGGCACTTGAAGCAGCTAATCTCGCGCTACATGCGTGGTCGAGACCTAGTGTCAATGGGCGCTTATGCTCCGGGAAGCGACCCTGGATTGGATGAGGCCCTACGTTTGTGGCCGAAGATCCAAGCGTTTTTGCAGCAGGGCATCGACGAGACTTTTGACATGAAGGATTCTCTGAATACCCTTTTTGAAATCGTTGGTGGCAATGGCAATCCGTAAATCGGTTATCTACGCAGCTCTAAGGATTGGAAAGCTGCGCGAACAAAGCGCAGCGGCCAAAGCGCAGCGATCGCTGCGCGCGCTGAATGAGGCGGTTGGAGCAGCGAATCAGCTCGAAGCTTTCGCCTCAGACTACAGGCGTGATGCCGCACAATTGGTCAGTCTGTCAACGGTGGATCTAGCGCTCATTCTTAGTACTAAGACTTTTGCGGATAAGCTTGACGAGACCGCTGTTTCGCAAAGGCAACTCATGCAACCTTTACGCGAACAGGTTGATTTCCTTACTAAGGAACACTATGCGGTAAAGAGGCGGCTCGAAGGGGTGGAAAAGATCGCGAGCCGAATCCGGCAGGGGGAAATTAGCAGGATAATGATGAAAGAGGCGAGAGAAGTTGAGGACAGCTTCGCATCACGGCTAAGCCGGGCGCGTGACTCGAGCTAGCATATACGGTTGATGTAGGCATATTTGGGCAGATGCAGAAAGTGATGTATTGGCACGAAATTTGCTACTCATTTTTTAACGGGTTTTCTTATTTACTTGTTTAGCGATAACTTCCACTAATCAATGATTTCAATTAAGCAACAAAACCGAGGTGTCCAGCACGATCAGGCGCAGAGCAACGATCGTCCCTCTCAAGCCGCCGTTAGTCCATTAGTCAAAGCCTTTGAAGCTGTTCTTGGCGCTTTGGCAAGTGTGGGCGAAAGTGCCGAAAAGGATTCGGAAAATAGATCTGATATTCCCACTGCGCAGTCGGTTGGCAATAGTTTGCCAGTTATTGAGATGCAGGCGGCAAGTTTTGCCGGGATTGTTGATCTGGTTGCGGCTAGGTCTGTGCAAGCTGATTCAAACGGCCTTCCCGCAGAAACGAGTGGCTTAGTAATTCCAGCGGTCTCTAAGTTGGTAGGCAGAGATCCTGCGACGTTTCAAGTTGAGAGTCTCGATAAAGCTAGCTTGGGTGCTGATAGGTCATTTCGATATCTTGCTGATGCTGACATAGATTCACGGCGGGTCGGTACAGGTTTTGTTGCCTTTTCTGGGGTTGTTGGTGGGCAAGATTTTGACGGAGAAAATGTCAAGAGGATGGCGATTCCTTTTGACCTAACCTCTGATCGAGCTGGGTACAAGCATCGCAATTCTCAAGAGGTTGTTGAGGCGGATCCCGTTGATGGAGGTATGGGTTTAGGCGCGCTTTTGGCGGACCAAAAGTCAAGCGGCCTTACTGAGGAGTTAGTCGCAAGTGGTGTGGGGCGGTTATTGAGCGACTCTGATCTCCACCCAGCGCGTTCGGAAAAGGCATCGCGTGCTGATTCAAGGGTGGCGATGACTGGTCTCGTTAGCGATTCAAGTCAACAAGCCCTGGCTTTAAATTCGTTAAGCGGGGAAGGGCTTGCACACGAGATTTCTGGCTCGACCGTAGATTCAAAGTCGTTCGTTTTGCCTGGAAGGAACGATGTACAGATCGGTTCAACAATAAGCTGGCTCGCTTCACAGAAGGGCGGAGTTGTATCTCTAGATTTATCACCTCCAGACATCGGGTATTTGCGAATGGAGCTACGACTCGACTCAGTTTCGGAGCGAGCTACCTTAATTGTTCAGGCTAGCACTGAGGCGGCTAGGGCGGCAATAGAGCAATCTATTGATAAGCTTAGGCAAGCGTTTGACACATCGGGATTAGAGTTGTCCGTTTCCGTCCAAACAGGATCGGGCGGGTGGTCAAATCAGTCAGGAAACTCTGCCTTGTCGCAATCAAATTGGCAAAATTCAAATTTGTCCGGGCCGGTTCGTGGACCGAAAGAAGGTCTTGAGGCTGTTCATGGCGCCAAAAAGTTGTCCTCCGAGCTAAGTTTGTATGTCTGAGGTTATGGTTTGGATGTTCAGCAGATTGAGAATATCTCCGTCAGTTAGCGTTTTCCTACGTCGTCATTGAATTTTCTAGTCGAGACTTGTCATGGCCGAAGCAGAATTGAATCCAGCAGCCCCCGCACCCGCAGCAGTTGCATCGCCTCCAGGGGGTATAGAAGGCGAAGAAGCGCCTCCGAAGAAGAGTAAGTTGCCTTTGATCATTGCAATCGTAGTAGTACTTGTATTGATCGGAGGAGGGGTCGGCGGGTGGATGTGGTACTCCGCGAAAAAGAAGAAGGAGGCGGAAGAATCAGAGCAAACGCTCGAGTCTAGGCTTAAGTCGCAGATGCAGTTCAAGAAAGAGAATAAGGCGCCTACCTTTGTAAAAATGGACCCATTTACTGTAAACCTGCCCTCGAAGGGTGGAGAGCATTACTTGCAAGTCGAGATGTTTCTCCGTGTGTCAGAGGGTAAAGTTGAGGGGAAAATCAAGGAGTTTTTGCCGGTTGTGCAAGATCGAATTATCACAGTGCTTTCTTCGCGCTCAATGGAGCAGTTAGCTACCGTTGAAGGTAAAGAGATTCTTGGAAAAGAGATTGCACTCGTTGTGAATTCAATTATTGAGCCCCAACTGACCGCAATTTATGTCCTCCAGCAGCAGCCTTCGACGGCTGACCTTCGTAATCTGGAACGAATTGGGGCAATGCCAAAGGATGCGTCGGCAACAGCCCAAATGACCCAGGTTGCTCGGGAGGCTGCGGCCCAGTTCTGGCGGATAAGCGAGATGGACTTGCCAGTTCAAGGCGTGTTGTTTAAGTCATTCATCATGCAGTAGTAGCCGATCTAATGGTCGAGTAACCGGTATGTTGTTTGACAAACCCTTGATTCAGCGAGATTGCAGTGAGTGAAGCAGTAATGTCACCTTCAGAAGATTCGCCAGAGGATGATCTCGGTAAGGATGTACTGAAGACGACCCGCGAGGCGAAGGCATCTGTGTTTGACAAGATGCATCGGATCCTGAGTCGTCGGATGCCGACTTTGGAACTGATTCATGAGCGTTTTGCTAGGACGATGCGACTCCAATTATTCAACATGATTAGGTGTCGATGTGAAGTTGATCTACATCCTCCTAGGATAAAGCCCTACGGTGAGTTTCTTGCAGGTTTTCCTGAGCGCACTAATATTAATATTGTCAATATTAAATCGCTTCGGGGGGTTGCATGTTGGATTGTTGACCCTGCTGTTATTTACTTAACAATAGACAACATGTTTGGAGGGGAGGGTCATCTTGAGCCTAAGATTGTGCCTAAAGAATACACCGCCACTGAATTGCGGATAGTACGTCGTTTTGTTGATATGGTACTTGCCGAGTATGAAAAGGCTTGGAAGCAAGTCTACGAGCTGAAGTTTGATTTCGTGAGGTCAGAAGGCAACTTCCAATTCGCAAAAATCACTGGTAACGACGAGATGGTGCTTCACTGCAGGTTCACCATCGATATTAACGGCCGAGCAGGTGATGTAGATTTTTGTGTGCCGTTCTGGGTTTTCGAGCCTCTTAAGTCAACATTATTTGCTCAGTCCGTGGGTTTTCAGATGGAAGCCGACACCAAGTGGACCGGAGCGCTTGAAAGCGAGATGCAAACTGCTGAAGTTGAAGTCGCCGCGATACTAGCTGAGAGGAAAATGGTTTTGGGCGACATTCTATCTCTCAACGTGGGAGAAATTATACCTATTGAGGTACAAGATCCTATCACTGCCTTTGTTAATAGGGTTCCGATGATTCGGGGAAAATATGGCGTAAAGAATGGCAGATACGCTTTGAGGGTTGAGGAGATACGAAACCCAACAGATTTTGTGAGTTTGGGCTTAAAGAATAGGCAGTTACTGGGGCCGCAGAAGTACGACGATGAATTTAAGTTTGGCATGGAGAAATAAATGAGTAACGAGTCTTCAGGCGGTTTATCCGGTGATGGGCAGTCGGTAAGCTTCGATAATTTTGATATCGGTGGTGCCGAGGGTGGTGTCAATGATATTGACCTCGTCCTTGATATTCCGGTCAACGTTACAGTGGAACTTGGCCGCGCGAAGATGCAGATCCGTAATTTGCTCGCGCTTTCTTATGGTTCCGTTGTTGAACTTGATGTGCTCGCTGGTGAGCCGCTCGACGTGATGGTGAATGGTTGCTTAATCGCACAAGGTGAAGTCGTAATCGTTAATGATAGGTACGGTATTCGGCTGACTGATATTGTTACGCCCACTGAGCGACTTCGGAAACTCAATCGCTGAGCCTTAAAGTTAGGTTCTGCCGTCGATGGAACAGTCGGGAAATGGCATTCTACTATTGTTACTGGTCGCATTTGTTGCGGTTTGTATTGGCATCTTCGCAAGGATGTGGAAGAAGCCCGTTAGCATCCCTCGACTGCGGGTCGTTTCATCACTCTCGCTAGGTAGTAGAGAGCGATTGGTAGAGGTACAAAATGGCGACGAAACAATCGTTTTAGGTGTAACGAGCCAGCAGATTACTGTCATAGACAGACGCTCTTCTTGTGTGAGTGGGGCAAACGCATTGAAGTCCGAAGGTGAGGCTTCGTCGCAACTAACACGTACGAGTCCGTTGATGGTGGGTTTGTACGCATTATTTGTATTTCTCTCGATGTGCGCAGTTTCTGGAAACGCTTTTGCGCAAAATATCCCTTTATTTGAATCGATTCCAAGCAAGGGTGGAAGCACCAATTATTCAGTACCGGTTCAAACAGTCATTCTGCTCACTGCGCTCTCGTTCTTACCGGCAATGCTGATGCTGATGACGAGCTTTACCCGAATCCTGATCGTACTTTCTCTATTGCGGCAGGCGATGGGATTGGTAACTACACCACCCAACGCTGTGCTAGTGGGCCTTGCTCTTTTTGTGACTGCTGCTGTTATGGCGCCAGTCGCGGACAAAGTTTACGTTGATGCTTGGCAACCTTATGTTGCTGGCAGAATAAATGTTGAGCAAGCCATTGATCGTGGCGTTGCGCCTTTGAAGTCATTCATGTTGCGACAGACTCGAGCCGATGATTTAAATCTTTTTGTACGTCTTTCTGGTAAAAGTTATGCTAGCCCAGTGGATGTGCCAATGACTGCGGTTATTCCTGCGTTTGCAATCAGCGAAATTAGGACAGCTTTTCTGATTGGGTTCGTGATTTACTTACCATTTCTAGCAATTGACTTTGCAGTTGCGAGCATCTTAACCGCTTTGGGGATGGTCATGGTGTCTCCAATCACCTTTTCGTTACCGCTTAAGTTGATCGTCTTCGTATTGGCAGACGGATGGGCTATGCTCATAGGAGGCTTGGTTGAAAGCTTCAAGCCTTAGTTGTTTGAGTTTGCATATTGATAATCTAGTATCGTAGTAAAGCGTTTCCCATTTTACCGGCGCTATGTCCGTCTGATTCGTTCGTTTAAGTAGAGGTGGTTTTAGTCATGATGGATAGCTCCGAGATAATTGGTCACGTTCTTCGGGCTATCCTTATGATGGGTTTGCTGTCGGGACCTATCTTGATTTCAATCTTAGTTTTAGGGCTACTTTTGGGAGTTTTGCAAGCTGCGACTTCGGTGAATGAACAAACCTTGACATTTGTGCCTAAGTTGATCGTAGCTGCTCTGGTTATTGGCATTGGCGGTTCGACTATCTTATCCCTTTATGTGGATTACATCCGCGATGTTCTTGCACGAATTCCTTCCCTAACGCAGTAGATCGAGACTGAAAGTGATCAATGGGTTTGTGATCGCCATGGGTTGCTCGTGTTGGTAGTCGCAACGAAGTAGCGAGATGATAAGCATTCCCCAGTTTCTTATTGAAACCATCATCTTGCCAGGTCTTCTCGCGGGAGCGAGAGTGGTTGGGATGTTTTTGTCGGTACCTTTCTTCGCGCTACAGACGATACCCGCGAGGTTTAGAATAGCGCTTGGTTTGGTGATTGCGTTTGGAATACCTGTTGAAGCTGGCGTCCTGGGTAAGGTGTTATTAGATACCTCACCCTACCGATTTTTTGAATTGATCGGGCTTGAGGCACTAGTTGGTCTAGCAATGGGCTGGCTCGTTCGCGTAGGTTTGATTGTTTTTGACTTAGCTGCTGAGGTTTTCAGTTTGCAGACCGGACTTTCATTTGCTTCTCAGTTTAATCCGGATCAGGCTTTGCCTTCTGGCGTGGTTGGTAGTTTATTTGGTCTTGTCGGTCTCGCGCTCATGTTTGCACTCAACTTGCATTTGGTTGTTATTGAGATACTGTTTGAATCGTTCAAAACATTGCCTGCAGGGAACTGGCCTATTGGGCTAAAACTTGAGACATTGGTTAGGGTAGTAAGTCATTGTTTTGGTATAGGCTTGATATTGGCATTACCCTTTGTGACCATTAATTTGGTGGTCATGGCAGCCCAAGGTTTCATGGGCCGAACGAGTCCCCAAATGAACCTGTTTTCCATAGGCTTTGCGTTGACGATACCAATCGGTGTTTTTTTGCTATATGTTTTGTTACCTGTATTTCCAGAAGCATTGCAAAGGTCTCAAGAAGCTGTCTACAACGTCTTGAGGTCAGCTTTAGGTTTATCACGAGGGTCTTGAAATGCGCCAGACTTTTGTTTTCTTCGTCGTTGGACTCTCACTTGTCCTATCTGGATGCATTGAGAGCTTGCCAAAGTCCCCAGAGTTTTCGAGATTGCTACCCTCCCTCAGAGCGCCGAGCCTTAAGGATAAAAATGCCACGATAGCGAAGGCTTGGGACGAGGCTAGCCAACTTTGTAGAGCCGAGCATAAGCCCAGAGGATCCTTCTGTGAGCAACTGAAGGACGAGGGTGGATTTTTGGCATGTACTGCTACCAAGTTTACTGATGCTGCTCGATCATTTGGTTATCCTGCTTCAGATCAGATTTGGGTTTGGCGAAGTTGTGTCATGACCACGGCTAGCTTGTTAAAGGACGGGGTGTACATGAGTCGTCCGGAGCTAGAGCGTCGAGTTGCAACCTGCCAGGCTAAATTAGAACCTGAACCAGAATATCCGGTCAGACAGTCTGGCTGGTTTGGAACAATCTCGGACTTAGTCGCTACTGGTGAAAAAGAGTCCCTTAAAGCGGTGGTTCCGGGAGATTTCGGAATTCAACAGTCGAGAGTTGCTCTAATAAGCTGTGAGGCACGCTTTTCAACGACTTCGCCGTCTGGGACAGTTGGCACCAAACCGGTAAATATCCCCGCTGCGCAGTCGCAAGCTTCCAATGCTTCTTTACTAACGCCGGCAGCAAGTGTTCAGCCGCCGATAGATCCGGAGCAGACCGGTCAAAGCCTGAAGCCGACGCCAGTAAAGAAGCTCGCACCAAGCAACTCTGCACAGAAAACTTCGAGTGAGTCTAGGGGTGGACCGCGGTCGGACTCAGGCGATGTGCAAATTCGAGCTGGTAAGTCCGAACCTAGTGCTTTAAAATCATGCCCGATCCCCGGGGCATGTGGACCTACAGTTCCCGTTGGTGCAGTCAATCGATAGCGCCAAGTTTGTGATCGGAGAAGCGTTCAATGAGTAAAACGAGGGCTTTGTCCTGTTTCGTTCAAGTAAGCATTTTTGTTTGTGCGCTTCTTATTGGGACCAATTTCAGCTTCGCGGCATCGGCAAATTCTCAGCCTTCTCCCAATTCATCGATAGTGAAACCTGGCGAACAGATGGCGAAACCGGTGATTCAGTTACCGGTTGAAGCCAAAGGCATGCCTTCAAAGTCGAACGCAGGTAGTGCAGTGTCCGTGAACTCGCCAGCGGGTACGCAAAGTTCACCGAAGCCAGGAGTTGCTGAGCAAGCGCCTCCGCTTCTCACGAAAGGGAGCATGGTGAATCATGATAAGGATAGAGCTGGAGGCGTTGGTGTGGCACAGACGAATGCCGCGGGAATGACTGGCTCAAAGTTACCAAGCCCTGTTCCTACGACGGTTGATCCAGACGGTTCAGTGGACGAACTTGAGCGACGAGTGAGGGGGGTCTTGGAAGGCAAGATTGGGACTGATGGAGAGGTTTTGTTGAAGCTTTCTGCGCCTGATGGAAGGGCAAGCCAAGGTTTCGTGGGTGCGGTGACACCCAAGGCAGAAGCTAAAGTCAGCGGGGGCAGGAAGGTATCAGGGTCTGGAGTACCCCCTGATTTTTCTGTGCAGGGTACCCGCGCCAGTGCAGGGCGCAGAGTGGATGGTGGAAAGTGGTCATTGGAAGGTCGCACGGGACCAAGTGATTGGGGGCGCATGGATCCTGAATTTGTTGCCTGCTCTAATGGGCGATTTCAAGCTCCAATCAAAATACCCAAGGCAGGTGCCTTGGATAATTCTGTTCATAAGCCCGAGTTTCACTTCAAATCTTCTTCAATTTCCATTGGAAATAGTAACGGTATCCTCACAATCGATACCTTAGGGACCAGTAGCGTTCACTTTCGAGGGGAAAATTGGTCGCTCGACCGAATACAAATATACGCAAGGCCTCTAACCGTTTTTGAGGACGTTGAAGCGGAGGGTGCCTTTCTGTTCATTTTCAAGGGTAAAAGAGCGGCGTTGTACATCGATATTCCTTATAAAGCATCACCTAATGCCCCAATCAACCTTGGACTTCAGAGATTCTTACAGAGGGTTCCTTTGAATTCAGACGACGGTCCGCGATTTTCCGATGTTGAGTGGAACCCATTGGATTTGCTTGGAACGACAAGTAGTGAAATGTATTTTTACGCTGGATCGCAGCCTCACCCCCCTTGTAAAGAAGGTGGATTCTGGATCGCGTTTGCACGACCAGTTGAACTTAGTAAACAGCAGTTTGCAGATCTTAGGCAGTTCGTACCAGAGGGTGGACGGCCGGTTCAGCCAATCAATGATCGGCTAATACTCCGCTTATCTAGCACTCGGCATTAATTGCCGCCCTGCGGCAAATGCTTCCGAGGTGCTTGACTGAGCTGGTAGGGGCTGTAAAGTTTAGGCCGCTTGGTGCCTTAAAATAACCGCCTGTCTGTTTGGCACAATGTTTGCTTAATTGCTTCTCGGAGATATCAAATGAATATAGTCCCTGAGTTCGATCCATTACATTTTTCTGAGGCTGCGTTAAAGATGCGCAGCTACAGACAGCAAATATTGGCGTCTAACCTGGCTAACGTTGACACGCCTGGTTATAAGTCAAGGGATATTATGTTTTCTCAGGCTTTGAGGGAGCAGGTTGAGGGGGTTGCATACTCAAACGCCCTTCCATTATCGGCTACAGACGGTAGGCATTACCGCATAGGCGGAGGTTTGCCTGGGGCGCCTGCTTTGCTTTATCGGATGCCGATGCAGCCGGCTCTTGATGGCAATACCGCCGACGTAGAAACGGAGCGTGTGCACTTTGCTGATAATGCTGTGAGGACTGAGGCCGCAATGACGTTACTTAATAGTGTGATCTCCAGTCGCAAATTGGCGTTGTCGGGAAATAACTCATGAGTTTGATGCGTAGTTTTCAAGTTGCTTCGACGGGCTTATCCTCGCAGTCGCTTCGGCTCAATGCAATTGCATCGAATCTCGCGAATGCGGAGGCGGTATCAGGCCCGGACGGTCAGCCGTATAAGCCTAGGCATGTAGTGTTTCGCCCGGCTCCGATTATAGGAGAGGTTGCGGCTGGTGTTGAGGTTGCCGCTGTGGTCGAAGACCCCAGGCCGGGCCCATTGGTCTACAAGCCTGGGCATCCTAGTGCAGACGCTAACGGGTATATACGGATGCCAAACGTCAATCCTGTAGAGGTGATGGTGGACATGATTTCCGCGTCGCGTTCCTACCAGATGAATGTCGAGATGTTGAACACTAGTAAGCAACTCATGCTCAAGCTTCTTGATCTAGGAAGGGTCTAAATCCATGTCACCAACTACAGGTAACCTAGGTGCGATCGGAAAATATGATCCGGCGACTGCAAAACTTCAACCTAGATCAAACACCACGATTGGAACTACCGCGCAGGAGATTCAGGATAATTTCATGAAGATGTTGACGGTTCAGTTGCAGAATCAAAACCCACTTAATCCGATGGATAACGCACAGTTCGCATCTCAGTTGGCCCAATTGAGTCAACTGCAAGGCATCGAAGGGATGCGGGCATCTATTGAGAGTTTTGCAAGTCAAATGTCAAGCTCAAGGCTGTTCGAGCAATCAGGTCTCGTAGGGAAGTCGGTTTTGACAAAGCAATCCACCCTAAATCTTGGGCAGTCGGGTGACGTGCGTATTTCTGTGTCGTCTGAGCAGGAGCTGTCTGGGGCTGTTATGACGATTTCTGGCCCTGACGGAGTCGTTGTCGATAAGGTTCAATTGGGCTCAATCGGAACAGAGATCCGAGACTTCGTCTGGGATGGTTTAAACCCGCAGGGTTCGCGCCTTCCTGCTGGTGGTTATTCAATAAGGGTTGAAGGCAAGAATCTTTCTGGAGGGCTGGCTACTGCGAATATTCTCGGTGAGGCGCGAGTGGATGCGGTTAGACGCGTAGGTTCAGAGGTGCGATTTGTATTGAATAATGGTTCCATTGTTGGTCAGTCCGATGTTTTTGAAGTCGGTTCGTCTTCGATTTGAGATTGAGGTAGATTGTTATGTCAAGTGGATTTTCAATCGGTTTAAATGCGTTACAGTCAAACTCGGGCGCGATAGAAATTGCGAGTAAAAATATTGCCGCCTCTAACGTCGTTGGCTTTAAGTCTTCAGAATTCTTGTTTCAAGAAGCTCTTTCGCGTTCAATGCAACCTGCGCAGGGAGGCAGATTTGCTCCAACAGGAACGGGGGGGCTAACGCGGAGGGACTACGCAGCTGGCTCATCCCGGTATTCGGCCTCTCCCTTAGATATGTCAATCAACGGGGACGGCATGTTTACCCTTGCTCTTGGACAAGATAACGTTACAGTAGATACATGCTATTTTACTAGGAACGGGCAATTTTTGACAGATAAAAATGGAAGCATTGTTAATTCAAGTGGCCTGTATTTGATTGGCTACCAGCCAAATGCGAATTTGGATGCAGTAACGGATCAACTCGGTCCCATGAAGGAACCTCCATCACCAATGCCAGCAAAGGCGACAACAGAAGCGAAGCTTGCCATCAATCTTGATGCTCGCAAGGAGGTTATATCGACGGACGTCGCGCTCAACAATCAGTATCCAGATACGTTCTCACATGTAACTCAGCTGAGTGTTTTTGATACGGTTGGCAAACAGCACACTGTGTCCATGTATTTCCAGAAAATCTCCTCGAGGGAGTTTGATGTCTTTGTAAACGTTGACGGGCAAGTATTCGCTTCAGCTCCTATCGACTCTTCTGCGCAGGTTAGGATAAACATGCCAAACAGTGACACTGTTCTGCCAACGACTGCGCCAGTCCCTATCGCAAGGTTTACATTCAATAAAGGTTTACTAGTTAATATTGGATCTCCTTCGACCGAGTATGTTTCTGCTGCGACTGGCAATCTAGAACTAAAGTTCTCCCTCACACCCCCAGATAAGGATAAACCTTTAGATCCGTCCCTGGTACTTGATGATCCCAGTAATTTTGTGGTTGATTTTGAATCGTCTACGAGCTTTGCTTCTTCATTTGAAGTTAAGAGTTCGGAACAGGACGGATATGGGGCAGGATCGCTTACTGGTTTAACGGTCGACGATAAGGGCACAGTTAGAGGCCAGTTTACCAACGGGAAAACGGTCGTTGCCGGACAACTCTTGCTTGCAACGTTCAGGGGTCTAGGTGGGCTTAAAGAGGTATCTTCCAACGTCTATCAAGCAACGGATCAATCTGGTGTGGCTCTAGTTGGGACTGGCTCTAGTTCTATTTTTGGGCAGGTTCGCTCAAATTCACTTGAGGAAGCTAATACCGACATGGCGCAGGAGCTCGTGAAGCTCATGGTGCAGCAGAGAAATTATCAGGCTAATGCGCAGAGTATAAGGGCGCAGATGGAGACGCTCACAACGACCATTGACGTTACCCGTTAATTTTTTGTGCAAGTTTGGACTCACGCTTTTTGTGCCGCTATCTAAACTAAGGGACTATTGAGCCATGGACAGGATGATTTTTGCAGCGATGACGGGAGCTAGATCTGCGGTCGGCCAGCTTGCCGTTACCGCGAATAATCTCGCTAACGCTGCGACGCCTGGCTTTAAAGAGCAGATTGCGGCATTCAGGGCCGTACCAATGGGTGGAGATGGTGCAAACACTCGAGCATTCGTGTTAGACACGACCCCTGGTAGTTACTTCTCTGCGGGACGACTTGAGGCTACTGGTGCACCCCTTGATGTTGCTATTCAAGATCAAGGGTTCTTAGTTGTTCAGCGCCCAGATGGTACTGAGGGTTTGACAAGAAATGGACGATTGACCGTGGATAGCCAGGGCAGTATCAGGGGTGTACTTGGATACACATTGCTTGGGGATGCAGGTCCAATTACGCTGCCCGCGAATTCCCATCCTAGCATCTCCGGTGACGGTACTGTGTCGATCATTGACGCGGTTTCTGGTCAGCCACAGGTTGTAGGGAAGTTGCGTCTCGTTAACCCGTCTGCGAAAGAATTATCGAGGAGTGACGATGGACTATTTTCACTGCGGCGTGAAGGACCCAATGCGTCTGACTCAAGCGTAAGAGTTGCGCAAGGTTTCTTAGAGGGCTCAAACGTTAACGTTGCGTCTGCCATGGTCTCCATGGTCTCTCAGCAACGACTTTTTGAAATGAATATGAAGACCATTCAAAACGCAGACTTAAATGCGAGATCCGCAAACGGTATTATGTCTTTAAGTAGGAGCTAATTGTGATTCGTTCTCTTTGGGTTGCAAAGACTGGAATGGACGTAAACCAGGCTAATCTTGACGTTATCGCCAACAACCTAGCAAATGCGTCGACTACAGCATTTAAACGAGTAAAGACGAACTTTGAGGATCTTTTGTACCAAACCGTTAGAGGATCTGGGTCGCAGACATCTGAGCAGACGCAGGCTCCTACTGGACTTCAGTTCGGTGCTGGGTCAAAAATTTCTGGGACGTCGCGGATTTTGACGCAGGGCGCTACTCTTCGTACTCAAAATCCTTTAGACGTAGCAATTTCGGGCAACGGTTACTTCCAGATCAATCTTCCCACTGGCGTCATTGCTTACTCTCGAGATGGGAATTTCAGTAAAGATAATCAGGGGCAACTCGTGACTGCACAAGGCTATGTTGTAGCGCCTGGTATTACGATTCCCGCCGAAGCCACAGGGATTACTATCTCTGATTTTGGGCAAGTATCCGTGACTTTAAACGGTCAGGCACAAGCCCAGCAGGTAGGCCAAATACAGTTGGTTAACTTTGTGAACGCTGCTGGATTGGAGGCAATTGGGGGTAATTTGTATATTGAGACCGCGGCGTCTGGAAATCCTGTGCAAGGCAATCCTGGTCAAAACGGTTTGGGGTCTATTCAGCAGTATTTTGTAGAGCAGTCAAATGTAAGTGTTGCCGAGGAGCTTGTATCAATGATTCAGGCTCAACGGGGCTATGAAGTAAATACGCGGGTAGTAAGAGCATCAGATGAGATTCTGCAGCGTCTTTCCCAAGTCTAATTGGTTCGGATTTGAGTATCATGCCTAACAGACTAGTCTTTGTAAGTGTAATATGCACATTGGTGTTCGGCTGCGCATCTTCTGACTATACGATACAAGCATCTCCACCCGTGGTTAGGCCTAAGCCGGTTTTAGCGACGCCTGCAAGTCAGGGAAGTCTATTTCCAAGTGCTTTGGGTTCAGGTGCCCCGAGACCTCTATTCGAAGATCGGCGCGCACGAGCTGTTGGGGATTTGCTTCAGGTGGTTGTTCAAGAAAATACAGCTGCAAAACGTGCATCAGGAAATCAGTCGTCGAGGGCTTCGGCAGCAGATCTTTCAATGTCAGCTGCTCAAGTCCCGTTGGCGAAGGCTCTAAATGGACCTGTGTTTACTGCAGAGAGTGATCTGAAATTTGAGGGTAAGGGAGCCTCGAGCGCCAACAATAATTTTTCTGGCGTTCTTATGGTGATGGTGACCCAAGTTTTGAGTAACGGGAATTTGGTTGTCTCTGGAGAAAAGCAGGTTGTGATTGGTCGAGAAGAAGAGGTGATCAGGTTTTCGGGGATAGTCAACCCATCCGATCTTTCCAGCAACTCAGTACTCTCTACCCAGGTGGCTGACGCGCGGCTAGAGTACCGTGGTCGAGGCTCAAGTGATGATGCAACTAGTCCAGGTTGGCTGAGTCGAGGGATATTCAAGGTATGGCCATTTTGAGGTCATTTCAGCTTGATTTTGACAAGTTGAGGCGCCACTGGGCATTTGTGCTGATTTCAATAATCACAGCCAATGCGCTTCTCATTCCGCAGTCGGCTAGCGCAGCGAAGTTGCGCGACATCAGCACCATTTCTGGGGTACGAAGCAACCAGTTAATCGGATACGGCTTAGTTGTGGGTTTGGACGGATCCGGAGATCAAACTACTCAAACGCCATTTACGCTACAGGCAACGATTTCAATGCTTCAAAGCCTTGGAGTTACCTTGCCACCTGGGGTAAGGATGCAGTTAAGAAATACTGCTGCCGTGATGGTGACTGCGGTTCTGCCACCATTTGCTCGCCCGGGACAGTCTCTTGACGTCACCGTTTCCTCAATAGGTAACGCCAAGAGTTTGAAAGGCGGTATGCTCTTGATGACTGCTCTCAGAGGGCCTGATGGTCAGGTTTATGCGGTTGCCCAGGGCTCAGTCTTGATTCCAGGGAGCAGTGCATCGGGGGGAGGTGCTTCTTCAGTTACAAATCACCAATCAGCTGGGCGTGTCCCAGTCGGAGCGCTCGTCGAGCGTAGTCCCCCGCAAGCAATCGAAGACGAAGTTTTACAGGTCGAGCTGAAACGTGCCGACTTTACGCAGGTGCAAAGGGTTGTGGAAGCTGTTTCTAGACGGTTCGGGCCGAATGTGAGCGCCCCAATAGATAGCCGAGCGATCCAGATTCGTTTGCCTTCTGCACAGTCTGACAGGGTTAAGTTCATTTCGGAACTCGAGTCGCTGGAGATCGATCTCATCGAGGACACCCCAAGAGTGGTTATTAATTCCAGAACTGGTTCTGTTGTCATGAACCAGGGAGTTCGACTAGATCCCGTAGCAGTGGCGCACGGTTCGTTAACCGTTAAAATTACTAGGGATTCGGCCGTGAGTCAGCCTCAACCATTTTCACAAGGTCAAACGGTTGTTACTCCTAAGACGAACATCGATGTTTCTGTCGGCTCGGGAAGTCTGGGTTCGCTGCCTAAAGGCGCTTCTCTTGAGGAAGTTGTTCGAGCTCTTAATCTGCTTGGCGCGAATGCTCAAGATCTCGTTGCGATTCTCCAAGCAATAAAGGCGGCTGGTGCTTTGAACGCAGAATTGGAACTCATATGATCATTGGCACTTCAACTGACCCGTGGGTATCAGGCTTTAGTAGTGTTCGGTCACTTTCAAGCAAACCGAGCACGGAGTCGGTGGCGCAGTCATTTGAGTCATTGATTTTAAGGCAAATACTAACTTCTTTAAGGTCAACTAGCCTTTCCGATTCGGATGGCCCCGAGTCTGGATGGTTAGCAATGGGGGATGATGCTTTAGCTTCTTATCTTTCTAAGGCTGGAGGTATAGGTTTAGCTAAGTCCGTCGAGTCATTGCTCTCGCAAGTGAAATCGAGCAAGGTCTAGTCGCTTGTCGGCATTTGCTTCTATAAACGTTTGAGCCCTATTGTCCGTAGAGAGCTTGTAATTTTCCAAATGGGTCAACATGGCTGGTTTAACAACAATACACACTGTGGGTCTGGCGGGATTAAGAACCGCACAAACTGGTCTTAATACAACTGCGGGTAACATAGCCGGAGCGTCGGTCGAAGGGTTTCATAGAAGGGAAGTCCATCCACTTATTGGATCGCCGACCAGTGACCCATTGATACAAGGCGGATCAGTTGTAATTGACAATGTAGTCAGGTCATGGTCCGGGCTGGTGTCGACTCAGTTATTGGACAACAGGTCGAAGCTGAATCAGTCGGCGACTCTGTTCGATTCTGCGACTGTCGTGGATAAGATGTTAGTAAGTGAATCCGAAGGGCTCACAGCAGTTATGAACGGGTTCTTTTCTAGTGCTGCTGATTTGGCGGCAGATCCTGCCTCTGATGCTAAGAGAACTTCTCTCGCAGCTGCATCAAGGGCATTGGCGGACCGGATAAACACGCTTGCAATAACAATCGATGAAACAAGAGTTCGTGCTTTTTCTGATATGGATCGGATTGCGACCGAGGCTAATCAGAAGTCTGAGGCATTGGCAAGAGTGAACACTCTGGTGCAGGCTTCTTCAGCGTTTGGTAAGCCTTTGCCGTCGGCAGATCTGCTAGACGAACGAGATCGTATAGCCAGCGAACTTGCGAATCTAATTGGAGCGAAGGTCGAATACAGCCAGAAGGGCGAGGCTAACGTTCGTTTTGCTAACGGGATGAGTCTGGTAGATGGCGTTCAGTCTTTTCGCTTGGAGTTGGCGCGAGAGGGTGACGCTAACCTTCCGACCGGGGTCCTGAAGGTAACCACCCAACCTACCAAAGACCAGCCCAGCCCAATGGCAATTGGTTCGGTTAAGGGTGGCGTTGATGTGTTGGGTGAGTTTGGCGGATTATCGAGATATGCGGACGCTTCCAGATACTGGCTGGCAGGCCTCGGGAAAGTATCAACTGAAATGATGATGGTCACCTCGAATTCTGACACTAGCTCTCTCTGGCGAGACAAATCTGGCGTGCCACTTGTTCGTGAGCTTGCAGACGGTAGCGAGGTTCCAGTAGCTGGGGCATTTTTTATTGACTCTGAAGAATCTGTATCTGAGGATAGGATACCCCTCCTTTTTCGTTCCTCCTTTGCGTCTGGAGCGTCGATTCCGTGGTCTACCGCCGAGGCTCGTGAATCTGGCTCTTACCCTGTTGATCAGCGAATAGTGCAGCGATTTGTTGCAGCAAGAGACGGGACGACGAATGCCTGGTCGAATTGGGTAACTACCGTTAGTGGCGAGATCGGTACTTGGAAAGCTGAGCGTGCATCTTTTGAAGGTGTAGACAATGCATTGACCGAAAAGCAGCAACAGATTTCAGGGGTGGATATGGATGAAGAAGCCACTAATTTGCTTAAGTTCCAACAGATTTATCAGGCAAATGGTTCTGTAATGCAGGCTGCAATGAGGATGTTTGATGTATTGATGTCTTTATCTAATCGCTAGTAATCGAGATTTGAAACAATGCATAGCAAATTGAAGATAAGCCATGAGAACAACAATTGAGGACCGTTTTAAAACGTCGCTTGCAGCGATCCAGATTCAGTCAAAAAATGTTGCAGACGAGCAGGTTCGACTAAGTGGAGGAAAGCGTCTGCTTAGGGCATCTGACTCTCCTTTGTCGGTTGGTAGGTCAGTTGACATGCGTACAACCCTTGCTCATCTAGATTCCTTAAAAAGGCTTCAGGATTTAGCGCTTAGTAGGATGACTGAAGCAGAGTCAGCGATGGCTGATGCCGCAAGGGTCCTTGATGATTTACATCAACTTTGGGCGACAACACAGAACGGCAGCTTAGGTCCTAGTCAACTTAGGGCATTTCAGTTACAAGCTAAATCGCTTCAGGAAGAACTCCAATCAACATTAAAACGCAAGGACGCAGGGGGTTATGCGCTTTTCGACCCACTTGGCCTCGAGGTGGTGATTTCAGGCGGGACTAGAGGGGTTGATCCATCACGTATCAATACAGTCGGAAGCATCACTGGACTTTCGATGCTTAACAAGGCGTTCTCTGAAAATGGTGGTCTTGATGGAGCAGTGGATCTGGATGAGGCGATTGCTCAGTTGACCTCTGCAGAGGACAGCTTGATTCAGCAATTCGTTCAAAGTCTTGGGCGTGGAGAACGTCCAAGAGTCGAAAACGGCGAGTTGCTAGCGGCGAGCCAGGCAATGACCAATCAGCGAATTGGCTTTGGTGCTAATCAGTCGAGAGTGGAACGCGCGCGGCAGCAGGCTGAGGATGTTAGCGTTTCTGTACAGACAGCGCTATCTGCCGAGGTTGATACAGACTATGCCTCCTCAAGCATGGAAGTGCAAAAAGCGAAGGCTTTACTTGAGGCAGCGCAGACGATCACGGCTCAGATCGGTTCCATGAATTTATTTCAAAAGCTTGTTTGATAAACTGACATTTGGTTTTGCTATCTTGCTGATCAAAGTTAACTCTGTACGGAATTAAGGAAGCATCATGGTCATCCCACTTGGAATTATCATTGGTTTCGGCTGTGCCTTAGCAGGCTACGTGCTCCACGGCGGAAATCCAAGGGTG
>Ga0194129_10001202_pt1 | contig 43908 bp, 27 predicted proteins | sample TA2KigCa35mmetaG_FD_150862 | JGI IMG/M metagenome (GOLD analysis project Ga0194129, IMG submission 150862) | Freshwater microbial communities from Lake Tanganyika, Tanzania - TA2015038 Kigoma Deep Cast 35m | ecosystem: Environmental > Aquatic > Freshwater > Lake | place: Tanzania: Lake...
CGTCGCGCTTTGTGTTCCCGGCTTTGAGCAGGCCCTCAGCTTCGGCGGGCTTGGCTTGAAAGTGAGCGAGTTGCTCGCGGTGAAGCTGTTGCAAGATGGTTTGTTCGCGCCCGTCAGGCTTGCGGCTGAGGCAGCGGAGGAAGCCGGCTTCAATCATCGCGGGCACGTTGCCGTTCGCATCGCGGTATAACGACTCGCCCAGCACGCGGGCGGCTTCGACGTATTGCGTGCCGTTGAGGAGGATGAGCGCCTGGAGCGGCGAGTCGGTGCGCTCACGCTTTGCAGTGCAGACGGCGCGGCGCGGTGCATCGAAAGCCATCAACGCGGGCGGCGGGCCGGTGCGCTTCCAGTTCGTGTAGAGGCTGCGGCGATACACGCCGTCGCCGCCGGTCGGGTTCGCGGGCTTGAACGACTCGATCATCTCGTAGGGGTTAACCGGCGGGCCACCGAGCGTGAGCCGGAGCAGGCCGGCGGCGGCGAGTGCGTTGTCGCGAATCATCTCGGCGGGCAGGCGCAGGCGCGGACCGCGCGCGAGCCACTGGTTGTCTGGGTCGTCGGCCATCGTCTTCGCGTCGGCGAGGCTGCGCTGGCGATACACGCTGCTCATCACAATGGTCTTCATCAGCGCTTTCGTGTCCCAGCCGGTTTGGATGAAACGGAGCGCCAGCCAGTCGAGCACTTCGGGATACAGCGGCTTTTCGCCCTGGCTGCCGAAATCCTCGGAGGTCTTCACGAGGCCGCGACCGAACAGGCTTTGCCAGATGCGGTTCACCGTGACGCGCGCAAGCAGCGGGTGGTCCGGCGCGGTGAGCCACTGCGCGAGGCCGAGGCGGTTGCGCGGCGCGCCGGCGGGCCACGGCGACAGCACGGCGGGCGTGATGGGGCCGGCCTCGTCGCGGCGCTGGTTGTATTCGCCGCGCCACAGCACGTAAGACTTCTTCGGCTGGGGCAACTCGCGCATAACCATGATTTCTTTCACGCCCTCGGCAAACTGAACGAGCGCGGCGCGGGCGGATTTGAGCGCAGCGAGCTGCTTAGGAAACTCGGTATCCACGGCGGCAAGGAAATAGTCTTCCAACGCGGCGCGCTCGGCGGCGGACAACTGCTCTTCGGCCTTTGCCAGCAACGCTTTCGCCGCCGCTTCGTCGTGAGTGGCGGCGGCTTCGAGCGAGGTGAGCGCCCGGCCAAACACGCGGAAATCGTCTACCGCACCGCCTTTGAAACCCCGGTCGCGCATCCGCTCGGCAAGCGAGATATTATCGTGACCGCCACCGGTAATGTTCTTCGTGAGGTTGTCCTTAATGACTTCGGTGCTCGCTGGCTGGCCATTCACGAAGAGCCGCAGACCAGCCGCGCGGCTACTGCCGTCCGAGGTCACGACGACGTGTGTCCACGCGTTCGTTGGCACCGTTGCGATGGCGCGGATGGAGACGGCGTTACCGGGCCAGAAGTGGATGAGCGACCACTTGAGCCGGCCGTCCTCAATAAGCAACTCGTAGCCCCGGCTGGCGGCGTCGGTCCAAGCCTGCGAGCGGTGGAAAACGACTGCACGGTCCTTCATGTCTGGCGTGCGTAGCCAAAGCGACACGCTGAATGGCTCGTGTCGCTGGAAGTTTCCGAGCGGGAGATTCACTGGGTCGTCGCCGGTAAACTGGACGGCTTGGCCGTAGCGGCCGGACACGAGCTTGTTTTCCCCCACGAGCGTAGCGAAGTTCGTTCCACCGAGGGAGTTGGTGAACTTGTTGCCCGTGAGTGCATCGAAGGTGTAGCGCGCGAGTTCGCCGGGGATGGGGAGGACGGCACGGGCATTGGCGTCCTTCAGCCACGCAGAGAAAACGGCGCCGCGGGCCTTGCGTGTGGCGGCGAGTTGTTGCTCGGCCTCGCGCACGGACTTCTCCAGCGAAGCCAGTTTCTCCTTGGCTGGCGCGTCGAGTTGCATCATCGCGGGCGTGGGCACGGAAGGCGTGAAGAACGAGTAAAGTCCGGCCTCATCCACGTTTTGGAAGAAGGAGAACAGCCCGTAGAACTCCTTCTGCGCGATCGGGTCGTATTTGTGGTCATGGCAGCGGGCGCACTCGAAGGTCAGGCCAAGGAACGCCGTGGCGAAGGTCTGCACACGGTCAGCCACATACTCAACGCGATATTCCTCCTCCACGCTGCCGCCCTCTGTCTCCTGCTGGTGGAGACGGTTGAAAGCGGTGGCGAGGATTTGTTCGTCGGTCGCGTGGGGCAGCAAGTCGCCGGCGATTTGCGCAGTGACGAATTTATCGAACGGAAGGTTTTCATTGAACGAGCGCACCACCCAATCGCGCCACGGCCAGACTTCGCGCTCGCGGTCCACTTGGAAACCATAGCTATCGGCGTAGCGTGCGATGTCCAGCCAGTCCACGGCCATGCGCTCGCCAAAATGCGGGGAATCAAGGAGGCGATCTACAAGACGTTCAAACGCAGCGGGCGGAACGCGGGATGCGGAATTGCCGCTGACGTTTCCGCACTCCTGAAGGAACGCCCCGACTTCGGCGGGTGTCGGCGGGAGGCCCGTGAGGTCGAAAGACAGCCTACGGATGAGGGTGGCAGGGTCGGCTTCGGGCTGAAATTTGAGTTTGCGGGCGGCGAGGGCGGTGGAGATGAAATGGTCTATGGGGTGGACGGAACCGGCTGCGGACGTGGGCGTCCGCGCTCCATCCGAAAGCGGCACAAATGCCCAATGCGCCTCGTAGTTCGCTCCCTCGGCAATCCACCGGCGCAGCAGCTCGACTTCCGCCGTAGTCAAGCTCGCGAGTTTCGACTTCGCGGGGGGCATGTGGTCGCCCGGGTCTTTCGTGGTGACGCGCTTAAGGATTTCGCTCTGCGCCGGTTTGCCAGGGACGATGGCGTTCTTCTTGAGCGCACCTGCGCGGGTGTCGAGGCGCAAACCGGACTGGCGCTTCTGCGGGTCAAAACCATGACACTGGAAGCACTTGTCCGAGAGGATGGGGCGGATATCGCGGTTGTAACGCACAGGCTCAACAGCAGTGGCCGAGCAAACCACGCATGTGGCGAGTGCGAGCAGGACCTGTTTCACGAGAGAAAGACTAGTAGGTAGCGAGACGTGTTCGAGAATAGCATTATCGCAAAAGCAAGCCCACTGCGTGAATTAACCCTGAAGCTTCCGGGAAGCCAAGGATTCAGGATTCCCATCTTTTTCCTGAAGGAATCCCAAGCCTCGAATCAGGCGATTTCACGAGCCGAGCGAGTGGCGAATGTAGGCAAGGCGCGCCCGTTATTTCGCCCGCTCCAATGTGCGTATGGTCTCATCGAGGGCATATTTCACATACTGGTCTTGCGGGAGCTCGAGAGCTTCGAGGGCGATTTCGGCGGCTTTACTGGTAGGGTAAAAACTGAGCGCGCGGATGGCCTCGACGCGCACGCGAGGGTGCGGGTCTTTCACCAACTTGGCGAGCATGTCGAGTGGCTTGTTCACGCGGTCGCGCCAGTAGGCGTGGACACGCACTGCGGCGGCGCGGGCACGAGGTTCGGTCGAGGCGAGGATTTCGTTTAGCAACGGCTCGTTAGCGACGTTCATCGATTGGTGCAACCAAAGAGCCTCGAGGCGGTGATGCTCGAAGTTGGCGTCAGCGCGATTGAGAGCCTTGATCCACTTTACGAGGGCGGCGATGACTTGGTCCACGGGGCGCGCAGCAAGCTCGGTCTTGGCGCGCTGACGGGTGCGGTCTTCAGGTTCCTTCAGCAGGTTGAGCAGCGCCTCGATGCTCGCACCGGCAATCTTCGCGGGCTTGAGCAGCGGGTTGCCCGAATAAGTCACGCGGTAGATGCGGCCGTGGGTTTTGTCGCGGAGCGGGTCGCGAATGGAATACTGCAAATGGCCGATGAGCGGCTCGTGCCAGTCCACGAGATACAGCGCGCCGTCTGGGCCGAACTCCATGTCCACCGGGCGGAAGTTTTTGTCGTCGCTCAGGAGCAACGGCTCGATTTCCTTGCCGGTAAAGCCGGAGTCCTTCTCTTCGACCGTGTGCTGGAGCACGCCTTGCACGCCAATGACATTGTTGAGCAGGTAGCGGCCCTGCGCTTCGCTGGGGAAGTGACGACTGGAGACGAATTCACATCCAGAGGTTGGGCGCACGCGCATTTGAATCCACTGGGGCATGGTCGGGCGCTTGTCCGGAAAAATCACGCGACCCGCGAACGGTGTCGCCCAAAAGTTCTGCCCGGGTGATGCGTCTGCGATGAACGGCTGACCCCAACGATCGAAGGTCATGCCCCACGGGTTGGCGAAGCCATAGCTGACAAAAACCTCGAACTTCGCCGTGCGCGGCTCGAAGCGGTAGGCGGCGGCATTATGATTCCGCACCGGGCCGTAGGGCGTCTCGACCTGCGTGTAAAAAAACGTGCCTTCCAGCATGTAAAGCTCACCCGCCGGCCCGAGCGTGAAGGCGCTGATCGAGTGGTGTGAATCGCCGGAGTCAAAACCGCCGAGCACGCGCTCGGAAAAGTCCGCGAGGTCGTCGCCATTGGTGTCCTTGAGGAAGACGAGGTCCGGCTGCTGGGCAACAAGCACGCCACCGTTGTAAAACTCGAAGCCCGTCGGCACATGCAAGCCGCGCGCGAAGATGGTGGACTTGTCGGCCTTACCGTCACCGTCGGTGTCCTCGAGAATCACGAGCTTGTCGTCGGGCATGGAGCGGATGCCGACACGGTCCACGAGCGGTTGATACTGAGGGTAACTGGGCATCGTGCAGACCCACAGGCGACCACGAGCGTCGAAAGCCATCTGCACAGCATTGGCAATTTCCGGGAACTGCTCCTCGGAGGCAAAGCAGTTGATGGCGAAGCCGGGCGCGAGCTTGAACTGCTTCAGCGCCTCAGCGGACGGCAGGTAAGCGATGGCGTCGGCCTCGCCGGACTTGCTGCTCATGCCGACCTTCTGAATCGGATTGGCCGCCTTCGCGCGGTCCACGCGGCCCGCGCCGAAGTGCGTCTTTACGGGGAGAAACGGCGGGACGTTCGAGTCGTCAATTACCACGGGCACAGCTTCACCTGACGCGACTTTCCACACGCGGACGTCGCGGTTGGCGGTCATCACGTCGAGCACGGCGCGCTCGCGCTCCATGACATGGGCATTGCTTTGCTCACCGTCGCTAAACTTCACCAGCGAGCGCTTGCCGTAGATGTAGTAGCCGTTGACGGCGCGATACCGATTGAACCACTGGAAATTCTTTTCGGTGACTTCGGTGCGGAGTTTGTCGCTGAAGTCAGGCGGCGCACCGACCTTGCCGAAAAGCCCCTCGTCCAGCAGCCGGGCGACCGCCTTGTGACCATCGGTGTTGAGGTGGATGCCGTTGTGGGTGAACCGGAACGGCGAACTGGCGTAAGCCTTCAGCGTCGGCGTGAACAAGTCCACGAACGGCACTCCCTGTGCGCGCGCGACCTCAGCCATCGCGTCGGTGTAGAGCTTGAGGTTCGAGTTGTTTGCCTTGCCGTCGGGGAGATTTGGATTGCCGAGGTTTTCATGTGCGATGGGCGAGACAAGCGCGAGCCGGGGCGCACCAGCGTCAGAGTAATTTTGCTTCCGCGTGTGCTCGATGAAGTGGGCGAGGTCAGCCTTGAACTTCGCCACGCCCGCCGGCCCCGCGAAGGACTCGTTAAAGCCGAAGCAGGCCAGCACGACTGTGGCCTTGCTGAACGCGAGGTGCTGGTCCGGCGAGCCGAAGTTCTGCGAGCGCAGCCGTGCAGGCAGCACCTTGTCGCCCTTGGAGTAATTCGAGTTCTCAATGGTGAGCTCGGTCTTGATGTCCACCTCGTCGGCGGTAAAGGCGAGGTTACGGACGACGAGGTTGAGCTTCGTGAAGCGCTGGTGAAGCAGCGTTTCCCAGTGATTGTCGTGCTGCATTCGCTCGGCCAGCGCATTACCGATCAACGCGATGTGGTCGCCGGGTTGGAGTTGGAGCCGCGCGGGCGGCGGCGCGGCAGCGGCATGGAGCTGGTGGAGGCAGAGAAGGACGGCAACAACCGACAACAGTGACTTCATAGGCAAGCTTCAAAGATGCTTGCCTCCAAAGATAATCAACGCAAGTCAGCATCCTGCTACTGGTCGCCAAGGAAGGGGCATCACCCCGTGTCGAAGACCGCCGAGGATGAGCAGAAAAACGACTTCATACCAGCCAAGCCCGCGTTAACGCCCTCACAATATGCGGTCATGCGCCCACGGGTAACGCGCCGTGCAGCCGAACTCCCGCGTCTGCTGGCCGGTGGGCGGCGTGTTGAAGTTGGCCGGATCGTAGGATGCGCCGGCCTCGCGCAGCACAGTCTCCAGCAACGGATGCCCGAACGTCACGGCAGGAAAAACCACTTCGCTGCGGTTCACGTCCACCACGCGCGTCTGGTCAAGGGCCACCACCACACGGCGGAGGGGCTTGAGCCGCTGCCGCTGTTCCGCAAGAAAGGCAACCACCTCCTCCGGGGTGCCGCCCGCGAAGGTCGCCGCCACGCTCATTCGATAAGGTCTTTACCATCCTTGATGCGCTGCTCCATGCGCTTAACCACAGGCATAGCGCGAAGAATGGCACTCTTTTCCGTCTGGCCTATAAAAGATTTTAACTCGACGCGCACGGCAGCAATCACTTCGCCGTTGCGGTCGTGCAAAGGCAAAGTCACCAGCATCAGACCTCGTGGCTTGTCCTCGCCGGTGTACATCACATCTTTGGCAATGACGTCGCGCTCTACTTCGGTGCCGAGCGTGCCGACGGCCTTTGCGTCATGACTGGCGATGACGCGTGCTTGCTGGTTCGCGGCGCGCGGGGCATAGATGACCACCCCCGTGACGCTGGACTTTTTCGCTAGGGCCTCGCGCACAAGCGTGACGGCGAGCGTCTCGCGAGGGACATAGGTGATCTTGGCATCGGCGAAGTGGCTGATTGAGTCCGACTTAGTCCAAAAGCCGATCTTTCCAAACCTAAAGGAGTTATCCGTGATAGTTGGCATGGCCTCACGGCCGTTAAGCAAGCAACGGATCTGGTTGCCTTTACACTCAATGGTCATTTCTTGCCATACCCCACGCGGGATGGCGATTTCTGGCCCGATGGGCGGGCTGCGATCGCCGTTTACAAACTTGTAAAACCGGAACGTGTTGCCCAATGAACTAGCGCGAACGACGTAGTAGTTTTTGGCGTCTTGGTAACGAAACGCAACACCCGCCATCTGCTCGGCTTGGCCTTCGACGCACTTAAACTTTGTAGTGAAAGTGAAGTCGCCGTAATCCTCCTGCTCAAACACCAGCACCGGGAACCGCTCACCCGTCGCATCCGTCGAGAGCTGCGCTAAAACGCCTTGCTTGCCACCGCGCGGCGCGCCGCCCGTCAACGGCTGGAAGGCAGTCGGGGTCTCAGCCAACACGATCTTCCAATCCCCCGGGGCACCCGCGCCGGTCAGCGCGCTCACGAAGCCCTCAGGCGGCTTACCCGCCGGCAACTGGGAGAAGTCGAAGAACCGCTCCGCCGCGCGCCCCGAGACACAGCCCCAGCCGACCAACAACCCGAGGAGTAAGCGCATTGACATCGGCAGGAAAGTAACAGAAGCCGGCGGCGCGACAAGCGTTCTGCACGCCGGGACGCCAATCCGCCCCAAGGCTTCCGACCGATGGCCATAAACCCGCGCGTTGTCAGCCACGGCGTGGTGCTGGCACACTCCATCCATGGCTGCTGAAAAAATTCGCGTCGCCGTCATCGGTACTGGCTCGTTGGGCAAGGAGCACGCCCGGATTTACGCTGACTTGGCGCGCGCGGGCCAGGTCGAGTTCGTTGGCGTCTTTGACGCGAATCCCGAGGCCGCCCGCAAGCATGCCGCCGCGCACGGCACGCGATCCTTTGCCTCCATCGCCGAAGCTGCTGTGGCGAGCGATGCCCTCAGCATCGTCACGCCCACGACCACGCACTTCAACATCGCGAAGTCCCTGCTCGAAGCCGGGCGACATATCCTTGTGGAGAAGCCGATGACCGAGCACTCCGCGCAGGCGGCGGAACTCGTGCAACTCGCCCACGACCGGGCGCTCGTGCTCCAAGTCGGGCACGTCGAGCGGTTCAACCCGGTCTTCAGCTACCTCGAAACCGCCGCGCCGGAGCCGCGCTTCATCGAATGCCACCGGCTCTCGCCTTTCCCCGCACGCAGCACGGACATCGGCGTCGTACTCGACCTGATGATCCACGATCTCGACGTGGTGCTGGCCTTCGTGCGCTCGCCGGTGGTGAGCGTGGATGCCGTGGGCATTCCGGTCTTGAGCAAGTCCGAGGACATCGCGAACGCACGGCTGCGCTTCGCCAACGGCTGCGTGGCCAACCTCACCGCTAGCCGTATCAGCCCGGAGCGGCTGCGCAAAATCCGGGTCTTCAGCGGCGGCGCACAGCCCAGTTACATATCGTTGGATTACCGCGAGCAGAAGGGCTTCATTTTCCGGCTGGCCGGCGACGACGCGGAAAAAAGCTCATTGCTTAAGATGCTCTTGTCCGCGAACGACTCGGCCATCGTGAGCGAATTTGCGGGGAAGAAGATCGTGCGCGAGCCCGTGCCCATCGCGAAGGACGAGCCGCTCAAGCTGGAGCTGGCGCACTTCGTCGAGTGCGTCCGCGAACGCCGCACGCCAAAAGTCAGCGGTGAATCAGCCAAGCACGCGCTGGACGTGGCGTTTGAGATCACGCGGCAAATCAGCGCGGCTGGGTCCAACTCATGAGTGTGAAAACGCGTGACGTCGTGATCGTGGGCGGCGGCGCGGCCGGTTTCTTCGGAGCCATCACGTGCGCGGAGGCGCTGGCGGGGCGCGGCTTGGTAACGGTGCTGGAGCGCGGGCCGCAGTTTCTTCAGAAGGTGAAAATCTCCGGAGGCGGGCGGTGCAACGTGACGCACTCATGCTTCGAGCCGAAGGAACTTGCGAAGCGGTATCCACGTGGTGGACCGGCGCTGATCGGTGCGTTCCATCGGTTTCAGGCAACGGACACGGTGAGGTGGTTCGAGGCGCGCGGTGTGGCGCTAAAGACGGAACTGGATGGACGGATGTTCCCCACCACAGATCAGTCGCAGACGGTTATTAATTGCCTGATGGAGGCTGCGCGCAAAGCCGGCGTCCAGGTGCGAACGAATTGCGGCGTAGATCAGGTGCAGCGGAGGGCGGAAGGCGGTTTTAGACTTGGCTTGTCTGCCGGCGCAAGTAATCCGTCACCTCAACCCACTCCCGCGATGGGAGCATGGAAGTCGGATCACAATAAGCGACTCCTCACGTCGTCTCCTAGGAGTTTAGATTGCGACGCGTTGCTGCTGGCGACGGGCGGTTGCCGCGCAGCGGTGGCGGGGTCGCTGGCGGCGGCGCTTGGGCATACGATTGAGCCGCCGGTGCCGTCTCTCTTCACGTTCCACATCGCGGACCAGCGGCTGGAAGGTTTGTCTGGTCTCGCGGTGGAGCGCGCGACGGTGAGTGTGGTGGGGGTAAAACTCAAAGAGACCGGGCCCGTGCTTGTCACGCACTGGGGCCTGAGCGGGCCGGGGATTTTGCGTTTATCCGCTTGGGGCGCGCGGGAGCTAGCGGCCTTCGACTATAAATTTTTCCTGCGGGTAAATTGGTTGCCGGACCACAACTTCGACATGGTTATCGCGCTTGCTCAAGCACAGCGCGAACTGACCGGGGCGAAGCGCGTACTAAACGCACCCCTCGGTGGGCTACCATCGCGGTTGTGGGAGAGGTTGGTGAAAACGGCAGGTATAACCGAGCAGACGCAATGGGCCGGGTTGGCAAAGCCGCAGTTACATGCCCTGGCGCGGCAGTTGACGGAGTCGGAGTTCGCCGTGACGGGCAAGAGCCTAAACAAGGATGAATTCGTGACTTGCGGGGGCGTGCGGCTGGACGAGGTGGACTTTAAGACGATGGCGAGCCGCGTTTGCCCCGGCTTGTATTTTGCCGGCGAGTTGCTGGACATTGACGGCATCACGGGCGGCTACAACTTCCAGGCCGCTTGGACGACGGGTTGGCTGGCGGGTAATGCGATGGCTGAGCGCCTCGCAGCAAAACAGGTCTAAACGCATGGCCGAAAAAAAAATCATGATTATCGCCGGGGAGCCGAGCGGCGACGCGCTGGCGGCGGAGTTGGTCGAGGCGGTACGCACGGAAGCGCAGTCCCACGGCCACCCGGCGAAGCCGGTGCTGCGCTTCTTTGGCGCGGGCGGGCCGAAGCTGGAGGCCGCCGGCATGGAACTGGCCGTGGATCTGACTCAGCACGCGGTCATCGGACTATGGGAGGTCGTCAAGAACTACGCCAAGTTCCGGCGCATGTTCGCCGACCTATTGGAGTTTGCCGAGGAGCGCCGACCCGAACTGCTGGTGTGCGTAGATTTTTCCGGTTTCAACCGGCGCTTTGCCCGGGCGGTGCGCCAACGCGCAGCGCGCAGCAAGGGCAAATGGAACCCGCGCATCGTGCAATATGTTTCGCCTCAGGTTTGGGCCTCGCGGCCGGGCCGAGCGACAGGAATGGCGGACGATTATGACCTACTGTTGTCCATCTTTCCCTTTGAGAAAAACTGGTATGCGAAACATGCGCCAGACTTGAAGGTTGAATTTGTCGGTCATCCGCTGTTGGACCGGCACGCCGCTTGGCGCGAGCAGCGAGCCCCGACAACTAAACCGGCGGCGCATAAATTTCTCACCGTGCTACTGCCCGGTAGCCGACCCGGCGAACTAACGCGGCATCTTCCACCGATGCTGGAGGCGGCCCGGCGCATTGGGGCAGAGGTGGACAGCGAGTTCCGTGTGGTGTTGCCCTCAGCACAACTGTTACCGGTATTCGCACGGCATTGTCGGCCGTTTGCGATGGATAAAAAAGGACTTCCAGAAATCCAAGTCCCTACGCTCGAGCAAGCGCGCAACCTCGCCCAGCAGGTAGCTCGCGGGCTGGACGTGCAAGTGGGCGGACTACCGGAGACGTTGCGCGCGGCCGACCTCGCCATTGCTTCCACCGGCACGGTGACGATGGAGTGCGCCTTCTTTGAGGTGCCGACTCTCGCGCTCTACAAAACCTCGTGGACTACCTACCAGATCGGCAAGCGCATCGTCACGGTCAAGCATCTCGCGATGCCCAACCTGCTTGCGGGCGAAACCGTGTTCCCCGAGTTCGTGCAAGACGCCGCTACGGGAAAGAACCTCGCCGAAGCCGCGCTGGAACTGCTACACAGTCCAGAACGACGCAAGGAAATCCAGGGTAAGCTCGCCAGTATCATCGCTTCGCTCGGTTCTACAGGCGCAAACAGCCGAGCGGCGAAGGCCATCTGGCAGCTGCTGGATTTCAATTAAGACTGCGCCCAGTCCGTCTCTGAACAGTTAATCAGCTTGGGCCTAAACTCCCTGATGCGCTTGGGGCTTGTAAACCTGCTCGCGAGTTGCACGCCATCAAACTTATCTCGCTAAGTCATGGCCTGCTTTTAGCCGCGTGAAGTCCAGCAACATAACCGGCTGAAACCAGCTCACCGGGCCGGCGTGTGCTCGACCGGCACCACCGGCAGCCGCCGCCGCTGATACCACGCGACGGCGACTAAATCGTAGAGGCCACGCCACACTCGATTCCACACGCCATACTTCGAGACGCCGGCCACGCGCGGCCGGTGGCTCACCGGAATTTCGCGCACGCGGAAGCCGCCGCCGGCCACAAGGATTGGCAGGAAGCGGTGCAACCCATTAAAGCCAAACACGCCCGCCAATGCCGTGCGCCGGAACACACGCAACGCGCAACCCGTATCGCGAAAATCCGCGCCTAGCGCCGCGCCCCGCGCTGCGCGCGCGATGCGTGACGACACCCGCCGCACGAAATTGTCCTGGCGGTTCTGCCGCCAGCCGCACGCCAAATCGCACGACTCCAACTCGGCGAGCAGGCGCGGCAGATCGGCGGGGTCGTTTTGCAAATCACCATCGAGCGTGGCCAGTAACGGCCGGCTCGTTTGCGAAATGCCCGTCCATAACGCGGCGCTCTGCCCGGCGTTGCGCGTATGCCGGATGCCGCGCACGCGCGGGTTGGTGCGCGCGGCCTCGCAGACCTTCTCCCACGTCGCATCGCGGCTGCCATCGTCAACGAAAACCAGCTCCCAGTCGTTCGGCACGGCGGCAAATGCCGCCGCGACCTCGCGCGCCATCGGCAATACGTTGTCCGTCTCCTCGAAGACGGGGACAATGATGGAGATCGATTCTGGCACGACGCAAATCTAGGCGGTGGACGCACGACGGGGAAGCCAATTGAACGGCGCGCTGCTTGAACTCAGGGCCCCACTGGGATTGCCTACTTTAGCCGAGGTCATTTGCCGCCAATAATGCGAACGCGGCGCAGGGCCTTCGTGCCCGCGGACAGATGCCGGCACGCGCATCACTTCCAAGGCCCGCCCCACAGGACAGCCCAAGCGTATGTCGCGGCTCATTGCATCGTCTTTCACGAGCAAAATTTCGGAAACGAGTTGGAAGGGTTTGCCCTCCCGCCATGCCAGGTGCAAGCCACAACTTCAACCTCCAGTGTCGCAGCCAGAAAATACCTTCGGTGTTCCCCACCGCCCAGCTAACCTGCTTATGTGACGGTCAACGAAGTCATCCAGCGCGGCGCAGAGTTCCTCCAACGGCACGGCGTGGACTCGCCGCGTTTGCATAGTGAGTTGCTGCTGGCTCACGTGCTCAAGGTGCCACGCTTACAACTCTACCTGAACCACGACCGCCCGGTGGCCGAACCGGAACTCAGTGTGGTGCGCGCGCTGGTGCAACGCCGCGCCCAGCGCGAACCGCTGCAACATCTCGTCGGCTCAACTTCCTTCTGCGGGCTGGAACTTACCGTCAGCCCGGCCGCGCTGATTCCACGTCCGGAGACCGAAACGTTGGTGGAACTCGCAGTCGCCGCGCTCAAGCGCTACGGGGCTCCGGAGCCCGGGCTGCTTGACTTCGGCACTGGCACCGGCTGCGTGGCCGTCGCTCTGGCTGCGCAGTGCCCCACGGCGTGCATCCACGCTCTGGATGTATCCGAAGCCGCCCTGGCTCTCGCACGGGCGAATGCTGAGCGCCATGGCTTCATTGGTCGTATTCGGTTTCATCACGGCGACGGCTTCCGCACCCTGCCAACCGGACTGCGCTTCGACCTCCTCGTGTCGAACCCCCCCTACATCCCGACGGCCGACATCGCAACGCTCCAGCCCGAGGTGCGCGACTTTGACCCGGTCAGCGCGTTGGATGGTGGCGCGGATGGCTTGGATTTTTATCGGCTGCTCGCGCGTGAGGCCCCGTCGTGGTTGAACCCTGGCGGTGGTTTGTTAGCCGAGTTCGGGGACGGGCAAGCGGAAGCCATCGAACGGCTGTTCACCGACGCAGGCTGGACGCGAGCAGCACTCCATCGCGATCTGGACGGTCGCTGGCGCGTGGTCGAAGCGTGGAGAACGGCTTGACTCGCCGCGCAACTCGGTTGCTGATACGCGCCTATGATTCACGTCCTTGCAACCATCGAGCTTCACCCCGGCCAGCGGGACGCGTTCCTGCGGGAGTTTCATACGCTCATGCCGCTCGTCCACGCCGAGCGAGGTTGCCTCGAATACGGCCCGGCGGTGAACTGCCCCACGAGCATCCCGGTGCAAAACCACCTCGGCGACGATACTGTGACCATCATCGAGAAATGGGCCGATGTGCCGGCGTTGGAAGCCCACCTGAAGGCCCCACACATGATGGACTACCGGGGTAAGGTGAAGCTATTCGTGAAGAGCGTGACGCTGCGCGTGTTGCAACCAGCCTAAAGCTTGGCAAACCGCTCTAACTCGACACCCCGCCCGGTTTCACATCATCCCCACCCGCTTGCGCAGCGCCCACTCCAGCGCCAGCAGGAGCATGACTGCGCCGAACCACCACCAGCTCTGCCAAAGCACCGTTTCGGTTTCCACCACACGGCCTTGGCTCAGGGGCTTAAGTCGCTCAATGAGCGTACCCAGTTCCTCCTCGCGGAAATAGCGGCCACCCGAATTCACGGCGAGCTCGCGGAGTAATGGCTCGTTGCAGTTCAGCTCAGCCAACTCGCCCGTCGCGGCCCGGCGCACGGCGAAACCGGTGCGGGCCTTCATCTCCGTTTCCGGCAGGCCTTGGACGCGCACACGCACTTCGTAATCGCCGTCCGCGAGCGGCGCAGTGCGGGCGCGGTAGACGCCCGTCTCGTTTTCATCAGCGGTGAGCGGGAGCGTGGCGACCTTACGGCCGTCGCGCAGAAGCCACGCCTCGGCCTTCGCGCGCGGCATCGCGCGACCCTGCAAATCGAGGATACGGGTGCGGATTTCAGCCGTCGCGCCCGGCTCGTAGTTTAACGCACCACTGTCCAGCGCGACGTACTTGTCTTGCACGGCGAACGGCGACTCCATCAAAAACCTGGCGGTCTGATTCCAAAACTTCTGGTGGTACAGATCTCCAACCTTGTAGCGCCAACGCCAGGACTCATCAAATGCGAGATACAACACCTTACCCGCGCCGTAACGCCGGAAGACCGCCGCCGCGCTCCGCGTCTCGCCGGCCACGGCCTCCAGCCACGTCTCCGCGCCGGGCAGCGCGCGCACGGGCGCAAGCCAGTGCGGCGAGGGCAGGAACCACCACAGCCGCGCGTTCTCCTGCGGGTCGCTCGTGAGCGTGAGTGGCGTGAGCGAACTGCCCGTGGCCTTGAGCTGAAAGTTCATCGGCACGCCATCTAATGGCCTACCCTCAAAACTCACCGGGAAGAGCGACCCAAGCGCCGACGACGCCAGCAAGGCCATCCGCTCCTGCCGGCCGTCCACGAAGATAACCGCGCCGCCGCGCTGCCCGACGAAGTCGCGAATCCACTCCAACTCATTCGCGCGAAGCTGGTTGGCTGGTAAGTCGCCGAAGACAATCAGATTGTAAGTAAACAACGTTTCACGGTCGGCGGGGAACTGCCCGGCGAGTTTGCCGCGCGGCCACAACTTTTGCTCGCCGCCCGCACCCGCGAGCATCGCATTGACTTCCCAGCGGTCATCGCGCTCCAGCAGGTTGCGGAGGTAACGAAACTCCCAACGCGGCCGGCCATCAAGTAACAGCACTTTCGGGCGTAGTGTGGTCGCGTTCACCCACAAAGCACCGGAGTTATTTGCGCTATCTTTCTCACCCGCCAGCACCGTTGCATCGGCAGTGAAGTGCAGCGGCATACTTGCAAAGCGTAAATCCTTTTCCTGACGCCTCAACTCGTCCGCAACCAATTCCTTCACTGGAAAATCAAACTCCACCGAACGTAAGTGCTTACCATCCGTGGTGAGCTCCTGAGTCCACAGCACACGTCCACCGTGCGCGACGCGCAGCGTGAAGGGTCGACCCGGCGGCATGTCATCCTTCAGTTCCACCGTGCCGCGCACGCGCCCGTCCGCCGCGACGGTCTCGGGGCCTTTGACCGCAAGCACCGCGAGGTCCGGCGGACGCTGCTGCATTCCAACCCCGACGGGAAATACCGGAACGTTGCGTGCGCCTAACAACCGCGCCAGCTCGACAGGCGACTCGCCGGCATTGTGCTGACCGTCGCTGAGGAGAATCACCGCTGTGCGCTCGCCTTCGCGCAGCGCGAGCGCGCGCGTTTTTAACGGCTCGCTTAAATCCGAGCTCATATTTGTCGCCCCGATCGGGAAAGCGATAGGCGGCTTGGGCGGCTCGTTACGCTTGCGCTCGCCGGGCAGCCACACCGGCTCGGCCTTCTTGTCCGCGAGCGCGATGACTTCCAAGTTGTGCTGCGCCGCCAGCCGCTGTGCGACGCCCTCCGTGCTGCCGAGCAACGCGGCTTCCATCCTCTGCCAGCGTGTCAGCGCATCAAATTTCTGCAACGCGGCCAACACGTCCGTCTCGCGCTTTTGCGCAACCGCGAGAGCGTGGTTCGTAAAGGCAACGCGTAATTCCGCTTCGAAGCGTGCGGCGATGACCGACAGCCTCGCCAGTTCGCGTTCGGTGACGTTTGGGTCGCGGCCCACAGCGGCCTCGGCCAGCTTGCGCGATGGCACGGCGAGTTCCGTGTTCAGCTTGGTGACGCTGGCGTTAGCCTGCACCCAGGCGGAGTTACCAACCTTGCCGAGCGACTCGGTTGCATTCGCCGTGTTCGTTGCGAAACCCCGGACGAATTCATGGAACTGCGGCGCAGGGAGGTTCGGCTTCGCGCGCGAGGCGGTTTCTTGGGCGGTGGCTAGCGCGGCGGCTGCGGCGCCAAGGTCAGAGTTGAATTTATTTGTTGCGAGCCAACCAAGCTGCTGCGCGATAAAAAGTTTGCGCGGGAGCTCCATTTCCTGGTCCGTAACGCTCATGCTGGCCGAGGCGTCCACGAATAACAGGATGCGCGCGACCTCACCGATGAGGTTGCGATGGTGCAGCACCGGCCCCGTGAGCATCAGCACGAGCAGTAGCACCGCGAGCGCCCGCAACGTCGGCAACAACCACCGCGCCGCGCCCGCACGCGCCCGCGTCTCGCGCCAGTAAAGCAGCCATGTTGCGACCGCGAGCGTCAGCCCAACGGCCACGCCGCCCCACAACCGCCAGTCGCCACTGAAACGTAGGTCAGTCATGGCGGGAATGCCCAAAGGCCGATGGCCAAATATCCGATAAATAGCCAATAACCAAAAATCTGCCGCCAAACTCGGATTGCATTACGGCATTGGGAATTGCGTATTGGACGTTGGTCATTTGTTCCTCCTGCCAAACCACTGCACTAAAAGCAGCTCGCTAAAGCACAACGCCAGCACGGCCCAAAGCAGCGGCTGCCAGATTTCGCGGCCAAAGCGCCGGTCTTTATCCATCTGTTGGTAGTCGGCGACGGACGTGAGCAGCGTGGCGCCAAGCGACTCCGCCACCGTTTTACGCTCGGGCTCTGTCAGCTGACGCAAATCAGACTCCGTGCGCGCGGTGGTAACAACGAACGGCGTCGGGCCGCCGTCGGGCGCAGTGAACGTGTAAGTGCCGGGGAGGCCGGTCTTAGCGAATTCTACGTAACCCAGCGCGCCGCGACCGGTAATTTCTGCCTCGTAACGCTCGCCGCTTGGAGCAGTGAATTGCGCCTTACGCCCAACGTGCGCGCGAGACACAAATGCGGCCAATGGTTTGCCCACCTCGACGTTGCGCGGCGGCTGGGCTTGCGAGGCGAGGTAAATGACGAGCCGCTGCATCAGCGGCACGAAGACGGGGCGCACGGGGAGGTTGCTCCAGTCAGCGTCGCACGGGACGGCGCATTGCAGCACCCGGCCATCGCCGAGCTTCTTTTCTACAAGGAACGGGTCGGCGGTGCTGAGTTGCGCGAGCGCGGCGAGGCCGGAGTCGGCTTGCTCCGGCCGCGTGCCAAGCTGAAACCAAAGCTTTAGTTCAGCGTCGGCGAGGTTGCCGTTGCGCGCGTCGTTGAAGAGTTCCATCGCAGGATGTGTGAAGGGCTGCAGAACGATTTTCGCGCGTGGCTTCCCTTCCTCGATTCCGCCCGAGAGCGCGGTAAAGGGCAGCGGCAGCAGACCGGCCGCACGCAGCGTGCGATGGTACCAATCCGTATTGATGCGGTTGCCGGGGAAGACGAGCAAGCCGCCGCCGTTCGCAACAAAACTGGCGAGCGCAGCAACTTGCGAATCAGCAAGCTGGCGGACGTTCGCAAGCACGACGACGCGGGACCTTGACAGTGCGTCGGGCGTGAGGTCGCCAGGCAAGATGACGCGCGGAAGGATGAGGTCGCTGCCCCCGGTCGCGGCCTTCATTGCAGGGGAGAGCGCAAGGTCGAGGTAATCGGTCTCGCCCTTGAGCGGCTCGGAACTGGGGTCACCGTTGACGAGGAGCGCAGGGACTTTTTCCCATACGTTAACGACGGCGGTCAGGGCGTTGTCAGCCTTAAGCGCGTCGGCATCGGCGTGGACCTCGAGCGTGTGAAAGCCGGCAGCATCAAAGGCGTGCGGGAAAAGCACCTGCCGCTGTTCGCCGGGCGCGAGGGCAATCTGTTGCGCGCCGCGCTCGCGACCGTCAGCACGGAAATACACGTGCACGTCGGGCCAGGCGCGCGAGCCGAGATTGCGAAGCGTGGCGCGGACTTGGAGCGGCTGGTTCACACCCAGCGCGAGCTTGGGTAACTCCAACGACTCAACAGCGACATTATCAGGCACCTCAGTACCAACGTGGAGGAGGTTCAAGTGCGGTGGGACCGGCAAGCGTTTCAACACGGCCAACGCGCGCCCGCGGGCCGCCGCTTCACCTGCGCTGAAGCTGACGCGCTGAAAGTCGCTGAGGACGACGAATTCCTTCAGCCCGTGCTGCATCTGCGCGGCGACGTTGGCGGCAAGTTCGAGCGACTCAGGGAAATTCGCCGCTCCATAGGTGGCTTCGAGTTGCGCGAGTGCCTTCGTGACGCGGACAGCGTCAAGCGTCGGCGCTTCGAGCAGTTGGCTGGGCGTGCCACCCATTAAGATGACCGCGACATCGGAGCCGGAGCCCGCCTGCTCAATGAGTTTCACTGCAGCTGCCTTCGCTTCCACGAAATTCGCCGCTGCGCCCGCGCCGGCAGACATTGAGTAAGAGTTATCGAGCAGGATGACGAGCGAGGTCTTCGCGCCGCCGAGCAGCGCGCGCATACTGGTTAGAACTGGTCGGGCCATGCAGAGCGCGAGCAACACCGGGATGAGGCAGCGCACGAGCAGCAGAAGGAGTTGCTCGAACTTAAGCCGGCGCGTGTGCGCCTGAAACGCGGCATCGAGCAGGTGCATCGCGCCCCACGGCACGACGCGTGGACGGGAGCGATTGAAGAAGTGCAGCAGCACCGGAATGGCCGCCGCCGCCATGCCGCCAAGGAGAAGGAAATTAAGGAAAGTCATGGCTGCCGGAATATGACCAGACAAAACGACACGATGCCGGCGGAGCCCAAATGCGTCGTGGAGTCGGATTGAGATCTCTTGGCCGCACCCGAGCGGGCAATAAATTGATGGTCACGAGCCTCAGTCATTGGGCGTTTCATTGCGCCATCCTCCGCGTCAGGTACTGCGCCAGGGCTTCCGCATAAGGTTGGTCCGTGACCATTTGCACGAGGTCAATATGGTGGTGATGACAACCTTTGGTCAGCTCGTCCTGAAATTTCGCCAAGTTGTCGAGGTAAGCAGCGCGAAATTGCGCGGGGTCAATCATCCGGTGCTTGCCGGGTTGCTCCAACGACTCAAAGCGTGTCCAGTGCGTGAAGGGGAAATCTAATTCGTCACGGTCGAGGATTTGGAAAAGAAGAATCTCATGTCTGGCGTGGCGGAAGTGCGCGAGGGCTTTCAGTAGTTCCTTCGGATCGCCGAAGCAGTCCGAGAGCACGAGGAGCAAGCCGCGCCGTTGAATGCGTGGCACGAGGTCGTGGAAGACGCCACCGAGGGCGGTCTCGCCGCCCGGCTGTGCGGCCTGAAGTTCGTCCAGCAACACGCGCAGATGCGGCACGCTGGAACGCGGCGGGATGTAGCGGCGGATTTTAGTATCAAAGGTGACCAGGCCCACGCTGTCACGCTGCTGGAGCATGAGGTAGGCGAGTGCGGCGGCAAGGCGGATGGCATAGTCGGCCTTGGGCGCGCGGCCCACGCCCGCGTAACGCATGGAGCCGCTGAGGTCGAGCAAGAGCGTGGCACGTAAATTGGTTTCCTCCTCATATTCACGGACGTAATAACGGTCGGTCTTGCCAAACACCTTCCAGTCGAGCCGACGGATTTCGTCGCCCTGCACGTATTGGCGATGCTGGGCGAATTCGACGCTGGTCCCCTTGTGCGGCGACTTGTGTAAACCGGAGAAAAAGCCCTCGACCACCAGTCGCGCAACGACTTGGAGGTTTGTGACTTTCTGTAGCTCGGTCGGCGTGAGGAAGTCGGATACGTTGGACATGAAGGGTTGGCTGAAGCCGACGATGGGTCATTCAGTTCGCCGCATCCAAGAAGAAACAAGCCGGCGCTCGTGTCGGTGAACAGAAGCGATGAACCAAGGATACTTTTGACCCAAGGCTTGGTCTCCGTTGGGCCTAGCGTGCCCAGAGGGCGAAAAAACAATCGCCACTCGTGCTTGAAAGCCAAGGTTGCAACTAAGATCAGGCATCACCAGTTTACCCGCTAGAGGGAATCACCGTTCAAGAACACACGCTCCGAAACGAACAATGCTGCCAGCCCATGGCAGCCTCTCGATTTTATGAAATAGCATTGGTTGATCGTTCTAGTGACATGCTGCGCGAACAGAAAACAGGCTACGCTCAAACCACGGCCAACTAGGAGCTTAAGCGCGCCCGCCTGATTATCGTCAGCTGGCCTCATAGGGAAACCCTTCCACACTGCCACCCGCCCGGCAAATACAGTCCGCGTTGGAGAGTCACCTTAAATTATAGTGCCGTAAAAAAAGAGCGAGTGTGGCACTGCGTAATACTCACCCAGATTAAAAACGAGCACAGACGCAAGCCCACCTGTGATCACCTTGAATCAGCGCAGATATTCGGGGCTTAGAGGTCGAAACGCGGAACCTGAGACCCTAGTTCGTTCAGGGAAGTGGCGGCTGCGGGCCGGCGCCGGGCGGCAGCGGCGGGAACTCGATGACCACTCTTCGCCATGCGGCGCGCTCCGTCTCGGACATCTTCTGCCACTGCTCCGCATTCGCGTAAAACCGCGTCTGCTCGGCCTGCGTCATCTGGCTAAGTTGCCGAAGCGCCGTCATGCAAGCGGCGCGTTCCCCGGTGGTGAGCTGGGCAAACTGATCCAGCGTGCGCTCCGCCGCTGCGCGCTTTGGCTCGGGCAGCGCGGCTACCACACGCGTCTTGGCGTTATCGTCGAGGCGGAAGTAGTACGTAAAGCTGTCGAGCAACTGCTCACGCTGCTGGGCGTCGAGAGTCTGCCAATGGGCGACGTTGTCCGGCACGCGCGGCTCCAAACCGGGCGGCAGCGGCGGGAAGGCATTCGGCACATTGGGCCGGGTGATGGCTTGGAGGAGCCGCTCGTTGGTCAGGATTTCGCGCTGAATCTGGGCAGGCAGCTTGTCCCAAGCGGCGAGCCGCTCTTCAACCAGCGGTCGGAAGCTCTCCGGCACAACCGCGAGCTGCGCGGCCCGCGTCAGGGGAATAGTCGTGAGCAACGGCCGCAGATGATAATGCAGCTCGGTAGCGCGCAATCGAGCCTCGCGCTCGGCGGGGGCGAGGGCATCGTATTCGCGTAGGCGCGTAGAGAGTACCTCACGCACACGGGCAGGCTTGGCGGCCAACTCGGTAGCACGTGCATCGGAACGCATGGCCAGCAGGACGCGGAAAGCGGTGACGGGGCTGCGCCCGGCGGTGGATGCCGGTTCCGCCGCACCGACGAGCAGCGTTGTCAGCAGCAGAGCGATGAGTTGCAAGGCACGTCGCATGGTCAACGATCTCCCTCGAGCGCAGCCAGAAGTTCCACGTCGGCACTCACAGAGTTAAGCCGACGGATGGCCTCAAAGTCCTTGAGCAGCGCCACGCTGGGAACGCCGGCCAACTCTGTCACCTGCTCAACACCGCGTGCGACTTGCGTGGGTTCACGCCTGCTCGCATATCGGTGATACGAGCCGATTCCGAAAAGCAAGAGGACAGCAAGGATGGAAAAGGCGGTCTCCAAGCCAGGCAGGCGAAAGATCGGCCGGAAAGACCACCAGCGCTGACGCGCACACTGGGCGTGCTGCTCATTTGTCACGATGTCCTGCCAAACGCGGGCTTGGAAGTTCGAGGATGGGACGGGCGAGGGCAGTTCGCGCAGCGCACGAGCGAGGACCACTTCCGTGCGCCAGAGCTCGCGGTCGGCAGGGTGCGCGGCTAGCCATTGGTCCAGCCATAGGTGTTCCTCCCGCGTCAGCGGGCGTTTGTGCCGGAGAGCGAGGAGTTCTTCAAACGTCACGGCGTTCATATCGGCTGTTGGGTTCATAACCGGGTTGGCGCAAAAGTTGCGGGCTCTGGTTGCGGTTTGTGTCACTGCCGCCGGGTGCTTCCGAGGCAGGCGCAAGACACGCTTTGCAATAGGCCATCGCGTTCATCATCGATCCTCTTCCGTCTCGCCTACTTGCCATTCCCCGGTAAGCAAATACGGCTTAAGGCGCGCCCGGAGCGTCTCGCGGGCGCGGTGGATAAGGGACTTCACGGCGGACAACGAACAATCCAGCACCTCGGCGATGTCCTCGTAAGCCAACTCATCACGCTGCCAGAGCACCAGCGCAGTGCGCTGATTCTCCGGCAAGGCGGCGACCGCCTCCGCAACCTTTGCTTCTAGCTCGCCGCGCAGGAGCTTATCTGGTGCAGCAGTAGCGCGGCCGTCTTCCAACCCGTGCCCTCGCGGCTCGTCGGTGTTTGCGTGAGCCGGCGCGTCGAGCGACTCGGCCGGGTGCCGGGAGCGGCGACGAAATTCGTTGAGGCACAAATTGCGGGCGATGGTGAACAGCCAGGTGGAAAATTTCGCCGAGGGCTGGTAACGCGCAGCAGATTTCCAAACCTGAACGAACACCCCTTGCGCGAGATCCTCCGCTTCGCTTGCGTCGGGCAGCAAGCGGTAGACGAAGTTGAGCACTGGTTGTTGATACTTGGCGATTAGCTCCTCGAACGCCACGCGGTCGCCACGCTTCACGCGGAGCATGAGCGCAGCATCGGGGTCAGGAGCGACGGGCATTTGAGCCGACGATACCAAACACCGTCACGCGGGTGAAGCCTTGCTGAGGCAGCCGAAATTCCGCTCGCGGTATTGCCACACCGCCGAGTGACCACTCCAAGCCACCCACTTATGTCAAAGCGCACCGAGGGCGATAGCGGCGAGGGCGTCATCCCTTTCCTTGCACTTGGGAATGAAGTCCAACGCGCGGAGGAAACGGGCTTTGTCCGGGCCGCTCGTCTTCGCGTCGAGGACGAATTGCGCGAGCAACGGCGCGGCAGCAGGGACGCGGCTGCGCCAGACGATGTCGCGCCCGGCGGGCGTGTTCCAGTTCGCGCCGGCGGCATTCTTCCAGGCGGCGAAGCACGCGGCTTCATTGCGGTCAGCAGCAAGCCCAAGGGCTTCGAGATACCAGCGGTCCTGGCCGTCGTGAGCCTGCGCAAGTTTCGCCCACAGTGCGGGAGCGTCGGCCGATTTGCTGTGGCGAAGGGCCACGGCGCATTCGCGGCGGACGGCGGGCGAGGTGTCACCCACGAGTTGCGCAGTCGCGGCGTGGGTGTCGAGGTTGTAACGGCGGGTGGCGCGCAAGGCAGTGATGCGGATGTCCGCGTCAGCGTCCTTGAACGCGACGGCGAGGTGAGCTTTGCCGGAGGGTAACTGCGCAAGCAACCACAGCGCGCGGGCGCGAAGCCGGGCGTTGTCGGACTTGTAGAGCTTGAGCAGTTCGGCTTCGGCTTTCGCGCCGCTGTTCTTCAAGGCGGTGTAGCCGAGGTAGCGGGCGGTGAGGTTCGGGCTTTTCAACGCAGTCACCGCACCGGCGGGCGAGGCGAGGTCGAGCTTCGGCATGGTGTATTTTTCCGCACCGGGCACGGTCACGCGGAAGACCCGGCCGCGCGCGAGGTCGCCCATCGCGTGGCCGCCAACGCCGGGATCATACCAGTCACCGACAAGCAACGAGCCATCGGGCGCGACGCACACATCGGCCGGGCGGAACCACTTATCGCGCGTTCCGGTGAGCACGGGCGCGATGCTCGCGGTGTAGCCGGCGCCGGCGGTCTTCACGGGATACGCGCGCACGACGTTCGGACCAGCGTCGCAGTGGATGACCTGGTTGCGGAAAGGTGCGGGGAGCAAGTCGCCTTCATAGACCGTGATGCCCGTGGGTGAGCCTTGGCCGGTGACGAGCAACGTGGGCATGACACCGGGGTCATGCATATGCCAGTGGTAAAGCGGCTTGTCGTCATCGGGGAGCTTGGTTTTCTCGTTGGCCTTTTTCCAAGCCGTGCCCCAACCCGCGCCGGTCAGTTCGTCCACGTAGCCGTAGTTGCCGAACTCCATGACGAAGTTGATGCGGACGGAGCGGTTGCCGTCGTCGTCGTTGTCCGACTGCCACAGGGAACCGAAAGAGTCCACGGCAACCTCGTAGTTGTTGCGAAAGTTGTGGCCGAGGACCTCGAACTCCGAGCCGTCCGGGTTGCAGCGGAAGACGAGGCCTTGGCGGTAGGGTTGACCCTTGTCCGTGACGACGTTGCCCGCGAGGTCGGTGATGGGATTGCCATTCTTGTCGGAAACGCCTTTGCCCGTGTTGCCGACGTTCCAGTACAGCTTGCCGTCCGGGCCAAAGACGAACGCGTGCGTGGAGTGGTCGTGCTGCGGGGTGCCGACATTGGTGAAGAGCAACTCCTTCTTATCGGATTTCAGGTCGCCGTCCGTATCGGTGAAGATGAAAACGTTCGGCGCGCAGGAGACGATGACGCGGGTGGACTTGCCGTCGAGCGAAGGCAACACGCAGATGCCGAGCGCGGAATCCACGTCGCGGCCCTGATAGAACACCGTCTGCTTGTCAGCCTGGCCGTCGCCGTTGGTATCTTCGATCACGAGGATGCGGTCGCCCTCGGGACGGCTACCGTTGCGGCCACGGTAGTTCATTACTTCGCACACCCACACGCGGCCGAGGTGGTCCACCTCGATGTTCGAGGGGCTAAGCAGCAGCGGTTCGGCGGCAAAGAGTTGAGCTTTAAGACCAGCGCCCGCGTCGAGGCCAGCCAGGGCGTTGGCCGGCTCACGCTCCGGACCGGCCACCGCCACCGGACGCGGGGCTTTGGCGGTGCCAGCGGCGGCGGCAATTTGCGCGGGCGCGGCGGCGAAGACTTGAAATTGCACGCTGGCAGAATCACCACCGGCTTGGTCGGTGGCGCCATTGTCAAGGCCGGCGCGGGCTTTGAAACGGGTGAACTTGTGTCCCTCCGACAGCGCAAAACTGATCAGTGAATTAGCGTGCGTGCCGATGCCAAACGCGACTGGCTTCCCAGCGATTTGCAGCGGCATGCCGCCCGCGTTGGCGCCAACGCGAACGCTGCCCCATTGCGTGGTGGCGGCGGTCCACTTTAAATCCGTGAGCTTGGTTTCCTTGCCGTCGGCGGTGACGAGGCGCGGCTCGGCCCAGTCCGCCCAGTCGGTGTTGAAGCCGTCGCCCGCATCGTTGACGGCGAGGTGGAGTTGCTTCCAACCGGTGATGTCCACGTCCACGTCCACGGCGTGGCCGGTGGTTTTCTTCGTGACAATTACGCTGGAGAAGGCGGCCTTGGGTGTATCGGCGCCAAGCAGGGGCAAGGTAGTGAACAGCAGCGCGATGAAAAGACGACGGATTTGCATATGGGTGATTTCGACGGGGTCGGCACAGGGAACTTCACTCGAAAATTGCTGAAGCACCCGTGGCGGCATGTAACTAAAAAATTCTGATAAACTATCGAAATTGTCCTCCGTTCTGGAGGTGGTTTCAGCCAACGCATTGTACGGGTTGCGCGCCGCCTCGCGTTTTGCTAAAAGTGGTGCATGAAATGGCCCGTGTTGATGACTTTACTGGGCGCGTTTGCTTTTGGTTCCGCGCAGGAGTCTAAGCGGACCAACGAACCACCAATACCCTTCCCGCGTAAGGGTAAATACGGCTACCGCGACAACGCCGGCGAGTTTGTCATCGCGCCACAGTTCGATTACGCGGGTGAGTTCAGCGAAGAACTGGCGGTGGTGGGCTTAGGGAAGTTCCCGGCCACCAAGTGGGGCTACATTGACCGCACCGGCAAGGTCGTCATCCCCGCACAGTTTGACGGAGCGCACGATTTCTCTGAGGGCATGGCTGCCGTGGGCATTGGCGGCAAGCTGGGCTACATAGACCGCACCGGTAAGCTGCTGGTGCCGCCTCAGTTCGACGAGGCGCACAAGTTCAGCAGCGGCCGCGCGCGGGTGCGCATCATCCGCGAGGGTTACGGCTACATCAACAAAACCGGCGAGCGCGTGGTGCCGTTACAGCCGTAAGCCGCAATTCAGTCTTTACACCTTTAAGCCTGACGATACTGTTTAGAAAAACTCAGGCACCTATGCGTATCTCAATGATGCTCGTCCTTGGCGCGGCGGCGTTAGTTTTGTCGGGCTGCGTAAATAGCCGCTTCTCCTCCGCAGGCATCGGCGGGGTGGAAAACAAGCTAGGCCGGGGCCTGAACAATGCGATGGAGATTTTTCGCGCGGGCGAGTTGCGCCGCTCCATTGAGCAGACCGGCCTTTGGGATGGGCCCGAACATGCATTTTCTACCGGGCTGGTGCGCGGTATGAGCCGCACGATGACCCGCACCGCCGTCGGCTTTGGCGAGATGCTCACGGCCCCGTTCCCGCCCTACGAACCCTTTGTAATCCCTGACAAGTGGTTACGCGATCCCTCCAACAAAATTCGCGCTGAGCCCTTCACGATGCGTCCACCGTATCCGGATGCCTACCATCCGCGGGTGTTCAGCGACAGCCTCTTTCACACGGACTCGCGCGTCGGCTTCTCGGGTGGCGAAATCATACCCATCATTCCGGGCAGTCGCTTCCGCGTGTTTGAGTATTAATTCACCGGTTTTTCCTGCGCGCCGGCACGCGAGTGGCGGCGCGTTTTTGTTTTGAGCGCCGTCCTCCGCCAGTCGCCCTGCAAGGTCAACCTGCTGCTTAACATCCTGCGCAAGCGCGAGGATGGATTTCACGAGTTGGAGACCATCATGCAGCCCGTGCGGCTCTGTGACCAAATCATGGTTGACCAAGCTGCGGCCGGGATCACGCTCACTTGCAACCTGCCCACGCTGGCAGTGGACGGAACCAACCTCGTGCATCGGGCCGCAACCGCCTTCCTCGCCGCCGCCAGCATCACCGCTGGGGTCAAAATTCACCTCGAAAAAAACATCCCGCTTGCTGCCGGCTTGGGCGGCGGCAGCGGCAACGCCGCCCATACGTTGTGCGCACTGAACGAGTTGTTCGGCCTGCCTATCAACCCGGCTCAGCTCAACGATTTGGCTGCCGCGCTTGGCTCCGACGTGCCATTCTTCCTCCAGTCCCAACCCGCGCTCGCCTGCGGGCGCGGAGAACTGGTGCAACCGCTGGAACCGTTCCTCGCGCTGCGGGGTGCGCACATCCTCCTCATTCATCCTGGCTTTGGCATCTCGACCGCCTGGGCATATCAGTCACTCGCGCGGTTTCCTGACGCATTAAACGGCAGGATCGGCCGCGCACAGGAACTCATCAGCCTGCTGAAGGGAAAAGACCTGGCCGCCGCCGGGCGTGGCTTTTACAACGCACTCGAAATCCCGGCGTTGCCCAAACATCCGTTGCTGCAAGTTTATCAGGATTTCCTCCGAGCCAACGGCGCACCCGCCGTGCTGATGTCGGGTAGCGGCTCGACGACCTTTGCCCTGACTGCGACGCGCGCCGCGGCGGATCAACTGCGCGAACGCTTTCATTCGCAGTTTGGCGCTAGCGCTTGGACAGCGGTGGCAGCGCTGTAACCATTCGCGGGTACAGCGGGCCGCGCTGACTCTGTGCCACGTCATTCCTCCGCAAAGAGGTATTCTAAGTCGTTCTGCGAGAGGCTGCGGGCGAAGCCCTCCTCGCCAAGCACATCTTGAATGGTCTGAGCCTTGCGTTGCTGCAAATCCCAGATCTTTTCCTCAACCGTGCCGGGCGCGATAAGGCGATAGGCGTTAACTGTGCGGGTTTGGCCAATGCGGTGGCTGCGGTCAATAGCCTGCGCTTCAACCGCCGGGTTCCACCATGGGTCGTAAAGGACGACGTAGCTGGCGTTGGTAAGGTTCAAACCCGTGCCAGCAGCGCGGAGCGAGAGCAGGAAGACACCCGCATGGTCGTCAGCTTGAAAGGCGTTGACGACCTCTTGGCGCTGCTTGGTCTCACCGGTGAGCAGGTGCGTGGGAATATTTCGCTTGGCGCACTCGGTCTCGAGAATTTTTAGCATCTGCACGAATTGCGAGAAGAGGAGAACCTTTTGACCCTCGGCCACAAGCGTGTCGAGTAACTCGAAAAGCGTCTCGGTCTTGCCGCTCGGCACGTTGCTGCCAACAAGCTGCGGGTGGCAGCAAATCTGCCGCAACCGGGTGAGCGCGGCGAGAACGTGCATCTTGCTTTTAGCGAGGCCCTTCTCCTTCACGGCCTGCATGACCTGCTCGCGTGAGCGACGCAATTCAGCGAGATAAAGCTTACGATGTTCCTCACCCAGTTCGCAGTCGCGACGCTGTTCAATACGGTCAGGCAGATCCTTGGCGACCTGTTTCTTGAGGCGGCGCAGGAGCAACGGGCGAAGTTTGGCGGACAGGCGGCGGCGCGCGATGCGCTGGACGGAAACAGCTTCCTCACTCGCCGCGCCGGGTTTCGGATCGTAGGTCTGATGAAAGTGCTCCTGTGAGCCGAGGTAACCAGGCTGGATGAAGTCGGTGATGCTCCAAAGGTCGAGCAAGCGGTTCTCCAGCGGCGTGCCGGTGAGCGCGAGTCGGTGACCAGCCTTGAGTTGCTTAACGCTCTGCGTCACTTGCGCGGTTGGATTCTTGATGAACTGCGCCTCGTCCAGCACGAGCGCCCCAAAGTCAAACTTGTTTAGTTCCTCAAGATCGCGGCGCAGTAACGCGTAGTTGGTGACGATTATGTCGTTCTGCGGGATTTGCTTGCGCAAGGCATGGCGGGTCGCGCCGCTTTGGAGCACGAGCACTTTCATGTGCGGGACAAACTTCTCAGCCTCGCGCCGCCAGTTGTGCAACACGGAGGCGGGACAAATGACCAGCGCGGGCTTGGGATCCTTCGGGTTACGGGCTTTGAGCCACGCGAGCCAAGTGAGTGTCTGGAGTGTTTTACCCAGGCCCATGTCATCGGCGAGGATGCCCCCCAAGCGCAGCTCGGTGAGGTGGCAAAGAAAGTCGAAGCCCTCCTTTTGATACGGACGCAGCTCGGCGTTGAGATGCTTGGGCAATTCAGTTGGCGCGACGCCTTCAAAATTTTGCAACCGCTTGCGCAGTGACTTCGCGTGCTCGCTGTCGCCAAACTTTTCCAAGCCCTTCTCGTCGAGGTGTGCAGCCTGCTCGATGGGGACTTGCTGTGCAATCGGGCTGAGGCCATCAAGGCCAAGATCCGCGAGCGCCTCATGCGCCTGTTGCACGGCCGCAGTATCCAACTCAACCCAGCCGGAATCAGGTAGTTTAACAAACCGGCCGGTGGCGCTGGCGAGCCGCTGAAGGTCAGCCTTCGTGAGTTTCATACCCTCATGCTCCCACTCGGCGGAGACGCTAAACCAGTCAATGCCACTGCCCTTGACGACGAGCTGCGGCTTGAGCTTGCGCGGCGTGAGGAAGAGGCGCTGGAACATGGCGTTGCCAAGGAATTCGGCGTCCGGCGGCCGGTTGGCCCAGTTGGCGGAGAGGACGCTAAAAAAGTTTTCCGCCGCGTCGCCGACCCACAGACCGGGCTCGGGGGTAAAGCAATTGAGGCGGCGCAACCAGCCAACCGCTGGTTCGAGACGGAGGTCGTCGAGGATCTCTGGCTTGCCATTTTTTCCACCCCGCTCGTCTTGCTCCCACTCGTGACCGTTCCAGTGCCAAGCTGAATTGTCGCGCTCGCTGCGGGCCAACAAGCGAATTCGAATGACCTCATCCACCAGCTCAAAGGTGAATTGCGGCACGGCGGGATGCGCGACGCAGAGCTGATCCCAGTCCACGCCGTTGTCAAAGTGCGCGCGGCGGAGGTTGGTGAGGAACCGGTGGCTGAGCTTCTGCACGGGCACGAGCGGCGAGCGAGCCATGGCCTCGAGTAAGCCGCCTGGTGGGGCGTTGCGCAGCAAATAAAAGGTGTCGTCAACGAGCGCCAGCGGCGGCTGACCGGCGAACCAAGTGGCTTCGTTTAGTGGGCGAAGTTCGCCGTTGGACAGCTTGATGCGCTGGGTGAAGGCGAGTTCCTGCGAGCCGTTCTGAAGGTGCGGCGTCAACTCGGCCACCTGCCCTTGATACACGATGGGCTTGGTGCCGCACTCCAAGAGTAACCGCCCGTGATGGCCCCAGCGAGCGATCCACTGAAGCAGTTCAAGCCCTTGCAGCGTGAAGTCAGAGTCCTTGTTCTCACGGTGACGATAGTTTTCCACTACCCATTGAACAAATTCCCAATCGAACGCGGGGAACAATTCCTGTTCGTGTGCCGCGCGTGTGTTTAGATCAATCAAGTCGGCCAGCGATTTCTTTTTTTCGCCGGTGCGGGGCCGGAAGACATGAAACTCGGCCACGAGCGCGTGTAGCGGCGAGTCCTTCACGGCGGGCTGTGGCTTGCAGATGATGCGCAGGCCAGCGCGCGGGGTGTCGAGGTGGACGGGCGCGGGCGGAAAGAGCCAATGCTCCAATTCCGTCATCAGCCGACTCTCCTGCTCAGCTTGCTCAATCTCAGCGAAGCGCGAGTAATTAGCAAACTGCTGCAATTCCTGCGGCAGCGAGCGGCCGGCACGTAGAAAAAGAATAGCCAACTCCTCCAAGCGCGGACGGCCCTTCGCCTCGACCATACGGGGCCACCACTCGTTCGTACCGAAGTCCTTCCGTGAGAGATTTAGCTTCTCGAAGTAGTCCTCGAGCAACAACCACGAGCGCTGAGCATCCGCGCAGGTAGCGAAGAGGTGCAGCACCCCGCTGCGCTCGGCGACCTTTTCCTTGGAATCAGCCAGCTCGCGGCGCAAGTCGGCTAACGCGCCGTAGGTCTGATTGAGGACGGAGTGATGAGCATCGTATTTGGCCGTATTCGCGCCGATGCGGGGCACGCGGCCGGGCTTCGCTACTTTTGGCATTGTCCGGAAATCACAAATTCAACGGTGAAAAATCAAATAGAGCATCATTGGCTCACAAGTGCGCGCCACTGGTCAATGCGAAAAATGGCCGCGCAAGCACAGCCGTGCCAAACCCGGTGATAAACCGATAGCGGGTAGACCAATTTCTGGCCGACCGCCCTGGCTGCCGAACTCAAACCGACCATCAATTTACAAAACTTTGGGGGTTGTGACGAAGCGGGCGGGTGATATTGTCCCTTCGTAATGGCTAAAACCACTCACCAAAATGTTGCTCTGCCGGACTCGCTACGTGCTCAGTTCGCGGCACTCGAGCGGGCGCTGTGGCGGACAGAGACGGCGCAAGCGGTGTTCGGTGCGCTGGCGGCAATGGGAGCGTCCTACGCGCTGGTGTTCCTATGCGATCGCATCGGCGACACGCCCAAAGCACTGCGCACGACGTTACTGCTCGCAGGCCTGGCAGGCGCGGCGTGGTTCGTGATGCGCTGGTGTCGGCACTGGGTCTGGCAGCGCCGCGATCTGCGTGCTTTATCAAACGTGGTTCAACACGGGCATCGTCGGCTCGGTGATCGGCTACTGGGCATCGTAGAACTCGCCGAGGAGCAGCAGGCACCAAAAAATATGTCGCTCGCGCTCTGCCGAGCGGCCATTCGACAGGTTTCAGCCGAAGCAACAAAATTCGATTTCTCTGCCGTGGTGGACGGCCGGCCCGCGCGCATTGCGACACTCGCACTCGCGGCGATATTCGTGCCGGTGGTGTTCGCGTTTGCCGTCGCGCCGGCGGCAGGCTGGAACGCGCTCCAACGCTGGGCTGCACCCGTTGTGGGCATCCCGCGCTACACGTTCGTCGCGCTGGAGAGCATTCCGCCAAAGCTCGTCGTGCCCCTTGGCGAGCCGTTTGAGCTGGTGACCAAGGTGAATTATCGCTCGTTCTGGAAACCCGCGAGCGCGAGCGGTCGCTTTGAAGTGCAGTCCAAAATTTCCGCGCCTGTGAAGGATGGCACATTCAGGCTCACCATCCCCGGCCAGACTCAAGACGGCGTTTTGCGCGTGCGATTGGGCGACGCCACACACGCTATCGCCGTGAAACCGCTGCACCGCCCCGCGCTCAAGCAACTTACGGCAAACGTCACCCTCCCCGACTATCTTCAGTATCCCCCTACCAATCAAATCGTGCAAAACGCCGCGCTGCCCGTGCTCGAGGGCAGCCGCGTCGCGCTTGCCGGCACCGCCACGCGCCCGCTGGCGTCTGCGGAGGTCGCAGTGGACAAAGCCGAGCCGATGTCGCTGCTACTCACTGGCGAGAAATTCAACAGTGGCTCACTGAAGCTCGATGCTGCATCACAGGCGGCATTTGACTGGCGGGATGAATTTGGCTTGAAGCCCGTTGCGCCATGGCTGCTGGCTGTGCGACCGACCAAGGACGCCGCGCCACGCGTGGACCTGGGCGATCTGCCGCTCGAGTTGTCCATTCTGGAAACCGATGTGTTGCCGCTCAAGTTTTCCGCCGCCGATGACTTCGGCGTGCGCGAGGGCTTCGTGAACACGGAGATCGTCGCGTCGCTCGACCCGACGAACACGCCGGCCATCGGGCAGTTCAAGAAGGCGGCGGCGGGCCCACAAGAGCGGCGCTTTACAAACACGTTCCTCTTCAGCCCAACTGTGCTGCGGATCCCGGCGGACTCGGTCGTCGAGGTGAAGGGCCGCGCGACAGACTTCCTGCCTGGCCGTGAGCCGGGTGAGTCGGTCACGCACCGCATCAACGTCGTCGGCCTCGCGCGGCACGCAGAATTGGTGCGGCAGCAGCTCGACGCGGTGTTCGCACAAGTCGAAGAAGTGACACGCAAGGAAGAAGCCATTGCTGCCGCCACCCGCGAGTTGATGGGCCTCCCCGAGGACAAGCTGAAGTCCGAGGAGGCGGGCAAGAAAGCCGGCGAGCAAGCTGACGAGCAAGCACGCAACGCCGCACAACTCAACCGCATCGCAGACCAGGGCCAAGACATTGTGCGCGAAGCGTTGCGCAACCCGACGCTAACGCAGCAGACGCTTCGTGAGTGGACGCAAAACTTGGCCCAAATGAAGTCACTGGCGCAAGGTGAGATGAAGGAGGCGCAGCAATCACTCCAAAAAGCACAGGAGAGCAATTCGCCCCAGGAGCGTGCGGAGGAAGCCACTAAAGCGCGTGACGCCGAAGAGAAGGCGTTAGACAAGCTGCAAGCACTTCAGAAGAAAATGAACGACGGCTTGGACAATTTGCAGGCCCTTACACTCTCGCAGCGGCTGAAGAAGCTGTCGGAGTCGGAGAAAGGCTTGGGCGACCAGCTCGGCAAGTTGGTGGGCGAGACGATCGGCCTGCTGCCGCGCGAACTGCCGGAGCGGTTCAAGAAGGTCATCACCTCGCTCGCCGGCGACCAAGCAAATGTCAAGACCGAGGCCGAGCAGGTCGTCGCCGAAATGAGCCGGTTCTTCGACCGCACGCAACGTGAGAACTACGGCGAGGTGGCGAAGGAAATGAAATCTCTAAACACCACAGCTGAACTGGACCGCGTGCGCGGAATGATAGACGCGAATACCTCAATGGACGCGATGGGCAACCTCGTGACGTGGACAAAGCGCTTTGCCGACTGGTCGAAGAAACTCGAGCCGCCCGAAGAGGAGAGCCAAGGCGGCGGCGAAGGCGAAGGCCAGCCCAAGGATGACAAACTGCTCAAGCTACTGCTCGCATCCATCCGCCTGCGCGCAGGTGAGGCGCGTGTCTTGCAACAGACAACGCTGCTAGAAGAAGAGAAGGCGCGACACCCTCGCTTCGCCGAGGCGGTGACCAAGGTAGCTGAACAACAGCGGGCACTACGGGGCGACCTGACGAAACTCCAGATGAGTACCGACATCGAAGAGGCAAGGGAGTTCCTGCTCAACACCCAGGACGGAATGCGTGATGCGGAGTCGGCGCTCTTCGACAAACTTACTGGCGAACCAGCGCAGAAGCCGGAGAACGCCGCATTGGCGAACTTGACTGACCTCATCAACCTCATCAACGAGCAAGCCAAACGACAAAAGCCCAAAGATGGCCAGCAACAACAACAACAGGCCCAGCAGGAGGCCGAGATGCTCATGCAGATGGCCCAGCAGCAGCAGGTCGGGATGCGCCCCGGCCAACAGCCTGGCACCGGCCCAAATCAAAATGGCGGCACCACAGACAAGGCCAGTCCCGGCACCACTGGTAATGCCAAGGGCGCCGAAGCCGCCGCCCGCCGCACCGGCAAGGGCAGCGGCACAACGCGCCCGATCCCGGCCGAGTTCCGCGAGGCGCTGGAAAATTACTTTAAGGCGGTGGAGGCTAAACCGTGAAAGGCCACCCAACCCCGACTCTGAATTTCACGAAAGCTCCAAGCCCCGAGCTTCCCTGCACTAAGCGCACTTGGCTGCATTTTCACTCTAGGAGCTTGTGGTTTTTGTGCAGTTTGGGATTTGCGCTAGGAAAATTTACTCTGGAAGCGCGCGCCCAGCAGCTCTTCATTGAAAAGTCCGATGCCAGCCCGGCACTGATTGACGCGATGTATGTGAAGGGCCTCCAGTTCCTTTCAAAGTCGCAGTCTGCCGAGGGCACATGGACGGACGTGTATGGCCGGCAGCCCGGTGTCATCGGCCTGTGCGTGGTGGCGATGCTTGCGCACGGCGACGACCCGAACGTCGGCCCCTACTCAGTCGCCATCAAGCGCGGGCTCAACGCCCTGCTCGCGCAACAGAACAAAGACACCGGCTACCTTGGCACCTCAATGTATAACCATGGTTTCGCCGCGCTTGCGCTCGCGGAAGCTTACGGTGCGGTGGACGACGCCCGGCTTGGCCCCGCACTTCAGCGATCCATTAACCTTATTGTTGCCTCGCAGGCACGCAACCCAGCGGGAGGCTGGCGTTATTCCCCGGAAAGCTCGGACGCAGACACAACCGTCAGTGGCGCACAAATGGTCGCGATGTTCGCCGCGCGCAATGCAGGGCTAGCCGTGCCAGAGGACGCGATTCAGAAGGGCCTGAAATATTTTGCGAAGTGCAAGACCCCCGAGGGCGGTTACGGCTACACCGCATCGAGTGGGCCTAATGCCGCACGCTGCGCCATCGGCGTGCTGGTGCTAGCGCTGGCCAAACAGAAAGATACCGCCGACTTTAAGAGCGCGTGGCAATTCCTTCAGCAGACGGGCGGCGACTCGCATTACCAGCAATACTACCTCTACTATGCGGCGCAGGCCTACTTCCACAGTTCCCCCGATGCGTGGCGCAAATGGAACGCCCAAAACATCAAGACCCTCGCCGCCACGCAGAACAAGGATGGAAGCTGGGACGGCTCGTTTGGTAACTCGTTCGGCACCGCAGCCTCGCTACTGTCGTTGGCACTGAACTATCGTTTCCTTCCGATTTATGAGCGCTAAGAAGCCGCAAATCCTAAGCTTTAGGCTCCAAATAAGCTTCCATTCTCATGCCCCAACTCGTGTCCCGGCCTCCGGCGGCAGGTGGCTTCGGGGTTTGGCGCTTGGGGTCGCTTTGGGATTGGGACCTTGGAGCCCGGGATTTTGCACGAATCTCCCCCCTGCCACCATCTCCTTCCTCGACGGCTCCTACCTGCGCGGAGACATTGGCGCACTGACTAGCGACACGCTCCGCTGGCTGCACCCCAACGCCCGTGCGCCCATCGAGTTCAGCACCACGAACCTCAACCTCATCCGCCTCCCGCGCCGCAGCCTTCAACTGCCCACCAATGCCAACCCCGTTTGCCGCGTGGTGCTCGCTAGTGGCGACGAGTTTGAGGGCAACTTGCTCACGCTCGACGCCGATAGCTTTGAGGTGGACACATGGTTTGCGGGTCGGTTACGCGGGCAGCGCGCGGGCTTACAAAGCCTCGCTTTCTACGGCAGCAGCCAGTCCGCCCTTTACGACGGCCCTCGGGCGGCGGAAGAGTGGAAAATTGGCACCGGCACCGCGGTAAGCCGCGTGGGCGTGAATATCCTCGGCGGCTTTGGGGGAGTTGTCCCGGCCGTCGTGCCGGCTGTGCAGGCAGTTGACGCGATTGCCCGCCCCGTAAAAGTGGAAGTGGAGCGTCCTGCAGGCAGAGCTGACGCCCCCGGCGCATTACCGCCCTTGGCTCCAGCGAAGCCCCTCGGAGACGCCCCCGAACGCGTCGCAAAAAACAAGCCCACCGCTGCTGAGGTGTCCAACATGAGTTCTCGCGCACGCTCATCAAACACCATTGCGGATTATCTGAAGTCCGACCTCGTGCTGCTCGCCGTCGAGTCGGGCCTTGTAAAAACCGACGCGATAAAGACCGAGTTGGACAAGCAAGTGAAAGCGGGGACGCTTGAACGTACCGCCATCCGCCGCGAAGGCGCGTTACTAGCCGCTCGGCTGTTGCGGGAGCTGGAGCACCTTAAGAACGACCCGTCGGCTGCTTCCCTTGCACGAACACAGGATTTGTTCGCAGGCGTAAGAGCCGCCGCTCCGGTCTTGGCCGTTCCCGGGCCAGTGGATGCGGAGGAAGCACGAGCGGCGGCAGACCTTTCAAAAAAAATCGGCGCAGCCACCCAACTAGCAACGGGCGCGGAGTTGTTGAAGTCGGACCTACTGCAAACCGCAGTGGAAGCAGGCGTCGCTTCACAACGCGCAGAAGAGGAATGGCTGGCCCAGCAAGAGCGCAACCTCGAGGGCCTGAACGAAAATCTGCGCGCCACCCAGATGAAGCTGACCATCCAAGCCGAAGGGATGTTGCTCGGCATTCGCCTGCTCAAGGCAAAAGCCCCCCTCGCAGGTGCAAACTTCGTCCAGAACTACGAGCAAATGCGCGAGCGGGCCCTGGCCTTGCTTGCTGGAGCGGCGGAGGCTCGGGCGGTGGGCAATGCGGCGGCAGACGTGCTCGCGCAGGCGCGCGACCGGGCCATGGGCGCACTTCAATTGCAGATTAATAACTTTGCCGCGCCAGCCGGTGCAGAGGCGGCACTTGCCGGCCGTGCAGCCATTGTCGGCGCGGCCCCTGGCCCCGCGTGGCAGTTTCGCGACGGCGCGTATTATTCTACCGGCGTGGGGTCGCTTGGCCGCGAGTGTCACCTGCCCACCAAAGCGCGCATCGAGTTTGACCTCTCGTGGAAGGGCCAACCCTACTCCCGCTTCTCCTTCTTCACGCGCAGCACCGAGCACTACGACTATAACGACGGCTGGCAGTTTTACACGTCATCCTCGGGCTACATTTACTCAATGCGCCGAAGCGGTATGGGTGCAACCAGTTCGTCAGGCGCGATTGTGCCACAGATGCTCGCCAAGAACACCGTGCGCTTTACCTTCCTCGTCAACACCGAGAAAGAGACCGTCACCCTTTTGGCCGACGGCGGGCGCGTCCACGAGTGGAAGAACCTCGGGTCACCCGGCCCCGGCACCGGCATCGTCTTCTACAATTATAATTCAACCTCCCGCGTCCGCCTCAGCGACATCCGCATCGCACCATGGGACGGCCGCGAGCGCGATGCCGCCTTGCCCGGCGTGCCCGGTGACGACCCGGACAAGTTCGTCGAGGTGCCCCCAGCAGACAGCGCAATGGTCGAATTCGTGAACCGCGACAGCGCCACCGGCACGCTGCACGGCATCCGCGAAGGCAAGTTAGCCTTCAACCCTGCCGGCACGCGGCTGGAAATTCCCGTTGCTCGTGCAGCCCTCATCAGCTTCCCAACGGCCAATGCCGCCCCAGTCATGGCGGCGGCCGAGGGCGTGCAAGTCACCCTCCACCGCAATGAGCGGCTTACGCTCGCGCTGGAAAAATGGGAGACGGGTGAAATCATCGCTGTCAGCCCTGTGTTCGGGCGGCTAAAGCTGAAACCCGAGTCCATTCGCACGCTGCGCTTCAACCCAACCGCCTTGCGCGGCCCGTCGGATGAATGGAGCGGTCCGTGAGGGCGTTGGTCTCCGCGCGAGTGAAGCGTTACCTCATTTTTAACTGCTTGTTTTTGAGCTACCGCTTTCCAAATGCGCTTCCAGCGCTGAAATTCAAAAACTGGCCGGTGAAAAAAGCCCTTGCCCTCGCCGCGTTCCTTCTGCTTGCCCAACACCCACTCTGCGCTCAGCCCAATGTGGGTGTTTTCCAGTTTCTGGACGGCTCGACCTTACATGGCTCGCTCGCGGGAATCGACCCGTCCCGGGGCATCCGCTGGAAGCACCCGGCGGCCGCCTCACCCATCGAATTTCGGCCAGGCAGTGCACACCGAATCCGGTTCGCCCAAGCCACGCCGCCACCGTCACTCTCTGCCGCACAGCAGATCTGCCGCTTTCGCTTTGTTAACGGCGACGAACTGACCGGCCAACTGCTGGCGCTAGACGCAACACACATCGAACTGGAGACGTGGTTCGCCGGGCGCGTGCGCGGACCACGTGCAAGTTTGCAATCGCTGGCCTTTCTCGCCCGCGGTTCCACCACGCTATACGACGGCCCGGACACGCTCGACGGCTGGACCACCGGCCCGACGCCGACCGCGTGGCAACTCCGCGATGGCGTGCTGACCGCCAGCGCGAATGCGTTCCTCGGGCGCGACCTAAAGCTGCCCGCACAGTCGCGCGTCGAGTTTGAGGTTGGCGCAGCCAACGCGATGAACCTCTACGTGAGCCTGTACACCGACGACATCGCACGCTTTAACTTTATCAGCGCCGGTTACCAATTTAATCTCGGCCTTGGCTTTGTGAACCTGATGGCGAACCATGCGAATAACACGAGCATGCAGCATCTTGGGCAGGCCCAGATTCCCGTACCACTGCCGGGCCGGAAGCTGCGCGTAGAAATTCGCACCGACCTGGTCGCCCACACACTGGTGCTGCTCGTGGACGGCAACGTCATCCAGCAATGGACCGACCCAGGCTCACAAAGAGTTGGTCCACCGCCACTGCGCGCGGCAAGCAAACTTGGCCAAAGCGGCGGCCTAAGCTTTTTCGCGATGAACGGCGGTATCCAGTTGAGCGCCCTCAAGGTCACCGCGTGGGACGGATCCGTCGAGCCACAGATCACCGCGACGAACCTCACCGGGCACCTCGTCCGCCTGATCAACCAAGACCGTGCGTTCGGCCAAGTGGAGGCAATCCGCGACGGTCGGTTGGCGCTCACGGCGGCCACTGGCCGGTTGGAAATTCCCCTCGCTCGTATCACGCAGGTCGTGCTCGCGCCGGGTGCAGCGGCGACGACTAACCGCCCGGCGGGCGAAACGCACGCGCGATTAAGCAGCGGCGAAACCGTCGCGCTCACCCGGCCAAGTTGGGACGGCGCGAAACTAGCCGGCATCAGTCCGCACTTTGGCCCGCTACAATTGGAGGCGCGCTGGGTTCGCCTGCTGCGCTTCAATCCCGACCGAGAGCCAGCTACGGCGGAACTGCCGCTATTCAGCACGGAGGCGCAGCAGTTTTTCGAGCGATGAAGAGCGTCCTGAGTGTCGCATTTTTTTGGTGTAGCGCGTTGGTACGCGTGGCTTGGCTATTACTACCTCAACAAGCAGCCCACCGTCCGTTGGTCGCTTTGTTGGGAACACTCACGTTCACCGCCTTCGCCGCTTCGCCGCCGCATGCTATTCTCTTCCGTAATGGCGACCTGCTTACCGGGCAGCTTGAATCCATCACGCCCACCAACGGCCTTCGCTGGCAGCATGGAGACGTGGCAACGACCATTGAGTTCACGCCCAACGCCGTCGCAGAGGTCAGCCTCGGCGCACACTCGCCGCCCGCTGTTACCTCGCCCAATTACTGCTTTGTGCGGCTGACCAACGGCGACGAATTGCCCGGCATCCTTAAGGCACTCGACGAGCGTCAGGTCGTCCTCGAGACGTGGTATGCTGGCACGCTCACACTACCGCGCACAAAAGTCGCGGCGCTACGTCCGGCCGGACCGTCCCCACGCGCAATTTTTGCCGGGCCAGACAGTCTCGACGGCTGGACGATGGGCAAGGCGCTGGCGGGCAACCTCAACCCAGGCCAGTGGCAGTTCGCCAACGGCGCGTTTATCGCCATGCAGCCAGCTTCCATCGCACGCGATGTGAAGCTGCCGCCAAATTCATCGCTGGAGTTCGACCTGGCATGGCAAGGCGCCTTTGCACTAGCCGTTGCGCTGTACACGGATTCGCTCCAGCCCGTGCGCCTCGCACAGACTGCCGACGAGCCGCCGTTTGGCGGGTTTTACAGCTTACAGTTAAACAATTACTCATCGCAGCTCCTGCTCGTGCGGCACAAGGAGCCAGTCGCGCAACTCGGCATGGCGGTCATGCCGTTGCTCCAACAGTCCAACCGTGCGCGCGTCGCCATCAAGACCAGCCGCGAGCAGCGGTCCATCACGCTACTCATCAACGGCGCAGTGTCAAAACAGTGGGTCGAGCCAGAGAAGTTTAGCGGCGCAGGCACCGGTATCCGCCTTGTCAACCAAGGCCAAGGACCAATGCGGCTCGCGAACCTGCGCGTGACCGAATGGGATGGCCGACTGGAGGAGACGGTCGCACCGCTGGTGCCGAACGTGAACAAAGACGTGGGCCGGCTGGTAAACCGCGATTCTGTGGCAGGCCGACTCGTGGAATGGAAGGACGGGAAGTTCCGCTTTGCGGTGGAAGACAAGTTCCTCGAGGTGCCGCTGGACCGCGTGGCGCAAGTAGACTTCGCGACCGACCGTGCCCAGCTGACGCCCCTGCAGGCTGGCGACGTGCGGGTGTTTTTCTCCGGACGTGGCAGCTTAACCTTCGCGCTAGAACGCTGGACTGGGGAGGGGGTGCGCGCAAGCAGCCCTAACTTCGGCAAGGCAGAGTTCTCATCGCGGGCGTTCAGCCGGATCGTATTCCAGCCGCAGCCCTAACGGGTGGAGAACTAAGGTCAACACTCGGAGTGGAACCTGAAAATCGTGGATGCCGTAATGCCCGCTTGCCCTGATTCTTGCCCAAATCTTAATTTTCGCGATTCCCGCGACTTTAGCGCGAGGGGAAAACTCAGCGCGTAGTTTGCTTGTTCACCGCCCTCGGCACACAGCAAGCCTAGGGCTGGGTTTCTCGGGTCAACCAAGAACGACATGCGAATGTGAAAGGGGACCGGGTTACAACCGCAACTGACCCTCTGCGTTAAGGAGTCTGCGCTTCTTACCTGTGCTTTACGAATGAGTGGGTTTCTGATGTGGATTTGATGCTTTCCGCGGTTAATCTTATCCGCAGCATGAACGCGGAATTGCAGGCTGAATTGAATTCGCTTGTCACCAACTTGGGGGTGGAGAAGTTTCGCCGCCACATCTTCCTTTGCGCGGACCAAACCAAGCCCAAATGTAGCCCGCGCGAGGCGAGCCTCGAGTCGTGGGACTACCTCAAACGGCGGCTAAAAGAACTCAACCTCATCGGGCCGCAGGCGCTGGTTTATCGCACCAAGGTCAACTGCCTGCAAATCTGCGCGCGCGGCCCGGTCGCCGTGGTCTATCCCGAGGGCACATGGTATCACTCCTGCACGCCGCCAGTGCTAGAGCGAGTGATCCAAGAGCATCTCATTGGCGGCCAGCCCGTAGCAGAGTTTGTCTTCGCGCAGCATCCGTTATGAGAATGGCGAGAGCTTGAACCTGCGCGGCCACCCAATAACATTGTTGCAACGAGAAACGCCATGCCGCTTTACGAATACGAACTCTGCGACGGAAACTGCGTAGCCTGCGGGGGGCGGTTCACACTGCGCCGCCCGCTGGACGCCAAACCGTTGACCGAGTGCCCTGCCTGCCGCAAACCGGTACGCAAAGTTTTCGCCACTTTCTACGCGCCAAAGATCTTCAAGAAATTTAGCGTGAAGGATGCGACCAATGCGGGCTTCACCGTCCTCAAGCGCCTGGGAAAGGGTGAATACGAAAAGCACACGCCGAAGCGCAACGACCCCGGCGCAAAGGTCAAACCGCCGCACGACTAGGCCACGCTGCTTTCCCCTGCCCGACCAGCGCACCACGTTCTCAAACTTGCCGGCAAAGCTACCTGAATGGACTGGCACGCCGCGATTTGCTTGCCGCCCCCGGCGCGCCCGCCCATGCTCACTGCGTTTTTGGAACCGTTGACCTGACGCCCGATGACCGAACCCACCATCACGCCCGAACTTGTCGCCAAGCACAACCTGACGCCGGACGAATACCAGAAGGTGCTCGAAATCCTCGGACGCACTCCGACTTACACCGAGCTGGGCATCTTCTCAGTGATGTGGAGCGAGCATTGCTCTTACAAAAACACCCGCCCAGTGCTCAAAGGCTTTCCCACCAAGGCTGCGAATATCCTCGTCGGTGCGGGTGAAGAAAACGCCGGCATCATTGACGTGGGCGACGGCGTGGCTATCGCCTTCAAGATCGAGTCACACAACCACCCCAGCGCAGTTGAGCCGTTTCAAGGCGCGGCCACAGGCGTAGGCGGCATCATCCGCGACATCTTCACGATGGGTGCGCGGCCCGTCGCGGCGCTGAACTCACTCCGCTTCGGCGAGTTGTCCAATCCCGGGGTGCGCCGGCTCTTTTCCGGCGTCGTCAGCGGCATCGCGCACTACGGGAACTGCTTTGGCATCCCGACCATCGCGGGCGAGGTCTATTTCGACAAAAGCTACGAGGGCAACCCGCTCGTCAACGCCTTTTGCCTCGGCGTCCTTCGCCACGATCAAATCACGCGCGGGGCGGCGCACGGCATCGGCAATCCGGTCTTCTACGTCGGCCCTGCGACGGGTCGCGACGGACTCGCGGGCGCAGCGTTCGCGTCACAGGACTTGACCGAGGAATCCGCCGAGCAACAGCGCGGCGCGGTGCAGGTGGGCGATCCGTTCATGGAAAAGCTCGTCTGTGAGGCGTGTCTCGAACTGCTCGCGACCGGCTGTGTCGCCGGCATGCAGGACATGGGCGCGGCAGGCCTGACCTGCTCGACGTGCGAGACCGCGGCGCGCGCCGGCACGGGCATCGAGATCGAGCTGAACAAGGTGCCGCAACGCGCGCCCAACATGAGCAGCTACGAGATCATGTTGTCCGAATCGCAGGAACGCATGCTCATCGTGGTCCACAAGGGCCGCGAGGAGGAGGTGAAGAAGATTTTCGACAAGTGGGATTTGCCGTGGGCGGAAATCGGCGTCGTGACCGACACGGGCCACATGGTCGTGCGCCACGGTGGCAAGGTCGTGGTGGACGTGCCGGCCAAAAAGCTGGCGGATGAAGCGCCGGTCTATCAGCGCGAAGCAAAGGAAGCGGCCTACATGGAAGCGGTGCGGGCGTTCCGCTTGGATGGCATCGCCGACACAACGGACGCGGCAGGCGATTTGAAGAAGCTCCTCGCGAACCACTCCATCGCCTCGAAGAACTGGGTTTATCGCCAATATGACCACATGGTCCGTGCTGGCTCGGTGGTTTGCCCCGGAAGCGATGCTGCGGTAATTCGTATCAAAGGTGATTCCTTGCCCATCACAAAGGCCGAATATGCCGCCGCGCAGGTCGGCCAACCCGCTCCCACCAGTGCGTCCGTGCCGGACAAATTCGTTGCCTTCACCTGCGACTGTAACGGCGCCTACGTCTATCTCGACCCCTACGAGGGCGGTAAAGCCGCCATCGCCGAAGCCTGCCGCAATCTTGCCTGCTCTGGCGCTTCGCCGCTGGGCGCGACCGACAACCTCAACTTCGGCAACCCGCATTACCCGGAGATTTTCTGGCAGCTCAAGGAATCCGTGCGCGGCATCGCCGAGGGCTGCCGCGCCTTCCACGCGCCCGTCACCGGCGGCAACGTCTCGCTCTACAACCAGCGCGGCGCGCTCGGCGCGATTGACCCCACGCCCACCGTGGCCGTCGTCGGCCTCATCGAGAAGCCCGAGCACATCACGACCGCGTGGTTCAAGGACGCCGGCGACGCCATCATCCTGCTCGGCGCGCCCGCAGATACAGCTGACCCGTTGCTCGGCCTGGGTGGCAGCGCGTATCTGCAAACGCTGCACGGCAAGAAGACCGGCCTCCCGCCGCGTGTGGATTTGGAAGTGGCGAAGACGTTGCACACGACGCTCCTCGGCCTCATCCACACCGGCGAGGTGAAGAGCGCCCACGATTGCAGCGAAGGCGGCCTGGCCGTGGCGCTGGCCGAGAGCTGCATCATCCAGCAGACTGCGCGCGAAACGCCCCGGCT
>Ga0194129_10001203_pt1 | contig 43889 bp, 36 predicted proteins | sample TA2KigCa35mmetaG_FD_150862 | JGI IMG/M metagenome (GOLD analysis project Ga0194129, IMG submission 150862) | Freshwater microbial communities from Lake Tanganyika, Tanzania - TA2015038 Kigoma Deep Cast 35m | ecosystem: Environmental > Aquatic > Freshwater > Lake | place: Tanzania: Lake...
GCAGCGGAGGATCCGGAGTTTGAAACGTTCTACACCAAAAACATTCTTCTCAATGAGGGATTGAGGGCTTGGATGGCACCAGCCGATCAACCCCATGAAAAATTCGTCTTCCCTGAAGAGGTTCTACCACGTGGAAACGCCCTTTAACCCAGGTCTTGTCTCTGTAGGAGGCAAAGATCTTGATTCAACCGGTTACGCTTGGTGGGCTGGCAATGCTCGGCTTATCAATTTGTCTGGCCGACTTTTAGGCGCTCATGTCGCTCACGCAGGCCTTATGGTATTTTGGGCGGGAGCGATGATGCTCTTTGAAGTCAGTCATTTCACCTTCGACAAACCCATGTACGAACAGGGTTTAATCCTGTTTCCACATGTTGCCACCTTGGGTTACGGGGTTGGTCCTGGTGGTGAAGTTACAGACCTCTATCCATTTTTTGTGGTTGGAGTTCTCCATCTGATTAGTTCAGCTGTTCTAGGATTGGGTGGTCTTTATCATGCACTCAGGGGGCCGGAAATCCTAGAAAATTATTCGTCTTTCTTTTCACAGGATTGGCGAGATAAAAATCAGATGACCAATATTATTGGTTACCATCTCATCTTGCTTGGAGTTGGTGCTCTCTTGTTAGTTTTTAAGGCAATGTTTTTTGGAGGTGTCTATGACACATGGGCTCCAGGCGGAGGCGATGTACGTTTGATAACTAATCCTACTTTAAGTCCAGGTGTGATTTTTGGGTATCTTTTCCGGGCACCTTTTGGAGGTGAGGGATGGATCATTGGAGTCAATTCTATGGAGGACATTATTGGCGGTCATATTTGGATCGGTCTGATCTGTATTTTCGGAGGCATTTGGCATGTCATAACTAAGCCTTTTGGCTGGGTTAGAAGAGCTTTTATCTGGAATGGCGAAGCTTATTTAAGCTACAGTCTTGGAGCTTTGAGCCTAATGAGTTTCATTGCTTCAGCGTACATTTGGTTCAATAATACTGCTTATCCCTCTGAATTTTACGGACCCACTAACGCTGAAGCCTCTCAGGCTCAGAGTTTCACCTTCCTTGTTCGGGATCAGCGCCTTGGTGCCAACATTGGTTCTGCGATGGGACCAACCGGACTTGGGAAGTATTTGATGCGTTCACCTACCGGTGAAATCATCTTTGGTGGCGAAACCATGCGTTTTTGGGATTTTCGTGGTCCTTGGCTTGAACCCTTAAGAGGTCCCAATGGTCTAAGTTTAGATAAGTTGCAAAATGATATTCAGCCTTGGCAGGTCCGTCGTGCTGCTGAATACATGACACACGCTCCAAACGCCTCAATTAACTCTGTTGGTGGAATTATCACTGAGCCCAACTCAGTGAACTACGTCAACATCAGGCAGTGGCTTGCTGCAACCCAGTTTGTGCTAGCGTTTTTCTTTCTTGTTGGTCACTTGTGGCACGCAGGTAGAGCTAGAGCAGCTGCAGCTGGCTTTGAAAAAGGTATTGATCGTCAAGCCGAACCGACTCTGGCAATGCCAGATCTTGATTAAGATTGCAAATTTTTGACTTAAGATCCTTGTCTTATTTAGACAGGGATCTTTTTTTTAGCAAACATTACTAGAATTAGACCGATGAACAATGACAGACTAGACGTTCAACAACTGGCATTTATTCGTGCTATGCGTTCAATTACATGCCTACCCTTTAAAAGATTATTCTACGAGCAAGTCGACCAATTATCTATGAATGCAGAAGAACTATGCAGCAAAAAGGATTGGGACCTGTATGTTTTTGCGCCATTTGCTAAGGAACGTGCAGAAGAGCACTTTAACTGGATGATTAGACTTGGAATTCTTAGAAGAGAAGTTGACGGACAAGGACTCACATCAAAGATAAGACTGACTCCTCTTGGCAGAAAAGTTCTTTCAAGAATCCATGGTGAGGTAGAACGGTCAGGTATACGTGAAAGAATAGCTGAAAATCTAAGAAGACATCAATGGATGTGATAATTAGTGATTCATCATACATTTAGCAGCTTTTTGTATGAACTGCCTTGACCTAATCCTCAGGTTCTTCATTCTTGGAGAAACAAAGGTATTCCATAGAAACTCATTGTGTTGATATATCAACAATAGTCGACAATAAATAACTTCCGTAGAAATTCTTTTCCAATTTAAAATCAGATTCAGATCGGTGGCAAGCTTTTCTGTCTTTTTTACCCAGAACTCTGCTGATTCAACTACTATCTTGCTTGAGATTAGTGCAGAGATAGTTTGTTTTTCGTCAAAACGAGAAACTTCAATAACCCCAGGACAACCAAATGGATTGGTTGATTTTTCAGCGATCACCACACATCCCTGAATTGGGCCTTGCCACATCCGTCCAGATAAAGAATTACCACGCTGATATGGATACATAAGCCCATAACAAGTAAAAGAGCTTGCCAATTTAAGATTGGCTTGAAGATAACTTAGTGGTCGAGCATTGATGTTGATACGATCCCATTTTGCACCATAAACACGTATCTTGTCAGATTGGACCAGAGAAACAAGTTGATTCTGATACGGGTCATTGGATAATGGTTTATAGTTTGATACATGTATTGGGATCGTCCTCCTTTTTGTAAAGGGAAGTCTAAATTGCCACAAGGGAGGGACGACTGGCAGATAGCCATAAACCTGTTTGCTTAAAGATCTAGTATCTACTCTTTGGCAAATCGATATAATATATACCTCTGAGGCATTGGGAAAATATTTAGCAATATCAAGCTCATGCTCACGCACATAATCATAAAAGTGGATGATTCCTGCATATTCCGAATAAATCTTATCCGGAAGTCCTCGAAAGTAGACAATTAAGTCACATTCGTTAAGAAGTTTTGTAGACTTTATTTTGTAACCGCAAAGCCGATAAAAAATTCTTGCATTCAAGAAGACATCAAAATCTGTATAGTCAAAGAAGAGAAAGCAACAGCTTCTGGTTGATGGCATACGGTAAGAGAGACCTTACTGATTTTACGTCGTGCTGACAAAACTAGGTCTGATGAGATTTCTTTTATTCTTATTGTCCAAGATGTTATGAACTTCTCACACAGGATTCTGAAGATAGCGTTAAGCAACAAGTGGAGAAAGGAGAATCAAGGATAAAATTTACTTTTGTAGTTCAAATGGAAAGCCTCCCAACAAAAGAAGATTATCCTGCTAGCGGCGGAAGGTCAGATAACGTAGCCTGGTTTTTAAGATCTATATGCAGAGAGCCCTTGTTGACTCCAGCAGAAGAAATTGAACTGGGAAATCAAATCCAGAAAATGAATAGGATACTAGAGAGTAATGAACCCTCTCACTCAGAACTTGAAAAAGAAATAATAAAGTTAGGTAAATCTGCAAAAAAGAGAATGATCAAAGCTAATTTAAGATTAGTAGTTAGTATCGCCAAAAAGTATCAGGGAAAAGGATTAGAATTGCTTGACCTTGTTCAAGAAGGTTCCCTCGGATTAGAAAGGGCTGTTGAAAAGTTTGATCCAACTCGCGGTTATAAGTTTTCAACGTATGCATTTTGGTGGATAAGGCAAAGTATGACACGTGCCATTGCCATACAATCACGTTCAATTCGATTACCATTGCATTTAAGTGAGAGATTAGCCGCTATAAAGAAAATAACCCAAGTTCTATCTCATAAAACGGGAGCAATTCCATCGCGCACAGATATAGCAAAAGAAATGAATTTAACGCTAGATGAACTCGATGTAATCCTTAGACAATCTTTAACAGTCTGTAGTTTAGATGAACCAACACAAGCAAGCGAAGGCAAGACTAATCTTGTTGATCTAATCGCAGATCAAAAGAGTATCGAACCTTTTGATATGCTTGAACAAGGAATATACAAAGAGCACTTGAGTCAATGGTTAATGCAGCTTACTGAACAAGAGAAGGCTGTTATCGCATTACGATTTGGCCTCGAAGATCAACAACCTTGTACACTATCTGAGATCGGAAAAATGATGGGAATATCACGAGAAAGGGTTCGGCAAATAGAACTAAAAGGCTTGAGAAAGTTACGTGCATTGACAAGAAAATTTCAAATAAGATATGAATAATCTGTATTTATTCTTTTGCTTTTTACGCCCAAACGAACTCAGTAAGTTCTGTTGAAAGTGGTTCTGGCGCATTTAGAGCAAATTCTACTGCTTCTAATATTTCAGAGTCAATCTCTTTTTCGATTGTTCTTAACTCATTGCTCGTAACGAGTTGAAGCTCAGTAAGCTTTGCTTCAAGTAGCTTAATAGGGTCACGATCTGCCCAAAACTCTTTTTCTGAGTGAGAGCGCAGTTCATCCGGATCTGCCAAAGAATGACCTCTAAAACGGTAAGTAAGGCATTCAAGAAGAGTAGGACCTTCACCATTACGTGCTCGAGAGATTGCGCGTTGTGCAGCATCATATACTGCTAAAACGTCCATGCCATCCACCTCTTCTCCGTGCATACCAAAAGCTGCTGCTTTCCTCCAAATCTCTGGATCACTGGTTGCACGATTGTGATCCATTCCGATAGCCCACTTGTTATTTTCTACAACAAAAAGAATGGGTAGTTTCCATAGTTGAGCCATGTTAAGACATTCAAAAAATTGCCCGACATTACAAGTCCCATCTCCAAAGAATGCTGCAGTAATAGCATTACTCGCGGAATCATTAAACACCTCTTTATGATAACGACTAGAAAAGGCTGCTCCTAGAGCTATAGGAATCCCTTCGCCAATGAATGCGTAACCACCTAAAAGATGATGTTCACGAGAAAACAAATGCATAGACCCTCCCCGTCCTTTGCTACACCCTGTTGATTTCCCAAATAACTCACTCATGACCTCTTTCGCTGGTACACCACAACTCAATGCGTGAACATGATCTCTATACGTGCTACAATACCAATCATGCTTCAACCTACTCGCTTTAATGACACCTGTGGAAACGGCTTCTTGACCATTATATAAGTGTACAAAACCAAACATTTTACCACGATAATACATTTCAGCACATTTATCCTCAAATCTTCTCCCTAAGACCATATCTCGAAACAATGTTAAGCCTAATTCACGGGTGAGGAATTGTTGATTGCCGGAATCTTGTAGATTCGCGTATCTCTCTACATGGATACCGAGGTCTGGGTCCAGTGTCTGTGGTGAAAAGTCTTCTGCATCGGGATTCGGGGATGACTGTTGATGCACGCCAGAAGATTCCATGGATTCAATCAGAAATAAACATCCAGTCTAGTCTGTTGCGGATCCTCACCTATAGTTCCTAAAAGGTTTGTGAGGAGGGGGCTCCGTTCAGTAAAATAGCATTGCTAAGAGTTTAACGTGAAGCTTCCTCTTGACAACTTTCAGATTCTTGGGGTTAGTCCAACCTCAAACATTAGAAATGTTCTGACTATGCTTGAAAGAAAGCTAGAACGCTGTGAGTATACTGACCTGTCCGGACAAACACGCGAAAGGCGCAATGAACTTATCAAAGAGTATACTAAGCCATTGTTAGATGATGAAAAAAGAAAAGAATATGAGAGGACATTTAAGCATAGAGGAACTCTAAATAATGATACTTTCTTTCTTCCTGTTGCCAAGGGGTATGAGGTCGCAGGATTACTGCTTCTTTTAGAGTCGAAACAATATGAAGAATGCTTAGATCTAGCGACGAGTTACCTGGATTCACTGCGTAATCTTTCTTATGATTCAAAACAAAATATAGATCTATATAAGATCATAGCTTATTCCACCCTTGAATATGCAAGAGAGTTAAAACTTACCAGGTATTTTGAATTCTCCGCAAAAGTATTAGAACACGGTCTAAGGATTATTAATTCTGTATCGGTAATGACTCCAACACTGGAAATAATCAGATCACAACTGAATGATCTATTTCCTTATCGAATTCTAGATCTTTTAAGCCGTAATACTGATGATTCAACTAGAGAAAAAGGCATAGAATCTCTTAAAAAACTTATCACAGATAGAGATGGCTTAGATGGTATAAGCACTCTCTATATGAATGATAAAGAGTTTAAGGCCTTCTTTAGACAAATCCGGTATTTTCTTACACTTCAGGAGCAAATCGACCTTTATCAGGAATGGTGCATTGGCGGCTCGGAATCAGCATGTTTTCTATTAGGCATTTCATTGGTAGCTTGTGGATTTTCCAGGAGAAAGCCAGAGCGCCTTGTACAAGCTTTAGCTGTTATGATAAAACTTGGATGTGATGAATTAGATCTGATCATCAAGTACATTCATCTCTTGCTAGGAAATGTAGACAATAGTATTTATGATAATGTCAAATTTAAATCGCAGTGCTCCTCTCCACTCTCTGATGTTGATTTAGCCAAACTCTGTTCTGACTGCCGAGAATGGCTAGAAACTGATGTTTTGGATGGATATCGAGACGTAGAGATAGAGTCCGACTTAGAAGCTTACTTTGGTGATAGAGATGTCACAAACTTTATTGAAGAACATGATATCAAGTCGGAAGGAAGAATAATAAACAATCAAAATCATGCTGATCTACTTAATCTTAGCAACAACTTATTTAATAAGACTGCTAACTCTAAAACCTCTGCCTGGAATAAATTAGATGCTAATCAATCCAATCTAATCGTCCGAGAAAGCCAAACAAATGCCTACAGTTATCTAACTAAACTCGTCCAATATAAATGGCAGGGAATTCTTGCTATTCTAATAACTGTGATTAGTTTGCTATTTTTAGCCCTCACCAAGAATGATCCTTATAATATAAAAAGAGTACGGCAACCAAATTCTGGTCAGACAACTATAAAGAATCAACTTGTTCCAGATGATCCACGTAAAAATGTTAAATCAAAGGAAATGCAAATTGCAGAAATGCCGAATCAATCACGTTTATACCCATCTGAAATCGAAATTAGATCTATTATTTCCAAATGGTTGACAATTAAGACCGAAATGTTGTCCGGTGATAAGAGTATAAAAGATATCAGTGTTGTAGCAACTCCAGATGCTATTGAAAGATTGGAAGCCGAAAGACTTGAAGATCAAATGAGAGGTGAGACACAAAGAATTTCTGCCAAAGTGATAAATGTTAGAATTCTCAGCAGGCAAAGCGATAAGATAGAAGTTGATGCACTTTTATCATATAGTGATCAGCGAATAAACCAAAAAAATCTTATTGTGGATAGAACCCCACAGCAACGATTTAGAAAACGGTATATTCTTGTGAACAGGAACTCCACCTGGAAGCTCCAATAGTTAGCATAAAAAAAATCTTGGAAACCTTATGTTTGACGAATTGACAAGCAAGTTTGAAGACGCTTTAAAAACCCTTAAAGGACAAAATAGGATATCTGAATCCAACATAGAACCCGCGATTAAAGTTGTACGTACGGCACTTTTAGACGCAGATGCTAATCTAGAGATTGTTAATACATTTATTAATGAAATAAGAATTGAAGCGCTGGGTGCTGAAGTTATACGAGGAATAACGCCTGAGCAAAAGTTTATTGAAATTGTTCACAAGAAACTTACAAATATAATGGGTGAATCTAACGAGGGCCTTTTGTATAACATAGATGGCCCCACTGTTATTATGCTAGTTGGCTTACAAGGCGCAGGTAAGACTACTGTTGCTGCCAAACTAGGCTTGTATCTTAAGCATCAAAAACGAAAAGTCTTATTAGTTGCGGCAGATACATTTAGACCAGCTGCAAAAGATCAACTAAAATTGCTTGGAGAACAAATTGGCGTATCTGTCTATACTGGTGATGAAAATAATAAATCTATCGAGATTGCACTTGCAGGAAAAGAGAAAGCTGTAAAAGAAGCCTATGATGTTGTAATTATTGATACAGCAGGTCGTTTGTATGTTGATGAGGAACTGATGCAGGAGTTAAACAAGATAAAAGTCTCTATTGATCCTCAAGAGACTTTACTTGTTGTTGATTCGATGATCGGTCAAGAAGCTGCAGAGCTTACACGTGTGTTTAATGATCAAGTTAGCATTACTGGAGCGATTCTTACGAAGTTAGATGGAGATTCAAGGGGTGGTTCAGCACTTTCCATTCGTAGGGTTAGTGGTAAGCCAATCAAATTTATTGGGACTGGAGAAAAAGTTGATGCTTTAGAAGCATTTTATCCTGAACGTATTGCTAGTAGAATCTTGGGAATGGGTGATATCCTTACTCTTGTAGATAAAGCGCAAAGAGAAGTTGAGATGACTGATGTGATGCGAATGCAACAAAAGTTTCAAGAAGCATCATTTGACTTTACCGATTTTCTTCAACAAATGAAGCTAATAAAGAGAATGGGTTCATTAGGTGGACTCATGAAATTACTGCCAGGCATGAACAAAATAGATGAAAAAACCTTAAAGAGTGGTGAAATGCAGCTAAGGAGAATACAGGCAATGATCGATTCAATGACGAACTCTGAACGAAGAGATCCTAAGTTGCTGCTAAAAAGTCCGAATAGACGTAAACGCATTGCAGTTGGATCTGGATATACTGATACAGAAGTTGATAAAATGATCAATGATTTTGAAAAAATGCGAAATATGATGCAAGGAATTGCGAGTGGTGATTTTAGTAAACTTACAAATAATCCATTGTTAAAGAAAGCTGGAAGTAAACAACCTAAACAGCAAAAATATCCGATCTCACAAATCACTGATAGAGACAAAAAAAAGGAAATCAAGAAAAGAAAAGGCTTCCTTGATTTATGATTACTAAGAATTATTTCTAACATTATTCCAGCCTATCACTAGAATAAATAGTGGCACATAATACAATTCACAGATCCATAGAAAACCGAGCATTACCTTGATAAACTTATTTAAGCAATATCCGCAGAGATAAGAGTTCTTCATTAAAAAACAAAAACCGTTATCTTGTTGCAGCGCAGCTTATGCTGAGGAAATTGCATATCAGCCTAAGTCTTCTAACTGTTATCGGTTCTAGATATATACTTTAAACTCGGATAGAATTTATGCATATAAGTAAAAAACTAAGTTTACCTCTTGGCTGTTGAACATATGCTAGTAGTTGAATTGGGGCCTCCTGAAAAAGTCCAGACCGTCTGCTTCACAATGAATCTGAGCGGTTCTCGGCGGTAGAATATACGCGTACGGGCCCAAATACGCCCAATAGCCGTTCAGAGTTTTCCACATGTACCGACGAGGACATCGTGACCAGCTGTCGTTTGCAGACTTCTTTCTGCCGTTTGGAGGAAAACTCGATGGCGATAACCGCTTGATCAAGCTGGCCGAGTTGATCCCATGGGATGATCTGGAAGATGACTATGCAGGCCCAGTTCTGCAACGGGTTTGGTGCTCAAGCAAAGCCTTTTCGCATGGCGCTGGGCGCCTTGATCATCAAGACGCGCATGGGGCTCACGGATGAAGAACTCGTTGAACAGATCAAAGAGAATCCATATCTCCAATTCTTCATCGGCCTGGAGGCCTTTCAATACTCAGCTCCATTTGACCCATCGATGATGGTGTACTTCAGTAAACGGCTACCGGAATCAGTCGTGAATGACTGCAACGAGCGAATCGTGCTTCACGGGCTGAGAGTGATCCGCTCTGCTGCTGCGGATCAGCATGACAATGATGACAGCAGCCAGGGAAGTGAAGTCGCCACCGCGACTGATCAGCAGATTGATGCAACATGTGTCCCCGCCGATATTCGTTACCCAACTGATCTCTCGCTTCTCAATGAAGCAAGGGAGTTGACTGAGACGCTGATCGATGCCATGCATCCGCAAGTCAGAGTTTCCTTTGGCCATAAGCCACGCACACACCGCAAGCAAGCCAGGAAACAGTTCCTGGCCGTGGCAAAGAAGAAGCGACCCCGAATCAACATGATACGCAAGGCGATTAAACAACAGCTTTGTCATCTCAAGCGTAATTTGGCCAGCATTGATGCCCTAACTGCTTGTGGTGCAAGCCTTTTGGCGGCTGGACGATATGCTTATCAGAAGCTAATTGTGGTTAGCGAGCTGGTCCGCCAGCAGAATATTCTCTATCATAGTAAAACTCGAAGTATCTCTGACCGTATTGTTAGCCTCTGCCAAGCTCATATCAGGTCGATTGTTCGTGGCAAGGCGCGGTGCAACGTTGAGTTTGGTGCCAAGATCTCGATCTCTGTCACTGGAGAAGGATTCACATTCCTTGATCGGCTGAGTTTTGATCCCTATAATGAGGGGGAGGATTTGAAAGCTCAGGCTCAGGCTCAGGCTCAGGCTTATCGCCGTCGACATGGCTACTATCCAAAGGTGATATGTGCTGATCAGATCTACCGCACAAGGTCGAATAGGGCTTTTTGTCAGCGTCAGTGGATACGCTTGAGTGGACCACGCCTTGGCCGCCTCAAGAAGGATCCAGAGATGGTGGCCGAAGAGAAGCAGCAGTTCATCGATGACCAAAAACAACGCAACGCCGTTGAAGGCAAGATCGGCCAAGGCAAACGCCGCTACGAATTAACCCTGATCCTCGAGAAGCTCTCGGTGACACAGGGTTCATGAATTGCGATGAATATCTCCTGGTCATGAACCTCCAGAAGCTGCTGGAGCTTCTTTTGATCTTTTTCATCTTCTTATGGGGGTTATTAGATGCCTCATTTGGCCTCCACAGGGTGCATGAGGAGAGCCTTAGCTATCAACTGACTGAAGCATGACGATCTTTTAGAAACTACCGAGTTCATCCAGTTTTGCTGCTTTTTCCACGGGGCTCGCTTTTTCAAGAAGCCCTAATTAACTTTATAGGAATAGTGATAGAATAGATCTAACTATCAAATTTAGAGATTAAACTAAATCATAAATCTAGTATTCAAACTAACTCAACTAAGCATAAAAGAAGCTTAGGAAAATTAAAATATCTAGAAAATTGTCAAATACTCACTTTGAACAATTCTCGCACATTATAACGACTTAGCTAATCTATAACCAAGAAAAGAAAATATACCCATAGGCTTTCTCCTTATTCTAAAAACGGTTTTAGATAAAGAGCAATGACTGAAATATTAAATAATATAAAGTCTACTATCCGAAATCAGCAATATCTATTTGAAATAAACAAGAAGCTTAAAGCAAGGCTAAACTCTTGATATAAATCTTTAACTTTCTTATCATTTTACACCACGATCTACGTGTAAGTATGGCTTGCTTTAGATAGGGGCTGCTGGGGAGCTTGGAGGCTACGCGCTCACTGGTGTAAGATGCGGACAGGTTCATCAAACAACCATGATTAAACTGAGGTTAAAGCGTTTCGGCAAAAAAAATCAAAGTAGCTTTAGGCTTGTTGCTGTCAATAGTACAAGTCGTAGAGATGGTAAACCTTTAGAAGAATTGGGTTTTTACAATCCAGGCACTAAAGAGAGCAAGTTAAATGTTGAAAGCATTAAATCCAGAATCGTTGCAGGTGCACAACCTACCAGTACTGTGAAGAGTATCCTTGTAAAAGCTGGAATCATTTCGTCATAAATCATTAAACTCTAATCTAGTCAGCCATCAGGCTCGCAATAACCGCAAATAAAGAGATGTCTTTTCTATTAATCAGATAACAATACCGCTTTTTACAATTATTCTTGCTAGAATGCTAAAAACTGATGTTCTTGGATAAGCTCTAGTTTGCAATTCGGGTATATAAAATCTTTACGAGTAAAACTTTTAGAATTTAATAAATTATAGTTTATCCTAGGTCATCTTCCCTCATTTTTGGTTCAATAACGATTAATTCTAGTCTCACCAGTTAAAAGCATATAAATTTCTCAGTTAATGAATAAAATTCTATAATCAATCTTACTTTACAATCAAATCCTATCTCTTTCAATTTCTTAAAGTTATATGACCTCTTTCTTCTATAGAAACTTGTGTGGGTCTAGATAGAGAAAATGTTGTTCAAATACTTGTTATTCTTTATGATAGTTTTAGAGTATAATCTAGAGTCTTGTTTTTCGTTCATTGAGATTGCCTCAGCTCTTGGGCTGTATGATAAAATCTCTTATAAATCGGATGAACTACAATGAGCTGTGATCAAATTTTATTAAAGAACCCACTCCAAGTTCTTGGCTATTGTGATTTAAATTATGATACTATCTCAGATTTAATTCATAAGAATGAGTATGAAAAACTTCAGTCAATGGACGGCGAATATACAATAATATACGAAGATAATGAAGAAGTAATCATTATTACTTCAATGATTGGAGCCATGCAATACTTTTATTTTTATGACGGTAAACGCTTTGCCCATAGTCAAACTATAATTAAGCTGATCAAAGACTTGGCATTGCAATGGACTTGGGATTGGGAGTCATTAGGTGATTTGTGTGAGCTGGAAAATCTTACTGGGAACAGAACATTGCATCGCGATATCAAAAAGGTACCTGCTGGAACGATTCTTCACTATAGACATACCTTAAAATTGCGAACAACAAAGATCCTAGATCAATTTAAGATCTCAGATGCAAACCCGATTGATGCAATTGAAACTCTAAATCAGCAAACTTTAAAATGGTCTGGAAAGGATCCTGTTATTTCTCTTTCTGGGGGTTTTGATTCAAGAGTTATACTTAGTTCAATGTTGAAGCAAGGTATTTACCCTACAGTTGTTACAGTCGGCAGTCATCAAAATTCTGATATGCAAGTTGCAGAAATGATTTCAAGAAAGTATCTTCTTGATCACATTAAAGTTAGGCTAAGTGTTGATGATTTTATCAGCAATGGTGAGTATATTGCAAATCTGACTAATGGATCGAAACCTAGTTGTCACTGGCACACATTTTTGTATCCCAAGAAAACCGACATTACGAAAAATCAGAGTTTTTTTGTTGGTACACTTGGTGAATTTGCTCGTAGTTATTACTTTGATAAAGGCTTTGTATCCTTACTAAACGAGATCGCTTCAGATGTTACACAAGCTAAGTTTTGGTTGCTTAAGCTATCAAGACATAGAACATTTGAAAATAATGAAATACCTTTTATCTGTGATAATCTAAGCAAAGAAATAAGTAATGATGGTATGCTGAAAAGGGCAAAAAGAAATTCGTCTTATTCTTCTGGAGGTTTTTTATCTGGTGGTACACGATATTATTTAGAGCAACGAGTACCCAACTTCTATGCAAATGGAATATCTATGTATAATGATAGTGCTTCTTGGAGATCTCCTTTTCACAATACAAGTTGGTTAGAACAAATCTGGAATCTCTGTGATCATTGGAAGCTTGGTTCTAATTGGCATAGACTTGCTATTTTTCGAAACTTTCCAGATTTACTAAACTTTCCAGAAGAAAAGGGATTTAATACAAAAAAAATGTTAAGGAAAGCCCCATTTCTTTATTGGCTATCGATAATGCAAAGAAATAAATACAAGACCTATGATATGAGTACGGATTGGTTTACAGAAAGAAAATTACATGAACTGGTCTTAGATAATAGCTCACTTCTAGATGAGATCTTTGATCCTAGACTTCTAATGATGATTCTTGAAGAACACTTAAATTTCAGAAATCGTACTAGAGCAATATCACTAATCCTTACTATTCTCTTTTTCAAAATGTCATTAGGTCGTTTCTAATGAGTGTACACTTGTATGGTTGGCCGTACACTCTTGATTATTTGCCGATAACGACAAAAACTTCAACAATGTCTACTCCTAAGATTTCAATCATCATTCCAACTCTAAACCAGTCTGAAACGCTAGAACACACTTTATTATCAATTATAAATCAAGATTATGACAACTTTGAAATCATCTTAGTTGATGGCGGAAGTACAGATAAAACTCCTACTATTGTGGAAAAATACATGAATTGGATTGCTTACTATATTTCCGGAAAAGATACAGGACAATCTAATGCAATTAATCTCGGTTTTGCCCAAGCAAGTGGAAATATCTATGCATGGATTAATTCAGATGACTATTACCTTCCACATGCATTTTCTCGGGTAGCAAAAATATTTATTCATAATAATATAAACCTAATTATTGGCGCTGGAGACGTAGTTTCGAAGGATTGCAAATTTTTAAAGCATATCAAGTCTATGATGATGAATCGAGAAAACATAAAAAAATGGTCAAAGGGGGAATGGATTATGCAACAATCGTGCTTTTGGAGTTCGGAGTTGTGGAGAGATGCGGGAGGAGTCGATGAAAGTCTAAGACTATTGATGGATCTTGATCTTTGGTTTAGATTCTCCAAACTTGCTAGTAGCTATACACTTAATGAACCATTAGCCGCTATGCGCTATTATCCCGAGATCAAGACAGTATGTCTAAAAGATTACGTAAAAGCTGAGACTGCCTATGTTTTGGCTAAAAATGGAGAGCTAGATGAACTCAAACAATTCGTTACAAACTTAGACCTGGCAAATAAAAAACTATCTCGCGACTATGAACAACTTAAAAATGCTTTGCCAACACGATTATTGCGACGTCTAAACATAAAATGATGTCCCAACCTACGAAAATGTTTCTAACTTTGAATTCACGTTTAAAAAGGATTCCTTCGAATAACTCAAAAAGGGCTGCCCATTTTTTGTTAATACCTGAACTTTTATACTCACCTCCCAATAATGCAATAATAAATGCCTATTTAGAAAGCGGATATTCTGTTGATATCTACTCACCTGGGAAACTTGATTCGTTAACTGAATACGGTCCTCAGGTAAGAACCTATATCGCGAGTTATACTTGGCTTTGGATATGTAAAAACATAATAAGTACTCGGTGGTTAAAGTATAAATGGATATCCGGAACCAGTGAAGATCCGTTGGCAATTGTAGGAATAATAAGTTTTCTCTATATAAAGAAAAATTTTGTTTTAGTTGATGAAATCAAAGCTGGGAGCTATCGAGGTGACCGCTCGCACAAATGGAAGTCTATTTGTAGATGGAGTATCAAGAGGGCAGATTTCAAAATTGTCAATGATTCTCACCGAATTAATCTATTAGCTGATTATGCTAACCTAAACCATGACCACAATATAATTGTATACCCAGGTTGCTATCTTGAAAGGCCTAAAGTAGACTCAAATGCGTTTTCAATTAAAGAGGATTGGGGATTTCCTAGAGATGCTTTTGTTATTGGCTCTTCAGGTGGCTTTAATCTTACAGCTGGAGCAGATTGGCTCATCACTGCAGTCACAGAGTTGAATAGTATTTTTGCAGTGATTCAACCTCTGGGAGTTTCCCCATTGTCAATGTTTCTCATGGAGAGACTGGAGATAAGTAAAAGACTCTTTATCCAAAAGACACGATTGGGGTGGTATGAAGCTTGGAAGAATTCTATTGGATTTGATATAGGTCTAAGCATTTATACAAACCCTGCACCTCAATTTCAAAATATGGGAATCAGCTCAAACCGATTATGCATGTTTATCGCGATGGGAGTTCCTGTAATAGCCTCCAAACAAGAAAGCTTTAATTTTTTGGAAGAATATGATTGTGGTATACTGGTTTCGAATTATGATGAGTTTAAATTGGCAATTCAAGAAATACAAAGAAGACATATAGACATGAAAAATAATTGTGAAAAATGTTACTATGATTACATTCAATCTTGTGCTCGATACCAAAAACTTCTTGAACTACTCAAGCACTCTAAATCTGATTCAAAATGAGAATTCAAAAAAAAATTAACTTTCAACTTTACAAGTTTGCATCTAGAGTAAAAGGTAAAATGTTAAATCTACTACCCCTTAAATTAATTCCCAAGAATAAAAAACTAGATCAGAAGTTTGAAATTGCAATCACTACTTATGTTGATCGATATGAAAACTTTTTCAAGCCCCTCTATTTTTCCCTTCGAAAAATATTCCCAGAAGTACCAATATATGTTGCTGTCAATGGTTTTCATGATTCTGAAATTCAGAAAAACTATTTAGAACGATTCTATAATGAAATATGTACTCGTAACTGCGGTCTCACTAAATTTATCTTGCATGATAAAGCTGTCGGCTTAACTCGTTTATGGAATGAATTGCTAAGTCAAAGTAACTGCGATACAATGTTGATATTAAATGATGATTTACAAGTATATCCTTGGCTACGATCATGGTTAACAGATAAATCTTCTCTTTCAACTCTAACGTTGATTAATGCGTCATGGTCCCATTTCTTTTTTCCCAAAGAAATTATCTCTAGAGTTGGTTGGTTTGATGAAGAATTTCATGGAATCGGATTTGAAGATATGGATTATACAGCTAGATGCGCAGTAAAAGAAGTAAATATAGATAATTTAAGATGTCAACATATCATTCATTTGGATCATCAACCTTCTCGGACTTCATTTGACGATAAAACGGATACTTTATGGGGGCCTAAATATTCATCAATAAACTATCACAGATTTTTTGATAAATGGAAAGTTACTGACAAAAAAACCGGTATATATATAAAACAACTTGATTCTTTTGTTGTTCAAAATCAAGCACATAATGATGTTATCCCAACACTAAAACTCCAGTTTATCAATGGTATTTGTTATCCTGATAGATAAAGATCTTTATTATGAGAATTCTTTTTGTTGCACCATCAGCCTATTTGCTAGGAGGAGTTCAAGATTGGCTTTATATGCTAGCGCTTGGTCTAAGAGAAAAGGGGTATGAGATTCAAGTAGCTGTACCAAATAATCATTATCATAACGGCATAAAGTATAATGATTATTATTCTAATCTTAAAGCTGTTTTCTTTTCAAACCAAACTGGTACTCCGCGTGGACGAATTAATGCACTAGCCCAATTACTAGTTAAGTCCAATGCAGATATAATCGTCGGGGTTAACATTGGAGATGTTTACAAAGCTTATATAAAATCTTTTTCTAAAGTCTCCAGAACAAAAATAGTAATGACATTACATGCTGTAGAGGTCGATTATCTTGGAGATATTGGTAAATATTCTCCAATCCTTGATGCAGTAATTACGACAAATAGACTGACCCAAAAAATTGTAAAAAACTTGCAACTTATAGAAGAAGAAAGAATTTTATATTCTCCTTATGGTGTTAAGGATATGCATCGTCACGGTTATTCTAACACTGCTCATCATCTGAGAATCGCCTGGGTTGGTCGTTTTGATCATCAGCAAAAAAGAATTCTTGACCTTTGTAAAATTCTGGAATTTCTGGATGCATATCAATTACCATACACCTTATCATTGGCTGGAGATGGTCCTATTAAGAATAAACTTAAATATAAGCTCTCTAAATGGATAACGAATGGAAAGGCACGTTTTGTTGGAATTCTTAATAAAGACCAGTTGGAATTCTTTTATAATCAAAATGATATTCTTCTTATTACTTCTGAATGGGAGACTGGGCCAATAGTAGCTTGGGAAGCCATGTTATCTGGACTTGTTGTTGTAAGTTCAGAATACATCGGAATCTCATCAGAAAAAGCGCTTATTAGTGATCAAACAGCATTACTCTTCCCAGTAGGCTGTGCTCAGGGAGCAGCCCACCAAATTTCTCGATTACTAGATCATGAATTGTTTCAACGAATCTCAAGTAGTGGAAAAGCTATGGCTATTTCTAGATATTCTCTCAATGCTTCTATAACCAGCTGGGAAACAACATTCTTAAGAATCATGGAAGGCAATATAAAGAAGAAGAAAATCCTAAGCCTTCCCACCTTTGAATCTGCTGGAAAAGTTGAGAGCTTAATTGGATCTCAGGCAAATGAAATAATCCGGAGCTTTATTGGTAGAAAAGCATTTTGTCGAGATCCTGGAAGTGAATGGCCACATTCTACATACCATCATACAAACACAGAATCCCTTCTTGAATATGCAAAGCTTCTTGAACAAGTTTCGTGAACTACTTGGGGTTATTTGCAAAGATTTCTTGAAATATAAATTATATTTACTCAGTAATAATGATAAATATTTGCAGCTACAGAATCGCCTTGAGAGAGTTGCTGCTGGTCCTAATAATATTGGTTATGTTTGTTTGTGGGAGCATACATCGCGGCTTCATGCGCCTTTAATTATACCGAATCTTGGCTTGCAATTACTCAAAAAATGTTTGAAAACATCTGATTTTACATTTGTTGATCAGAGAATCTGTGATTCCAACCCTCGTATATCTGTATTAATTGGACATCGTGGAATGGAAAGACTTCCCCTCCTGTTAACTACGATTAAATCTATTGCTAGTCAAATTGATGTCAAATTAGAGTGCATCATAATTGAACAAGATACTATTCCAAGAATAAAAGACTATCTTCCAGATTGGGTTCAATACCTCTTTCTTCAAACCAATAATGATCTAAGCTGTTACAATCGCTCAGCGGGTTTTAATCTTGGAGCAGCATATGCTCAAGGTGAAATACTTATTTTACATGATAATGACATGCTTGTGTCAAAAACATACTGTAGAGACATAGCTCGTCTTGTAGATCAGGGGTTTGAAGCGTTGAATACAAAGAGATATGTCTTTTATCTTAAGCCTTCCCATACAAAAAGAACTTTAAACTCTATTCACGAAATTCCAACTGAACCTCCTGAATATATTGTACAGAATCTTGAAGCTGGAGGTAGTATGGCGATTACCAAAAAAGCATATATGCAAATTGGCGGAATGGATGAAGAATTTATCGGTGGGGGGGGGGAGGATATAGAATTCTGGAATAGATGCTCACTACTTAATCGCTGGATCTGGGGATACGAACCAGTCATTCATCTCTGGCATAGAAATCAACCACTAAAATCACAGGTAGATAATCCAAATATTATCAGAACGCGTTATCTTGACTCGAAGAACGTAATCGAAAGAATCTATAGTTTGAAAAACAAGAAGCACCAGAGATTTTGAAATGAAAGTAAATACAGTCTCTGTTATAATCCCAGTATACAATAGAGGGAGCTTTTTGCGTGATGCAGTGATGAGTGTTCTTTTACAGACGTACGATAATATTGAGATAGTTATTATTGATGACGGCTCAACAGACGATACATATCGTGTGGCACAAGAGTTGGCTAACAAGTGGCCGTTAACTATAAATATATTTAGACAAAGGAACTTAGGCCCTGGGCCTGCACGACAACTTGGGACACAGAATTCTTATGGAGAGTTCATCCAGTACCTTGATAGTGATGATCTTCTGCTGCCTATAAAGTTCGAGCAACAAGTAACTAGTTTAAAGAATAATCCGAAATGCAGTATCTCGTATGGAATAAGTTATCAGGCTGATTATTCTTTTGATCCTTTTGTAATCAGTGGTCCAATACGATCAACAGGTGAAGAAATATCCTTTCTCTTTCCTAAGCTTCTCAATGAAAGATGGTGGACAACTAGCTGTCCTCTCTACAGGAGATCGCTAGTACAGCAAATTGGATCTTGGCGAAATCTGATTAATGAAGAGGATTGGGAATTTGATGCTAGAGCTGCAAAGTTGGGTACTTCATTAGTATGGATAAATATTGGCGTCTCAATCAGACGTATAAATATGAGTGAAGATCACTTAAGTTCTGGTGGTTGCACTGATAAACGCAAGTTAGCACACAGAACTGTAGCCAAGAAACTGCTATTCTCTTATGCGATTACAAGTGGCATTAAAGCATCAGATAATGAAATGCAGACTTTTGCAAAAGAGTGCTTTCTGTTATCGAGACAATGTGCTTTGCTTGGTCTTGAAAAGGAATCTTCGATAATGTTTAAACTTTCCAGAGATGCAGCAACACCATTCAAAAAGTATGGCTTATCTTATTCACTTTATCGCATACTTGTCTTCTTATTTGGATGGATAAAAGCAGGACGTTTTGCTACAAAACTGAGGAATATGCTATGATTGCTAAGCTTAGCTGATTTAAATGAAAGCTCCATTGGTATCCGTAGTTATGAGTGTCCGCAATGGAGGACCCAGCCTACTCCATAGTATTCACTCTGTATTAGATCAAGAAGGTGTGGATATCGAGTTTATTATTATTGATGATGGCTCCACAGACGACACACTCTCTGTCTTGCTACATGTTTCCTCTAAAGATACGCGCGTAAAAGTCTTGCAACGAAAGCATAGGGGACTTACCGCTTCTCTGATAGAAGGTTGTCAAGAAGCCCAAGGAAAACTTATTGCTAGACAAGATGCATACGACTTCTCTCTCCAAAATAGGCTAAAACAGCAAGCTCATATTCTTGAATCAACACCAGAAGCAAGTATGTGTTCAAGTCATGTAAGATTTATTACAAAAGAAAAGGTATCCGTATTCACCCAAAAAGCACATGAATCAATGTTGAGTGAAAGTCTGAGTGGGGTTATTCATGGATCAACCATGTTTAAAAAAGATGCCTATCTTAAAGTCGGTGGATATAGACAAGAATTCTATTATGCGCAAGATGTTGACTTGTGGAGCCGTTTAGTCGAGGTAGGCAAGCATGTAGTTGTTCCTCATATACTATATGAAAACTCGATATATCCCGGATCAATAAGCGGCTCACGCAGAAAAGAACAGCTTTTTCTACACCATTTGATCAGTCGTGCAACCAAAGCTAGAAGGCTGGGAAGTTCTGAAGAAAGATGGCTAAAGAAAGCATATGCTTATTCCAAGAAGTGTCGTGCTAACACAGCTACGAATCATAAATCAAGTGATGGTGCATATTTTATTGGATCATGTCTACTTAAACATGATCCCTCTTTAGCTAAAAAGTATTTTCAAATGGCACTAAAACTTAACCCTCTTAATATTAAAGCAAGACTTAAAGTATTTAGTATCCAATGACAATTGCTATCGCCATCCCAACCTTAGGTCGAGACGAGATCTTACTAGATACAATCCAAAAACTTTTGGAACTTAATCCAAGAGCGGACGAAATCATAATTGTTGACCAGAGTGATTCTCATAGTGAAAAAACTTCTTATCATCTTGAAAGATGGCACAAGCATGGTGATATCCAATGGATTCGTATAAAGTATAAATCCATAACAAATGCCATGAATATTGCACTTCGCAAAGCAATTTCTGATAGAGTTTTGTTCTTGGATGATGATATTATACCGGATCATCGCTTACTACTCGAACATATTAACAGTTCATCCAATAATCCGTATGCGATTATTGCCGGTAGAGTACTTCAGCCTTGGCATTTTGGTAAGGAAGATTCCTTTGATGAGCCGTTTCTGTTTAATGGTCTAGAAAAGAGGGAAGTGCATAGTTTTATGGGAGGTAATGTATCTATTCCACGATTGGAAGCAATTAGGGTTGGAGGCTTTGATACTAACTTTATAAGAGTTGCATATCACTTCGAAGCGGAGTTTGCATACCGTTGGAAATGCCACGGAAATAAAATCTTCTATGAGCCGAATGCGTTAATTCATCACTTAAAAACTGAACGTGGCGGCACAAGAAGTTTTGGTAGTCACCTAACTACGATTAAACCAGATCATTCAGTTGGACGACACTATTATTATCTTTGTAGATATACTCTAACTCGTGCATTATTTAGATCATTTAAAGCTATCATTAAATCTATTGTAACTAAGCATCATTTACGGAATCCTTTATGGATCCCGGCTACTATTTCCTCAGAGATCATAGGATTTGCTTGGGCCATTCTTTTATGGAATTCTGGAAAAGGTACTATAAAAGGTTGCGATATTAAGCTTTTGGTTGTAGTAAGTCATCCAATTCAGTACTACTCACCCATTTTTTCTAAACTCGACAAATCACGTGCGTTAAAATCTGTGATCTTATACTTAACGTTACCAAATGCCAAATCTCAATCTTTGGGCTTTAATCATAGTTTTACTTGGGATATTCCTCTTCTTAATGGATATAGTTATAGAATAATTAAAACGCAAAATGGTAATGGCTTGCTTGCAGGATTCTTTGGTGTTAGAATAAAGAAATCATTGAAAGAAATGAGACAGATAAAATATATGGATAAGCCGCAGATAGCTTTAATTACAGGGTGGCATTTTTGGGGTATGGTACAAATGTTTATTGCTCTTAAACTTTCTAATATACCAATTATATTAAGAATGGATTCCAATTCCCTTCGGCATAGAAATCTTTTACTTAAATATGTTTACAAAATCTTTTTTTCTTGGGTTGATATATGCTTGTGTGTAGGCAAACGTAATAAAGATTTCTGCCAGGAATTTGGCATAAGCTCTAGTCGCATTATACCATCTCCACATGTAGTTGACAATAAGTATTTTTGCGATACCTCAAGATTACTAATATCAGATCTCGTGGAACTACGGAGTATGTGGAACATTCCACAGGATTCTTTTTGCTTTTTGTTCGCGGGTAAGTTACAACAAAAAAAACGTCCCTTAGACTTATTACGTGCTTTTGAGAAAGCATGTGATTTAACAGATCAACAAATTCACTTATTAATAGTTGGTACTGGAGTTCTTGAAGATGAATGCAAAAACTTTTCCAGAAACCATCATCTTCCAGTATCATTCGTAGGATTTCTGAATCAGTCTAGTATGCCTAAAGCTTATACATCATCAAATTGTATTGTCTTACCTTCTGATCAAGGTGAAACATGGGGTCTAGTAATCAATGAAGCAATGGCATGTGGTCTGCCAGCTATTGTTTCTGATCAGGTCGGATGTGTTCCAGACCTAATTCGTAACGGGTTGACGGGTTTTTCTTATACTTGTGGTGATTGCGAACAACTTGCTCGATACCTAGTATACATGGCTGAGAATAGAGACCTCTCAGCTAAACTGGGTAAGAATGCTCAAGATCTGATACATAAGGAATATACCATAGATAATGTAATGCAGAGCATAGAGACTGCTGTTCGACTAATCAATGGATAGTTCTTTTAAAATGAAAATCTTACATGTTATTCCATCAATCAGCCGAAGAAGAGGTGGTCCTAGTACGGCAATACTTAGTATGGTACGAGAACTGCGCAGAAAAGGAGTTGATGCATCGATCTTAACTACTAATGATAATCATATTCATAGAGATAGATATAGTCCATTAGGATGTTGGTTTTGGATTGATGATGTACCAGTACTTATGTTTCCAGCTATTGATAGTCGATCAAAACTTATAAGAGAGTTTCTGATATCACCACAATTATCCTACTGGCTGATCCGTAATATTAACAACTATGATGCACTTCATATTCATTCTGTATTCTCATACTGCTCTTCAACATCTATGCTGATTGCTCGTCTGATGAAGATTCCTTATATAGTTAGAACTATAGGCCAACTTAATAAGTGGAGTCTTTCGCAAAGTCGAATGAGGAAAATAATTATGCTTTTCCTAGTGGAGAATGCCAACTTGCGACATGCAACTGCGATCCACGTTACTAGTGAATATGAAAGGCAAGAATTATCTCATGTATGTAAGGGTAAAAATATATTATGCCTCGAACTTGGTGTCGACATTCCAAACTCCGCAGAACCAAGATCACAATCTATTGGCAATAGTAAGATAATACGTTTTGTCTTCTTATCTAGAATACACCCTAAAAAACAATTAGATTTATTACTGCAGACTCTTGCGCACTTGTATAATGATGAGAATGAAAAGCTATGGAAACTATTTATCGCTGGAGATGGAGAAAATGATTACATATCGTATCTTAAAAGTCTTGTTGAAGATTATGGAATAGGTTGTAATGTTGAATGGATGGGACATCTCTATGAAGAACAAAAGTTTAGACTGCTGACAATATCTGATTGGTATGTGTTACCTTCGAAATCTGAAAATTTTGGTTTATCTGTGGTTGAATCCCTGTCTAGCGGACTTCCTGTAATTATCAGCTCTGAGGTTGGAATCTCTGACATTGTGTTTCGATACAATGCAGGATTAGTAGTTGGTCAAAATATGAGCTTGGAGGATGCTCTAAGATTTGCACTTAAAGGGGTGCCAAATGAAATGAGACGTGCAGCGTCACAACTTGCTACTGAACGATTTTCATGGCAACCTATTATTCAAAAACTAAGTCTCTTTTACAATGAGCAATTCCTACCTCAAACAAAGAAATGATTGTACTCTTTTTAGTTCTTCTCCTCTTTGTGTTCTTTATGATAGTTAGTGAGTATGATTGGAAAGGTGCAGTCCTCTTCACAATCTTCACTGGTTTTCTTCAGGATCCTCTACGCAAAGCATCAGCCATTGACTCTTCATATTTTGCAGGCATTTCACTCTTTTTCTTTGTGCTGACATTTGTTGTCTTAAAATCTAAATTCTCCTCATGGGATTTAGAATTAATTTGTTGGCCAAACCCGATTTTAATATCGTTGTTGCCAATATTCCTTTACCTGTTAGTTCTCCAAGGATTAAATTCTTTTGCTCGTTTTGGTGATATACGCTTGACAACAATTGGCTTTTTATTTTACACTATACCATTGATTTCTTTATGGATAGGATATCGAATTGCAATCGACTTAAGGTTTCTAAGGCTACTTTTGTTGTTTTATTTATCTTTATGTTTTCTCACTGCTATCAGTATTTTCATAAGTCTAAGTGGAGTTAATAGTCATTTATTGAAAGAAGTTGGTACAGGTATTGATATTACTGGAACCGGTCAAGGTTTTTCTGGGCTATGGAGAACGAGTGAAATTGCAGGTTGGCATTTAGCAGCAGGTGCTTCCTTCTCTTTTATTCTAGGAATGGCTGAATCAAAAGGTATTAAACAAGCTGTTTATTTTTTGATTAGCGGTCTTCTTTCTTTTTTGACAATTGCCACTGGTCGTCGTAAATCTCTTGGTCTTGTAATAATATTTGTATCACTATATTTAATTTATTATTCGCTTTCAACACGAAAAAGCAATATGTTCAAAGCCATTGGTACTTTAACCTGTGTGGTTATTCTTTTGATAAGTTCCTATGGTTTAGTTTTTACCCCTGATATTCAAGAAACATTAGAACCATTCTTTAATCGATCTACGACACTTACTGTTGAAGAATCTCAAAATAGATTAAACGTTCAAGGTATAGGCTCAATTATTCGTGGATTAGAAATTGCTGGTCCATTGGGTTATGGTATTGGAGTTGGCTCAAATGCTGGTAATACTGATATTGGTACGCAGCGTAAAAATATACAAAGTGCAGGTTACGTTAGCGAAGGAGGAGGCGGCAGATTAATCCTGGAATTAGGTTCCGCAGGAATTCTGTTTGTAGTTTTCTTCGTTGCGCAAGTTATGATTCTTTATTTTCGAATCTTTATTATTTCTCGCCAAACTTTTACCGTAGGAATTGACATCTTATCTGGATTGTCGTTGTTTACATTTGCAAATGTCATTACTTTTTTCTCTGCTTCTCAACTTTATAGTGATCCATTTGTTCTCATAATCCTAGGTATTTCATCTGGGGCAATTCTTGCTGTGCCAAAAATATTTCATGAGATTCAAATCAATTCCTATGTGACAAATCTCAAGAAGATATAAAGTGAGAAATAAACAACGAAGCGCACTTACTAAAAAAATCTCTGCTCTTCTAATTACGTATAATGAAGAGCTTAATATTACAAGAACTCTTGAATCTCTTCAATGGATTCCTAAAGTCTTAGTTATAGATAGTGGAAGCAATGATCGTACTATCCAAATTATTAAAAGCTATGACAATACTGAGGTTATATATCGTAAATTTGATACGTTCGCAGAACAGTGTAACTTTGGTTTGCACCAGTTATCATCTGATTGGGTTTTAAGTCTAGATGCAGACTATGTATTGACAACCGCATTGTCTCATGAAATTTATTTGCTAATGTCTAGTGATGCACAATCATCCTCTTGTTCAGCATATAATATTTCTTTTTCTTACTGTATATATGGTAAACCAATCCGTTCAGGACTCTTACCTGCTAGGACCTGTCTTTACAAGCGAATGTTAGCAAAATATGTTGATATCGGACATGGACATAAGGTTATTATTAGTGGAACAATAAGTAGACTAAAAAATAAGATATATCACGATGATCGGAAGCCCCTCAAGATGTGGTTTCAAAATCAACAAAGATATCAACAGACAGAAGCTCTTCTTTTAAAAAAAACTAAAACTACTGACTTACCTATTCAAGATATCGTTAGAAAGCACACATTCATTGCACCTTTTCTAATTTTTCTTATGTGTATATTATTTCGCAAGGGCTTTTTAGATGGCAAAGAAGGACTAATATATGCATTTCAACGATTGACAACGGAATGCTTATTATATTTATATTTACACGATGACAACTCTGTTTCAGGATAATACTCTTTGTCTTGACTCGAGTATTCTTATCTATAATTCGAAGACTAGAAATCTGCTGTTTCATAAATATTAAGGGGACCTCTATGGTCTAGAATCAATCGGTGATGATTCCAACTCGGTAGTTTTCGATGCCATCAATCCTGATCACTGGCGGTGCCGGCTTTATTGGTGTTAATACAGCAAAAATCTTTTATCAACATGGATGGGATGTTTCCGTCTTAGATAATCTATCTAGACAAGGTGCGGATAAGAACTTACAATGGCTTCATGAAGTGAGCAATTCAAATGTCAACTTCTTTCAACTAGATATTCGTGACTTTGATAAGTTAAGTGATGTTATTAAGCGAGTTAAACCTGATATGTTGCTTCATCTTGCAGCACAAGTTGCAGTGACGACATCCTATTTAAATCCTCGTGATGATTTTGAAATTAATGCTTTAGGAAGTTTTAATATCATGGAAGCAATCAGATTGTTTTCTCCGCAAACATTTGTTTTATATTCATCGACAAATAAAGTCTATGGTGGTATGGAAGATATCCCGGTAGTTTTGACCAAAAGCGGCTATAAGTTTCGCGATCTTCTTCTTGGCATTAATGAGACTCAGCCACTTGATTTTCATTCCCCTTATGGCTGTTCAAAAGGTGTTGCAGATCAATATACAATTGATTACGCACGAATCTATGATCTGAATGCTTGTTCATTTCGACAATCATGTATTTATGGCCCTAGACAATTTGGTATCGAGGATCAAGGATGGGTAGCTTGGTTTACAATTGCAGCAAAACTGAAAAAACCTATTACTCTTTATGGCGATGGTTGGCAAACAAGAGATGTTCTTAATGTACGAGACTTATCATCTGCATATTTAGCTGCTTGGAGTCACAGACATGAGATATCTGGACAAGCATTTAACATTGGAGGTGGCCCAGAAAATACTCTTTGCCTGAGAGACTTATTGAAATTTTTAGAATCTGAGTTAAATTTAGACATTAAGCCTTCTTATGCGGCTTCACGGCCCGGAGATCAGCCTGTTTTTATTTGTGATATTAGTAAAGCAGTTTCTTTTTTAGATTGGTCTCCTGCTATTAATGTTTATGATGGTGTGAAAGAACTTATCAGATGGGTAGAGCAAAATGCTCAACTCTTTTTTTGAATCTTAACTTACCGCAATGTTACTCGCAAAAAACTCACGGAGAAAAGCTCTAATTAGTACTATTGAGCCTATTGATGGCGGTGTCCCAAGTATGACACGCTGGATTTGTAAGCAGTTAGACGCTTTAAATATTGAGCCAATCTTAGCTTGGTATGCTCCCCATAGAAACTATCCATCCTTATCTATTCCTTTTTATTCTTTATCTAAAAGAACTAAGCCTGGTCTAGTATTTCAAGCTGGATTTAATGAATATGATAGCTACGGTATTGGTTGCTGGTTGCCAGAATTGGAGTTTACACACTATCTTCCTAATAGCTTCTGGAATAAACTAATCTGTGATTGTGATATACATCTTTCTGTTTCGGGGAATGTCTTATGTGCTTTACCATATCTAAAACAAAACATCCCCTTTGTAGCATGGGTGGCTACTCCGTGGGAAGCAGATCGAAAAGATCGAATTCGTAATTTCATACCACCAAGAAGACTTCTAGATACCATGCTGAATAAACGTGTTCTTAAGAAGCTTGAACAAAAGATACTTGACTCGTCTAGCGGCGACATCTTATGCCTTAGCAATTACACATCTAAGGAGCTATATAGCATCTCACCAAAAAGATCTAGAAGCATACTCTATATGCCTGTTGATATGGATTTATTTAATCCGAATTATATTCGAACAAAATGTTGGAGGATTGGATTTTCTGGACGATTTACTGATCCACGAAAGAATATCGAGCTACTTCTTATGGCGACCAGAATTCTCTTGAATCGTTGCGGTGAAATTGAGCTTGTTTTAGTTGGCGATAGGAAAGCAGATATAATTATAAACTTGATAAAAAAATATTCACTAGAATCTATAGTTAAGATTATTGCCCATCTTGAGCCAATCAAATTATCAGAACTCTTACAAACATTTGATGTTTTTGCAATCCCTTCTTATCAAGAAGGTCTTTGTATTGCTGCTCTTGAAGCCATGGCTTGTGGAGTTCCCATCGTTAGTACAAAATGCGGAGGCCCTGAAGACTATGTGAAGCCTGGTATCACAGGTTTTCTATGTGAAAACAATCCAAATCAATTTGCAAGAATGATAGAGGATGTCTGCTCAAATAGGCAGAAAAGAAGTTATATGTCAAAAATTGCCGTAGAATGGATTAGAGACAATGCTTCTGATTATGTTTCGAGACGTAACTTCTTAACTCATCTCTCAGCATATCTTGATAAGAAAGGCATCCATCTATAGACACAAAGTATGCACTAAAGTCATCTATTTATTTTGCTGGACCTTCTGCTCCATTCTAAGCTTTGATTCTACTATAAGATAGAACTTACGAAGTTCATATGAGTCTTGGTTTGTTTGGACTTGTAGATAGGATAACTTTGGCTTATAATCGGCTATAGTCCTCAAACACCAAAATCTTTTTTCCCTGCGATAAGCTTGCACAATTCTTCCTGCTTCCTTTTTACAATCTTCCTTCTATTCAATGACAGTTATTCTTGGCGTTAATGCCTTTCATGCAGATTCTGCCGCAGCACTTGTCAAAGATGGCGAAATCGTATGTGCAGTAGAAGAAGAACGTTTTAGCCGAATTAAGCACTGTGCTGGTTTTCCTGTTCAAGCTATCACGTGGTGTCTGTATGAATCCGGTTTGCAAATCAGCGATATCAACCATATCTGTATTAACACAGACCCGAAGGCTCATCGACTTAGGCGCTTGCGATATGTAATCTCTAAACAAGTAGATTTGAAGTTTGTTTGGAATAGGTGGAAGAATAAGCTTGAGCGTAGTGACTTAAAGAGACAACTCAAAGCTTCATTTCCGAATGAAACTATAAATGCAGAACTTCATTATGTTGAGCACCATAGATCACACATGGCTTCTGCATTCTTTGCTTCACCATACGAGGAGGCTAATATCATTTCTGTTGATGGTTTTGGTGACTTTGCTAGCGCTGCATGGGGGTTCGGTGATCAAAGTAAGATTCGTATTGATGGACAAATATTTTTTCCCCACTCACTGGGCGCTTTTTATACTGCAATTACGCAGTTCTTGGGATTTCCTAATTATGGTGACGAATATAAAGTTATGGGACTAGCACCCTATGGAGAGCCAAGATACGTGGATGCTATGCGAGAAATAGTTTTGTTAAAAGACTCAGGCGAATTTGCTCTTAATCTGGAGTTTTTTCAACATACTGGTAAAAAGCATCTTGATCATCAATGGAGTCAAGGTTCACCAAGTGTTGGTCGACACTGGAATGATAATCTTGAAACCTTATTAGGTCCAGCTAGAGCAGAAGGCGATAAGCTCGAACAGAGGCATATGGATATTGCTCGATCCACACAAGTGATCTATGAAGATGCATTCTTTAATTTACTAACAGCTTTGTACAAAAAAAATTCATGCCCTCGTCTTTGTATTGCTGGAGGTTGTGGAGCCAATTCAGTAGCCAATGGAAAAGTGACGTTACGTACACCGTTTAAGCAAGTATATGTGCAAGCAGCAGCGGGTGATGCCGGTGGTGCATTGGGTTCAGCTCTTGAGGTCTGGCACAAGCTTGGTTATACAAGATCAAAGCCTATGCTAACTGCATATCTTGGTGCGCAATCTGAAAAAAATACTATTCTTGAACTTATCAATAGTAATGACGTGCAAAGACAGCTGATAAACTCTGGCTGTAAATACTATGTGTTAGAAGATGATCAAATCTGTAACGAAGTAGTAAATGCAATTATTGATGGTCTTGTTGTAGGATGGTACGAAGGAAAGATGGAATGGGGTCCACGGGCACTCGGACATCGATCTATTCTCGGCGATCCTCGTCGCTCAGATATGAAGGATATTCTTAATCTTAAAATTAAACGTAGAGAATCGTTCAGGCCTTTTGCTCCTTCAGTATTGCGAGAAGAAGTTAGCAATTGGTTTGAACAAGATGGTGATGTGCCCTTTATGATGCAAGTATTTACTATCCGGGAAGAAAAGAGACCACTTATTCCAGCTGTTACACATGTCGACGGAACTGGTCGATTGCAAACAGTTACTAAAGAACAAAACTGTAGATACTATGATCTAATTCGTTTATTTTATACAAAATCAGGAGTACCCATGATTCTCAATACATCGTTTAATGAAAATGAACCAATTGTGTGTACTCCAAATCAAGCTCTTGACTGCTTCCTAAGAACCAAAATGGACATTCTTGTTTTAGAAAATGTGCTTATTACACGAGAACAATGATCTTGTTCTATATTATTGTACCTACACTAAACTCTTATAAACTCTTGCCAAGCTTAGTGTTTTCTCTTACTGAACAAACATATTCATTTTGGCGAGTTCATTTTGTTGATGGCGAAAGTGATAACGATCATTGTAAATACTTAGACTCTATTTGTGAGCTTGATTCTCGCTTTTCATGGAAAAAACAGCTAAGGTTAGATGGTGGAATCTTTGGAGCAATGAATGAAGGAATAGCCTATGCTGAATTCCATTATGATTGGCTTCTTTTTTGGGGAAGCGATGATCGAGCTTCTAGCCCGTCAATGTTAGAATCAATTGTAGAAAAACTGAAAAGTTCTACAAATACACTCTCAAATCCAGATTTACTTGTCTGCCAAGCGACTTATTATAAGACTCACCAAAACTCACAGTCGCTTGATACATTTCTCGGCAGGAAATCCGTTTTTTACTTTATCCATTCATATAGAAGATCACTGTTTTTTGGATCTACACCACCACATCAAGCAACCTTTTTTGGGCATAGTGCGTTTAATCTAATTCCCGAATACTCAGCTAACTTTAATCTAGCAGCTGATCTTGATTATTTTCTTAAACTGTCGGAATTCTTAAATATAAGGATAGCTATTCATAATGAAGACATAGTATTAATTGGAGAAGGTGGGGTAAGCAATAAACGAACAAAACAACGTTTATTAGAAGTAAAAAAAGCTTATCAAAATACCTTTCATCAATGGTGGTGGATACCTTTCGTAATGAGATATGTTCAACGGATTCTAAGCATAGTTTGATTATTATGAATATAATTCTTCTAGGTTCCACAAACCCCAGCGGATCTGCGTTTCTAGATTTACCCACTTCAATAACTATTCATGTCCTGGGAAGAAAGTGTCCAAGAAATCTATTGGGAGACTATACTTTCTTCGACTTGACGGAATCTTCTGAGTTGCAAGCTAATCAGCTTGATGGAGTCCTGGTTAGTTTTGCACCTATATGGATGCTTGCCTCTTTCATTAAGAAATATCATGACTCATATCCTCATCATCTTTCTAACCTGAAAGGCATAATCGCCTGTTCATCATCCTCGTTTATAACCAAGCGCTTTTCCTTTAATGAGTATGATAAATATCTTTCCAAAAAGCTTACAACTGCACACCATTCACTTGCCACTGTATGTCATAAATTAGATATTCCACACCAAATCCTTGCGCCTACACTTGTCTATGGATGCGTAAATGAGTATACTGATAAAAATCTTAATAAGATTATTCGAATAATGAAATTTACCCCTTATGTCTTTTTACCAAATACTACAGGTCTCAGGCAGCCTATTCATGCAAGACAGCTTGCTCTAATTGCTTTGCTTCAGGCAACGAAGATATGTTACTCTGAGTGGTGCGCAAAAGAACCTGAAGTATTGCCATTGGGTGGTGACACAATAATCTCATATAAAGATATGATTTTACAGTATGTTGCTAAACTAGATAATAAGCATAAAGCTAGAAAGTGCAAGGTAGTTTGTATTCCGAATCGGTTATACTTCTTAATAATACTTCCTTTTCTTTTCATTAATCCTAAACTATTTGAGGCGCTGTTGAGAGTTAAAAGTGATATGGCCGATTTTGCCAAGAGTCACGAAATATCAGGTCAAAAGCCTCAGGATTTTCCATTATCTGTTTTTTCTCCGGACTGCCAAAATTAAACTCTAATGAACAATTCCTTTTATCAATTCTTTTTTGGAACCATATGTAGTTACCTTATTGTGCTACTTCTCCTTCCGTATCTTAAGAAGATTTTTCTTGATCTCCCTAATGAAAGGAGTTCACATCAAATTGCTACGCCAAGGGGAGGGGGTATTTCCTTTGTAATTTCAGGTTCAATTCTGACTTTTATTTTTAATTCTGGCCCCGGTCGTTGGATACCTATTCTTTGTTTACCACTTGCAATCATTGGTTTTGTCGATGACTACAGAGATGTTCCTCCACTTATGCGTTATATTGTACAAATAACTACCGCATTCAGCTTGGTTCTATTCGCCAGATTTCCGATTTCATTTTGGGAAATGTTTATTTATTCTTTATTAATAACAGCAGTCATCAATTTCTTTAACTTTATGGATGGACTTGATGGTTTGATTGCAAGTTGCTCAATTCCAATTTTAGCTGCTACCGCCAGCTGGGCGTTATCTGGTTCTGTTTTCGGCTTCCTTCTGTGGAATTGGAGTCCAGCTAAGGTTTTTATGGGTGATGTGGGTAGTACATTCTTAGGAGGTGTATTTGCAGGAATTGCTTTTCAGAATACATCAGCACAAGATACATTATCTACACTTATTCTCGGATTTCCATTATTTGCAGATGCTTCAATATGTATTATTATTAGATTTTTTAATAAGCAGAATATCTTCCAACCGCACAAGCAACATTTATATCAACGACTACATCAAGCTGGCTGGAGTCATGCACAGATTTCTTCACTCTATTTATTTGCAGTTCTTCTACTTATATTGGTTAGATCTTTTGGAAATCTTTATTTGCTCTACACATTTCTTGTCATTGAACTGCTTGCCGGATATTTACTTTATTGGTCGTTTTCTCGTAATCGTAAAGAATCTTAGAATATATGCTAAGCTCCAATAAATCTGATAAAATGAATTTCCTTCTTTCCTATCTTAAGTACTTTTTAACTTACTGAGGACTTATTAGTCTGCCATGAGTTTTTTTCATTCTACTCATTTTCAAATAATCGGACGTAGATTTCTTCTTCTTTTTTTTGATGGAATCCTTATAGTCTTTTCTTTTTATGGGGCCATTGCATTGAGACTAAATAATCCTATAAATATGAATATATTTCTATCTGAACATAAGGTCTTACTTGTTCCTGCTGTAATTAGTGGATTGGCTGTACTTTGGCTTTCTGGTTGGTATCGTGGCCTTACACGTTATACAGGTAGCTACTCATTATACGGACTAATTCCAAGAAGTTTCCTTATGGTAATTCTCCTTTTGTTTCTCAGTACCAGAGTCTATATGATCAGTCCACCGCGTTCATATTGGATTCTTTATTGGCTATTATTTACTGCTGGTGCAATCGCAATGCGTATCGTTATGCGGGATATCCTCCTTCAACAAATAGAACGTCATAATGCCCGTTCACTTATTAATCATACTGAAACAATTAACGCTACACTAATTTATGGGGCGGGTTCTTCAGGACTTACGCTGCTAATGGCACTAAGAAATGACCCTCGTTTTAAAATTATTGGCTATCTTGATGATGATACATTTCTTCACGGAAGAACTCTGCAGAATCAACCTATCTTTTCTCCTGATAGAATCCCATATCTAATTGAAAGATTTGGCTTAAAACAGGTTTTATTAGCAATGCCGTCTATTTCAAGACAACGTAAGCGTTATCTTGTTGATAATTTAACACATCATGGAATTAAGGTTCTTTCGATTCCATCTCTTGGTCAGTTGGCTAGTGGCTCAAGAATCGTTAGCGACTTACAGAAAGTCTCTATCGAAGACTTGCTGGGTCGGGAGCCATCAAATGCTATACCACAGTTGTTAAAAATCGGTGTCCACAACAAAATTGTTCTGGTCACTGGCGCTGGAGGATCAATTGGGAGTGAATTATGTCGCCAAATTGCTTCACTTGGAGTTGACCTTTTAATTATTTTGGAATTAAACGAATATGCATTGTATTCCATAAAAAAAGAATTATCTAATAAATCTCATGATAATAAGCTGGTAGCAGTTTTGGGAAATTCTTGTGATGTCAAGTTGGTTTCATCAATTTGCAGAAAATATAGAGTTAATACTATTTTTCATGCAGCCGCATATAAGCACGTTCCGCTGGTAGAAGAAAATATTTGCGCTGGTGTTTCAAATAATATTATGTCTACAAAAGCTGTTATCAATAGTGCGATTTCCTGTAAAGTTGAACGCGTAATGTTGATTTCAACAGATAAAGCTGTAAGGCCCACGAATATTATGGGTGCGAGCAAGCGCATCTGTGAGCTAATGATTCAGGCAGCTGCAGAACAAGCTGGTCATCAAGGTCCTATAATGTCTATGGTTAGATTTGGAAATGTGCTAGGTTCTTCTGGTTCCGTCATTCCTCTATTTCATGAGCAGATTTCAAGCGGAGGACCTGTTACTGTTACTCATCCATCTGTAACTAGGTATTTTATGACTATACCTGAGGCAGTACAACTTGTTTTGCAAGCAACGGGCATGGCCCGTGGAGGAGATGTTTTTTTGCTAGACATGGGTGAGCCAGTAAGAATTGCTGACTTGGCAAGACAAATGATTGAATTATCTGGCCTACGAGTCAAAGATCATGATTACCCTGACGGTGATATTGCTATTGAATTTACTGGATTACGTCCTGGAGAAAAACTTTATGAGGAGCTTCTTATTAGTGCAAGTCATCAACCTACCGATCATCCATTAATACGTCGTGCACATGAGCCCCAATCCGACCAAAAAAACTTTTACAGAATTCTTGATGAATTAATTATTTCTCTTCAACAATGGGACACTAAATCTGCTTACTTGTTAATCCATCAATTGGTCCCTGAGCTAACCTCTACTAATCCTAATCCATCATGAATATACCTAAAATCTCTAATTTAGTTAGTTATATATCTCCAACTGTGTACAGGTACTTTTTGTCGAAAATACCACCGCCTACTGCTCGAAATCTCTGGTTGACTCTTTGTTCGCTTGTAGCTACACAAAATCTTATTGTCTTTAGCAACACTCAAATTACTGGTAATGCTATAACTGCGTTGTTGGTATGGGGCGGGGCTTTAATCTGCATGGAAGATCAGCTAGAAGAACTAAAACCTAAACCTTCATTAATAAGTCTTTTGTTAGGTAGTATTCTTGTTGTCTATTCTCTGTATAGAACTTCAACTATTTTTAACTCCGATTCGTTTCTTTATCTATTGGTACCAGGTGCAGGTTTTGGTTTGACCATGATGGCTTTCCCAATCAAGGATACTTTTAAATTAAAAGACTCTCTCTCTATCCTTTGTTTGTTACCATTGTTCGTAGTTATCCAGATTTTGGTTGCCACTTATGTTACAGATGATTTATCTTTATTGACAGCTAAGTTTGTAGTTTTCTGGTTGGGTGTACTCGGAATTTCACCTATACAGTTGATTGGTGATACAGTCTATACTACAGGCGGTGCAGTACAAGTTATGCATGAATGCAACGGATTTGAGATGATAATGCAAACGGTTATAACAGCTGTCATTTTTTTGGTGGCATTTCCTTTGCGATCCAGATTAGGTAGGCTTTTTATTTTATGCCTATCACCAGTCATTGGTTTTGTTGTTAATTCTATTCGTATATCTCTTCTTGCTGTGTTTACTTCTTTAAATTCGCAAACTGGTCATTTTCTTTTTGATTTCTTCCATGAACAAGCTGGTTCTTTAATCTTCTCCGGTATAACAGTATTCTTTTTAGGCTATATTTATCTTTCTGTTTTAGAGCGTGAGCTACCTCCATTAATCGATTCCTAAGATGACTAAACAATTATCACAAAAATTTTTATTTCAATATTATTCTTTTGTCTTAGCCTTATCAACTGTTTTCACGTTGTATGTTTTGCTTAAGCCAGGAATAAATTCTCCAGTATACCCAAAAAATCTAAGTAATTCTCTTAGAAAGATTGGATCTTCTTCCTTGATTTCGGTTAAAGAGCAAAAATTTGAAAAGGACTCTTCTGATCGCAAATTATCATCTGTATTCAAATATTCTTATGACGACGGAAGTAAGATAATTGCATCAATGGTGAGAGTACGAAAGAAAGATGATTTTAAGATAGAAACTTATGGCTTACTAACAAAGAATATTGATCCCATCTTTCTGAAGAACTCTATGTTCATTAATACTATACCCCCGTCTCATTCTGGTATTGTTGGAAAAGATAAATTTATACAGACTTGTGTCATCCCAGGTTCAACGCAGTTGGCAGATAGTGATTTTAGACTTTCTGAATTAACAAAAACTGTAGAGAAGCTTAATCCTCGTAAGAAGAATCTATGGGACAGGTTTCTTGGGACAGCAAAGAGTATCGATTATTCGTGTCTGGTACTAACATATAAAATCCCATCAGGTTTAAAACAGATGCCTCCAAGAAACTGGCTGACTATTGTGAGTAAGGCCCAGGCTGCACTTAGGGCGCGTTAATCCTTTTCCACTTTTTACTCAAGTTTCATAGAATCTATGTTGAATTTTTTTTTCAAAAAGAAATCTCTTCAAGAAAGCCAAGCAAGATTTGATGAATCTTCAATTAGACTCAAGTCTTCCTCTGTTCTAAGCTATTCTTGGATTCTTACAGGTAAATTGGCCATAGGCCCAATGCCGAAATATTTAGTGGACTGGCATCTTTTGGAGAACAATGGAATCAAGAAGAGATTTAGTTGTTGTTATCCTGAGGAAAATATCTTTACGCCTATACCTCCAGATTGGATTAGTAAAGAGATCTCTTTACCCGATCATCGTAAACAAGAAGAACTAAAAACGTCAACTCTCATATTAATACTTAGAGAAGCTATAAACCTGATACTAAATGATGAAAAACCTATCTATCTACACTGTTTTGCTGGTCAAGAGCGTTCATCATTAGTGGCTATTGGAATTGTAAGCCTGTTGGAAGGAAAAGATTTATTTGATTCCTTAGCATATGTTCGTCAATGTTACCCAAAGGCTCGACCATTGTATGATCACTTGGATATTCTAGAGCAAGCACTTATTAAATATCAATAGAAAATGGTACTAACGCGTAATAAAGAATAGATATTAATTGATGGTAGAAATCATTGATTGAAGCAAATGTCGTTTACTTATCTTTCTTTTCATAGTTTATGTCATCGCTAGCTTTAGGTTCGCTGTCCAACCCTTCATTGCCTAGGTTAACTGAATCCTCGGGGATAGCTTGAATGTAATGGTTTGAAAAATATGTATTCTTTGCCTGAGCAAAGTAGCTATTTTTCTTTTTTTTGCCATAGCTATCAGTATACGCATTGCCGTAGTGATAATAATATCCATATTCATAGCCATAGTCATTTAGATTAGTGGGGAACGAAACTTGATTGCAAATTAATCCAAGAACATCAACTCCAGTTGCTTTTATTCTACGACAAGCTTGAGGCGTAACTTGTCGTGACACTTTTCCTAAGCCAACAAGAAATAGAATTCCATCTAGCTTTTCACCCAAGAGAATTGGATCTGCAAGCAGCAAACATGGTGGACTATCAAAAAGTATTATATCATAATTGGGATTATTTCTCATGTTTTGAACAACATCTTGACATCGTGCTGAGTTTAATAGTTTTGCAGGATCAGGTGGTTTGGGTCCTGTTGGAATAAAATCTAAATTTTCTTGTACAGGTACAAGTAAATTCTCAAATACAGTCTTCTGATCAGTTAATAGAGTTGAAAAACCATCTCCGCCAGAAGGTACCCCGAGATATTTTGCCTGAGTTGGTAGTCTCATGTCTGCATCTACAACAAGAACTTTAAGTCCTAGATCTGCAAGTGTTCTGGCAAAGATGGATATAGCAGTGGATTTTCCTTCTCCTTGTGTTGAGGATGTTACTCCTACAACTTTTATGTCTCGATCTGCTCTAAGCAAGCGGAAAGTTGTAAAAAGACTTCGTAAAGATTCCTTGATTGCAAACCTCTCACTGGCGCTCATATTTGAGATACTCTTACTAATATTCATTCCTGGTTCTAAAGGTAAATAAGGTACAAGACCAAGCACAGGAAGTTGAAGCTCTTTTTCTGCCTCCATTGGGGTGTGGAAGACGTTGTCTGTTCTTTCTCTGAAGACAGCAGCTCCGACACCCGTAATTAGACCAAACAATAATGCACGGAGAAGGTTATCACGAATATTTGGAGATACAGGAGTTGGATTAAAAGTAGGGGGTGAAATTACCTGCCATGGTGCAACAAAACGGGCTTTTTCAAGCTTGTAACTTTCAATGGCAGACATGTAGGAAGCATAGTTTTCTCTGGCGGATTGTAAACGCTCTGAAAGAGCAATAAACTCTTTGATCTTTGTGGGACTGTTCTTAAAGTTTTCGTTAAGCATTAATATTTGTCTGTTCAACTCATCTTGTTTCTTCGCATTCTGAAATAATCTATCTCTTAAGATGTCGAGCTGTAAGTTCTTGACAACAGGAGCTAAAGCGTCTCGACGTGCGAGTAAGGATTGAACTATTGGCGAATCATCCCGATAAACTGATCTGGCTTTGGCAAGTTCTATCTCATACTTCTTATATTCTGACTCAGGATCATCTGCTCCTAGAGTCTCTTGAAAAACTTGATTTGTTGACTTAACCTCTTGGGGCACTAAGGTTCCTTGTCGACCTAGTTGCTGTATCGGAGCCGGAGCTCCTGATGGTCTGTAAGTTAATTTTCCGGTCTGAACCGTATCTATTTGGTTCTGAATTTGAACTTGCTCAAGTTGTAATTGGGTAACTTGATTGACAAGATCATTTCGTTTTAATTCAATAGCCTGCGCATTAATAGTTGGATCAAGAACAAGATTTCTTTCTCTAAACTTTCTTAATTGATTTTCATAAAGTGTTACTTTTGCTAGAATTTCAGGAGCTTGCGTATCTAGCCACTTCATTCCACCATCAATTCCTAATCTGCGTTGAACTGTAGAAAATTTGACATATTCATTGGCAATATTCTCGAGTATAAGTCGGCCTTGTTCAGGATTGGTCCACCAAAGACTAACTTTCATCACAGAAGTTGTATTATCACCCCCTTGGATTTCCAATCGATCAACGATTTGAGATGTTTGTAGACCCATCCTTTCCGCTACTGGAGTGATAACAAACGGACTCCGCAAGATAGCTCGCAATGCAGGAATATCATTTGTTTTGGCTCGAGCTCTAGCGACCGTTGCAATCTTTCCTTCAGCACCAAGTACTTGATCATCTAATATTGCAGATTCGATCTGAAGAATAAAATCACCTGAGTATACAGGGTTAAACTTTAATTCTCGCCATGTATTAAGTGCAAAAATTCCGGATACAACTGCAGATGTGATTAAGAATATCCCTTGACGACGCTTAATTGTGCGAATAAGTCCACCTAGACCACCCTGATTATTTTCTCCGCTAGCAAATGGAGAAGTGTTGGAATCTGTTTGCCCTGAAGAAAATGGAGCTGGAGGAAGTTGTGGAACTGCCGGTCCACCTCCGGATGCTGGTTGGAAAGGGGTGCTAGTTGTTGTCACTAACTTTTTTTCACCTGACTAAACACTCTACATTGTTTGACGACAGAGTCAAGGGGGGGGCAGATAGCTATCTAGCCCAACAGGGCACCATCAACTGATGTCATAGGGTATACTTCGTGTAATGTATACAACTTGGCTTTCAATGAGTCACGTATTGGCAACAAAGACACAAACTACGATCCCCAGTCGTCTTTTTTTGTTTTCCATAGCAACCCTCTACGCAATTTGGCCATGGCAGATGGCCTCCTCGATGCCTGTCACAGCACAGGAGAATCGCTTGTCTTCCAAAGCCTTAGGTAGTTTTGTTCAGGCTCGGATGTCCAAGCAAGCAGGAGTTGATGAAAAAAAGGCTTTGAACTTGTCAGAGACATATACGGATTTATATACGCTCGGGCCAGGTGATGGTATGACGCTTTCTTTTCTGGATCCAGAGTTAAAAGACGTTGGTGGTCCCTTTTCCATTCTTATGGACGGAACTGCTATATTGCCTTTCATCGGATCCGTCCAACTTGCTGGTTTAACCATTGGCCAAGCATCTCGCTGGCTGACAAACCTTTATCAAAAACAGATTGTCAGACCTCAGCTGCTGTTGCAACTAACAACTCCCAGGCCTACAAAAGTCACTGTTATTGGTGAGGTCACCAAACCAGGTTTTTTTGAACTGCAAGGCATGCCGCGCGCAATTGCTGCCGTACAAGCAGCTGGAGGAATAACGGCCAACGCCGACATCAGAAAAGTAATGCTTCGTCGTGTTGTTGGGCAAGAAGGAGCTCAAAAACAAACTTTCTTAGACTTATCTCAAGTATTCTTTATGGGCAATCAGTTCCAAAATCCTGTTTTATTTGATGGAGATACTTTAATTGTAGGTAGATCCACTGAACCATTGCCTGACGAAATCATACGAATTGGACGAACTAATTTGTCTCCGACTCAAATCAGTGTTTCTATATTAGGAGAGGTTAAAGCTCCTGGCACCATTGGCCTACCAGCTAATACTCCGTTAATAGAAGCAATTTTTAGGGCCGGCGGTTTGGCCAAGTGGAGAGCCAATAAAAATCATATAGAGCTTATTCGATTTAACGATAATGGTACTACGACGCGTCAGGTCTTTTCCTACAAGCAGGATTTAAATGTTTCCAATGGCTTCAATCCGCCTTTGCGTGATAGGGATACCATTATTGTAAATCGATCATTTTATGGCGAAGCTATAGATGCTCTTAATGATTTGGCAGTTCCGATTGGTATCGTTAATAACTTAGGCGGTATTGGTAATAACTGGGGCTGGAACAACAACCGCTGATTTCATTCTGCTCTTATCATGAAAAAGTCTTATCTGAAACAAGCAAAGAGTCAACGAGCCTGTATTCTTTTTGCCTTTTTGAGTCAATCCATCTGGTTGCCAATTTTTGTGGTGGGGTGGCAGGGGCAATACCTGCCTCAAACCACTGGTCAAGTTTCTCGAATATACGCTGCTCCTACTCTATCTCACTCTCCTCCCATTGAAATACAATCATCTATCCTTCAGTCACGAGAAAGTCACAAGATTCATTCTGTTAACCAAACTAATAGACGACAAGATACAGGTATTGTATTGCAGTCTAGTTTAAATCATGATCTACCTCCATTCGTAGATATCTCTAGATCTCTGATCTATATGCATGTCAACAACAATGTAGCTTCCATGCAACCTGGCTCTTTTGTGTCTTCTACTCATTTAAATTCTGGAGAGCCGCAACTTCAAAGATCAGCTTCTAGTCGATATGATTTGCGAATAACAGAGAAGTCATCAATTCGGCAGTTGTTTACACGTTCCGATTTGCTGGGAGGGACATTAACGCTCCAAAATATGAATGAACCCCTAATGCCAGCTATAGCCAGGGCTGAACGTGCGCAGTGGATACGTTCGGGTGACCCACTTGCTCCGTTACCGGAGGTTTGGCGCGAACCGATGCGTCGCGCATTGAATTCCCTCGCTCCATCAGATGATCATAAGACCTTCATCACAAGCCGAGCCGATAGGTCACCCCTCAGTATTGATACCGTTCGGTTTGTTCATGTTCCTTCGTCTAAAGTTAGCCGTCCCAGTGAAATTCCTCTAGCATTGCAGCCAGATGGTTCCGTTGATATTTTCAACAATCCTGATGACCCTGTCGTTATTGAGGAGATTAATCGATGGTCTTTACTGCAACGACTCCCAGAGAAAGGTAAGGTGACCGCAGCAGTTGTTCATATCCATCCTTTTTCCCCTGAATCATCTCTAAGCGCAACACCAAAAACACTATCTTCTAATCTTCAACCCCAGCCTCGTACGCACGCATCCAGAAGATCTCAAAAAGATGTCCCAGTTGCGCAGGGTGTTGTTCCTCCGGTATCTTCAAGTCCTCAGCCACTGAGATCGAATTCACCCGCTGAAGTTGTATCTCATCCACCGAGTGCCACAGATTCTTTCCCTACGCTGAATCCTGAACCCCTAGTCAGTCCAGCTCCAGTCAATGACAGCTATGTTGTGACCTCTGAGGCGGCTGAATCATGAGCTTCTATCGTCAAGTATTGTCTAGCGCTCATACTGTACCTGTTGGATTGTTTGCATTTCTTTCCATTTTCTCATCCTGTCCCACTCCTGTTCATGCCCAGTCTGCAGGATTACCCAGCCGCCCTCTCTGGTCCCCAGCCTCTGAAGAACCATTTTCTCCCGCATTGAAATGGACTACGGTTGATAACTTTGGACAAATGCCTGCAGCTTTTCTCCCCATCCCCTCCCGTGTCGATCCAGCTGAACTTGCAGCCAGGCCCCGTGTTGAGGGTCCATATAAAGGACGTGGTATTTTTGGAATTGGTGGAGGCATTAGAGCTGGTATTTATACGGGTGATCCTACCAATGCTGTTTTGACGACTCGCGCTGGTTATAAGCTAGATGATAACTTTGCTATTTCACTCCGTCCGACAAATATCTTCTCAGATTACAATAATAACAATAATAATGATTTCTTTAACAATAATGAGTTTCGCTTGCCCTTGACCTTGGACATATTTCACGGGTCGTTCATCTCACCATACATTGGTGGCGGTGTCGCCACCAATGCAGACGGACTTGGTTATACAGATGGCATGTTTACTGGAGGACTTGATATCAACATAACCAAATACCTAACTCTAGGACTTAATCTTAACTATATTTATCAGACTAACATCGACGATACTGATTGGGAGGCTCTCGGAATGTTGTATTTGCGGTTCTGATAAAAAACATTATATTCTGAATACGCTAAACAATTTATTGTAGCTGTTGTCCTTTCTTATACCTTATCCAAATTGAATTAATCTCTAGGGCTGAGACCTTGAGTTTATTCCTCTCTCTTGATTACCCACAAAGCTTCGCAACTCTCAAAGACCTCTGTAGACAGGGCTTACACTTACAGACTGCGTTGGAATTCCGTTCCGTCATTACCGCCATCTCCAATCGCCAGTTAATAAGTAGGGTTTCCTGAAAAAGTCCAGACCGCCTGCGTCATAATGGATCTGCGCGGTTTTCGGCGGTAGAATGTACGCGTATGGGTCCAAATACGCCCAATAGTCGCTCAGAGTTTTCCACATGTGCCGACGAGAACATCGTGACCAGCTCTCGTTTGCAGACTTCTTCCTCCCGTTTGGAGGAAAATTCGATGGCGACAACCGCTGGATCAAGCTGGCTGAGTTGATCCCATGGGATAATCTGGAAGATGACTATGAAGCCCAGTTCTGCAACGAGTTCGGTGCACCAGCAAAACCCTTCCGCGTGGCGCTGGGAGCTCCTCATGCCGCCTCCATGACAGGCTTGAGGATGTTGCTCAGACGGATCAGGTTGTAGGCGATCACGTGCAGGCCAAACACGCCGCTGACGTTTTCTTTGCCGCGCAGCTTGAATTGGCGTAAGCCGCTGAATTCCTTGATCCAGCCGAAAATCTTCTCGATACCCCTGCGGGCATTGATTGACTTGGCATAGCCCTCGTGGCATGTGGTGCGGCCATCAATGGCTGAGCCCCCACTGCGTGCGGTGTTTTCCGCGACGTGAGGAGTCACTCCCAGCCGGCGCATCTCAGCGACAAACCCTTTGGTGTCGTA
>Ga0194129_10001210_pt1 | contig 43779 bp, 36 predicted proteins | sample TA2KigCa35mmetaG_FD_150862 | JGI IMG/M metagenome (GOLD analysis project Ga0194129, IMG submission 150862) | Freshwater microbial communities from Lake Tanganyika, Tanzania - TA2015038 Kigoma Deep Cast 35m | ecosystem: Environmental > Aquatic > Freshwater > Lake | place: Tanzania: Lake...
GCTTCTGCACCATCAAGCGCCCCTATACCAGCTTTTGCTTCACTTCCAGTTCCTAACTACAAAGCAGAAGTTGATGAGATTAACTCTTTACTAAAAACCATTACTGCAACAAAAAACCATATGAAAGAGCTATTAACGAGTGTTGATGCTGATATTAATACCGCAAAAGGACTTGCTGCTGAAGCACGTAACAAAAGCTTAGAAATTCTAAAACAAAGCACAGAAGAGGCAGCTAAAGGTATTGATACAGACATACAGCAAAAACTGGCAGCCATCACAGACTTACGCAAGAAAGTTATAGAGTCGACAGCCAAATCATTTCAAGAAGATACTGATAAAATTCAACAAACCATTAAAAAAATAACCGGTATCATTGAGCAGCTCAAAGCAAAAGGAGCTACTTTTCAGACAGCACAAGCGCAAGCAATACAAAAAGCTGTTGCAGAAGCCGCAACTACTACCAAATCATTACCCCGATCAGGTATGCCCAACACTGAAGCTAAAGAGACAAAAGCAATGAGTGCCGCTCAAGAGCCAACACTAATCCATTATATTTTTCATCACATAGCCTCAACTCTCAATAAAATACTCCGTATTTTCTATATATTTTTTCACAGTTGCAAGCAGGCTATTTGGGAAAGCCCCGCACCAGTAGTATCAACAACAGCCCTAGCTACACCTCCGCCGAGCGAAAACGCCCCCGCACAGCAAGCACCAACTACTCCTCCCTCTCCCACTATGCCAAATAAATATTCATTTGCTGCCCATGAAGAAGGAATTGCTAGCCTTGAAGAGGCCCAAGACAAGATGATTCAAGCCGCTCATACACTTGAGCAGCAAATAAATCTTTTGGGTCATACCTTAGCTAGTAACAAAGCTGTAGGACAAGCGATTCAAAGTGACCTTACATTATTTGCCCCTGTACATCAACGCCCCGCCTGGCGCCAACTGACCGAGTCCTATTTTGGGCAATGCCTGGACGGTATTACGTGGCTTTACCGCAGCATGCAACAAACAACGGCACGCGCTTACCATGCCTATATTGAGCCTGTGTTCAACAAAGTACAGCATGATGTAGAAAAAGAACGAGCTGGGAAGCCAAATACCCCTACGCACAAATCACCCGTACTACAAACAATTCCTCAATAGATAGGTTAATGGAACTTTTCAAGCACCTAAAAATTGCTTACACTAGCAAGATAAGTAACATTAGCGCTTAAGTAAGGAGAGCACATGCAAGAAAATATTTTCCGCGAATACGATATTCGGGGTATCGTTGGTACCGAATTGGTGATCGATGCATGTTACGACCTTGGCAAGGCTATTGTTAGTTACCTGCACGCTAAACATCCCACTAGTACTTCCTTTATTGTAGGCAGAGACGGACGGCTGCATTCTGATGCAATATATACAGAAATTACACGAGCTATTACAGATCTAGGTTTTAAGGTTATTGATATAGGGGTATGCCCGACGCCAGTTGTTTATTTTGCTGTTAATCGGCTAGAAATCCCTACGGCATTGATGATTACGGCCTCCCATAACCCTGGTGAATACAATGGAATTAAAATGTGGGGCGTTGCAGGCGAACAAATTACTACCATCAAAAAGCTCTTTTTTGAACGGGATTTTATAGCTTCTCAGAAAACGGTGGGGACTATTGAACCTAGCTCTATGCTTACCGAATACATTGACTATTTGGTAGAACTTTTTCCTCACCTGAAGAATATTGCCATCAATGCTATTTTTGATTGTGGTAACGGTGCTGGTGGCATTGTAATGGAACCGCTTATTAAGCGCATGGGTTGGCAACATACTTCGTTGCTATTTGCTGAAGTCGACGGAACATTCCCCAACCATGAGCCTGACCCTACCGTCGCTGAGCACATGCAGGTTATGGCGCATATACTTCAGAAAGATAAACGTTATACGGTGGGCATTGGACTTGATGGCGATTGTGATCGCATGGACCCCATGACAAGCGAAGGGCTTGTTGTACCAGGAGACCACCTCCTCGCTCTTTTTGCTCAAGACGTTGCTAAAAATCATGCTGGCTGTACGGTAGTATGTGATATCAAAAGCTCTGGAAGCCTTATCGATGTACTCAATACGCTTGGTGCAAAAGCATGTGTTGCACCGTCAGGCCATTCACATATCAAAGCTTCAATGAAAGAAAATAAAGCTATGCTAGCAGGTGAACTCAGCTGTCATTTTTTCTTTCATGATCGTTATTTTGGCTACGATGATGGTATATACGCAGGGCTGCGCCTTATTGAAATTTTACATGAGCGCAAACAAACGCTCACTGATCTTCTCGCCCAAATTCCACAAAAGGTAAGTTCTCCTGAAATACGCATTCGCTGCAAAAATGATAGTGATAAGCAAGGCATTGTAAATGATATCAAAAAAATATTTGCGGCACGTCCTGACTTGGAGCTTATTACTATTGATGGCATCAGAGCGCATATGAGCTATGGCTGGGGGCTCCTGCGAGCATCAAACACACAACCAGTCATTTGTTTACGTTTTGAATCAGATAATGCCGATGGACTCACGCAAGTAAAAAATGATTTTTATCAGCTCTTACTACCCTATTTTGATGCTGATTTATTAAGGAGCAAGATTGAGCTCAACTAACCGCCTTGGCTTACATCTCAGACTAAAAGATAACTTAGCTACCCTCGTGGAAGAAGCTTTATTATTACAACTTTCGTGCATACAGTTTTTTTTAGTAGAGCAAAAAACACACCAATACTTAAACTTTACCGCAAAAGATAAGCAGCTTTTTTTGCAAGCTCGCCAAAACTTTTTAAAAGATGTTTTTATCCACAGCTCTTATTGGATAAATGCCGCAAGCAGCAAAAAGGATGTATTCAATCTTTCTCGTTCGTTGCTTCGCCGTGAAATTCGCACAGCTAAAAGCCTGGAAGTTCCTTACCTGGTCCTGCATGCAGGGTCTTCAAAAGGACACCTGGTCTCAGCGGAAGACCCTTTAGCTAAAGTAAAAGGGCTTCAAAGCTTAGCGCGCATGCTTAATTCGTTACTCAAGAAAGAAAACGAGATAACATTACTACTAGAAAATGCTGCCCATGGCAGCAAAACACTGGGAAATGATTTAAACGATTTTATTATCTTAAAAGAATTGCTTGACCAACCTGAAAAAATAGGATTCTGCCTGGACACCGCCCACGCTTACGCTTATGGTTATCACCTGGACCCTATTGATGATTTTTTAGCAATCGTAGATAAAACAATAGGGTTGGCAAACGTTAAATTGATACATTTCAATGATTCTGACAATCTTTTTGGCAGCATGCTTGATAAACACGCCGCTCCCGGACAAGGAAATATTGGAAAAGACGTACTCTCATCCTTTTTACACCATAAAAACCTTCAGTCCCTTCCCAAGATCATTGAAGCGCCGATAAGCAGTAGGCAAAACCTACTCCAGGTAATAAAATCAATACATTCATGGTAATTACAAACAGCCATTGAGACCCCCTGTTGTCCAAAATGATTGTTACAGCATAATAGAACTCATATGAACTATATTTCAAGGAGGTTTTATTATGCAAAACGTAACAAAACTAATAGCCCTTATAGGGCTTATCGCCACAGGTACACACACGGCAGCTAACGCAGTAGTAACCGCTGCAGCAGCAGATGCATCGCTTGATAGCATCAGCACACGTGCATTTCACATCTGCCAAAATGTATCTATCAAAATCAGCGAAGATGCAATAACTAAACAAGTCATGGTCCAAGCCAAAGGGGACTGGCCCTTGCTAACCTGGCTGAGTAGAGAAAAAAAGAATATACGATCAATGATCGACCGTTTATTAGCAAACAGCAAAACACCCGTTGGTCCTCAAACAGCTTCTATCGACAGTGATCTTATTCGTGTCATAGTCTTAAAAACAGTACCTTTAGTACAACAAATTCTCACTGATGTCCTTCAGCTCGACGCAAAAGAAGCAGCTGTTTTCTGGCAGGCACATGGAAATCGCATTACCACTGAAGCCCAAACAGTGTTATGTTCGTGGCTGACTAATAAGGACGACGTACTTTATATAAAAAATATGCTTGAGCAGGAAAATTTTAATAAATTTATGCATATTATTGCACAGATTATTAAAAACCAGCTGAATGCTGCATCCCATCTGAAGGCTTCCGTTTCTGCATTACGAAATGATATACGAGCTGCCGCAGCGGCATAAAAAATGCAGTGAGCTAATTTTTCACCATGGGCCTTTCAATATGATTCTAAGGCTAGACATACACAGCAGCTCTGGTAAAATAGGAGCGTTCTCGAATATTGAGAGCAATCTTATTATTGCAGACAGAAAATTAAATACATTGTTATCTTAACTGTTATTTATACAGTTTCATGACTGAAAGGCTCATGGTATCATGAAAACTTTATTTGATACATACGCTATATTCCAAGCTGGTGGCAAACAATACCAAGCTATTCCAGGCAAAACATTAGCATTAGAAAAATGCGATGGTAATGCTGGTGACACCATCTCATTCAGCGAAGTTGTAATGCGCAAAAACGGCAACAGCAAGTTTGAATTCGGACAACCTTTTGTTAAAAATGCTACCATCAAAGCAAGCATTATCAAACAAACCAAAGGTCCAAAAGTAGTTATTTTTAAGTTCCAACGCCGCAAAAAAGTAAGAACAAAAACCGGTCATCGTCAACCTATGACTGTTGTTCGCATCGAAAGTATTTAATTAATTCATGACGAAAAAATGCTCCTTTAATGATCTTGGCCTATCTAAAGAATTACTTGCAGCTATTGCTGATCTAGGTTTTGAGGAAGCTTCTCCCATTCAGGCAGAAGCTATCCCTGTTATCCTTGATGGAAATGATGTGATTGGCCAAGCAGCAACTGGCAGTGGCAAAACCGCAGCCTTCGCTATTCCCGTAATTGAAAAAATCAATGCCGCAAGCCGAAAGCCACAAGCACTAGTGCTTTGCCCTGTAAGAGAATTAGCCGTTCAGGTTTCTGAGCAGTTCAATAAGTTCAGCAGTCACAAACGCGGCATAATTATCCATCCTGTATTTGGGGGGCAGCCCATTGAACGCCAAATACAAGCACTTAAGCGTGGTGTGCATGTTATTATTGGCACGCCAGGGAGAATTCTTGACCATGTTAACCGCCGCACCATCGATTTAACAGCAATTGATATTGTTGTTCTTGATGAAGCAGATAAAATGCTTGATATGGGCTTTAGAGACGATATTGAACATATCCTTAGCCTCGCTTCATCGCGCAAACAAACGTTATTGTTCTCAGCAACCATGGCGCGTGAGATCTTAGCACTTACCAAGCGGTACCAAAAAAATCCAGTGCACATTAAGGTTTCACATGAACAAGTTAGTGCCCCTGCTATCGAGCAGTTGTACCTCGATGTTGAGCCAAACAGAAAATTAGAAACGGTTGCTCGCTTGATCGACCTTTATAATCCAAAATCATCTATCATTTTCTGCAACACCAAACGTCGTGTTGATGATGTGGTAAGCGACTTAAAAAATCGCGGCTATGATGCTGTTGGTATCCATGGTGATATTACACAAGACAAGCGTAATCGCATTATGATGAAGTTCAAAAAGGGCGGTGGCGAAGCAGATATTCTGGTTGCAACTGACGTTGCTGCTCGCGGTATTGACGTTTCACACGTCGAGTGTGTATTTAACTACGATATTCCGCAAGATGAAGATTCTTATGTTCACCGTATCGGCCGTACCGGTCGTGCTGGTAAAACGGGAACTGCATTTAGCTTGGTTTCTCGCCGAGAATTCTACTCATTTAAGGATATCAAACGCTACACGAAAGCTGTCATCAAACGCATTGATATGCCAACTGATGCAGAGGTTGAAGCTACACGCTACGCCAAAGTAATGGATATCATCAAAAAAACTGTCAAAGATAACAATTTAGCGCCATATGCGGCAGTACTCCAAGAATTGTTGCAAGAAGATTATGCAACGCTTGATGTCTGTGCAGCTTTGCTTAAACTGTACTCTGAAAAGAAATAATTTTTTAAGGCACTTGCTATAGAAATGTATTATTGTTGTGGTTTGCAAACCGCTCAATAACCACTTTTTGTTCGTAAGTGCCTTTTTTTCCTTATCGGATGGCTTATTTATGAATACAAAACGCATCCTTTTATACTACAAATACATCACTATCGCCGATCCTCAAGCCATTATGGCTTGGCAAAAAGAGCTTTGTCTGCAGTTGAACCTTACTGGTCGCATTATTATTGCTACCGAAGGGATCAATGGTACCGTCTGCGGCAGCCCAGAACAGACTGCAGCTTACGTTACGGCTATGTGTGGTCATGAACTATTTGGTGACATTGACTGGAAAGATAGTATTGTAAATGGTGCACATGAGTATTTTCCTAAGCTACAAATAAAAGTAAAAAAAGAAATCACCAACCTTGGCCTTGATACAGACATCTACACAGCCGAAAAAGGGGCTGAACATCTCACCCCTGCTCAATGGCATGAAGCCGTAGCACACGCTGACCCTGAAAAAACAATTATATTTGATAATAGAAACGCGTTTGAAGCACGCGTTGGGGCTTTTGAAGGAGCCGTTATCCCTGATGTTGAATACTTCAGAGATTTCCCAGCGTATGTTGATAAAAATATCGATTTATTCAAAGATAAAGAAGTTCTGATGTATTGTACCGGTGGCGTACGCTGCGAGCGTGCTTCAGCTTATTTGATTGCCAAAGGCGTAGCCAAAAGGGTTAAGCAATTAAACGGCGGTATTCACCGCTATGCTGAGCAGTTTCCTGATGGCTTTTTCCGTGGTAAAAACTATGTCTTTGATGGCCGCATTACCGTGCCAGTCACCAATGATGTGCTGGGTACCTGCGATGTGTGTGGCGTCGTATGCGATGACTACACCAACTGCCTGAACGCCAAGTGCAACAAGCATTTCATTGGCTGCCCTGAATGTATCGATCGGTTACAGAATATGTGTAGCGATACTTGCGACCAACTGGTTCGTGAAGGAAAAGTCAAAAAACGTCCCCTCAGACAACGCGTTGATCCGACAATTTCGGAGTAAGCACAACTATTTTCCTCATGAATACAATGCTCAATAATAAGCTTTATGCAAAAGCTTGTAGCACGCGCCCAAGGGCTACAAACTCATGTTTTCTATTGCAGAATAAAATGTTACGCCAACGTTCGCATATATTCTTGCTCACTGTACAACCAGCGAGCAAGTGAATCAAGACACATGGTGACTGATTCATATTGCGGTGACACAGAAAAGCCAACCGTTTCTAGGGAAAATCCCGCAGGTAATAATGCTCGCACAACCAGATCTTGATAACCATTAAAAGGTTGATTAGAAACTGCTAAGCAAGAACCAGGCTGCGGCTGTTTTGTAAGCCAACAATCAATAGTATCTTTTGTATTTGGTCTGCGCCAAGAACCGTCTCCTTGTTGTTGCTTTGGAGCGTTAATTAGCACCATGGGCACCTGACGCATCGGCGGCGCCATCAGTAGATGATCATAAATAAGTTGCATGGCACCGTCTTCTGTTCCAGGCATCTCTTCAGGCTGTACTTGCCAGCCTGGCTGCATAGGAAAACGATCTTGTTTATCCGTAAACGAAGAACTAGTTTCTTCTGAAGGGTACAGATCACGTTGACCGGTTAATAAGATTAGTTTCTTAAACCGCACCCCCTTTTGCCACAGCCCAGCTAAAAATGCTAATCGCGCACGCATCACCAAAATAGTAGCCCCATGTACTAATGCATAATCGTACTCTTTGTACTTAGGCAATACCTCATCAATCAAGCCGAGCTTTTGCAGCAAGGGTTTGAATTCGTGCATGCGGTTAGCGTACTTATCAGTTAGCTCGTAGCGCTCCATGCCAGCTGTTCTTAACCACTGTTTTTGTGTTGCAGTTATAATACTTTCTCTTGTTTTCTCACAAACTACATCAGCTTGCTGAAGTAGCGTAACTAAATCAGCTGAAGGCTTTCCTTGCTGGTCAAAAAACGGACTCTGGTAGGCTGTTGTCTCTTGCGCAACAGAACCGCTGCAAGCAGCAAGAAACATTAATAGAATACTGAGCAAATTACGTCGTGCTATCATCATAATGGTGTCATTTTTCTATGAAAATAATACTTTCACACTTCCAAATAAAATGAGCATAAAAAGTATTGCTAGTAGATTAAAATAGCGGTCAATAACCGTTTGTATTGGCTTACCCCATTTGTAAATGAGTCCCGCAAGCAAAAAGAACCGTATCCCACGTCCGAGTATAGAAAATCCAATAAAGGAAGCAAGATCCAAGTGACAAAAACCAGCTGAAATAGTCACTGCCTTGTAAGGGACTGGCGTTAACGCTGCAATAAGTACCGCCCAATGCTGATAAAGTGCATATTTTGCCGCAATGCTATCAAAAACAGGCTGCGAGATCAAATGCTGCACAATCCAAGTCCCCACTGTACTCCACATAACCGCACCAATGGCATAACCAAACAGCCCTCCAAATACTGACGCCCCTGTAGCAAGCGCTGCATAGTAAAACGAACGTGATTGATGTTTTACGCAGTACAAAATTAAGAGGGGGTCTACCGGAATAATCAAGACTGATGCTTCGATAAAAAACAAAAACAATAGCCATGCAGTTGCCCAGGGGGAACCTACCTTGCTGCCCATCCAGTCATAAATACGACGAATTATATTCACAGATTCCCCTTCAATATAAAAGCCCATACTAACAAATCAGCATGGGCTTTTATATTTATTTTATATACGAACAAGTACATTGATTATTTTGATATCATCAATCTGTCAAGATAGCCCTGGATATCACCAATAGCCACGCGCTCTTGCTTCATCGTATCACGATTACGAGCGGTTACCATACCATCAGTTTCCGTCTCAAAATCGTAAGTTAAGCAAACCGGTGTACCAATTTCGTCCTGACGACGGTAGCGCTTACCAATCGATCCGCCATCATCGAACTGTACCCGGTAGCCCTTAGCTTTTAAGTCCAAGAATATTTTTTCAGCTTTCTCCGTAAGCTTATTGGATAGCGGCATAATTGCTGCGGTATATGGCGCCACTGCAGGATGAAAGCGTAGTACAGTACGCACTTCTCCATCAACTTCATCTTCATCATAGGCATCAAAAAGCAAAGTTAAGAACAAACGGTCAACGCCTACAGAACATTCAACCACATGCGGCATGTAGGAGGATTTAGTCGCCTCATCAAACACTCCCAGATCTTTACCAGAATGCTTACTGTGCTGGGATAAATCAAAATCAGCACGATTAGCTATTCCTTCCAGTTCCTTAAAGCCAAACGGAAATTCATATTCAACATCAATGCATGCTTTTGAATAGTGCGCTAATTCATCAGATGCATGGGGACGCAAGCGAATACGCTCAGGATTAATACCAAGGCCCAAGAAAAATTGCTTACGTCGCGCTACCCATAGATCAAAAAAGCGTGCGGCATCTTCACCTTTGCAGAAAAATTCCATCTCCATTTGCTCAAACTCACGCATACGGAACAAAAACTGCTTTGGCGTAATTTCGTTACGAAAGGCTTTACCAATTTGCGCTATCCCAAACGGAACCTTAACGCGAAAACTACTCATGACATTTTTAAAGTTAATAAAAATAGCTTGTGCCGTTTCAGGCCGTAAATAAGCGGCACTGGTAGCATCAGACATAGCGCCGAGTTCCGTTTTAAACATCAGGTTGAATTGACGCACAGCTGTCCATTGCTTATTGCCGCAGCTGGGGCAGTTTTTTTCTAGATCAACATCATCCGCACGATAGCGTTTTTTGCACTGCATACAGTCAACCATCGGGTCACTGAAATTATCCAAATGCCCAGATGCTTTCCAAACATCAGCGCTACCAAGCAAGGAACCATCGACAAGTACCACCTCTTCAGCAAAGCTCATCATATGCGTAAGCCAGCGATTCTTGATTGTATGCTTAAGTAATGCTCCTAGAGGACCACAATCGTAAACCCCATTCAATCCGCCATAAATTTCACCAGACTGATAAACAAAGCCACGGCGTTTACAGAGCGAAACAATCTTTTCTAGGGTTGCTTTTGATGCTGACATAGTACATTCCCTGTGTTTAATAAAAATATTCTTAGCTAGAGGGAAAATGTACCGCGATTTGCAGTTTTATGCAATCAGGAGCTGTCTTCAGCACAGATTTCAATCGACAAAAACCTCGCGCTATGATACCGTTTTCTTGGTGTTCAGTGCCTAGGCTAATCTCGCCAGGCTTTTAATATTCATTTTTAACAGTCAGCACTCTCTACTGTGTTCCCTTTACGCTCTAAACATCTACATACAACAACACCTATTTGTCTCTTTTATCATTAAAAGGAACTTCTATGTTCTCCCTCAAATCATCTGTACCAGCCTATGTAATTTCGCTGCTCTTATCGCCAGCTATTTTTGCTACCAATAGCGCCCAGCACTACCCTATGCCCGTGAGTAAGTACGTAAACGATTACATCGGACTCTTGCAACCACAAGAGAACCGTATGATCGCTGACAAACTCCATGCTTACCAGCAACACACTGGAATCGAATGCACCATCGTAATTATTGACAGTATAAATAGCTATGCCAGTGGCATGACTCTCGAAACATTTGCAACCAACTTGTTCAACAAGTGGGGCATAGGTAACTGCTCTAAAAATAATGGAATTTTATTACTAGTAGCGCTACAAGACCACAAGGTACGTATTGAACTGGGTGCAGGCTATGGAGCAAAACACGAACAAACAGCATCATCTATTATCAATAACGCCATGCTACCCCTATGCAAGCAAAACAAGGTACCAGCAGCCATCATAGCTGGTTGCAATGCTATAACTACTCAAATACTAGTACCTCAGCCAGCCTCCCCATGGGTGTGGTATATCATTATTTTGATCCTAATAATTTTTGGTATCATAGCGTTTTTTTCACTACGTGAAGCCTTGCGGCACGATACTAGCTATGGTTTTACACCAAAAGACACGAGCCGATCGTGGCTATATTATAGTTTATTTGGCGTTAGTAGGCACAATAGCAATCAAAATGCCAGATCACCGTATTCCGGCTATAGAGGCAGCTCTTTTGGCGGTGGCCGCTCTAGTGGGGGCGGTGCTAGTGGCCGTTGGTAAGTAAAAAGCGGTACTTGAACATCATATGCAAGTATCGCTCATCTTTTTTCAAAGCAAAAAATGTTGCTGAAGTAGAACAACCAAAAGTTCTTTCTTACTCGTCAGTCGAGGTAACGAAAGACATCAGATATCCTTTAATGTTTTGCCATGTCCACACAAAGGGCTCTTCAGCTGCATCAGTAGCCAGCAGACCAGCATCACACAACCAGTCTTCTGAATCACGTGCCCCGAGTGCTGCCATTTTTTGCCACTCAGCATCTATTTGAGCTCGATCCTCTGGGCTTAACTGAGGAATTTCCACAGCAGCTTTCCGTGGAGAGCGCTTTCCAAAATATGGCTCATCGTTATTAAGTGTATTAGTATCACCAACACCTGTAGCAGAAGGAGATGCGGCAAAACCAGTTACAAAGCCATAGGATAACAATACTAACAATCCAAATATCATTTTTTTCATTGAAACCATAATAATCTCCATTTTTCAACATTACCTATTTTTACATTTTCCTTAATTTTATCATAATAATTCAATTTGTAAATATATTAAAAAATGCCCTTATTTTTATCAAAAACGGCCCTTTCAGAAAGCTCATTTGCTATTTTACGGTCTTTTTTAAACATGCTAAACTTGCGGCAAAGTAAATTCCCGTGGCCCTTTATGAATGAAAGAATAATTCCCATGGATTCATTTCAAATACGTCAGAAGTATTTAGATTTTTTTGCTCGCAATGGCCATACCGTTGTTGCCAGCTCATCCCTCATTCCAGCAGAAGATCCAACCCTGTTGTTTGCCAACGCCGGAATGAATCAATTTAAAGACTGCTTCTTGGGTAAAGAAAAACGCTCATACACCCGCGCCACGTCATCGCAAAAATGTGTACGCGCCGGCGGCAAGCACAATGACCTGGACAACGTAGGATTTACCGAGCGCCATCTGACGTTTTTTGAAATGCTCGGAAATTTTTCATTCGGTGATTACTTCAAAGAAGAGGCTATTGCTTTTGCTTGGGAATTTTTAACTACCGACATGCAACTGCCAAAAAATGACCTCTATATTTCTGTGTTTCGCGATGACCAGGAAGCGTACGATATTTGGAACAAACAAATCGGCATCCCCGAAGAGCGCTTAATTCGTCTTGGTGAAAAAGACAATTTCTGGCAAATGGGCGACACGGGGCCATGCGGACCATGTACCGAAATTTACGTCGACCGTGGCATCAACCGTGGCTGTAAACAACCAGGCTGCGCTCCTGGCTGTGACTGTTCGCGCTTTACTGAAATCTGGAACCTCGTGTTCATGCAGTTTGATCGCCAACAAAATGGCAGCCTGTTGCCTCTTGCTGCAACAGGGGTAGACACCGGCATGGGCCTGGAGCGTCTGTGCATGGTACTCCAAGGTAAAGATAACGTGTACGGCACCGATATGATGCAGCATTTGATTAAACGCATTGAAGCGTTAAGCGGCATCACCTACTCAACAGCTGATAGCAATACGCAGGCCGCGTTCAATGTACTCACTGATCACGTTCGATCCAGCTCATTGATTATTGCTGATGGCTGTACACCAGCAAACGAAGGACGCGGCTATGTGTTGCGAAAAATTATTCGTCGAGCTGCCTTGTTTGCACAAAAGCTCTCTCCTAACTTGAACCTTTTTGTGGAACTTGCTGATACGTTTATTGATCAGTTTGGCTCTCTCTACCCGGAGCTTGTTGCTAGCCGTGTATTAATTAAAAAGTTATTGTTTGGCGAAATTGAACGCTTCAATAACAATTTGATTCAAGGCCAACACATTCTTGAACGCTACTTTGAAGAAAATGCAAAGGCAAAACGCACCCATCTTACCGGGGAGCAAATTTTCAAGCTTTATGATACCTACGGCTTTCCTCCTGAGCTGACGCGAGTATTAGCTCATGAAAACAATCTGACGCTGGATATGCCAGGCTTTGAAGAAGAGATGAAAAAACAACAAGCTCAGTCTGGTAAAAAACAGAAGCAAACAGAGCAACTTCTACTGGTTGCTGATAATGTTACAACTACTTTTGTAGGCTATGAAAAAACGAATATTGAAAGTAAAGTTATTTTTGTCCATGATGAAGGTGACACACTCTGGCTTATTACCGAAGAATCACCCTTTTATGTAGAGTCAGGCGGACAAGTAAACGATGCTGGTACTGTCACGGTGAATGGAGCAACCTACCCGGTTCTTGACCTCAAAAAAGTTGGCGACCTTCACCACCCTGCTATTGCAGTAAAAGTATCTGTAGCAAAGCGTACAGGCAACGCAACAGAGCCAATTACCGTTGGCAGCCAAGCACATTGCTGGGTTGACCCCGTTATGCGTGCAAATACCGTTAAAAATCACACGGCAACACATATGCTGCAAGCCGCACTTATGAAAATGCTTGGCACTTCAATTAAACAAGCAGGCTCCCTAGTGTGTAGTGAGTATTTACGTTTTGATTTTAATCATCACGAAGCACTGAGCAAAGAGCAGCTTGATACTATCGAAACTATGATCAATGATAAGATTCGTGAAGATATCCGTACCTGCATTTCTAACACCACCCTTGATGATGCAAAAAGCAAAGGTGTTATTTCATTTTTTGGTGAAAAATATAATCCAGAAAATGTTCGCGTTGTACAAATTCCAGGATTTTCAGCAGAACTGTGCGGAGGAACCCACGTAGAAAGCACTGGAACAATTGGATGCTTCAAAATAACGAGTGATACGGCTCTTTCAAGCGGAACTCGTCGAATTGTAGCAATCACAGGACCAGAGGCATTAAAACTATACCAGCAAACATTTAGTGCAACCAAAAAACTTGCTGAACAATTTAAAGTTAAACAAGATGAGGTAGTAACTGCTGTGCAAAAATTACAGGATGATTTTCACAAGCTACAGACTACCTTAAAAGCACTGAGGAAGCAGCTGATTAAAGCACAATTACCAAGCTGGCAACAAACAATTTCGCTTGTAGGAAAAGTGCCTTTCTTGTATCTTGTTGTTGATGATGCACCAACCGATGAGTTGCGTTTAATAGCTCAAGAGCTTGAAAAGACTAACCCGGGACTTTATCTTCTGCTCAGCTCTGATAGTGAGGGACGCTGCAACTTCTTGGCTTATGCGGCCAAAGGCATTGAGCAACAGATCTCGCTCCGAGAACTTGGCGAGCTGTTGAAGCAGCATGATCTACGCGGTGGCGGCAATGCTACAGCAATTCAAGGTGGTGGAACTACAATTCCAGCAAACCTTGAAAGCGTATTAGGGCAGTGGTTACAGAAATAACGTAAAGGAATTTATATGAATGTTATATATAAAGGGTTATTGGCACTCAGCCTCTTAAGTAGTAGTTGTTTTGCAGCAGATAAACTCCCCTCCATTGGGTATCAGTCCTGCTGCGCTAGCAGCCAATCGCTAGCATCTATGATGGAAGATGTGCCAGGAACACCATGCTGCTTTCCGGGACCGTCGCCAGTTTGCGATGAGAGCAGTATGGCTCAGATAACTGTTCATCTAATAAATAGCACGGCTTTCACGATTGATATATGGGATGTAACAACAGGGAAAATAAATTATATAAGACCTACTACCGTACCCGCAGATGCCCAGACATTTGTGTGTTACGGAAAAGATCCTGCTGTGCAGTTAAGTTCTGAGCGTTATCATCTAAAATACGAGCTCACCAAAGCAGGCCAGTTTGTCTTTCTTACTATCACCAACGCTACCCCTTTGCAGGACAGCATAGAATTAGAAGAAAAAGACACCGAAGATGAATCTAAAGACTTTGTAGCTGAGCTGCCTGATAAAGATCAAATATTACGCAGATCTGGAGTATCTACCCCAGCAGGAGGCTGGTCACCTGTACCTGGTTCTCCTGTAGGACGATGGTCTCCGGGCCGTGGAGCCCAACTCTGCCCAGGCTGGCCCCAAAATAACCACCTTGTAACTTGCACATCAAAGTAAAAAAGATATTTTTGACATAAAGGGTTGTGTTGATTCGTCGTATTGCTGTGAGTGTTTCCATCCTCTTTGCTATTGCACTTGGTCTTGGCACCGTGCTCATAGAAAAAGATTGGGTAGATTTTGCAGCGCTTGATATTTACACTATCGCACAACCCTCTATTGTGCTTGATGATGAGGGAGCCATTATTGCCAAATTCGAACTGGACAAGCGAACCCCCATTGCCTTTGACAAGCTTCCCACCAAGCTCATTCAGGCTTTTGTAGCCGCCGAAGATCATAGTTTCTTCACTCATAGTGGCATTTCTGCCCGTGGTATTCTACGTTCTGCACTTGTTAATCTTATGCACGGCAAAGTAAAACAAGGGGCAAGCACCATTACGCAACAAATTGCTCGCCTGATGTTTTTATCGTACGAACGTACGTGGTTTAGAAAAATTCAAGAAGTATTTATCGCCATACAGCTGGAACGACAGCTTTCCAAAGAACAAATTCTAGAAATTTATCTTAATAATATCTACTTTGGTCGAGGTATTTATGGCGTAGAGGCTGCCTGCCGCCGTCTATGGAATAAGCCACTCCAAGAACTTACCCTCCCTGAAGCCGCGACACTTGCTGGTGTTGCTGCCTCTGCGCGCTTATATTCACCACTTAACGCCCCCGGAAGTGCTACCAAGCGTCGTAACCTGATTTTGCAAAGCATGCTTAAACTTAATTTCATTACGCAAGATGAATACAAAAGGGCTAGCGCTAGCAAAATGGCAATCAACGATTTTGCACCAGGCAACCCTATCCGTATGTACACACAGGAATGGATTAGGCAATGGGCAGAACAAACGTTTGGTAAAGATATACTCTACCAAAAAGGCCTAAAAATTAAAACTACCATCAATACCCCCACCCAGGAACATGCAGAACAAGCATTTAGTGACGTAGTCCATAAATTACGGATTAAATTAGGTGATAAATTAAATGGAGGACTCATTAGCCTGGAGCCAAGTACTGGTAAAATTAAAACCATGATTGGGGGGTATGACTTTAGACAATCACAATACAACCGAGCTATGCAAGCTGAACGCCAAATCGGTTCAACCTTCAAACCTATTCTCTACTCTCTTGCTATGCGGGCTGGTATTGATATGGACAGTGTTTTCATTGATGAACCTATCGAAATGCAAATGCCCAACGGCAATATATGGCGACCTATGAACTGGGATCATAAATTTAACGGCCCTATGACATTAGCCCGTGCTATTACCAAATCGGTTAACACCATTTCTATCAAATTATTCTTAAAAATCAGTGGGGCTTATGTTGCGCCGTGGAGCCGCCAATTCGGTATTACTCGCCATCTAACCGAATACCCATCTGCCGCACTTGGCACCGCTGAGGCAACAGTAGAAAAAAATGCTGCAGCGTTCAACGTTTTTGCTAATAATGGCGTATATGTTAAACCCTATCTCATTGAGTGGGTAAAAGATGAGCATGGCAATAAAATTTTTGAAAACACGGTAACAAGCAAACGCATTCTTGATGCACGCCTATGCAGCCGTATGGTAAATCTTTTAGAACTGCGCATGCTAGCCGCGCAACGTCAATATGGTAACAATTGGCTTTCATGCCAATCTATTGGCAAAACAGGATCTACTAATGGCGCTAGCACTACGTGGTTTGTCGGTGCTACCCCTACGCTTACCACGGCTCTTTATATTGGCTGTGATGATAATACCCCCATGGGTAGCAGCCTCCTAGCAAGTACTACTGCTTTTCCCATTTGGCACCGTTTTTATAAGCAGCTGCCAGCCACCAGAAAACATTTTTACAAAGACCCTTCGGTTCAGGAATACTACGTTAATTGGATTACCGGCCAGCCGGCAGCAAACAAATATGAACCGGATGTAATTACCTTATTTCGCTAGCTCCTAGGCTTTTCATTTTTTGTATTCCAGCTATGGTTGAGATTGCACTCTTTTTTGTTCAACCATCACCTAAGAGGTCTGTATGTTTGTTGTGCCCCTTTTCACTCAACTGCTTACCAAACGTGATAAACGCGAACTTGCACTACTCCTCCTTGCCTCCATGCTTGTTTCGCTTATCGAAACTATTGGCGTTTCAGCACTTATGGTTTTTGTCAGTATCTCAACCAATCTAACTATCATTGAAAATAACCCCTATTTCGCCTACTGGTTTCACCTCTTACCATTTAAAAAGCATAGTAGTTTTGTTATTTGCTTTGGCTTTTTGCTCATTTTCTTTTATATACTCCGCGCGTTTATCAACGTAGCACACATTTACTATCTCAATCGCTTTGCACAAATGCGGCAATATGATTTTGCCAGCAAAGCATTTGCCCATTTTCTCAAATTGCCTTTTGGCGACTTCGCGCTCAAAAACAACACTACCGTTGCGCATTTAATCAATACAACCTCTATGCAGATTACACACGTTATAAGTGGTATACTGGCTATTTTAGCTGAAAGCTCAACTATCATTGCTATTTACGCCATGCTCTTTTACGTAAATTGGAAAATGACGTTAATCCTGACGCTTTTACTATCTGTAAAAGTCTTTGTTATCATTAAAACATTTTCACACCGCATAAAAGCTGCGGGTAAACAGTTACAAGGTTTTTCTCTTGCCCGTGATAAAAAGTATCAGCAAGTATTTGGCAACTACAAATTTATAAAATTACTCAGTAACAACCAACAGCATACTGAGATATTTAATACTAATGCTCATGGATTTGCGCGTGCGAATAATATCAACATGGTCTGGCAATCACTCCCTCGATTCATTCTCGAGACAATAGGTTTTTGTATGCTAATTGGCGTTATTGTGTACGTTTTATTTCGTTATAACAACGCGCACTTTGTTCTTCCTATTGTCTCTATGTATGCCCTAGCATTTTATCGTTTCTTACCTTCAATTACCAAAATTTTAACAAGCTACAACCAAATTGCATTTAATAAGCATGCTATTAAGCCTTTTCTCGCTTATCTTGAAACCCCAACAGAGCAACTCTCGTCAAACCCTATTATATTCAATACCGCGATAAGCTTGGCCAATATTAATTTCAGCTATATACCCAATAAACCGATATTAAACAATGTATCTCTACACATTCGGAAAGGTGAAAAAATTGGATTTATTGGCGAAAGCGGCGCGGGTAAAACCACATTAATCGATATTTTAGTAGGACTACTCCCTGTGAGCAATGGTAGCCTCTACGTTGACAATACCATCATCAACTCTATTACCATTAAAGCTTGGCGACAGCAGATTGGTTATATCCCACAACACATTTATCTCTTCGATGGAACAGTAGCAGAAAATATTGTTTGCGGCCGCACCGCTGACGAAGCACAAATTATACAAGTACTCAAACAGGCTCGTCTCTATGATTTAATTATGGAAAAAGGGGGATTACAAACCCAAATTGGCGAATCTGGCATTCAGCTGAGCGGCGGACAGCGACAACGCGTTGCGATTGCGCGTGCGCTCTATGGCAACCCAGGAGTGTTAGTACTTGATGAGGCAACGTCATCACTTGACGAAGCTAATGAAGAACATATTATGCAAGAAATCTATGACCATGCCGCAGGCAAAACGCTTTTCATTATTGCTCATCGCCTTAGTACGATCAGCCGCTGTGACCGTGTATTTAAAGTTGAAGACGGCAATGTCTTAGAAGTAAGCCTTGGTTCAGTATTGGCTGCTCCCTCCCACCGAGAACATCAGCCTTAAGCAGAAAAAAGCCCCGCCAAAAAATGGCGGGGCTTTTTTCTGCTTAAGGCAAAACTAAAAACTAGGCAGCAACTTCAGCTACAGGCGCTGGCCCTTCCACATCACACTGAAGGAGTGTTTCTTCTTCAAGAACACCCGCCGCACGTTTAGCTTGATGTGCATGCGATTTAATTGCTCGCTTTTCTGCTTCGGTAAGAGAAGTATTAACAGTATTAAGCCATAGACGGAACAAGGTATAAACCGCTGCAACACCCAATGTCCATTTTGCAACAGTAAGAGCTTTATCAAGGGCTGTTTGCAGTGTTTCTGTATTTTTTACTTTTACATAAGCAGGAGTAAATACTTTGTCTTTGGTGAAATTCCACACAACACCCCCAAGACCCATCGCCGCTAATAGCATAAGTTCGTTATTTTTAAACTCTTTGTAGAGGCCTTCTACCTTAAGCAAAAATACTTCTGATACAGAATGAGTAATATAGCTTCCTTTGCAACCAGTTTCTGCCGTATTGCGGCGGAAATCACGTTCATTCCGAAGTAATTCTTCAACTCCCGCATCGGAGCGCTTAATTAAGATAAAATAACGGCTCCAGAAATCAACATCTGCTTGAGATAGAGCTTCTGCAGAGAAAATTTCAAGTAATAACCATGGCTTTTCAGCTCGTGGTTGAATACCTTTGATAACAAAATAAGCTTGAAGCGCACGAAGTTGCTCTACATTTGCCACAGAAATAATCATCGGCATACCAGCTACATACTCACCTTTAAAGAAGGTTCCGGTATACTCTTTTGCTTCAAGCAACCCTGCCAGCTGCATAGCATCTTCAATAACAGCACTAATCGGGGCCTTTAACTTACGAAAGCCATCAAACTTATGGTCAAATTGTTTTACATAATCAAAAAAAGCTTGGTGGCGCAGTGGCTCCATGTGAAGTAAATCATCTGCTGTTTTTACAGGCACTACCTTATTATCTAACTGAGGGTAACGCACGCCAAACTCAAAAATATAAAAGCCGCCCTTGCGAGGATCTGTAATCAAGGCTACAGGAGGAGCTCCCTTTTCAAGGGTAAAACGCAATACCGGTTGATCGCCTGCGTTAATCATCTCTTGCGCAGTAAGATGTTCTGGATTAAACACCGCACTTATCTGCTGCTGATTATTTTCCGCAGCTACAAATGAAAATGATGCGGCCAATAACAACCAGCTATTTCTTAATATCTTCATAAAAAACCCTCTTGTAAGTTGTATAATCACCTGCAACTAGTATAGGGAAAAAAGAGATTTTTACATCATCCAAGTTAAAAGGATAGTCTTTTAGCCCCAAGAAATATAAATATTATATTTGAATATAAAAAAATAATTGCTTATTCGAAAATTACCCCCCGCTCACCCTGCCTGTCCGCCGTAGCCACCTAGGCGTAGGCTGGAAGCTTGTCGAATGGGCGAAGTCCGATAGGATGAGAAAAAGCGGCGCAAGCTTTACGTAACCGCTCTTTCTTGGCTCTTTGAGTCGGCGGTGTTCAGAACTCGCGTTCTCTATTTCGACAAGCTCAGGCTGAGCGGAATTCAAAATTCCTCATGGTTTCAAAAGAAGTCTGATTTTAGATCTGCAAAAGTCTAGTTTGCAAAAACAACAAAGTCTTTTTACCTCTAAATCCTACAGTAAGGCTTTTTCAAATAACGTGATTTTCCTGATAAACGCTAAGATTTAAACTAACCTCGAGATATTTTGCATTCCATTCTTGAATTCATCGGACCTAGGGTAGAAATTACCCACCAAAAAAGTATTTTTTTGGGCCTTTTATCCCTTTTTTGCTTTTTAAAAATATTCAAATAGAATGATAAATCTATATTGGCTAATTATTGAAAATGGAGCCTGACCATGAATAAGTACTCTTTAACACATCTAGTAGTTGGTTTTTTGCTAGCACTTGCTAGCACTACATCACTTGATGGTGCCAAAAAAAATCTTCTAAAGCGTGAGCATTCTTCTAGTCCCGTCTTGGTTGAAAACCCATTATTAAAGCACCGCAGAGTCGCACCACCAGCAGATGAGCTTATCGATGCACCATTGACCATTCAACCAAGCACAAATACTTTACCAGCACGAACCACTGTTCTTATGCAGCCTGCGCCGGCGGCACCGCAAATAACAATGCCAATATTTTCTCGAACAATGCATCGCGAAGCTGCGACCGTCAGAACAACAACTTCAGGTGCTGCAGTTATTGCTTCATTGCCACCCATAGTCCCTGCTGTAACAAACCTAATTGAGGATACAAAAACAGGTAACGTCTTAGCAGTAAAACACTTACTAAGCTCTGGCGCAGACGTCAACCAGGTAGATGATGAGGGCTTTACGGCCTTAATATGGGCAACCTGCAAAGGACACCTAAAAATCGTCCGCCTCCTACTCGATGCAGGCGCTGACCCAAACGCCACTTCTCGCAAACAGCTCCCTACAGCTTACATGTATGCTCGTTTTTACAAAAGAATAGTCATTGCAGACACACTAAAAGAACACATAGTACGCCAATGTGGTGGCAGCCAAGAACTAGCCAGATCCCTCATGATACAGCAAGAGCTTACACTGATAGAATCTAGAGGAGCAAGCTGCACGAAAGCCAATCTCTGCCCCATATTAACGGAAGAAATAGCTCCCGTAATTGCTCAGGTTAGCACAAAAATGAGTGGCCCTGAGCATTTCATCATAAAGTACGACAATAAGATAATTCCGCACACTAACCCAGAAACAAAAACTATTTTTATTACTTCTCAAGTAATAAGACAACTACTGATAAATATTCCAGAAAGCAAAAAAGAGCTGTATTACGCTATTTTTACTGATATCATTGCACACGAAGTTGGTCATAACATTGATTCAGAATGGCATTTAATCAAAGGAAAAATGTCTCAGAGAAAAACTATTCTAAAGGACTTATTACAGCGATTAATCAATCTAAATTTAAGCATTCCAGCCCTCCTGCTAGCGCTCGCACACAGCGATACTCACATTGCACTTACAACAACTATTTTTGCTGGAGCAATATGTAGCCTAGCGGCCATCGCTGCGCTTAACGAATTAAACAACCTTAGGCTCGCACGTAGACTAGAATACAACGCTGACCGCCTCTCATTAACTGGGGTGGCCGATGTAGCTAACGCTCCTGCTCGATGGACAGAATTATTCAAAAATGCAGAAACTTATATGCATAATTTGCTAAGAACAGACTGTGCTAGTGCTTTCTCACAAGCGAAAGATGCCTTCACACAAAAATCACCATCAATGCTTTGGGGAGCCGCTAAAACAGCAGGACTTGCGGGCTGTAAGTGGCTTTATATGCACGGGCCAAATTGGATTAGAATTCACCCTCATGATGAAAAACGCATTAAACACATTCAAAAACATGCTAAACTCATGACTGGGGCAGCGAATGCTGCCGAGTAATAGCTTTTTTAATTCAATGCCTGAGAGCTCATATCGCTAATACTGAATACCCCCAAGGTCCATATTGATACTCCATAGCCGCCGGGGCGCAAGCACCAAGCCAATGACGCTAGCCACGCTGCTTATCACCCCCGCAAGGAATAACAGCCGCAGCCTTGCAGTCATCACATTTAATAGCAAATTCACGCGCTTGCCGCTGCATAAATTCATCTATTTCTTCAACCGCTCCTACTTGATACACCGTTTTCATCGCAACTAGAGGGGCTACACAAATTTTCAAATCGCTAGCTTCGCAGGCAAGCCCAGAAAGTACTTTATAAAATAAGGCTAATAAAACATGTGCATAAGATGTGGGTCGCATGCAGCTCGTACAGATAACTGTTGCTTTTCTACCTGGAAATCGTTTGTTTTCAAAATCCCAACAAGCATTCATAATTTCCTGACTTTCCGCGCCTGCCACCTCAAGCCGTTCCACATACCACTGCGGATGGGGTGATATTGAAAAACTGCTTAGGCTGCCCATACAACAAATTATAAATGCAAAAATTGCAAAACGTTTCATCCCTTACCCCCCTCTTGTCCTACAAACTTTCTCCCTTATCCTCTATCCGCTGCTCTATTACTGCATTCCAGCATGGCACCTTTTTGCATCCAGGACATTCTAAATGAAAGCCATTTGCTAGAGCAAGCATCGCACTATCTAGCGGCCCTCTGGTCATAAACTTCATTTTTAGTGCCTCTATCACTGCTGGAATCAAATGCGGTGCAACATACTTGGCTAATTCTATCGCTAGTGAAACAAATAGCTGAACGCCATCAACTTTTCTTGCACACATACTGCACTCTATCATGTTTACACCTGGCAGGTAAAATCTCTAGGTACTTATTCATTTTTACCGCTTTAAAAAATACACATTCACACCAAAGAACCGTCTGGTCGCAAACAGCAAACCGCTGGCACTGGCAGCAACCGCAATGGTGTACACCCAGTAGCCAATGCCAGCGGCAAACATGCCTTGCGCTGCGATAGGCAACATTTTGCAAGCAAGATACGCAAGAACATAGGCGCCCAATGCACACACCAAGATCTGGGTCACATAGCGCATTAAAAATCGTGCGTATGGCTTAAGATGAAAATCAACGTGGTGCTTTACTTTCAAAAGAGAAAAGAGCGTAATTGACATAGCAATTGCCGAAATACTGTTAGCCGCTGCGATCCCATCGGCGCCCCAATAGTACATTCCCACCAAGTCACACAAAATATTTATACTCGCACACAGCGCTGCCGCTTTGGTCGCAGACCAGGTATCTTTAAGAGCATAAAACATACTGAGCAGTACTTTGTTCAAACAGAGGAACAGCAAGCCAACCAAGTACAAAATTAAAATCATGCCACCCTGATGAATTTGCTCTGGTGTAGCCTTGCCATTAAGCAGAAATTCGAAAAGCGGCTCAGCCGTGATAATTAAAAATATAGTTGCAGGAATAATAACCCAGGTAACAAGCTTGGTTACTTCAAGCAGGTAAAAGTGGAGGCGACGCGGGGCATATAATACCAAGCGAGAAAAGTGTGGCAACAGCACACTGGAAAGGGCCACTGCAAACATACCAAGGGGAATATTCATGAATCGAGACCCATAGTACAGCAACGAAACTGAACCTTTTGGCAAGTACGAAGCAATGCTCCCACTGATGAACATGTTAAGTTCAAATATGCTTACGCCAAACAGACAGGGCAAAAATTTAGTTAGCACTGTCTTAAATGCAGCTTTTGCCGCCGGATCAATGACGCCAAACGTGAACCCTTGCTTAAAATACATAAATAGGTGCAGCAAAAACTGCACAAAGGCCCCAAAAATAATCCCTCCACACAAATACGTTGCTGGAAGCTGATAGCCCAAACACAACAACAACGTGCCTATAAAAATCACATTCCAGAGAGGCGTGCCCAGGGCAGGAATAAAGAAATGATTTACTGAATGCAAAGCCCCACCAAGTAGGGCACAACTGGAGATAAAGAGCAGGAATGAGAATAAAATTTGTACAAACGGGATGGCATACCCAATTTGCTCAGCAGAGAAGCCTGGCGCGACCAGACCGATTACCCAATCAGCTTTAAAAAGTACAAAGGCGTACATCAGCAGGATAATGCCTTCAAAAAACAAAAATGAAACCGTCATCAACCCACTGGCCTCGTGCTTGTTGTTTTCTTTCACCGTTTTTACAATTACAGGAACAAACGATGCACTCAGGGCTCCTTCAGCAAAGACGTGTCGAAAAAAATTCGGGATACGAAACGCTGCGATAAACGCGTCAGAGACGGCCCCTACGCCAAAATAGCGCACCATTAAAAATTCACGCACAACGCCAAGAATACGGCTAAAAAAAGTCAGGATAGCTACCTGAATAGTCTTACGGACAATTGATCGTTTGCTAAGCTGCTGACTCATGCGCTTCCCCTTAAAGAATTTAGGCCCGCTCTTTTTCGTCCCAATGAACTTTGCCCATTCGACAAGCTCAGGGTGTGAGCTGGATAAAAAATAGACGCTGATAGCTTAAATTATTTAGGGGACTGGTCAAGCAAAAGAGCACCGTGCTCAAGCACATAAACTATCTCCATGCGACCGTAGACTGCAGCGTCATGCGAACAGATAACCACGCCCATTCCCTCGAGTTTATTTGCTTCAAGCAAGATATCAACCACCAGCTGCGCATTATCTGCATCCAAATTGCCGGTAGGCTCATCGGCGAGCAAAAATGCTGGCTTATTGAAAAGCGCTCGAGCAACAGCAACGCGTTGTTGCTGCCCCCCAGAAAGTTCTGGCGGAAAGGCCTGTGCTTTATCACTCAGTCCAATCAGCTGCAGCAGTGCGTACGCTCGCTTCTTGCATAGAACCTCAGAAAGCCCTTTTGCGCGGCCAGGGAGCATAATATTTTCAATGACGGGCAGTTCATTCACCAAATAATGAGCCTGAAAAACAAAGCCTATCGTGCTTTGCAAAAACTCACGCCCCAAAGACGCAACAGATGTATCATCCAGCAGTACCTCTCCGGTAGTGGGGGTATCCAAACCACCGAGCAGGTGCAAAAGAGTAGACTTACCACTCCCCGAAACACCTCGAATAGCATAGGTTTTGCCTCGCTGAAAGGTGCAGGAGATGCTTTCAAAAACGGGCCCTGCCTTAGCAGACGATCCATATATTTTTTTTACCGACTTGAGGACTAGATTTTTTACTACATTGCTCATAGGGTCTCTTTCATTAAGCCTGCATTTTATGCCTTACATTCGCATAAGCTACTAAATCTTGCAACCCAAATCCAAAATCTTCTAGTATGTCAATAGGACACCGCAGCAAACCTTGCAGGTTGTGCCTTCTACCAAAGAATATCGTTTTTTGGCAGCATGGTACGCGGGCAATCAATATAATCTGCGCATAATTTATGAGGGGGAGGGAGAACTTATGTCACTTCAAAATCGCGACCATAACGCCGAAACAGATATACCTAACATCTTACCAGTAGTACCAACCATCGATGTAGTTGTATTTCCACATATGGTAGTACCACTACTTATCTTGGATGAAAAAATTATTAAAGGGGTTGAGGCTGCACTTCAAGGAAATAAAAAGATTTTACTCTTGGCTGCACGCCAACAAACGGCAGACTATCATGGTCCGATTGGGATTCACGATCTGTACCAAATGGGCACCGTAAGCACCATCATGCGCGTCATGCATTTACCTGACGGCGGTATTAAAGTGCTAACACAAGGGACCTGCAAAGCCCATGTAACTGAAGTTATTTCAGACCAAGAGTTATTGCAAGCACGCGTCAATGTTATTAGCCCTGAAGAGGCACTCCAAGTAGAGCAAGATGTCATTGACCTGCACATCAAAAATTTATTAGCTATTGTTGAACGCATGGCCAGTAGCGGTCGTATGTTCAGCCAAGACTTTCAAGCAATTTTAGCACAAATCCAGGACCCTGAGCGCATTGCAGACTTCATCCTCTCCCACCTCAATCTCAATGTTGCCCAAGCACAGGTACTCTTAGAAAAAGAAAACATCGCGCTTTTGCTGGAAGGTATTTACAATTTCTTGCATACCGAATATGAAATGAACTCTATGCAAGAGCGTATTCGTAGCAATGCACGCGATTCTATCAATAAATCACAACGCGAATATTACCTACGTGAGCAACTGAAGGCTATTCAAAAAGAGCTGGGCGAAGAAGGCGATATTGAAATCGATGATCTGAAAGAAAAGATTGATAAGCTTGCTCTTTCGCCAGAAGCGCGGGTAGAAGTGCAGCGTCAAATGCGCCGTTTAGAAAAAACGCCACCAGACTCAATGGAAGCAACGGTAATTCGTAACTACCTTGAGTGGGTAGTGGCAATGCCATGGGGCCATCAAACTAAAGATCATACCAGCATTGAGCATGCAAAATCAGTGCTCGACAAGCACCACTATGGGCTAGAAGAGGTCAAAGACCGCATTCTAGATTTCTTGTCAGTACGTTTTTTAAAACAAGATTGCCACACCCCAATTTTATGTTTATTTGGTCCACCTGGCGTTGGTAAAACATCATTGGGGCAATCAATTGCTGAGTGCTTAGGCAGAAATTTTTTCAGAGTTTCTCTGGGCGGCGTGTACGATGAATCAGAAATTCGTGGCCACCGACGCACCTATGTTGGCGCTATGCCAGGTCGTTTTATTCAAGCCGTCCGCAAAGCAGGCAGCGTCAACCCTGTTTTGGTAATCGATGAAATTGATAAAATTGGTATGTCAAACCGAGGCGACCCATCAGCAGCCCTGCTAGAAGTGCTTGACCCTGAACAAAATGCTGATTTTTATGACAACTATCTAGGCGTACATTTTGATTTATCCAAAGTAATGTTTATTGCCACCGCCAACGATTTAGGCAGCATTCCTGGCCCATTACGCGACCGTATGGAAATTATTCAAATTTCGGGCTATACCGAAGAAGAAAAATTAGAAATTGCACGTACCCACTTAGTACCAAAAGCAGTACGCAATTGCGGCCTTGAGGGTAAAACTTTTGAGCTTGCCGACAGCACACTGCGTATGGTAATTCACAATTATACCCGTGAAGCTGGCGTGCGTGATCTAGAACGTAATATCCAAAAGCTCTGCTCTAAATTTGCCCGTGCACTAGTTGAAACCAATAAAAGCCCCGTTATTACTACCGAAAATCTACACGAATATCTTGGCCCATCAAAAATCAGTGGGGAAACCATTACACTCGGGCACAAAATTGGTGTTACCAACGGGCTTGCCTGGACCCCTTATGGCGGCGATGTGCTACAAGTAGAAGCTGTACTGATGCCTGGCAGTGGCAAGCTGTTACTTACGGGACAACTTGGTGATGTGATGAAAGAATCGGCACAGGCTGCCATGACCTATGCAAAATCGCATGCAGATATTTTTGGTATTGGACCAAAGTTCTTTACCGAATATGACCTTCATATTCATTTACCCGCTGGGGCCATCCCAAAAGACGGCCCATCAGCAGGAATCACCTTGCTATCATCAATCCTATCGGCATACACCAATCGTGCAATTAACGGCGAATTTGCCATGACAGGGGAGCTCAATTTACGTGGAGAGGTACTACCGATTGGTGGGTTAAAAGAAAAAATCTTGGCCGCTAAACAGCATGGCCTAAAAAATATCATTATTCCTAAATCAAACCAAAAGGATCTGGCGGGAATGGATAAGCTTTTTGAAGGCTTACAGATTCTATTTGTCGACAATGTCAGCGAAGTGCTTGATCACGTGCTGATGCCTCACATAATACGCTAAACGTATTTCTTTTTTGACGGGCTGCTGGGGGAAAAGCAGTCCGTTTCTTTTTAAAAGCAACTATTATTTTTCTTCACGATCTATGCCAAAGGGTACATAGCATGCTGCTCGCCTATACCAATAATCTTTATCGCTACTGAGGGTAGTATCATGTAAAACTGGCACCTCTGACCGCCTCTTTGCAAAGAGCCTCTGCAATACTACATGTCCTGCTTCATTGCTCAAGATCTGCTTTCCTCGGCAGAATATTGCTGCCGCATCATCATAGGCAAGCCCTGCATGGGCTACATCACGTAGATGCATATGGCCTCCTTCTGCCGCTTGCAGCAACGCTTTAATCGTACTAGCATAGGGGCCTTTATTAGGTAGTGTTGAAAGAATAGATTCATAGTTCAATGAAAAAACGGTACGTGGCTTACACAGACAGCAGCAATACCACAAACTGCGTGATGGCTGTATTTCTGCGAGCGTACAAATGCGAAGACTAATATCGGTAGCAAGAAGCGCTTGTACTGCCTCTACGTGCCCCATGTGACAAGCAACTCCCAACGCGCTTTCGCCAATTTGTACCAATAATCCATCCTCATCAAAACGTGTACTAATATGAGGGATATTGCGCACCTGCCGTGAAAGAAGTACTTTAATAATATCTGCATGACCCAAAAAACTTGCTATCCAAAGTAACGGCCATAATGCCGGGCTGCTTTGACTATTAGCAGGCTCTGTATAAAAAATGTCATCCAGAACCACCCCCTGGTACTGACCAAGGAGCGTAGCAGCGCGTTTTGCATCATTTGCCAATATCGCATCCAGCAGCTGAACAGCCTGTGCCTCGTCACCTGGCGAGCATATTACCTGCCCCCCACCTCGCCACCCATGCGCTGGCTTAAAGCGGATATATTCTTCAGCTATCTCCCCAGTGGCAGCCAACAATGGACGGCTTGCTGCTACACCAAGATTTGCACCAATAAAAAAGATATAGAGTAAAGCGCAACAGAATAGTTTTGCTTCATAAAACATTGCCATCAGCACGCGGCCTCCTTCTCTTCGTTTAAATAACTATAAACATCAAAAGCCTAGGAAGCGGTATATGCTATGTCAATAATAAGCAGCTACTGTTATAAGCAATAATTATTTATTTATTCGCGTAGACGCGCTAAACGCGCTTCTAACTCAGCCAAAATTGGCCCATCATATGCTACGGGAGCAGTATCAACATCTTCATCAGAAACATACTCATCCGTCTGAACAGCCTCAAGGTCTAGCCACCATGGGCGAGCTGTTCTATCATACAAACCCCATGCGGTAATAAATGTGGTGCCATCCGAATAAGCAACTTCAAATTCACCAATTTCCAACAAACGGCGCTTCACCAATAATGCACTACGTTGTAAGCCAGCATCATCTTGTTGCTTACGAACTTTTTCTATTTGTTTTCGCGTTGCTGCTATTGCTGGGTTCATAATCAGGGCTAGGCTCACGGCAAATATTAGAGTAATATTCTTCATTGCAACCTCTGCCCTTGTTACTCTAGATTTGCCTCATTCCACTGTTCCATGGTAGCACGCAACTGTGCTCTCGCAAGCTCGGCTGCATAGGCCTCATCTGTAACCCCAAATGGAATAAGAGCCCCTGCTTCCGCAACAGGGTCCGCTTCTTTTTGAGATACTTGCTGGCGAAATAGGACGGCATTTAAAGGCTGCGCTAAAGCGCCTCGTCGTGCTGCTAGCACCGCGCTCCGACTCTGCCCCATAGCGAATCTATGCCTTCTTGTAGAAATACACACGGCTGCAGGCCTAGCTGCTGTATCTACATCCTCATCGTCATCATCATCGTCATCTGAGGCGCTATAGCCACCAGTGTCTGCCCGTAATGAACGACAGTACGCCTGTTCTTCAGGAATCTTCGCTGGAAATACAGATAGACTAGCAGGAGAAACAAGGGAGGCAGCTCCTTCAATATCGCCAGAGCCATCAGCAACTCTTCTAGCAGCCCTATCTGCTGCAAAACAAGGAACAAAGCCCCCCTGGGGCGCTACTGGTTGCTCAAATGCCCTACTTGGATCATACCCTTCGCCAAGGCTAACCATAAAAACACGCGGGCTAGAATGCCGACAAATTCTACCCTTTTCTGCACTTCCCTCAAAAGGTAAATGCCGCCCTTCTTCAGGTAGCATTAAACTAGAACCACGAGGTTCTGCTTCTAACCAATCAGACTCAGAAGTGCCTTTAAAATGAAATCCCCGGGCTTCTTCATTAACACTACCACAAGAATGAATAAACTGCTGCTTGCGAACAGCGGAAACGAGTGGTTCATTAATTATCCCAGCAACAAGACTAAGCACTAGGAATAATTTTAGCGTTTTCATGAATAACCTCATTAATATAATATCAATATAATTTTTTACCTCTTAGGACCGTTTTTTTCACTTCAAAATATTGAGGCTCCATAGCAGCAGTTCGTGTGGTTGGTTGAGCAAAAACAGGTGGCGTAGCTGAACCGTCAAAAGATACCCGCTCTCTGGTAGCTTTTTTAGGCATCAACGCAAGCGCCGCTCCCCCCGCGGGACTTTCTTCTAGAAACGTAAACCTCACTAGCCGTTTAGGAATTGGACGCACTATCGTTGCTGGCGATGCGATAGCACTCGCCTGGTCAACAGTCCTTGACGGCTCTGCCGGACTACCCTGTTTGACTGATAAGAATGCAACAAAAACCATAATCACTAATAATTTTATTATTTTCATATCCATAACCTCCATAAAACCCTGGAGTAAAACAGCAATTCATTAAATTAATATTTCTAAATTGTATTATATTTTTAAGAGATAGGCAAAAGGCTCCCTAAAAACCTTTATTTTTAAAAAAATTAGAGATTGCGCAGAATACGCTCAAGATCAATAATAGCTTTTTCAAGAACCCGTGAATAATCGCGCAGGCAGTACGCCCGCTTGCGAGGAATCTCACCTTTATAAAAATAACGCACCTGTAAGACATAGCGCTCAAATCGCTCTTTTTCACGATAAAAATCTGCTAACACTTCCTTTATTTCTTTGATATCAAGGCGGTGCACCCTACCCGTTTCATGAGTAAATTTAGCGTGATAAGCGGACTTTATTTCACGTAATTTAGTGAGCAATACAAGCATGCGCTCGTAATCATAATAATCGCCACTTTTTGTTGCTATCTCGAAAGTAGGTTGGGGTTCTCTAGTCATTTGATCGGCAAAAAAACGTTCAGCTTCCCGCTGCTGATGCAGATGAAAAGCATACCGTCCTATCAACAGGAGGACAGCTACAATCATGAGATTGCGCATGTTTTTTTTAAGGTTTATTGCCATATTCATCACTTTTATCGCCTAATTTAAGCTCTTCGACCGCCATAGATTATTTCTAATTGTAATATTTATCCAGCCAAAGCACAAGTTCTTTCTTAAGTTTTTTTTACAAAATGCAGCTGGGCAGCTAATGTAGCACCCATCAAAGGAAAATACTACGGCACGCAAGTTGTCTTTACTGTTTGACTCATAGACACAATTCTCGTACCATACATTCGTCTTTGTCCGTCTACGCTACACCTTTGACGAGACTATGACCTTGTCCGCCATAGCCAAAAGCAACGGCTGGACGGAATGATCTGTTTCCCTACAAGACAATTACCGCGTTTTTTGCTTTTTTGAAGGTCCCCATGGAGCTATTTATTATTTTTACCGGGCTACTGTTTAGCGTTTTTGCCACCCTTATCTTGAGCTATATCTCAATTGCCACTATGGTTGGCCCGTGGATAGCCCCTACTATTGTGCTTATTTGCCATATTTTGCTTGCTGGTATGCGCAACGGCAAAAAAAAGACCTCCTGGCTGGTAAGCATACAAGCTATTGGTGGAGGGGGAGGAATCATTGCTACCGGTATTGGCTTTGCCTTTCCCATGCTTTATTTTCTCGATCCGGGAACCTTTAAAACGCTTATGGCCAGCCCTGGGCATTTTTGTCTATTTCTTTCAGTCCTATGCATCGTGGCCGGTGGGTTAGGATTAGTGCTGGGAAACTACCTAACTCCTTCGCTGGTAGACGCACAAGCCCTTCCTTTTCCCGTAAGTAACCTCACTACGCAAATAGCCACCACCGATTCTTCTCGTGAGCAGACAGGGATGCTGCTAGGAGGAATCATCGGAACAGGCGTACTTTGTGCATTACGAGACGGAATTTGGGCCTTTAAAGGCATTCTTAAAAAGACCTACTATGCCATGCCCTGGTTCTTCGGAAAAGAAGCCGCTTTTAGCATTTGGCCCATTCTCTGGGCTATTGGATTTAGCGTGGGGCTCCCCATTACGATTCCTCTTGTAATTGGGATGATTGCCAAATACGCTGTTGTTCTGCCCCTTTCACAACATGCATTGTATTTACCCTTGAGGGTATTCAAGCCAGTGGAGCCTGAAACCTTTGCTATTGCTTTTTGTAGCGGGCTGGTAGCCTGCGAACTCATTCTGCAATTACCTGGCTTCATAAAAAAATTATGGGCTCGCAAACAATCTCCCCACCATATGCCCGCTCACGCTAAGCTGCAAGTTTTTTGCCAAAACATCGCTAATGCCATACGCTCTTGGTCCCCAATAACCCTGAGCATCGCAAGCGCATTACTTGTAAGCACTATGCTGTTTTTATATATCTACGACTTCAGTATCACAGCACAACTGTTGTTGCTTATATTTTCAGGTATTGCAGTGCTAAGTATTTGTACCATTGGCGGCAAAATTGGTATGATTCCCTTTGGCCGTTATTCAACCTTTATTGTCGTGCCTCTCTTCCTGTTGTTCAACCTCTCTCCCCTGCAGGCAACCATTGTATGCGTCTTTTTTAATATTGCTGCAGCTGCAGCTTCTGACTTACTTTTTGATATTAAAAGTGGTGATCTGGTCGGCATTAGCCGCTGTAAGATGTACCGCTACCAATGGATTGGCCTCATTGGAAGCGCTTTATGCATTGGCATGGTACTTTGGTTACTATTCAGCAACTTAGAGCTTGGCTCTGAGGCCCTTTTCGCCCAACGCAGCAAAGCAAAAGCGCTTCTTCTTCAGTCTTTAAACCTCGATACTACTATTGTTTTTCTGGGCATTTGTTTTGGCTGGGTCCTCAAACGGTTCAAAATTAACAGCACCATGGTGTTTGGTGGCCTCGTGATGCCTAACAGCGTTACGCTAGGATTACTGATAGGCAGCCTCGGCACCCTTCTTGTGAAGAAGCAGGAGCGATGGGCACCATTGTGTGCCGGTATTCTAGCAGCAGACTCCCTCTGGGTAATGGCCACCATTTTGCTCGCCAAATAACAAAATACCCATTGCAGGTTTGTTCTACTAGAAAGCCACCCCCTTTGACAGCCTGAATGTTTTAATTAATACTTAAAGAACTTAATAGAAATTTAATTTAAAGCTGAGTGGTACCAAATAATACTGTTTTTCCAACAAAACACGTCTTATTGGGGGGTGCCCTTAGGGAAACAAGCATAAAACAGGGAGGCAGTACTATGGTTACTACTCGTTTACGTGTAAAAGAATTATTGAGAGAACGCCGCTGGACCACCAAGGTTCTCGCTGAAAAAACTGGTCTTTCTGAAAGTTATTTAACGCATATAAAAAATGGCACACGCCGCTGGAATGAAGATGCATTGAAAAAACTTGCAGAGGCATTTGAGCTTAGTCCTTATCAAATTCTTGAAGACTCAATTGGAGCTCCTATGGCAGCTGAAGCCGCAGAGCAACAATTACCTGAAGATCTGCTTGAGCAAACCAAAGCGCTCAACTTACAATTAAAAATTATCCCTGTCGTCGGACAAATTCCTGCCCAACCATCTGAAGCAAATAACCGCCATACCCAGGTTTCTACTGGTTACCGCGATCAATTTGTTCCAGTCCTTGGCCAATTTGAAGACAACTCAATGTTCGCTCTCTGTGCAGAAGATAACGGCATGGCCCCTAACTTTGTTAAGGGAGACTTTCTCGTTATTTGCCCTGGCATGTGGACCAACTCTGGCGATATCGTTGCCGTCGAGTATGGTGAAGATGACAAGCAAATACGCGCAATCATGCAAGTTAACTACATGGAAGACTTCATCGTTCTTGAATCAGTAAACCATAAAAAAGCTCCTTTGGCCTTGGTTCGTGGTAAAGACCAATTCAGAATCATCGGCAAAGTGATCTATCGCTACCAAAAAATGGCGTAATTTGACCGCTGATTGATAAAAATCACATTTCTGTTAGCATAGAGGCTGGTTTTTGATGGGTTCCGTTAATAATCAGCCTTTTTGTTTGGTTTGATTATTATCTCCCCCACTCGTTTATAATATTAAACTAATTCTCTGGGAGAACCATTCCTATGCTACGTTACGAAACACTGCTTCTCGGCAAAACCGAGATGACAGAAGACGATATCGCTATGCTTGAGCGCTCATTTGATAAAATCATTTCAGCAGCTCAAGGTAAGCTTTCTTCATTTGACAAATGGGGCAAATACCGCCTCGCTTTCCAAGTGAACAAAAACACCAACGGTGTTTATATGCTTGTTCGCTACGAAATTCCAGTTAACAGCGCTTCTAATCTAATCAAAGAACTTGATGAATTTTTGAAAATCAAGTGCGATGAGCTCATTTTGCGCCATGTTAATAAACGCCTTGCAAAAAATGCTCCAGCTACTTACATGAAGCCTGAGTCACTTGATGCAATCCGCACTAGCTCTGTTGATGCCTTTATCAAAGACAATAAAATTGATAATTTGCTCAGCAGCGTAGATGCAGCTGGCGACGAATCTGTTAACTAACTAAATTTCACTTACAGGATATTTTTATGTCACGCAATAAATTGAAAATAAGCTCACGCTTGCTCAAGAAAAAAGTACGCAAACAAGCGTTTTTAAACCCTAAACACTGCCGTTTTTGCAACAACGTCGAGCTTGAGCAGTCTCTTGACTACAAAAACGTTAACTTGCTCAGAAACTTTATTACTGAACGTAGCAAGATTCTCCCTTCACGTGTTTCTGGGAATTGTAGCTTTCATCAACGCGCTATCGCGACTGAAATTAAGACAGCACGCGCCATTGCATTGATCCCATTCTGTACTTTACAAGGGTAGTGTGCTTCTATGAGTTTTAAACAACGGTTAGATATTCGCAATATCGCTATTATCGCACACGTTGACCATGGCAAAACAACCTTGGTCGACCAGCTGCTTAAACAATCCGGTACCATGGGAAATGACACTACTGATCGTGTAATGGACTCTGGTGACCTTGAACGTGAACGTGGTATTACCATTCTTGCAAAAAATACCGCTATTCGCCTTCCTGAAGCTAAAATCAATATCGTAGACACCCCCGGCCACATGGACTTTGGTGGTGAAGTTGAACGTACGCTGCAAATGGTTGAAGGCTTTCTCCTCTTAGTAGACGCAGCAGAAGGACCGCTTCCTGGAACCCGCTTCGTGCTGCAAAAGGCATTACAGCTAGATCTTAAGCCAATCTTAGTTATCAATAAGATTGACCGAAAAGATGCTGATATTGCTCGCACGGAAGAAATGGTCCATGAGCTGTTCTTAGACTTGGCTACCAAAGAAGAGCAACTCACCTTCCCTGTACTTTACGGTTCATCTCGTGGTGGCTTTATGTCACTAAGCCCAGATAAGCACGATGGCACTATGCAGCCGTTATTTGATACAGTTCTTAAGCACATACCTGTGCCAAAAGAAGAGTCATCTGACTTACGATTGCTGATTACCAACTTAGATCATTCAGATTTCCTTGGCCGTATCGCAATTGGTCGTATTTTCAATGGTGAAATCAACCTGACCAAAAACGTTATTCCATGCAAAGGCGACTTTGTAGGCAAACCATGTAGAATAACCAAACTTTATCAGTTTGATGGCGTACGCCGTGTAGAAGTTGAAAAAGCTGAATTTGGTGATATCATCGCTGTTGCTGGTGTGGATGAGGACATTGCTATTGGTACTACTCTTTGCGATGTTGATAAGCCACAACCGTTGCCATACATCGAAGTTGATGAACCAACCTTGTCTATCTTCTTCTCAGTAAATAACTCACCGTTTGCTGGACGCGAAGGTAAATTACTTACCTCACGCCAAATTCGTGATCGCTTACAACGCGAAATCAAAATCAACCTCGCACTCCGCGTTGAAGATACCGACACCCCTGAAACATTCAAAGTTTCTGGTCGTGGGCAACTTCATCTTGGTATCTTGGTTGAAACCATGCGTCGCGAAGGCTTTGAGCTACAACTCTCAGCTCCTGAAGTTATTTACAAGATGGTTGATGGCGCAAAGCACGAACCTTTTGAGCTTTTAACCATTGATGTCGACGAAGAGCATCAGGGCATAATTATGGAAAACTTGGGCAAACGCCGTGCACTTATGCAAAACATGATTCATCATGGCAATGGCAAAGTACGTCTTGAGTTCAAGATTCCTGCTCGTGGGTTGCTTGGTTTCCGTGGCCAGTTCTTAACTGATACACGCGGTACCGGCCTTATGAGCCATCGGTTCGCTGGGTATGAGCCTTATGTTGGCGACATCCCTGGTCGTACCAAAGGAGCATTGATTTCTATGGAGCTTGGCCCAACCACTGGTTATTCACTTGATGGTCTGCAACCTCGCGGCATCCTGTTTATCGGACCTGCAGTTGAAGTCTATGAGGGAATGATTATTGGTGAACATAGCCGTGATAACGATCTAGATGTTAACCCATGCAAGGGCAAAAAGCTTACAAACATGCGCGCATCTGGTTCAGATGATGCTATTAAGTTAGCTCCGCCACGCGCCATGAATTTGGAAACAGCACTTGACTGGATTAACCGTGATGAGTTGATTGAGGTTACTCCTGAATCTATTCGTTTACGTAAAAAAGGCTTGAAGCCTTCTGATCGTAAGAAATACGAATAAATCGAATTTTAGATTAGATACTAAAAAGGGCTCTGCAAAAATGCAGAGCCCTTTTTTATGCAAGTATGACTTAATCGTCTACTTTCTTATATTTTTCAAGCAAGTGATTAATTTGCATAGCAAGCAAGGTTGGGAGAAAAGAACTAGCTCTTAATAATTTTATCTCTTCAAAGCCCCTACCTTTAGAAAAAAGGACATCTAGTAATTTTATAGCACCTCGTTGCTCTTCTTCCCCTACACTTACCAGCCCTACTTGAACTGCAGATAGTGCTTCTTCATACCAAAATCCTCGCATCACAGCTTTTTGCAGCCATTCGAAATATTCGGCAGCAGAAGTTACGTACTCATTTGCACCTACTGCATACAACATACGGATTAATCCTCTATGCTCACTACAGATAGTTAACATAGGCTCAAGCTCATCTAGTGTAAGACCCTGGCGGCATAGGGCCAAATTGCTACCGATATAAATGTGACTGATGGTTCCCAGAATTGCCCGCTCCAAAAATGGAAATTCTCCTCGCTCATCTATTTCAATTACACCATCATATTCAATATTAACTTCTCCATGCAAGTAGCATTGGATTAAAACTTCTAAAGTGCCATATGGTGTTTCAATATCACAATTAACATCCGTGCCTTCCCTGTCTGAGATTTCGTCATCACCTTCTTCTTTTTGCACCTGAAGAATCTGCGTATCAGCAAGTAGTCCTAGTTTAACCGCTAAAGCCATATTAACCTTTGACAACACCATTTCAATAAAAGCACAATTATTAAATTCACGATCACTCTGAGGAACAAAGCTTTCCCCAAAATCAGCAATCCTAAGGTCAAAAGTATAATTAAGCATAAACAAAAAATTAACAAAAGTGACCTCAAGCTCACAGCCTTTTTCAGAACAATAAAGAGCCTTAGGAATATTACTCATCAACACAAGCCAATCATTACGAGCAGCCTCTAGCGCCTGCGAGGGCATATCTGGATAAGTTTTGAGAAAAGTATCTATTTCTGGCCTAACGACCCCTTCTCTAAATCCACCATCGGGGGTCAGCAACAAAATTAGCATGCTACATCTAAGCATTGTCTCAAAACAATCCGTAAAAACTTGCCCCTTGTAAGTAACGGGAATAGAAGCAAGAGGGGAAAAAGGACCATTGTACTGTTTCAATAAAACACAGGCTCTGGTTGAAGGGGACGTTGTTTCCATTCCCGCAAGATCTGGGGCAAAGCTTTCTATACGCTCTCCAATAGCATGAAATTTTTCAACATCTACCGGCACCCATTTTGCAATACCTCCAAGCTCTTTGATTTTTCTATATAAACCTTGATAAAAAAGTTTTATATAGTTTGGCTCACCACCTGAAAGTTCGTACACACCTGCCATAACAACTCGTAAGGGAAAGTCTTCTCCTAAATCATTTTCCCTTGCCCAGGCAATAGAGCGCCTTAGTAGGTCAGACATGGCAGGAGCTTTTGTGTATAGATTTGTCTTGCAAGCACTAAGTGGATCAGATTGTTCTTTATCAAATTTTTTAAAACTATCTGCAGTACTCGCTCTGTCATCCTCTAGCTTAATTGCTGTCGGCAAATAAAGACATAGTGCCCTGATTACAAAATCAGCCCACCATTCCATAGATTTTTTTTGCAATGGTTTAGTTATATGAAACTCGCTCAAGGCATTAGTCCCTGGATTTTGGCAAAAGAGTGTTCGTACCAAGAGAGCTAATGGATTGCATCGCTCATAAGTTAATGGCTTTTTTTCAATAATTTCTTTGTAAAATTTATTAATTTGTCTGCCTCTACCAGCAATATCTGAATCAGCAGTTCCGTATACCACCAACTCCCCAAATTCATATAAGGGCTGGCAACAGACGGTAAAACATTCCGCACCATATGCCAAATTCAATGCTCTTGTAGGCAGCTCAATCAAGTCCCCATGAGGATTTATAAATGCAACTACATCAGGAAAAAAATCTGTACCAATAAGATTTTGTGGCTCTCTCCCTGAGACCGTATTGAATAACAAAACAATCAACCCCGCCAATATAGAGTTCTTCATTAGCCCCCCAAATAATACAACCTCAATCCAGTAATCGTACCACCTTATCAGGAAAATACAGCCTCTATCAATAAAGCTAAAACAAACCGTCAGTAGGTAGTTTACAAACCCTTTTCTGAATATATCTATACTGCCATCAAATGCAGCTCGTCAAAAACCTGATCGGCATTCTCTTATTTTTGAGATTTGTTTTGCAAAAAGTATCCGTACTGCTAGAATGATTACGTTATTTTACTAGCGATCTCCCCTCAAAACGTGTGAGATATTTATGAAGCTTTCTACCATTGTCCTCTAAGGGACCAAGTTAGCTGCGATTCAATCGCCTTCTTGTCTCTTTCTTAAATAAAACACTGCCCGTCATTTTTAACGCGGGATCATTTTTATTACCTCAATTTTTCATACCCAAAAGGATTACGCATGGCACACGCCACACGTACCGTACTTTTCGCGTGTCTCTGCATGGCAAACGCCTGCACGCATGCGTATAACAACGAATTAAAAAAAGAAAGCAATGCTCACATGAATCAAACACAAATAAACAGTTTTGAAACAACCGACAAAAATGGCAACAGAATTACTCTTGAATGGCAACAAAGCAGCTTTACGGACCCTGTTTTTGCACAGGCAATGAAGCGAGCTTGGGAAGTTGCTCGCCCTGCCTATGTGCCGGTTGAAATGCAATTCTTAAAGGCATTTCCAGAAATCGTTGCCACAGAACCGTATTTCAAAGCATTTGAGGCGCTATTTACCAACGGTATCGAACAGGTCGATTGGGTGGCCGCAGAAACAATCATGACTAACATACTCCAAGGACACTTTATCTTTGAGCCTGCAATGCTAAGTGACGCAATCGTCAAAGCTTACGGGCAAGACAGCTGCATTATGATCACCGCTAAAGATAGCGCTGGTACACTGCTTGGCTTTGCAGCCTTTATGGCCAGAGCCACTTACCCACAAGGCACCGTCAAGGTAATGGCACTAGGAGTATTACCCGAGCACCAAAAGCGCGGGCTTGGTAAAATTTTGATGAGTACGATTTTCAACATCATGCCAGCAACCACCAAGCTCTTTTTGTGTACACGCGTCACAAATAACACGGCACTTGCTGCCTACAAAATATGGGGATTTGTACACGACGCAGCCCCAATTATGGACCATCTCTTTAATCTCGACCATTGGACGTTTTTAACATACAATCCAGCTGAAAAAAGCGTGTTGCAAACAGTTGCAAATACATTGAAAGTATAACCACTAAAAAGCCTCCCAGCCGTTCGGGGGGCTTTTATTTCCTACTAGATTTTTTTCAAAACTGTAAATGGATTTACAGTTCCGCTCCTCCTGATCTTGTTGATGGACCCATCCGTAGGACGTGAAAGAGCGGCAACAAAGAGCTTTCTGTGGCGGCTTTTCACTCCTAACGGGACGTGCTTCGATCCAGCCTTCGCTCTTTGTAGCTTCGGCGGACAGACAGGCTCCCTGGGCGTCATAGCCACGTAGGGCGTCGGTGGCACCATGAGCGGGCAGATAGCCGCCTGCAATAGCCTCTTTAATTGCGTTGATCTACGGGCCCTGCTAAGCTGCAAAAAATATACCACCCAAAAAGGAGCTCTAAATGTTCAAGTCATTACAGCTATTCGTTATTCTTTGCAGCCTAACCATCATCGCCGAATGCGCTACCAGTAAGACACTATCAAGCAATGTATCAATATTACGTACACTCAAAAATCTTATTCAGCCAGACGGATACACTGTCACGGATGAAACCGCAGTACTCACTAGACTCAACCAGGCGATTACAGACCAAGGCTTTGACGTAAATACCGTTATTCCTCACCTCAAGATGTTTCGTTGCATCACTATCGAAAGTACCCCAGACGCAGTAGACGGAATTTATAATTACACGCTACTGCATTTTGCTGTAGAAGCAGGAATGGCAGAAGTTGTCCAAAGATTATTGCAAGCTAGAGCAAACCCGAACATTAAATCTTACTCTAAAGGTACCCCGTTTCAGGTGCTCGTTAACACAATATCTTCAGAGTCTTGCACTGATACTTTGTTAACTATAGGGCAAACACTTATTAATTACGGCGCTAAAGTTACAACGGCTATGATAAGAAAGTTAACTGAAATGTTAAAGCTTTCTGAGGGAGAGGTTGATACAACTAATCTAAAAATTCTGCTCCGCGAAATAGCGCAATCAAGACAGTGCTGATGCTAAGAGCGATGATAATATCGCGTATGATAAAACTTATCTTTGCGATACTTGCTTAGCCAGTACAGTATATGCACTATAATTAAATTAATTCCCAGCGTTACTAACAAAGCAATAACTGCTGTCATCATTGGCCCATACCTATCAAGTAAGAGACCCACAGCAAAATAGCCACACAAACTTGCAAATAGGGTTGGCAATGCAAGCATTACCTGACTTTTGACTAAATCTAAATGATAGCAACCGACCATCGATGAGGTCATCAACGTTGTGTCTGCAACAGGAGACAATTGCTTCCCCACAACAGCCCCACAGGTAATTGCCCCCAACAGTGCACTGAGCATTGGTAACTGGGTAGGAGTTATCGGTAGGGCCAGACCCAAAAATGATGGGACCATTTCAAATGCCAATGGCACTAAAATACTAATCGTTACACCCATACGCCCGAGCAAACCAGCAATAATCGTTGTCAAAATAAAAAACATAAAGGGAAAAAATGCTGATGGCACTTGCCTCATCATAAGCTCGGCTAAAAACGATCCCGTCTTAAGATCACTCACAATCATACGACTAAACACCCAGCTAAATATGAGAGCAATTAATGTACTATTAATAAGAAGAAAACCATCAAGAACAATACCCAACAGTTGATTAACGTACAGCTGCTGCCGAATCAAGTAGTAGAGCAAGGATAAAACAACAGCCGTCAAGCTACCACCGGCAAAAGCAAAAAAGAAATGCCCTTCACACAATGAACTAAAAAAGCCTAGAGTCCCGCCTAACCACGACCAGCCGCCTGACCAGAGCATAAGAAAAACAATTGAAGCATATAACGTAACGAGTGGAAATAGAAAATCTATAAGTTTACTATTTTGCTTTGCAGCTTCAGTAGCATCTGCTCCTTGGGGTGGCATTAACGCTAACTTACCACCAAACAACTCGCCTGTTTTGGCTGCATATAATTCGTGGCGAGCCACTACCCCGTAGGAAATGCGAGATGATGTCATGTACCAAACAATGAGAATGGTAACTATCGCATAGAGCATAAATGGCATGGAAGATAGGTAAAATCCTAAAGGGTCTGCTTTGACCAGCCACCCACTGTGCCCTTCGCTGACACCAGCACTCCGGAGTAAAATAATCAGGTCAGCACCCCAGCTTGAGAAGGGTAACAACATTGCCATAGGCGCAGCAATTACACTGACCAGTACTGCCAACTTAACCCGCGGCACGCTAAATTGATCGGTAATTGGTCGCATCACTGAGCCAAGGGTCATACTCGTAAAGTAATCATCAATAGTCGCAATAAATCCTGTCATAATAAGAGAAGCCGTCTCTGCCCCTTTAATGGTTTTTATCTTCTTCATTGCAAAGGCCCCATAGACGTGGGCAGCCCCAGAGCGACGAATAGTTACCATTAAAATGCCGAGCATAAAGGTAAAAATAAGCACAAATAGATAGGAGCAAGACCAAAAACCATCCACGGTTGATAAACGGTCAAGCTCTGCTACACGCCAAAACTTACTGATGGCATAATTAAAAGCTTCAACTGAACTGCCATTACTAATAATAAGCGAACTGACTACAATCCCAAGAAAAAGAGCAAATAGAATACGCTTAGTGTACGCGGCAATACTTATAACAATCAGCGGGGGCAATAACACCAACCACGACCCGTCCATACCTCAAAACCCTTCTTTAAGCGTTATTACTGGACTGTTGTACCAGACTGATAACATGACTATTTTTTGTTGCTTTTTCTATCAAGCCGTTGTAATACATGCAGCAGTACAATATTCACGAGCAACCCGCTACCAATGCCACAGATTGCACTGACAAGACTACCATACTGATCTAAAGTAAGTCCTACAACATAATAGGCCAATAAGCTTGCAAAAACCGTTGGGACTGTCAATTGAATCTGACTTTTTACTACATCTAAATGATACGCTCCTACACTCGTAGCAGACATCACCAGTACATCTGCTATAGGGGACATATGGTTACCCACTACGGCACCGCAAATAATTGCTCCAAGCAATGCGCTGAGTAGTGGTACTTGCACAATATCAAGAGGAAGTGGCAACCCTAAAAATGTTGGTACCATGCTAAAGGCCAATGGCACTAAAATACCAATCGCTCCCCAGGCAGTACCCATGAGAGTGGAGATAAAAGCAGTGAGGCCAAAAAACATTAGAGGGAAAAACGCAAGGCGCACCTGCCCTATGAGCAAATTAGCCAAGTAAGCACCGGTATTCAGATCGTCCCGAATAATGCCACTCAAGGTCCAAATAAGCACCAGCATTACTAGTGAACCGCCCATCAGCATCACGCCCTGCCCTACCACTTGCGGGAGCTGACGTAGAGGGATGCGCTTACGAGCAAGATAATAAACCATGGTAATAGCTA
>Ga0194129_10001214_pt1 | contig 43702 bp, 46 predicted proteins | sample TA2KigCa35mmetaG_FD_150862 | JGI IMG/M metagenome (GOLD analysis project Ga0194129, IMG submission 150862) | Freshwater microbial communities from Lake Tanganyika, Tanzania - TA2015038 Kigoma Deep Cast 35m | ecosystem: Environmental > Aquatic > Freshwater > Lake | place: Tanzania: Lake...
AGAGAATGCCTGTTCATTTAAAGTACAAGGAGGAATAATTATTTCCCTTGTTCAGGTTGATAGAAATAATGAAAAATTACTATTAAAATCTGGAGAAAAGACTCCATTCCCATTTGATTTGATAATTTACGCTCAACCTACAAAAAATGGCAGCACCGGTTTCCTTGAATTTAATGGTGATGTTAATCCTTTTTTAAAGATGATGGTGGAAAAACCATTGAATACGCTTTTCAACTTTATGACGAATAAACTGAAAGACCAATTCTCATAGTTAACAACTATTTTATTTTTCTTTCGTAGTATTAGCCTTCTTTTTTTCACTCTTGCTTACTACAGAGATAAAAACTCCATACACAATCATATAAATTATGAGCCCCTTGGCGATATTACTGTATATTTCATTTTCAAAATTATTCCAAACAATAAAAAATAAATACCCACAAAAAAGGACATTGTTTAAGAAAGAGAGAATGATAACTCTTTTTGAAACGTTTGAAAAAAATCGTATACTAAATGAACAAAAGACAAAGAATAAAAATAAAATAAGTTGGTATTTCCAGGTTATAGAAAAAAATTGCTTGTTTAAATTAAATAATAAAGAAATACCAATAATGTAACTGAAAATCCAGAGGATTTTCAATAATCGTTTTTTCAACTCAGAAAAAATCAGCATTAGTTGGATAATAAAAATACCAAAAGATGCAGTAAAAAAAACGAAAACATTATAAGAAGGTTTTGTGTAACTATAAATGCCACATACCAAAAAAAGTAAGATAGACTTTACAAATAAAATCTTAAATAGATTTTGGCTACTATACTTCATACATTCTTCGAGACTTTTCTGTTAAACAGATTAAATTCCACAATGCTCGTGCACCAATATTTGCATCAATATCAGTTGACGCCCCGGGTGAAACCTCATTTAAATCAAAACCAATAATTTTTTTTCCTGCTTCAACTATGTTAAAAAGGAGAAAGTTAACTTCTTCAAGTGTAAAACCTCCCGGCACGGGTGTCCCTGTATTTGGACAAAGAGATGGTATCAAACCATCAATATCAAAACTAACGTAAACTTTTTCAGGGAGTTCACTAATTATTTTATTAACCTGTATGGCCCAATTTTGACCATGAAATTGTTCATTTTTCAAATCCCAATCAAAAAAAGTTTTAATGCGATTTTTTGATGACTGTATAAAGTCAATCTCCCCTTGTGAAATATCTCTTATTCCAACTTGAACCAATTTTGATACATTTGGACAAGTTTTTAAAACATTAAACATGATACTTGCATGGGACTGATTGAAATTTTCATACGAATTTCTTAAATCAGCATGTGCATCAATTTGCAATATTCCAAAATTTTTATGTTGATTATTGAGTGCTTGGATTAATCCTAATGGGGTTGAATGTTCACCTCCAAGTACGGCAATAATTTTATTTTCTTGGAGCAGTTTTTCACAACGTTCTTTCAAATTTGAGGTTAATGCTTTGTGGGCGTGATCCACCTCCGCAAGAAAATTTGAAAATTCTGAGTAGTCACCTGAACCAGACTCTAAATGTTGCATATATTCTGTCGACTCGATGGATAACTTTTCATTTACTTGCAGCCATTCATCGGAAATGGGGGTCATAAAAACCTTCGTTTTATGCGCATTTTCTAATTTTGGATGATAAAAATCCAACTGAATTGAAGCCTCGAGAATCGCTTTCGGCCCTTGGCTAGCTCCCTTGCGATAGGATGCGGTTACATCCCAAGGAACAGGAATAACAATAATATCTGCGCTTTTCTCTGTAATTGGAAACCCAAATAAATTTCCGTTTGAGATTCCAATACCATCGGGATTAAAGTCAACCATCTGTGATTATTTCTAATTATTTCGATGAATTAATTACTCGCTACTTCTTTTTTTTAATTTGTATTACTTTATTTAACACAACAGATGTTGGTATGGTAATCGTTTCTCCTTCAGCATTTTTTATATACATGAAAAAGAACGATATATCAATTAGTGTTCCTGTTATATCGTACTCCTTGTCTAAGATTTGAATTTCTTGACCTATTTTCATGGGGTGATTAAAAAATAAAATCAAGCTTGATGTTACATTCGATAAAATTGACCATTGCGCGATAAAGCCTACACCAGCAATTGTTAATGTTGAGGTTAAGAAAACCAATAATTGAGAACGATCAATGTTCCAAATCCCAGCTAAAAATATCAAACCAATAAGAGATAAGAAAAGATTAACTATTTTATGGCTTATTCGTTTTCTCTGCAAGCCAAATTGGAATTTTAATAAAATTTTATTTATTGAATTTCTGGCAAGAATCTTAAGAAGAATCAAAAAAGTAACTAAAATAGTTGTCTCAAGAAACTGTGTTTTATACTCTATAAAATTCATATATTTTTTTTTAAGCTAATCTTTGATTTTTCCCAATAAACATCCATTTCAGATAGGGTCATGTTTTCTATCTCCATTTTTTCAGCCTTAATTAAACTCTCCATTTTTTGAAAACGCTTGATAAATTTGGAATTTGTTTTGGCTAAGGCATTTTCCGGTTGAACATGAATATATCTTGATAAATTTACAAGAGAAAATAGTAGATCTCCAAATTCCTCCTCAATATTTTCAGAATTATTATCAATCTCTACTTTGAGTTCATTTAATTCCTCAGCTACCTTTGCCCAAACGTCCTCAATATTATTCCATTCAAAACCGATGCCTTTTACTTTTTCTTGAATTCTTGTTGCCTTCACTAATGCTGGTAGTGATATTGGAACCCCCTCTAAAATGGATTCTTTTCCTTCTTTCAATTTCAATTTTTCCCAATTACTTTTAACATCTTCCTCGTTGTCTATTTGAAGATCAGAATATATGTGGGGGTGGCGATCAATCAATTTATTACAAATACGATTTAAAACACTTTCAATCGTAAATATTCCTGTTTCGGACCCTATTTTACAATAAAAAACCAGGTGTAAGAATAAATCGCCTAATTCACCCTCCAATTCTTTAAAGTCCTTTTGGATAATCGCATCAGTCATTTCATACATTTCTTCAATACTTAAAGGCCTGAGAGTTTCAAAAGTTTGGATTTTATCCCAAGGACATTTTTCCCGAAGTTCATCCATTATTGTAATAAGTCGGCTAAATGCTTTTAAACTTGCGTCCATCGATTCAAAATTACTCTCTTTCTTCTAATTGATTGTTTAAATTTGTTTAATTTTTAACACCTTCTGCTTTTTATTTATAGTTTTAGGAATATAATGAAATTAAATTCAGTTTATTGGGGTATTCTATTTCTTCTTGTAATTCCTTTAAATTTATATTCTCAGGTTTCAAATTGGTCTGTAGAGTTTCGACAAAAAGTAGGTTTCCTTGCCGCGCATCGAGTTACAATGGCTCACTTACCCGAAAGATTGGCATTTCCTGTTGAATTCAGTTGGATCATAAAACCACCGGGAACGAAAAAATGGCATCAAACATATAAACTACCAGAACACGGGATTTCTTTATTCCATGGTCCTGTTGGGAACGATAAAATCCTTGGAAGATTTACAGGTATTTACGGATTTATTCAAATACCGATAATAAGGCCAACAAATTCCTTTCGTTTGGATTGGCAATTTGGAACAGGACTTGGCTATACTCCAAAAATTTATGATCCAATAGAAAATCCAAAAAATATTGCAATCGGGTCTCACATAAACGGTTTAATGTGTTTGGGTATTTATTCAAAGTATTATTTTGGAATGAACAAACTATCATTGGCGATAGATATTACTCATTTTAGTAATGGTGCATTTCGTGTTCCAAACTTAGGATTAAATGTATTTTGTGCCTCATTAAGCTATTCAAGAAATATAGGTAGTTTTAACTCAAACAAAAATTTTACATCCTTGGATGATAAGTTCAAAAGGTGGAATATTGGAGCAACGACGATTTTTACGGTAAAAGAAACCTATAATGACAACCCAAAAAAATATCCAGTTTATGGATTGAATATATTAGCAAGAAAAATTTTTAACCCAAAGGCGGGTATTGAACTTTCATTGGATTTAATATCTAAACAGGCAGTCAAGGCTTACTTTCCGGAAATTCCTAAAAGTCAGTGGGATATTTTTCAAATGGGAATTTTTGCTGCCTACTTGCTCCCTATTGATCACTTACATTTTGTTTTTGGAATGGGGGCATACATCAAAGATAAATTTCAGCCCGAAGACCCGCTTTACCATAAAATTGGAGTAAGATACCAATTTAATAATGGATTTAATGCGCAATGGATATTAAAAACGCATTTTGGTAGAGCAGATTATTTGGAGGCAGGTATCGGATATTCTTTTCCAATTCGAAAACATAAGTAAGAGACATGAAAAATTTAGTTCCCATTCTTCTAATTTCTTTTTTCTTCTATTCTTGTAAAAAACCCGAAGATCGATTGTGTTGGAAATCAGCAGGGGAAAAATCAGATACAGTTATTTATCTAAATGATTTTACAAAACTTACATTAAACGAAAATATGACTTTTGAATTAGTCCAGGACTCATTAAATAAAATTGAGATTTCAGGTGGAAAAAATTTAATCACTCAAATACGTGTTGAACAGTCATCAGATGGATCAGTTGATATAAAAAACTTGAATAAATGTAATTTTTTACGTTACCGAACGGGTAACATTACAGTAAAAATACATGTTAAAAATTTGAGTTACGTAGCCTATCGCGGAACTGAAACATTGGTATCGCAGGATACACTGCGCTTCCCCAATTTACAATTTTTTATGACTGATGGTGCGGGAAGTATTAAATTGAAGCTAAACATATCAAATACGTTAAACGGATATATTACTCATGGTGCCGGTGATTTCCAACTTTATGGTTCTGCTAAAAAAGCAACTTTCAATATTATGACACAGGGAAGTTGTGACACTCGTAACCTAATAATTAAAGATGTGATTTCAATTGTCTCCAATGCCAATTCTCCCTGTTTTATCAATGCAGAAAACGTAAGTCTCAAAGCCGAAATAACAGGTCAAGGAAATGTTTACTATTTGGGAAATCCAACATCAATTTATGAGCAATTAACAAATAATGGAAAACTAATTAAACTTTAAGAATGAAAGAATCTATTTCATCTAAAAAAGTTTCTTTAAAAAAAATTCGATGGAAATTATTTCTTCTTGGTCTTTTTAAGATTCCTCAAATTTTGTTTGTTAATCCAAAAATAATTTCTATCGATTCTGAAAGGTGTATTGTTAAAGTAAAATTAAAAAGAAGAACAAAAAATCACTTGAATTCAATGTACTTTGGATCGATGGCTGTTGGTGCTGATGTAGCTGCTGGCATTCATGCATTTTACTTATCTGAAATTACGAATTGTAAGATTTCATTGGCATTCAAATCATTTAGTACCGAATTTTTCAAAAGAGCTGAAACTGATATTTTATTTATCTGTCACGATGGTAAAAAGATTTTTAATACTCTCGAAAATAGCAAAACTGAAGGTAAACGAATGAATGAAACAGTTGAGGTTTTAGCGTTTAATTTATCAAACGAAGTTGTTGCAAAGTTTGCAATGGAATTATCACTTAAAGTTATTTAATTCACTGAACTAGCCTCATTTTGTAAAATTTCTTTTTTCCGATTGTTGAAGCCAATAAACAAAAAACATGAGCTTACTAAATAGGAAAGTGACATTGCAATTGTAGCTCCATAAACTCCAAATCTTGATAAGAGTAAGGGGGTTAAAACTAAGGAGACCAAAAATCCAGCGATGGATTTCTTAATTAAAATTGATTGATTGTCTTCAGCAGCAAAAAAGTGTCCATATATATTTGAAACAGCAATTGCTAAAATCCCAGGGGCAAGAATACCAAATATCTTTTTTGTTGAGATAAAATCTTTTGTAAAAAGACTAATTATGAAAGAATCGGGAATGCATAGAATGGCGAGAATTAACATCAAGCTTATCCATAAGCTATATCTAGCAAATTTCTGGGTACGTTTAAATCCGAGTAATTCAACTTGCTCATTGATCTGTTTTGCAAATAAGACTGTTGAAATACTTCGGCTTATTATCCAAATTGATTCAGCAATAATTATTACAACACCAAAAACTCCTAATTCAGAAACCCCTAATTCGTTGTAAATAAAAAAATAAGAAAGACGATAACTCAAAAATTGGAAAAGATAACTCAATTCATTCCGCCAACCGTAATTTAACATAGCTAATAGTTCTTCCTTCCTAGGAAAACCATTAAAATTTAGCTTTACAAAAAATACAGTTATAAAAATTGAACTAACAATTTGAATGAAAAAATATATTTTCCAAGAAAGTTGACTCTCCAATTGCCAGAAAATAAAAATACATGCGACAAATAATAACTGGACTAAAACTGACAGCATATTTGCCTTGCTGAAATTTTGAACAGCAAATAATTGATTAACAATCAGGGTATGGAAAGAAATTGCAAATGATAATACGAACAATAAAACAAAACTTATGGTGTGAAAGGCAGTCAAGGTAGCTGAACCAATTAATGAAGTTAAAATAATCCATACTATACTTGTTAAAAGCACTTTACTTTGCCCAAATTTTTTCATATGGTACATAGCAGAACTCCCTGCTAAAATATTTGATAAAATAGCAATCAAAGCCGCATCAGTCAACAAAATTGAAATATACCCACGTCCTTCAGATCCCCATATTTTAGTTGAAAATATAACTAAACCAAAAGAGGATAAAAGACCTATAACCTTTGAAGTTATGGTTATTTTTATGTCTTTATTATCACTCATTTATTTAGTTACAAAGCGAATAAATTCATCTTTTATTGTTTCCCATTGATGATTCTCAGAGAATTTTCGAGATTGTTCACATAACGCGATATACTTATCTCGCGAAGAAATCAAATCAAGAACACTTCCGCAGATCGTTTCATAATCGTCATTTTTACAAAATTTGATAAATTCTTCATTGGGGTATTGGTGTTGGATTGCATGGATTGATGAATAAATCATTGGCCGTCCAACAGATGCATAGGTGAAAATTTTAATCGGTAGACAAAGATTATTTTCAGCGTCTATGTCCCTTAAATCAAAAAAAATGGTGGTTTCTGAAAGTGAATGACAATAACGTTCGAATGGTAGATTCTCCTGATGGTGAATTTCAATACCTTCAGTTAATTTATAAAATTGTTCTGAAACGATATTGCTTTCAAACCAGCCTACAAGTTTTACGTTAAAATAGGTATTTGGATTTTTCTCTTTGAATACTTTTAAAAATGAGGCAAATCGGATGATTCCCTTTTCCTCAGAAAACTTTCCCGTATAACTAAAGGTATGTATATTTTTGGGTAAGGTAAAATCAGGGTAGTAAGATAAATCTTGAAAATAGGGCAAATAAATGAAAGGTTTATTCTTGAAATTCGACCTATAATAGAGTGATTTATAATGTTCGCCAAAAATGAATGCATCAACCAATCCTGATGCCTTTCGATTAAGTAAAATCATTCCAGCCAATGCAAAAATTTTTTTAATAAATGAAAATTGAACAACATTCTTTTTTGAAGGATAAAATTCAGTTACATCGTATATTATTTTACATTGTGATTTCTGATTTTTATAACGATACGCGCCAATAATTGGAAGGGGTTCTGAACAAATTATAACATCTGGATTGAATTCAATACACTGATTGCGGAAAGCCTCTATTTTTTCATTTCTCGATTTAAACGATTTAGCTTGGTACTCAATTATCAAATTTTCTTCGCTTCTGCATTCGCCCCCAAAAGTTGAAAATACTTTTACTCGATGTAATATTGACAGGGATTTTGCTTGTAAAAAGTAAATCCGATCATCATTTGAAAAATGGGCAGAGGTCAGAAAAATGATTTTCATAAAATGGTGAGATCACAGTGTTTGTTCGAAACTGGACTTGAGCTGTTCGAGCGTAAATACAATTTCTTCTTTTGTAGTGTATCTCGAAAAGGAGAATCGGGCATTAGGCCGTGTTAAATCTGCGCCTATCCCCTCTAAAACATGAGAACCTTTATTCGATCCCGATGAACATGCGCTTCCTCCACTTACGGCTACACCTTTAAGGTCGAGGGTAAATAATAACATTCCCCCTTTTTTTGTCTTTGGAAAACAAACATTTAAGACGGTATAGAGAGATTTCGAGGGCTCAATCTCACCGTGAAATGAAATTGTTGGGAATAACTTTTTTAATTCTTCAATCATAAAAGATTTTAATGACTGAATGTGTTTCTGGTGCTTCTGTAAATCCTCATAGGCTAAATCCATTGCTTTAGCTAAACCAACAATACCATAAACATTTTCAGTTCCGCCTCTCAATCCCCTTTCTTGTGAACCACCATATATCAACGATTCAACTTTATTTTTCTTATTGATGTACAAAAACCCGATACCCTTCGGGCCGTGAAACTTATGAGCGGCACATGTAACAAAATCCACATCAGTATCCATCAGATCAAATTGGTAATGTCCCATTGTTTGAACTGTATCGGAATGAAAAAAAGCGTTGTATTTTCTACATAAGACAGATACTTCTTTTAAGGAGAGTAAAGTAGCTATTTCATTATTTGCATGCATCAGAGAGACCAGGGTTGGAATTCCCTCCTTCAACAATGATTCTAGATGAATAAGATCAATATTTCCTCTTGAGTCCACATTCACTGGCTGATTTAAAATAGAATTATTTGATACCAAAGCATCTACACAATGACCTACTGCGTGGTGCTCAATTGAAGAAGTAATAATTCTTTTCACACCCAAATCATTAACGGCACAAAACAAAGCCATATTATCGGCTTCAGTACCACCAGAGGTAAAAACGACTTCTGACGGGGAACAATTAATATGGCGTGCAACTTTCCTTCTTGATATCTCAATTAAAGCTTTAACTTGCCGGCCATAAAAATGTGTAGATGAAGGGTTTCCAAAATCGTCTTTTAAAACCTCGACCATAGCATCAACTACTTCAGGCGCTATTTGCGTTGTTGCTGCATTATCCAGATAAACTCGCATTAAAAAATATTAAAAAACGAAGATAATAAACTAATATGAACCTCCGTATGACATCAAATAAGATTTAAGAAAATCATTTATTTCACCATCCATAACAGAATCTACATTTGTAGATTCAAAACTTGTCCGGACGTCTTTGACTAATTTGTATGGATGCATAACATAGTTTCTTATTTGAGATCCCCATTCGATCTTCTTTTTATTTGCTTCAATTTCGTTTCTTTTTTCCATTCTCGCACGCAATTCAAGCTCATATAGCTGAGAACGAAGAAGTTGCATCGCTTTCTCTTTATTTGCAAGCTGTGATCTTGACTCTGAATTTTCAATAATGATTCCAGATGGGGCATGTCTTAATCTAACTGCTGTTTCTACTTTATTTACATTTTGGCCTCCAGCTCCGCCAGATCTAAATGTTTCCCATGAAATATCAGCTGGATTAATATTTATATCGATTTGATCATCGACGAGAGGGTAAACGTAAACAGAGGCAAACGAAGTATGCCGTTTGGCGTTAGAATCAAAAGGGGATATTCTTACCAATCGATGTACACCATTCTCTCCTTTAAGATATCCGAATGCAAAATCACCTTCAAACTCAAGTGTTACTGTTTTAATTCCCGCCACATCTCCTTCTTGGTAATTTAATTCTGTTACTTTGCATCCATTTTTTTGACCCCACATCAAATACATTCGCATTAGCATAGAGGCCCAATCACAACTTTCAGTTCCGCCAGCACCAGAAGTAATTTGAAGAACTGCACTCAATCGATCTTCCTCTCCGGATAACATATTTTTTAATTCAGTTGATTCTACTTGATCTAATAAAACTTTAAATTGTTCGTCAATTTCTTGTTCCAAGGAAGAATCTTCTTTAAAAAATTCAATAAGAACCTCAATATCCTCCTGAGATTGTTTTAAATTTAGGTAAGTATCAATCCAAAATTTGAGTGAACGAATTTCTTTCATCTGAATTTCTGCTCTTTTAGCATCGTCCCAAAACCCCGGATCTTGGGTATTTAATTCTTTTTCTCTTAATTCAATTTCTTTTTCACCAATTTTTAAATAGACGTAGATGGCCTGAATACGTGAAACGATGTCTTTAAATTGATCGGTTGTAATCATTAGGCAAAGTTAACCAAGAATGTTAAAATATTTCGAAAGATAAAATACAGAAGAATCTTATTCGATAGAAAAATTCCCTCTTTTTAGCGGGGATTTCTCAATACTCATCTTCATTGAAAAGAAAATCCTCTCTTGATGGATAATCGGGCCAAATTTCTTCAATACTCTCGTACATGTCACCTTCGTCCTCCAAATCTTGAAGATTTTCTACTACCTCCAAAGGGGCACCTGTTCTAATTGCAAAATCAATTAATTCCTCCTTTGTGGCTGGCCAGGGGGCGTCTTCTAAATATGATGCAAGTTCTAATGTCCAATACATATAGTTAAATATAAAAGTTTTAATTTTTAGGACGACAAAAATAGTTTTTTTTTCAAACTTTAGGTAAAAATTAATCGTATATTTTCCAAAATTTTTAGTTTTTAGCTTTATTTAGCCTTTTTTTCGAGACACTACAATATTTAACATGTTAAAAGCAAATACAAGATCAAACATTCTATTTATTTTTAGTCTTTTCATGGCATGTATAGAGGTTTTGTCCCAAGAAATTGTCTATTCAAATAAAACTTGTCATGCGAGGGGAATAGTTACGAGAGGAAAATTCATTTATGTTTCAACAAATACATCAAAAGTTTTTAAAATCAATCCTTCAAATGGGAAATCTAAAGAAATCGTTCTTTACAGGGAGGAAAAACCTGGTGAATTTCGGGATATCGAATTTTCAAATGGCAATATGCTTGTTATGGAATCCGGCGATGAAGGTTTCATTTATTTGAACAACAAAGCTATTCCTTTCCCAAAAGTATTTCTAGATGGAATGTCTTTTCATAAAAACACTGGATTTTTGATGGGAGATCAAGTAAACAATTGTTTATCAATTTATTACACAACAGATTCAGGTAGAAATTGGTTGCCTTGTGAAGGAAAAATTAAAGCTTCGGAAAATGAAAATGGATTTGCTGCTAGTGGTACAACCGTTCATTGCATGAATGATTCTACTTTCATGTTTGTATCAGGTGGCGGAGCGTCAAATTTCTATAAATCAACTGATAAAGGAAAAACTTGGATTAAATCTCCCATTCCCTTTATTCATTCGGAAAGTTCCGGGCCTTTCTCAATGATATGTACAACTGAAAATGAAATCGTGGTAATTGGTGGTGATTACAAGAAACCAAATGACTCGACTTCAACTTGTTTTATTTCAAAAAATGGAGGAAAGGATTGGATTAGTCCTAAAACCTCTCCAAATGGATACCGATCCTGTATAATATACCATAATGGAGTCTATTTTTCATGCGGAACAAATGGATTGGATTACTCTTTAGATGATGCAACAAATTGGAAATCATTTAATAAAAAATCCTATTTTGCACTTTCTATTTATAAAAACTATCTCGTGGCCACAACGCCAAATAGCTCGATTGAATTATTTAATTTGACGTTCTTTAACTAAAAAAGAGCGCTTGTATCCAAGCGCCCCTCAGAATCAATTATTAGAAACTACCTCTCAATGTAAGAATAAAATTCCTTCCTGGAGCTGAAATATTTGATGCAAAATTTCGATAATTCTGATCTAAAATATTCTCACAAGCCACCTGAATTGAAACATTCTTATTAAAATTATAGCCTGTCCTTACATTCAAAGTAAACCAGCCAGGCATTCCTTCTGGTAAAGCATAAGTGTAATTATCCTCACCAATTAAATTGTAGTCTTTCAATCTTTTCCAACCGGAATAATTTGAAAAAAGCTCTGCTTTAAATTTATCTAAATGATACGTCAAGCCGATTTTACCAAAAACAGGAGGAATATGATCCAAAGGATAAGGAATAGAATCTGTTTTAATTCTTCCGTAAGTATAATTCACAGTTGCAATTATTGAGATAAAATCTCCTAATTCACCGGTTATGAAGCCTTCAAAACCATAAACGTATGCACGACCAGCATTTGTAGTTGTCATAACCTGACTTAACGAACCATCGTAAACAATTGAATCTAGACCATTGTACGTAGAATTTTGAACCGTTAATGCGTTGGTTAACATAGTATAATATGCATTTGCACCAACATTAACTGATTTGGCAAAGCGATAATTACCACCTACTTCTGCACTGTACGAATATTCGTAATTTAAATTTGGATTCGGAACAATAATCTTCCCCGGAACTGATTCAAAAACTTTTGTTAAATCGTCCACATTTGGCGCTCTAAAACCCGTTGAACCGGTTGCTGTAATTCTTAGATCTTTTGTCGGTAGATAAATTAATCCAACATTTCCATTAAGTGCAGAATGATTCTGATTAATTGTATTAAATGGAAAGGGAAAGAACGTTTTATCATCAAATTTGGCTGATAAACCGACTTGAGAAAACCGAATACCATCATTGATGATTAACTTATCTGAAAGTTCCCATGTATGAGTTAAATAAGCCGCGAGTGTATTCATAATTGATCCACCATCCGGATAACGAGTATCTAATTTACCACTTGTATCCTGAACGATATCTTTAACAAACGCTGTTGATGTAACCGAATTAATGTAGGCATCAAGTCCATATCTCAATTCATGTTTATCCAATTTCTTTGCAAAATCTGCATTGAATGTTATGATATCTAACTTTTCAATACGATGATTTAAGAAATCTTTTTTGAATCTACGATCCATGCGACTTTCTTCAATGGATTGATAACCTAAAATTACTCGTGCATTATCATAGAATTTATTTTTATTCGTCAATTCTAACGAATAAGAAACAAGCATTCTGAATTGCGGACCATAATACCATTCGGCAAATCGTGGTTTTCCACTGCTCAAAAGTGTTAGGCGATCATAGCGGTCTATATTGCTAGAATTTGACAATTGAAAATTTAGTTTATGTTTCAGCCAACTATTTTGCCTCAAAAGAAATTTTTGTGTGATATCATATTGCGTATACCCAGAACCAACTTGCAAGTTGGTGTCTGCATTGACAATCATTGAATCAGTTCCATTTATCCGCTCTACATACCAAGGTCGAGATCCGAAATTACCAACTAACGGACTTCTAACAGCGCCTTGTCTGAGGTCTCCATAACTGGAATAGGTGAACGAAGTTAATGATGCAAAACGCTTTGAACCTACTGAAACACTTGCATTTGCTGCATATCCATTTGCTGCTGAAAAATAACGAGAAAAGGCGCCTGCTTTGATAAGTGTTTTTTCTGTAGAACTAAAACTTGGATTTTTCGTGCTAAATGACATGACACCTCCAATCGCATCCGATCCATATACCACTGAGCCCGGACCAAAAACCAATTCCACTCTATCCATCATCGAATTATCAAGTGTTATTATATTTTGCAAATGTCCGCCACGATATATTGCATTATTCATGCGAATTCCATCAACAACCATCAATACTCTATTCGTTTCAAATCCACGAATGATCGGACTTCCTCCTCCCAGCTGACTTTTCTGGACGAATACATTTCCTGAACCGGCCATTGCATCTGCCATTGAGGTTTGATTTTGAAATTGTAATTCTGAACTCTTCAGGACTTGAATTTTTTGAGCTACATCTTTCTTTTTTTCTTCAGCCTTCGAGGCGGAGATAACCGTTTCTTCGAAGGTGTTGGCATTAGATTTCATAGCAATTTTGAATTTTTTTTCTTGTAAAAAGGAATACGGTACATTTAATTTCAAGTAATCTAAATGTGAAATTGAAACTGGAGTAGAAGAACTTACATCTGCAATCATTACTTTTCCTTTAACATCTGATATCAATACTTGAATTTTTAAATTTTCAAATTGTTCAACTTTTACTATGACCCCTTCAATCGGCTGCCAAGTATTTTGATCGTAAAACTGAATTGTTTGCTGTGCATTTAGGGTATACAAAAAACCCATCATAAGACCGAGAAAGGTCAAAATTGACTTTTTCATTTTTTATTTATTTCATTAAAACATAATTTGTTCGTAGGCTAAACAAAATTTCCGTTCGGCGGAGGAGTTTCAATAAATAAAAAAGGAAATGATAATTTTCTATTATAATAATGTCCATTTTCAGAATAAGCAGAAACGGAAGGTTCAAAAATTGGTTGAATGTCAAAATGAGAAACTAAATACACTCCAAATACCAACTTTGTCCAATTTTTCAAAGGTTTATTGGGATTTGAGTTCACCAAATTAGCTGATACGTATTGATCCAATTTTTCAAATAATTGCGTTTCTTGATCATCGGAAACACATTGAAATTCAATTTTTCCATTTCCAAGGTCTTTTTTCCAAACAACATCATAAAAATGGCCATTTTTTTTAAACTCATTTTTTTTTATCCAAACTAACTGATTGTTTTCTTTTTCTGAAAATTGAAAATAAATTAACTGATTTAGAGGAACTGCCTCTTTTGTCAATTTCTTAATCTCCTTTCGAATTCGAGTTGATTCTATCTGAAATTCAAGAAGATACCCTCCTATTTGCCAGAGAAATAAAAAAAGTAATCCAAATGAAATTAGCTTTCGCACACCCAAAATTATAATTTTGCCTTAAAAGAACCAAAATCAATGATTGAAAAACAGCTAACGATACAAAAAACATGTAGATATTTTTCGATTGGTGAAATAAATAGAACCAAATATCTATTAATTGCCCTTCACGGATACGGGCAGCTCCCCTCCTATTTTGGACATAAATTTAGGGCCTTACCCGATGACTTCTTAGTTGTTATTCCTGAAGGAATGCATCGCTTTTATTTAGAAGGCACATCAGGACGTGTAGGTGCCTCATGGATGACAAAGGAAGCGCGTGAAGATGATATAAACGACAATTTAAATTATCTGAATCAATTGATACATTCAATAATAAGTCAAAAGTCTTTCGAAAAGATAATTCTACTCGGTTTTTCACAAGGTGGAGCAACTGCGGCAAGATATTTCTATTCTAATTCAAAAATCAATCATTTGATACTTTGGGCAAGTGTTTTTCCACCTGATTTGAAAATTGAAAATGAAATGAAAAATGAAAATAAATCGAACGTTTTTGTTTTGGGGAATCAAGACCCTTATTTTACGAAAAGTCAATTTTCAGAAACGATAAATTTTTATTCAAATCTTGGATTTAAAACCATTGAATATTCAGGAAATCACTCGATTGATTCAGCTGTATTAAAAAATCTTTTGATTGATTTAACATGAATTGCTTTATTCAATTATCATCAATTACACTATAATTATGAGAGACTTTTCAATAATAACTGAATTAGGAAGTCAAAAAATACGCAAATTCTCAAAAGTTTTTCTCGTTCGTCGTCAGAATAATAACGAGAAATTTGTTTTAAAAATTGTAGAAAAAAATGAAACTACCAATTTGCAACAGAAAAAATTGATCCAAGAATCAAAATTCAATTTCGATACTCCTTTTTTTCAGAAAAACATTGATTTTTGGGAAGATGAAGAAAATATGTTTTTACTGAAAGAATTCATTCCTGGAGAAACTTTAGAATCATGGTGGAAAAATGAAAAAAAAATAAAGAAACTGGATAAATTAAAGTTATTTGTATCTCAATGTGTTCCAATTTTTAATGCGTTAAAAAATCAAAAAATTGTTCATAACGATATTAAGCCATCCAACTTTATCGTTACTCAGAAACATACACGATTTCAGTTGTCGCTCATTGATTTTGGGTTAGCTCACTCTTTTCCTGCCGAAAATGACGGAGAAGTTTTATTTTCCCTCGGTTTTTCAGCACCTGAAGTTATACTTTCAAAAAAATCTTTGGTTAATCACAGTAGTGACCTTTTTTCATTAGGAATTTGCATGTATTATTTATACAGTGGCAAACTTCCCTTAAGCCACCCAAATCCATCCATTTTTACAAATCTACAAATCACTCATCCCTTGATGAATTTTGATGGAATGCCAAAAAAGCTATTTGACTTAATTACCAAAATCTGTATCAAGCATTCTTTCCGTTTACCACCAAACCAACTTCCTACTGACGAGGTATTAGAGGCATTAAAGTTTGCCCAACAAGTTCGAATTCAATCTATTGATGAAATTAATGAGAAACTAATTGCTTTAAAAGAAAAATTCTGGAAGTTGATTTAATAAAATTCTTTTCTAAGACCAACTGTAGTAATAAAAATTATTCGTTGTACCGGATAATAGGAAGTATAAACAGATTGATTGCTTGGTTGAGCAAAAAGTAAATAATCGATAGAACCATCTAAATAGAGAGATCCAAATCCTGGAAATGTATATTTTATACCTCCTTGTAATCCCAAACATATTCCTAAAATAGAGCCCTTACGGAGTGTTTCGTCATCAATTGTATACAATCCGGTGTTGTAATCATTGACTTTAGCACCAATTCTACTTATTAGGAGTGAGGTTTTTCCACCTCCATACCCTGAAAAACCATTATCGTATCCGTTTCCAATGTATGATCTCGTTCCGCCCTCAACGGATATAAAACTGGTAGTATTCAAATACTTTACATTAATTTGATAAGGGTTTACGGTGAAATCTTTACCGACAGCGACTGCACTAGAAGAATCCATTTCTGCTCGTGGAAAGAAATAATTCAGTCGCCCGTAAAACGTAACCAAGCTATTCTGTGGCAACTCAGCTCCTATGTGCAATCCATAGAATGTTTTGCTAACGCCAAATGAGTTTAATAAATTGGTACCTCCTGAGATACTCAATTGAGCCTTGCTTTTTTGAGTTATTAAAAAAGTAAATAAAATGAAAAAAATCAAATATTTAAAATTCATAGTCTTTTTATTAAACAAAAATACTTTTCTTTTAGCAGAAATTAAAATTTATTCTTCCTAATCAAATAATTCAATAATCTTTTTTGCACAATTTACGCCATCAACCGCGGCAGAAACAATACCCCCGGCATACCCAGCGCCTTCGCCACAGGGATAAATACCAGAAATTGTAATGTGTTGCAGGGTCTCATTATTCCTTGGAATGCATATTGGAGACGAAGTTCGCGATTCGGGAGCATGTAAAACTACTTCCTCTGAGATAAAGCCTGGCATTTTTTTATCAAAATCAATAAATGCTTTTTTTAATCGTTGAGCAACAAATTTTGGAAATAACTCATGGAGATTTACACTTACTAATCCTGGTTGGTAGGAACTATTCGGTAAAGACTCAGATTTTGTATTAGAGAGAAAGTCTACTAATCGTTGGGCGGGCACCTGTTGAGTTTTCCCTGCCAACTCCCATGCTTTTTTTTCAATTTGTTTTTGAAAATTGAGACAAATTAAATAATCATTCGAATCGATAGATAAATCCTTAGGATCAACACTCACAACAATTCCCGAATTTGCATATGGATTATTTCTTTTTGATGGAGACCAACCATTCGTGACTACTTCTTCTTCTTGGGTAGCGCAAGGAGCTATTATTCCACCGGGACACATACAAAATGAGAAAACGCCTTTTTCTTCAATCTGAGTTACAAGGTTATAGGAGGCAGGAGGAAGAAATGCATCATTTAATCGACCATGATATTGAATTTGATCAATCGATGCCTGACTATGTTCAACACGCACACCGACAGCAAAAGGCTTTGCTTGAATTTTAATCCCTTTTTTATCCAGTAAATAAAAAATATCACGCGCTGAATGCCCTGTTGCTAAAATCATTTTTGAGCATAAAATTCTGGTTGAATTATTTATTTCAATTGCTTTTAACTCATCATTCTCACATATTATATTTGTCAACTTAGAATTAAAATGAACCTCTCCTCCACATACAATAATTGCCTCTCGCATTGCGGTAATGATTTGAGGAAGTTTATTCGTACCAATGTGGGGATGCGAATCTACAAGAATATCTTCTGATGCACCAAATTGCACAAAAGCTTTCAAGATTCGTTCTACATCTCCTCTTTTTTTTGAGCGAGTGTATAATTTTCCATCCGAATAGGTTCCAGCACCGCCTTCACCAAAACAATAATTTGATTCGGGATTCACAATCATTTCACGATTGAGTTTGGCTAAATCCCTTCGTCTCGATCTAATGTCCTTTCCGCGTTCATAAATGATGGGCTTTATTCCTTTATCGAGTAATTCTAAAGCGGCAAAAATTCCGGCTGGACCAAAACCAATTATTGTCGCTGTAGGAGAATTTTTAGAAATTTTTCGCAGCTTGAATTGATCTATTTCTTTCGGAAATGGTTGATTAGAAACCAGAAAAGTAGCTTGTATTTTTATTTCTTTTTGTCGAGCATCAATACTTCTTTTTCTCCATTTATAAAAAAAATCACTTGATTTTAGTCCGGCTTTTTTAGCCAAAAACATTCTTATTATTGCGTCATTTTTTGCTTGTTCAGGGGAAAAAATAACTGAAATTTCTTTCATTTCTATCCTTCAAAAATAACAGAAAAAAACCACAATTTATTGTATAAACTATGGATCGGATTTGAAACAGGAGTGTAATCTTGAATAAATGTGTTGCGAATACCATGTGAATACTTTAACTCAAATGCCAATTTAAAGTAAACCAAGAAAAACTCTATTCCACCACCAATTTGGTATTGAAAATCATTTCTTTTTATTTTAACATATGGATCAGTAAAATTTTGTGCCGCTTTTTCCTGTGATTGTAAGTCCATTGAATACTGAAACCCACCCATAAAATAGGCTGTAAAATTATTGTATCGTAAGGTTCTGTATTGGAACATTAGGGGAAAATCTAAGCTTGTAGAATTTACCCTTTCTTCACTTACCAAATCAAATTGTTTTGTCGTATCAGGATTGTCATAGGTGTAGACAATTGCTTTTTCTTGAAAAGAGAGAGAGGGCATAAATCTTAATCGAAAAGTTGGTTTCCACAATTTCATGGTGGTTAGAATACCAACTTGACCACCAGGTTGTGCCTTTGTTGTTAAAGTTTTAACCCCGTATAGTTCGTAGGCATTGAGGACAGGATATGACGTAAAATCTGCTTGGTTTGCCCCTAACATAAATCCAAAATGAAAAAGTCGATCATCAAATTTACGGTAATTCCATGTGCTTTCGGATTGGGTTAATCCGAAGAATGAGAGAAATAAAGCAATTGATAGTATGGTTAACCTCACGACAGAATAACGAAAAAATCATTTACAAATTACATAGATTCAGTTTTAACACCAATATAAATGGTGGCAATTCCACCCGAAAGTCTAATTGATGAAACATTTGAATATCCAACTTCAGTCAAAATATCAAGAAACTTATTTCCTTCCGGGAAAGCCTGAACGGACTCAGGAAGATACATGTATGCTCGTTTATCCTTGGAAAACATCTTTCCAAAAAATGGGATAAAAAAACGGGAGTAAAAAGCAAAAAGTTGTTTAATAGGGAAAAATTTAGGTTTTGAAAATTCCAATATTAGTATTCTTCCTTCCGGTTTGAGCACCCGTAATATTTCAGTCAAACCCTTGTTGAGATTTTCAAAGTTTCGGACACCAAAACCGACCGTCACAGCATCAAAAGAATTTTCTGAAAAGGCCAAATTTTCTGAATCGCCAAGTCGAAGAGAGATAATGTGGTCTACTTCTTTCGCTTTCATTTTTTGAATTCCAACTTTTAGCATCCCCTCTGAAATATCAATACCTATAACACTTTGAGGATTGATTGACAAAGATTCTAAAGCAAAGTCACCCGTTCCTGTGGCTATATCCAAAATGCGTTTTGGTTTAAATACCCTTAATTCTCGGATAGCACGTTTTCTCCATAATTTGTCAATACCAAGAGAGAGAAAATGGTTTAGAAAATCATATTTTGCTGAAATATTATTGAACATAGTTGCCACTTCCTGTTTTTTGGATGTACTATCATCACCGTATGGTTTTACAACTCGTTCGGACATAATTTCTACTGCTAAACAAGATTTGGATTGAAAAGTTTTTCAATTTCTTCTATAAGTTCAGCGCAAGTAATACTTACTACTCCAGATTTTTCACAAACTATTCCGCCGGCTACATTCGAAATTTGGGCAATTTCTTTTGTCGAACAACCAGAACACAGACAGAGTGTTGCTACAGCAATTACAGTATCTCCTGCCCCACTAACATCCGCAATTGTTCTCAAGTGGGCATCAATGTATTCAACAGATGAATGATCTGTAATGGCAACCCCATATTCGGATAATGTAACAAATGTCAATGAATTATTTATTTTTTTGTTTACTTGTAAAATGGCCTTCTCAAAAATTTGCCTTTCCGAAGGGTAATTGAATACTAATCCTGTCCCTTCCTTTAATTCTTTTAAGTTTGGTTTAAATAATGTTACTCCCCTGTAGCAATAAAAGTTCTTTAATTTTGGGTCAACTGTCGTATAAATATTCTCTTGCTTGCAGCGTAGTATTAATTCTTCAATTATTTTTGTGGTCAATAGTCCTTTGTTGTAATCCTGAAATATTACTGCATCAAACTGACTCGTAACAGATGGAAGAATATGGTCCAAAAAATTTTTCTCATCAAATTCATTTAAATACTCATTGACTTCTGAATCAACTCGCAGTAAATGTTGTTTATTCCCAATAATTCTTGTTTTAACGGTTGTCGGACGTGAATTCAATTGAAGAATTGTATTACACCCTATATTATTTACATCGCAAAGCTCAAGAATACGTTTTCCGTGTAAATCATTTCCAACGACAGATGCTAAGACAACCTGAGCTCCAAGTGAAATCAAATTAAGGGCAACATTGGCTGCACCCCCTAACCTTTCCTCTTCGTTCTTCATTTCTAAGACTGGAACGGGGGCTTCAGGTGAAATACGCTGTACATTGCCAATCATGTAGCGATCGAGCATTACATCTCCGATTACTAAAATTTTTTTGCCTTTGAATGAATCGAATAGCTGCCTAACGTTCATGGATATAGAAATGAATTACAACAATTTATCAAGTGCGTTTTTCATTCTACGCATCGCCTCTGTTAATGTTTCCTCTGAGGCTGCATAGGAAATTCGTAAGCATTCGGGCGCACCAAAGGCTTCACCAGAAACAAAGGCAACTAGGCCTTCATCTAACAAATACATACACAAATCATTAGAATCTTTAATTGTGTATTGATTATACGACTTACCAAAAAAGGTTGATACATCAGGAAAAACATAAAAAGCACCTCCGGGAACATTTGTTTTTACCCCCGATATTTCATTTAATTTTGACAATACTAAATCTCTTCTTCTGTGAAAAGCTTCGATCATATCTTTGAGAACTGTTGTTTGGGCATGCATAGCCGCAATTGTAGCTTTTTGAGTAATAGAAGATGTAGCAGATGTAAATTGCCCTTGCATTTTGTCACATGCAACGGCGATTTCTTTTGGAGCACCAATATATCCTAGACGCCAACCGGTCATTGCCCATGCTTTGGAAACGCCATTAATTGTGACTACTTGATTGTATACCTCTGAAAACTGAGCTAAACTTTCATGTTTTCCAATAAAATTAATGTGTTCATAAATTTCATCGCTGATTACAACCAACTGAGGATATTTTTTAATTACTTGAGCGAGTGCATGGAGTTCGTTCTTACTGTAAACGGTTCCAGTAGGATTACATGGTGTTGAAAAAATCATCATCCTTGATTTTGGAGTAATCGCCTTTTCCAGTTGCTCGGGAGTTATTTTAAAATCACTTTCAATTCCAGCGTTAACAACTACCGATTTTCCTTCAGCAACTTTAACAATTTCCAAATATGAGACCCAATACGGAGCCGGAATAATTACCTCATCTCCTGGATTAATAATACTCAGAACGACGTTTGCAATTGACTGTTTTGCCCCTGTGGAAACAACAATTTGGTCCTTCGTATAGTCTAATCCATTATCGCGCTTAAATTTCAGTGATATACTCTCTCGTAGGTCGTCATAACCAGAAACAGGCGTATACATCGTAAAATTGTTGTTTAAAGCTTCTACAGCAGCGTCCTTTATAAATTGGGGAGTGAAAAAATCTGGTTCGCCTAAAGACAATGAAATTATATCTTTTCCTTGAGCTTTTAATTCCCGACTTTTTTTTGCCATACCGATCGTGGCAGACTCTTCCATGGAATTAATTCTATCTGATAACGTAATCATATACTAATTTTCAACAAATCTAATTATTCAATTTTTGATATCTGAAAAATGTTTATAAAGTTTCATAAAAGATTCGGTCATAAAGAATAAGATAGATTGCTAAAAATCAAAAAAAATTAAATAATCAATTGATCATAAAAGGCTAATTTAAATTTCTTAGCTGAAGGTAGTTAAAAATATAAATTTTGTAGAAAAACTAATGTCTTTCTTGCATATCAGGTAAAATACTCTTCCGAATTCGTAGATTAAATAATGGCTCTTCAGATCAAAGTTTGCAAGAAAAAAAATGCTTAATGTAATTTTAATTTTAAATATGTGTAATTTAGTTCAAACTTAATTTAAAAATAATGAATAAAATTTTACTCTTTTTATTGACAACGCTTGTTACATCGCTTTCTTTCGGACAACTTTTCTCGGATGATTTCGAGAGTTATGCTCCCGGTTCTTACATTGGACCTCAGTCAACATCATGGACAACGTGGTCAGGCGCTGAAGGTGGTGCTGAAGATGTAACCATTACTACAAATCAAGCGAGTAGCGGTACAAATTCTACATATTTCTCATCCACGTCGGCAAATGGAGGTCCACAAGATGTGGTTTTAGATTTTGGCCCCTTGTACAACAGTGGTGTTTTTACATTTCAGTCTGATTTTTTTGTTAATTCTGAAAAAACGGGATACTTTAATTTCCAGGGCACACAAACCATTGGTCAAGTCTGGGCGCTAAACGTAAATTTTAATAATGGCAATATGTACATCGACGATGGGATAACCTCGAATTTGGTGGTAAGTACCTATCCTCAGGCAACGTGGTTTACACTTAAAATCGAGGCAAATCTTACCTTAAAAGTGTGGAAAGCATACATTGATGGAAACTTGGTAGGCACATGGATTAATGGAATTAATGCACTTGCTTCACTCGATTTATTTCCAATTCAAAATAGCCAGTTCTATGTGGATGATGTCAGTTTTGACCATCAACCTTACACCCTCACTGAATTAAACGGGATGATGGCGATGGCACAAATCGGGGGTGAATTGGCAGGACAAACCGTTACTCCAAAATTAACTGTAGTTAATGCAGGAACAACGGCAATCAACTCTTTTGATGTTAACTTAAATTACGGAGGAAACAATTATTCGCAATCTGTAACTGGGGTGAATATTGCTAGCACGTCTAATTACGTCGTGACATTGAATTCTTTCGCATTGGTTGCCGGAAATCAGGTATATACAGCAACTGTTTCTAATGTAAATGGAATGACTATGGATAATGTGTCATCAGATGATGTATTGACGGGATCTATCAATCCAGTTGTTCCTGCGGTAGGAAAAATTGTAGTTTCAGAAGAAGCTACTGGAACATGGTGTCAATGGTGTCCCAGAGGAGCTGTTTTCATGGATCAATTTGAAGAAAAATACAGTCAGTTTTGGGCAGGAATTGCTGTTCATAACGGTGATCCGATGGCAGATGCTGAATACGACGCTGCTTTTGGAGGCTTGATTTCTGGCTATCCGAGCGCACTTGTTGATAGAGGAAACGATGTCGATCCTTCAGGAATGTCCATAGATTTTTTATCCAGGGTACAAGTTGCCCCTAAAGCGCTACTAACAAATGGTGCCATGTGGGACCCAGCATCCAGAACCCTCGATGTTTCAGTTACAGCAAATTTTCAAGCGAATGCAAATAGCAACTATAAAATGGCGTGTGTTCTAACGGAAGATGAAGTGACTGGTACCGGTTCGGGATATAACCAATCAAATGCATATGCAGGAGGAAATAACGGTGTTATGGGTGGCTATGAAACTTTGGGAAATCCAGTACCTGCGGCTCAAATGGTTTATCAACATGTGGCAAGGGCCATTGCTCCTAGTTTTTCTGGCTTAACAGGTAGCTTTCCAGCAACAGTGAACACAGGAGAACTTCATACCGTCAATTTTCAATTTATTTTACCTGCAACTTGGGATGAAAATGAAATTCACATCATAGGGTTGTTGATAGACCCCGCCGGTAGAATTGATAATGCAGGCAAAACAACTATAGCTGAAGCTGTAGCCAACGGTTATCAATCTGGTGGCAATGCAGGATTATTTGATAATTTAAATAATCAGTTGGATGAGGCGGTAAAAGTATATCCAAACCCCGCATCTGATTTCGTAAATATTGAAATGTTATTAGAAACAGAGGCATCCGTTTTCATAAAACTTATCGATGCTTCAGGACAGGAGGTAACTAGTAAAAATTTCGGTAAAATAAAAGACTCTTGGATAGTTCCTCTTGATACAAGAAATTTGGACGCTGGATTATATTTGATTCAAATTGATTTAAATGGAGAAATTATCAATAAAAGATTAATTATCCACTAATCGTTTCTGTCGAAGAATGAAAAAATCGTCCTAATGAGACGATTTTTTCATTTTTAATTTATTATTAATCAAATGTATATGAATAATATTTGGAGAAAATTATCATTTGTTGAAAAAGTCAAATTTATTTTAAGTGTGATTGCAGGAATCTTCATAGTCATTTTTGCGACACTGAACTGGATTGATCAAGATATTAACTTCATTTTTAAAACAATTAAAGTTAAGCTATCAATTGCTATTATTTTATCCGTTATTTCAGGATACCTTATTTCATTCCTTTTTTACTCTCGAAAGATGAACTCTCTTGAAAACGAGAATGAGAAATTAAAAAATAAAATTAATGACTTAAAAGAGGATTTGGCTGAAAATAACGAAGATTAAATCCCTAAAGATGTAGACTGAAAAACCTCCATTGAAATTGTAAGAATCTTATAACAAGTTATCAATTTCCTTCTTTATTGAAATAAGGAGAACCTTTGTTTAGTTATCGGTAATATCCTAAAATTTTCAGGTAATCTTCTGCTGTTTGTTCTTCACTAAAAAGCTCGGTGTGAATTTTCCCATCCTCGTCCCTTCGAATTAAAATATGTTTAGGTTCTGGAATTAAACAATGTTTCAAACCTCCGTATCCGCCCAATGTCTCTTGGTAAGCACCAGTATTAAAAAATCCAATATACAATGGGTTTTTCTCATCAAATTTAGGTAGATATATTGCATTTGAATGCTGTTCAGAATTATAATAGTCATCACTGTCGCAAGTTAACCCTCCCAAGAGGACACGTTCATAATCATCATTCCAACGATTGATGGGCAGAAGTATAAAACGTTGATTGATGGCCCACGTATCCGGAAGATTGGTCATGAATGACGAGTCAATCATATTCCATTTTTCTCTGTCGTTTTGATGCTTTTGATGTAAAATATTAAAAATTGCCCCCCCACTCTCACCTACGGTAAAAGAACCAAACTCAGTAAATATATGTGGTTCAGGAATTTCATTATCCGTACAAACTCGTTTTACCTGTGTTAGGATCTCACTCACCATATACGAATAGTCAAAATCGAAGGCCAAAGATTTTTTAATAGGAAAACCTCCACCAATATTTAACGAATCCAACTCAGGACACATCTTTTTCAAGTCGCTATATGCACGCAAACACTTCGTCAATTCGTTCCAATAGTAGGCGGTATCATTTATTCCGGTGTTGATAAAAAAATGTAACATTTTTACTTTAACACGTGGGTTTTCTTTCAATATAGACCTGTAGTAAGGAACAATCTCACGGTATCTAATGCCCAATCGTGAGGTATAAAATTCAAATTTAGGTTCCTCCTCAGATGCTATTCGAATTCCAATATTAATATCTTGGTTTGTTTTAGATAATATTCTTTCTATTTCATCAGTATTATCAACTACAGGAATAACCCTCAAACCGGTATTTTCGATTAGATTAATAATATTATCAATATATTGTTCAGGCTTATATCCATTGCATATAACAAACTGACCGTCTATTATCTTTTTTGTAGAATACAAATTTTTAATAATATCAATATCAAATGCAGAAGATGTTTCCAAATGAACGTCATTCTTAAGAACTTCATCAAGCACGAAAGAAAAGTGATTACTTTTTGTGCAATACGAATAGTAGTAATTCCCTGCGTAACCCAAATTATTTATTGCCTCCCGAAACCATCCTTTCGCTCGTTGTATATTATTTGAAACCTGAGGCAAATAATTGAATTTTAATGGTGTTCCGTACTCATTAATCAAGCGCATCAAATCAATTCCATGAAAAAATAATCGATCCTCTCTGAGATTAAATTCATTTTGAGGAAAATCAAAAGTTTGATCAATTAAATCTATGTACTTTGTCCTCATGTCTTATTTTTCATTATTTAAAATTTTACAAATCGTTTGTTCGTCGCGAACTATAAAAGCTCGAGATTCAATAAGTACGATTGGCCGTTGGATTAGTTTCGGATTTTCAACCATGATTTTAATCCATTCATCGTCTGAATAATTTTTTCCTTTATACTTTTGTTTGTAAATATTTTCATTTTTCCGAACTAATTCCTCTGGTTTACTATTTAATTTTTCTATTAATTCCCTCAAAGTTTCCTCTGATAATGAATTAGATAGATATTCAACAACTTGAAATTTAATTTCGGATTGTACAAATGCATTTAAGACATTTCTACTTTTCGAACATCGTGGGTTGTGATATATTATAATCATTTCGCAAAATTACGAGAATATACAGGAATTTAAAACTAATTTCCTCTCAGAGATTTCCTAAAATTGTTAAAATTCTTTGGTTCTATGTAAATTTGTCATCATGAAAACCAAAACACTAAAAAAGAATAAAGTAAACGTAGTTACCTTGGGATGCTCCAAAAATATATTTGATTCCGAAGTACTTATGGCTCAGTTAAAAGCAAATAAATTTGATGTTGAGCATGAATCAAAAAATGATGATTCAGAAATAGTAATTATCAATACTTGTGGTTTCATAGATAATGCCAAGCAAGAGTCAATCGATACAATATTGAGATTTACACAAGCAAAATCCGAAGGGATGATTTCAAAAGTTTATGTTACAGGGTGTCTTTCTGAACGATACAAAGATGAACTTGAGAGAGAAATTCCTGAAGTTGACGCATTTTTCGGTACAAGAGATTTACCAAGATTATTAAAAACTCTAAAAGCAAATTACAAGGATGAATTAATTGGTGAACGTATTTTAACGACCCCCTCCCATTATGCCTACCTAAAAATTGCAGAAGGATGTGACCGTCCGTGTTCTTTTTGTGCGATTCCTCTCATGAGAGGAAAACATGTTTCCAATACTATTGATGACTTAGTAAAACAAACAAAGACTTTAGTTTCAGGAGGAGTGAAAGAAATAATGTTGATTGCTCAAGATTTAACCTATTATGGATTAGATATTTATAAAAAAAGAGCGCTTTCTGATTTATTAAAAAACTTATCAGATATCCAGGGATTAGATTGGATTCGTTTGCATTATGCTTTCCCGTCTGGTTTTCCGATGGACGTTTTGGATGTAATGAATGAGAGGTCAAACATTTGTAAATACCTTGATATGCCACTACAGCATGGCTCGACGCGTATTTTACAGGCGATGAGAAGAGGTATCACAAGAGAAAAAACAGAAGAATTGATAAGTGAAATCCGAATGAAAGTTCCTGGTATTGCATTACGAACAACGTTAATTGCCGGATATCCGAGTGAATCGGAAGCTGATTTTCAAGAAATGTATGATTGGGTGGAACGCTCCCGTTTTGATCGATTGGGAATTTTTACATACTCACATGAAGAAAATACGCATGCATTTAACTCCAACGACGACGTTCCTGAAAAGGAGAAAAAACGAAGAGCAGATGTTATCATGGATCTTCAATCCGGAATTAGTTATGAGCTAAATCAATGTAAAGTCGGGAAAACTTTTAAAACATTAATTGATCGCATAGAAGGAAATTATTTTATTGGTCGAACAGAACATGATTCACCTGAAGTAGACAACGAGGTTCTCTTGAAAAAATCAGATTCTTATTTAAATATCGGAGATTTTGTCGATGTTCAGATTGATTCAGCCGAATATTTTGATTTAATCGGTCATTCAGTAAACAACTAGCTAAACTATTTTCGTTATTTACTGTTCTAAAAATATGCAAATAGGTGATAAATGTCCACAATTCGAACTTACGGATCAAAATGGTAAGCAATTCAAATCTAATGAATGGATTGGCAGGAAAAAACTGGTAATTTTCTTTTACCCAAAAGATGAAACATCAGGTTGTATAATGGAGGCATGCTCCTTCCGAGACAGTCATGAAGATTTTTTACAATTTGACTGCCAAGTAATTGGTATTTCCTCAGACTCTGTATTATCTCACAAGAAATTTGCATCTAAATACAACTTTAACTACCTACTATTAGCGGATACTGATAAAACGGTAAGAAAGCTATTCCAAGTACCTGGAAGTTTATTTGGACTGTTGCCAGGAAGAGTGACCTATATCATCGACCTTGAAGGAAAAATTTGCGGAATTCATAATTCTCAACTTAACCCTTCCAGCCACATGAAAGAATCGCTCAAATTATTAAGACAACTTTAATAATACTGATAATTCTATTAGTTTCATCGAAAAATACTATTTTCGTTTGAAAATATTCAATTTATGCGAAAGAAAATACTTGCTGCAAATTGGAAAATGAATTTAAGTTTACAGGAAGCCAAAGAATTGTTCATGAAATACAATTCTCTTCTACCTCAGGCCGATAATATTGATTATTACATATTTTCACCTAGTATTTTTTTACATGAATTAAGGGTAGTCAAAGGAAAACTAATTCTAGGTGCGCAGAATTTTTATCCCGAAAAGAGCGGTGCTTTTACGGGCGAAATATCTATCAGCCAACTAATAGATGCTCATGTAAATGCAGTTTTAATTGGGCACAGTGAACGAAGAATGTTATTTAATGAGAGTGACGAACTAATAAAACAAAAAGTTGATTTTAGTCTTCAAAATGGATTTAATGTGATATTCTGTTGTGGAGAATCCATAGAAATACGTGATAAAAAAGAGCATATAAATTTTGTAAGAAATCAACTGGAGGTAGTATTTTCTCACATAAAAGCAACTGATTTTTCGAAGTGTGTAATCGCATATGAGCCAATTTGGGCTATTGGTTCTGGGAGAACGGCAAACGAGAAGGAAATCGAGGAGATGCACAGCGCTATAAGAAATTGGATTTTAAAAAAATACGATGTAAGCACCAGTCAAAACATATCTATTTTATATGGTGGTAGTTGTAACGGTAAGAATGCCAAATCTATTTTTTCTTGTCCAAATGTTGACGGAGGATTAATTGGTGGAGCATCTCTTACTTTTGAGTCGTTTAATGAAATCGCAAACAAACTTCAAGTTTAGAATCTTTAAAAAATAAATTATGACTTTTCTTTCAGCTACGGAAATCAATAATGGAATAAAACGTGGTGATAATTATACTCTTATCGATATTCGAGAGCCATACGAGGTAGAAGTTTGCTCAATTAATTTCCGAAATATACCGATGGCTTCTCTTATTGATTGCATTGATGAATTAAAATCAGTAAAAAATATTGTGTTAATTTGTCGCTCTGGGAAACGCGCTGAAACTGTGGCAAATTGGTTAGAATCAGATTATAATATTCCGAATATTATCGTTGTAGAAGGAGGAATTATACAATGGAAAGAACAAGTCGATGGAAGCTTAAAGATCGATGATTAACAAATACCGACATTAATTTTTTAAATTGAATTTTTCTTTTCTTTGAAATTCCTTTAACCTCGGATTAGAAACATTTTGTATGTAAGGATGATCTGGATTACATAACTTAAAATCTTGATGATAATTTTCTGCCTTGTAGAAAGATGTAAACAGAGAAAGTTCCGTTGTAATTGCTTTGAAATGCTTACCAGTAAGTAACGAATCTATGTAATTTTGAGCAATTTTCTTTTCGGTCGGATTTTGATAAAAAATGGCGGACCGATATTGAGTTCCCGAGTCTGGTCCCTGTTTATTTCGGGTAGTTGGATCATGTGAATTAAAAAAAATTCGTACTAATTGTTGGTAAGAAACTTTTGTTGAGTCATAGTAAACTTTAATGGTTTCAGCATGCCCAGTGTTACCTTGGCAAACTTCTTCATAAGACGGGTTTTTAATTTTACCTCCTGCGTAACCAGATTCAGCCTCTATGACACCATCAACAGTTTCATATATTGCCTCAACACACCAAAAACAACCACTAGCAAAATAAGCTGTTTTATACTTACTCAAATCTTTATCAACGATTTTTTCTACCCTCTTATTTTTCTGCGCACAAGATTGAAACGAAAAATAAAGAAGGAAACAGTATAGCCAGATAGAACTTTTCACAACTGTTATTAAGGACAAATAAGTTTAAATTAAGTTCAAGAAAAACATAACTTATTAAAAATCAATAAGTAATTTATCGATATTCGATTAGAATGCTGAAATATTCATTTGTAATGATAAAATATTCATTTCACAGTAAAATTATAATAATTAAATATAGATTCATGTGCGAAAAAGAAAGAAGTTTTAGAAAACTTCAGTAGTACGAGTGATAAACTAAACTAAATTGACCAAATATGTTAATCTCGATGACTATTTTTGGCGTTATACTAATAGGATTATTAGCATACGGATTTCTTTCAAGTTCAAAAGACTAGATTAAGTTTTTTCGAATTTTGATTTTCTTAACCATGACAGATACTATTTTTGTCAAGTTATATTGACAAATCCAGTTCCAGTCTTTTTTTGCAACTGAATCATCAATTGTACTAGGCCACGTTTCTGCAATATTTTGTCTGAAATCAGGATTGTAACTAATTTTAAACTCAGGTAAATGCTTTTTAATTTCTTCTGAAATTTTTTCAGGGGTGAAGCTACACCCAGCCACATTGTAAGAGGTTCGAACAGAAATCTTATCAGAATCAGCATTCATTAGTTCGAGGGTGGCCCGAATTGCATCGTCCATAAACATCATTGGCAGTTCAGTATCTTTACCAAGAAAACAAGAAAATTCCTTTCCTTCTTTCGCACTGTAAAAAATATCTACAGCGTAGTCAGTCGTACCACCACCAGGTAAAGAATTATAAGAAATTAGACCAGGATAACGAATACTACGAACATCAACTCCAAACTTTGAATGATAATACGCGCACCAATTTTCACCGGCTAATTTAGAAATCCCATAGACTGTTGAGGGTTCCATAATTGTTTGTTGTGGTGTATTTTTGCTTGGGGTTGTTGGACCAAATACAGCAATTGAACTTGGCCAAAAAATGCGGTTAATATGTCCTTCTTTGGCCAAATCTAGGATTGTAAATAATCCCTCCATATTTAATTTCCATGCAAAATCTGGATTTTTTTCTGCTGTTGCTGATAGAAGAGCTGCTAACAGATAAACATGCTCAATCTTTTGGTCGATAATATACTTTCTAACCTCATCTCGATTTAATATATCCAATTGAATATATGGACCGTTAGCCAGAATATCTGGGATAGATTCTCGAATATCAGACGCTATAATTGTCTCATTTTCATATTTTTTACGGAGAGCAAGAACCAATTCGGTTCCAATTTGACCACAAGCACCGATTATGAGGGTTTTTGCCATTTTTATTCTTGAATAAACAAAGATAAACTTTCAACTAAAATAGAAAACATTTTTTTACTTCAAAGACAGCCATTTTGCTACATATTTTCCCAAGATATCAAACTCAAGATTAACCTTATCACCAACTTTGAGCAGATTAAAATTTGTATAATCGTAAGTATACGGAATGATACAGACAGAGAATTTTCCCACCTCAGAATCCACAACGGTTAAACTAGTTCCGTTAACGGCTATGGAACCTTTTTCAACTGTTATATCATTTGTATCATAAGAAAATGTATATTTCCAACTACCTCCTTGCTCCTCGATTGAAGTACAAACCCCAACGGTATCTACGTGCCCTTGAACAATATGACCATCCAAGCGACCATTGTATTGAAGGCAACGTTCCAAATTTACTTTAGTTCCAACCCGCCACTCTGAAAGATTTGTTTTGTTTAAGGTTTCCTGAATGGCGGTTACAATATAACTGTCATCAGAAATAGATACCACAGTCAAACAACAACCATTATGAGCTACACTCTGATCAATTTTTAATTCATGGATAAAATCAGACGAAATCGTATAATGAACATTTTGATTATCTTGTTCAATTCTTTTTATTGTTCCAATTTGTTCAATGATTCCTTTAAACATGTCTTAAAAATTTACCATTTCGTTTCTGTAATCCATACTGTACCTTTAAACAAAGCTACAATTTGATTGTGCTGATTTTTCACTAAAACATTATAAATACCTGTTGTTTTACCTCGATGAATTTCAGTTGCTTCGGCTGATAAACAGTCGCCCTCAGAAACTTTCTTCACATGAGAAATCGACGTTTCTATGCTAACACATTGAACACCCCTTGAATTTGAGGCAAATGCTAGCGCAGAATCTGCTAATGAATAAGAAATCCCTCCATGGGCTATTCTAAATCCATTTAACATTGTTGAGTTTATTTCAGCTTTGAGTGTACAACTACCAAGTTCAATTGCTTGAATTTCAATTCCCATCCATTGACTAAATGAATCTTCATTCATCATTATTTTTAGAATTTCTTCAGGAGTTTTCATGTAACAAAAATAACTTATTTGATTAATATGCATGTTTTTTGTGTAATCCCTCTAGAAAACTCGAGCCAACTTGAACCAAATATAATAGTCAAATGATTCTTAACTTCGAAAACATAAAATCGAGCTGCATAAAAACTCCGTGAGTTCTATCAAGTAATTGAAAAAACAAGCGGAGTTCTTTATTTTTTGAAAGCAGATTCGTAGAGCTCAATCCATTCATGAGCATTTATTTTACCACACAGCTTTTTAATCAACGAATAAGGAATATCCTTTTTAGGATTAAATCGAATACAACTTTTACCCATATCCAATTTAGAGTTTGTTGAATGCTTGTAGGATTCTACGAACCATTCCAATAATTTCGCATCTGCATAAATTCCCATGTGGTATATATTGATCGAGTTCTTCTGGTTTGAAACAGAAACAAATGGCAAAGGTAATTTAGGATCACAATGATACCCTTTAGGATAAATTGAATGAGGAACTACAAAACCAATCATTCCATAGGAAATACATTCCTCGAAATCAGCAGGAATACCTTTTCTAATTGCTTCTAAAACTTGAAGAAACACACCTCTTCTATCTTCTGAAACATTATCAATATATTCTTTAACTGTCATTTATGAAATTATTTTACTAATTTTTGACGATTATACTCGTAAAGAACTACGCCAACTGAAACACTTACATTGAGAGACGAAACACCACCTGTCATCGGGATTTTTGCTCTTTCATCAGCCATTCTTAACAAATCATTACTAATTCCATCTTCTTCAGAACCAAAAATAAATGCGACTGACCCCGATAAATCTATAAATGGAAGTTCCTTGTTTGATTTTTCAGTACAAGCGACCAGTTTGATTCCAGATTGCTGCAGATAAAATAATGCATCTTTTAATTGATCAACTTTACAAACTGGTAGCGAGTTCAAAGCGCCTGCGGAAGTTTTAATTGCATCCGCTGTAACTAATGCAGAACCTTTTGAAGGAACGACCAAAGCATCAACTCCGTTACAAGCGGCAGATCGAGCAATTGCGCCAAGATTACGGACATCGGTAATTCTATCCAATAAAAGTAATGTCAATATACAGTTTTCCTCAATTTTTTTATCGACTAACTGATAGAAATCAGTGTAAGAAATAGGTGAAACAAACGCTATAACTCCTTGATGGTTTCCTTGTGTTAATCGATCTAGTTTTTGGGAAGGCACAAATTGCAATTGAAAATCTTTCCCTGTTAACTCCTCTTTTAGTTCTAAAAAAAGATCCTTGCTCATTCCTTTTTGAATGAGAATTTTATTTATTTCGCGTCCTGAGCTAATTGCCTCTGCGACCGCTCGAACACCGTATATAAGATTCTCTTTTTCTTTGTACCCTCGATTTCTCCGTTCAAATTTTCTTTCTACCACTTTATTTTCCATTCTGTTTTGACATTTTCGCCAAGTGTTTTCGCTACAGGACAAGTTTTTCCTACCTGAATAACTTTCTTTGCCGTTTGATCATCCCAATTATTTCCCGTTAAGTCTATTTCTAATACAATTGTTTCAATGCGGCGAGGGTGCGAAGCCATTATTTTCGTCACTAAAACTTCAGCATGATTAAACAAAATATCATGCTCCTGACAATAAATCCCCATGATTGTTAATGCACAAGAACCAAGTGAAGTGGCAACGAGATCCGTCGGTGAAAAGAATTCACCTTTTCCTTTATTATCAACTGGAGCATCAGTCGCTATCTTGGTTCCTGAGGAAAGATGTTCACATTCGGTTCGTAAATTTCCCAAATAGTTGATTTTAGATGTCATTATTTACCTCTTTCAATCAATTGATTTAAACTTTTTTCTATCATTTGCCTAATTTGTTCTGTTGTTAATACCTGAAAATTTTTTGTCTGAACTCCATTTATATTGTATTCAAAACTTTGTAACTTCTCAAAATCATTGACATAAATACGTTTCCTGTAAACAGGTTTTCGTTGATCATTATAAGCAGTTATTCTGATTGTGACAGTTGGCCTATATTCCTTCATACCAACCAAAGAGGCTCCAAAAGATGTTCTTTGTAGAGCATTAAAAAAAATGGAAATACTCACATAATATTCCTTTTCGTGTAACCTTATAGCCATTCTTTTGGAGCTTGTAGGCATTCCTCTCACTGATGAACCAAAATCATTTGTTTTAATTTCATTTCCATTTCGATTTTTACGATAAATACACTCCGTTTGAGCTCTCAGTTGACTAGAAACGGTATTTTCAATCATTTTTTTGATGAGTTCAATATCTAAATCTGATAGTCTCGTTGCATTTAAAGAACCATTTTGTAGGATATTTCCATTTACTGAAATTTGTATCGGATGCGTTAATTTTCTATCTATACCGATATAGATTTTATAAATTCCAGCTCTATCCTGTGCTCGTGTAAACAGCACAGAAAAAAGATAAAAACAATAAATTGAAATAATTATAATTTTTTTCATTCGCTCACCTATTTAAATCAAAGTTAATGAAATTAAATGATTGTAGTTTGATTGAGTTTTATCAGACGGCCTTGTTATTTAGAATCATTCTAAAATACCTCTTTTATGGTATTGCAGTAATTAAAAGTATAGGTCAACTTTGCAAAATAAAAATTTTATTTTATGAAATTCTTTTTTGTTAAAACCACTTTGTTATTTGTAATTCTAAGTTTTAGTTCCTTAGCCCAGAAATCTGAAGATAGCACAAAACTTATTAATGAAATTTTAGTTGAAGGGAAATACAAAGATTTGGATCGATTACCAATTTTGGATGGAACTCGAATCAATTCAGGCAAAAAAAATGAAGTAATTAATCTATTGCAGTCCAGTGCCGATCTCTCTATCAATAATTACAGACAAATTTTAGCCAAAGTACCCGGAGTTTCAATCTGGGAAAATGACGGATCTGGAATTCAAACTTCAATTTCAACAAGAGGTTTGAGTCCCAATCGATCTTGGGAATTTAATGTAAGACAAAATGGTTGTGACATTTCTTCGGAGGCCTTCGGCTATCCAGAGGCTTATTTCACGCCACCAACAGAGGCATTAGAAAAAATTGAAATTATTCGAGGTTCAGCATCATTGCAGTATGGAACTCAATTTGGTGGGCTTTTAAACTATGTCACCAAAAAAAATCTGACCAATAAAACCTTTTCATTTGAAACACAACAAACTCTTGGAAGTTACGGACTATTCAATGCCTACAATGCAATAAGTGGCAAAATAAAAAAGTTTTCTTACTTTGGATATTTGCATCATAGAAGTGCAGATGGTTGGAGGGAGAATAGCCAATACAGAACGAACACGGGATATCTATCCTTGACATATGACTTTACATCTAAATTTTCTATTTCTTTAGAGTATACAAACATGTATTATTTAAGTCAACAATCAGGTGGATTGACAGACTCTATGTTTCAAGCTGACCCTCAGCAATCAGTTCGTTCAAGAAATTGGTTCAGTTCGCCATGGAATTCATCAGCAATGCATATCAAATATGATTTCAACGAAAATACAAAATTAACAGTCGATATATTTAACACCCTTGCATCAAGAAATAGCATCGGATTCATGAAAGATATAACGAATGTTGATTCTCTTAATGGTTTGTTTTATAATACTCGTCAAATCGACCGTGATTGGTACAACAATCTTGGTGTTGAGGCCCGAATATTAAAACAATATAATCTTTTCGGACAGAAATCAGCCATTTCAATTGGTACTCGAATTTACAAAGGAAATACACGTCGAAAACAAGGAGGAATAGGTTCAGTAAATAGTGATTTTGATTTGACAATTGTACAACAACAAAATTCTCAATATGGAAATTTTGATTATAAAAAAGAATTGTCATTTGAAACAAAAAACGCTGCATTTTTTGCGGAAAACTTGTTCCAATTAACGGATAAACTTGCGATAACACCCGGTTTCAGGTTTGAATACATCGAAAATCGGGTTTTAGGAACAATTGACAAACCGGTTATAGGAATCCCGTTAACTGTGAGTAATTCTGTTCGAAACGTACTCCTAACAGGAGTGGGTGGTGAATATGCAACAACTAAAACAACAAATATCTACGCAAATTTCAGTCAGGCATTTAGACCTGTAACCTTCTCAGAATTAACTCCTTCTGCCACGACTGATTCAATAGATCAAGAATTAAAAGATATTTCCGGTTACAATATTGATTTTGGGTTTCGAGGATCTTTTTTGGAGGCAATTACTTTTGATATAGGAGTATTTTATTTGTTCTACAATAACCGAGTAGGAACCATTTCTTTAGATGGTAAAAATTTAAAAACCAACATTGGTGCATCAATAAGCCAAGGAATTGAATCGTTTATTGAATTTGATATTTTCAAATTAGCTGCTCTCGACAAGAAATTCGGAAATTTAAAATTATTCAGCAGTGTATCTTTTATCGACGCAAAATACAGCCGATGGGATGATCCCGATGCGATTAATGACGAAACAAAAAATTTCTCAGGAAATTATGTTGAAAATGCACCAAGAAATGTAAACCGTTTTGGATTTACATACAAATACAGTCGTTTTTCACTTACCTATCAATTTAATCAGGTTGGCTCTGTGTTCACAGATGCTTTAAATACCGAGAATCCAAATTCAAAAGCCACAATAGGTAAATTAGACGGATACTCCCTGATGGATCTATCAACAACCTATTTGATTAACGGAAAATACAACGTAAAAGCGGGAATCAACAATTTAACAAATGAAAAATATGCTACCCGTAGGTCCGGTGGATATCCTGGACCAGGAATATTGCCTGGAAACGGAAGAACATTCTTCTTTTCAATAGGTGTAAAATTTTGATTGTTTAAAGACATTTGTTGAATCTATTTTGTATTTTCGGGTTAGTGAAAACTATACCATTTTTATTCTATCTCTTTTTTATTTTAAATTTCCTTTTTTTTGCGGATGTAAATGCCCAAGTTCAAAATGAAACTCAAATATTACAGCGTATTTCAAAGACGACAAACGAAGAGAATAAATTTAAGTTAGAATTGGAATTGATTCAATTTTATTTGTCTACAGATCTTGAAAAAGCTAAAAAAAAATTAACAGAGGTTAAAACCAAAGTCAAAAATAAATCTTCGGAATCATATGAATTATGTTTGGTGGAATTGCACCTTTATATGCAAAATAAAGACTTTACCTCCTTTCAAAATACAAGCAGATCAATCACCATTTCATCCTTTAAAACCATACCGACTCAAATAAATTATTTAAATTTAGTTGGCTCTTTCGCTCGGGAAAAACACGAATTTGAAAAGGCTCTGTCGTATCATAGAAAAGCGCTCGTTTTAATAAAAAAAATACGTGACAATTATTTAAATTCTGAAATATGTAGGAATATAGGGTTAGATTTTGCATTTCAAGATAAAAAAGACAGTGCTCTATATTATTCAAATCGAAGTATCACTTATGCAAGAAAAACAAATAGTCAATATGGAATTTTGACCGAATGTTTTAATACACAAGCTTTGATTTATCGGTATTTTAATCAAATTGATATTGGTATTGCAAAAAATATTTTGGCATTAGAAATTGGTAAAAGTAGCTCGCACTTTGAAAAGCTCAGCCGAATAAATCGCGAAATAGGTTTATCTCAGCTTGATATTCGAAATTGGAATGATGCAGAGATTTATTTTAATAACTCACTTTTTTATGCTGAAAAATTTAAGAGCTCTTCTCAAATTGCTTTGGCCTTGATTAATTTAGCGGCGGTAGAACACGGAAGAAAAAACTTTATAAAATCAAAACAATTATCTCAAAAAGCAGAATCATACCTTCCAAAAATTTTAGATCGAGAAACAATCGGTGAAATTGAAAATTTCATAGGAATCTTGTACAATGACCTCGGCAACTATAAAGAGGCGGCAGTTCGCTTGAATAATGCCTTAGTAAATTATGAAAGTATTGGAAATAGGCTGAAAATAGCAAATGTATATCACCATGTGGCAAAAGTACTATTTGCGCAAGAAAAGTACGTCGAAGCAGAAAATTTCTTAAATAGATCAATTACTATTCAAAAGGAGCTTCAGAAAATTAGTTCAGTGCATCTTAGTTATAAGGTACTTTCTGAATTGTATCTCAAAAAGAATAACGTTTCAGAGGCATACAAGTATCTTAGTTTCTACGTTCAATATTTGGATAGTAATAATATGATTCAATCTGCAAAAAGTATTGCTGAATTGAATGAAACGTTCAAAACTCAGGAACAATTGCAAACTATCAACCTCCAGAGTGATTCTATTAAGCGCGCTCGGGAAAAACAAGATATGACAAATTTACAATTGAGAAATACACAACAGCGAAATATGTATCAATTGATAATTATCATTTTTATATTGATATTAATCATCGCAGGTGGATTTATATTAAAAAATTATTTACACCGAACCAAACTATTACAATTGCAAAAAGAAATTGAAATGTCACAAACTTTACTCCGATCACAAATGAATCCTCATTTTATTTTTAATGCAATGACTGTAATTCAAGGTTATATCTACGACAATGACCCGATTAAATCGTCCGAATTTTTGGTTAATTTATCTCGGTTAATGCGTCTCATACTCGAAAACTCTTCAAAAGAGTTTATCTCATTAAAAACAGAAATTGAAATTCTCCAAAAATATCTTACAATCCAAAAATTACGTTTCGAAGATCGATTTAACTTTGATATTACCGTTCACGAAAATTTACCACTCAGTGAAACCTTAATTCCTCCCATGATCACACAACCATTTATTGAAAATTCAATTGAGCACGGCCAACTTCATACAGTCGGTGAAGGATTTATTAAAATCGACTTTTGGTCAGTAAATAATAAATTACATATACAAATATCAGATAATGGAATTGGACGAAAAGAGGCGAGTAAAAATAAAAAAAGTAACGACCATCATAGTATGGCCTTTCAAATCACCGAGCAACGAATTTCAATGTTAAACAAAAAATACGTGACTAACGGTAAATTAGATATTTCTGATTATGATAAGATTAATAATTCGGGAACCATCGTTGATATCGAAATTCCTCTTAAATTTAAATATCAAATAATCGATTTATGATAAAAGTTCTAGTTATTGACGATGAAAATAAAACGCGTGAATTTATTGCAAAACTAATTCGCTCCTTTGGGTTGATGCTTGAAGTAATAGCTCAAGGTGAAAATGTAGAAACTGCAATTGAAGCGATAAATGAGCATAAACCCGACTTAGTAATATTAGACATTCAAATGCCAGACGGAACAGGATTTGATGTCTTAAAACAAATAGAAAATAAAACTTTCGAAGTGATTTTTATCACTGCCCACCAAGAATTTGCGATAAAAGCAATTAAGTTCAGTGCACTTGATTACATTCTAAAACCAGTAGATCCAGAAGAATTGAGGCAAGCGATTGAAATGGCAATACAATCATTGAATTCAAAAAAGGATGAAAGTCAATTTGATGCACTCCACCATAATTTAATTCCTCATCAAAAAAGAAAATTAGTTTTGAAAACACAAGAAAGTGTTTTTATCGTTGAACTGGATGACATTATTCGTTGTGAAGCGGATAAGAATTATACTTTTTTCTTTTTAACAAATGGAAAAAAAATCTTAGTATCAAAAACACTAAAAGAATTTGAACTAATTTTAACAGGACATAATTTTTTCCGAATTCAACAATCCCATTTGATTAATATTAATTTCGTTGATCGTTACGATAAGTTTGATGGCGGATCTGTAATTATGAAGGATGGTGCCGCAGTCCCACTTTCTCAAGCAAAAAAAGAAATGTTTTTCAAACTTATTGAAAAGCTTTAATTGAAAGTATTTAATTTATTTATAATCAATATAATAATTACTATTAAAGTAATTGAATATAGTGTAAATTTTACCAAATACCATTTACTTATTTTTTGTGGAATTTTATTTTTAAAATTGAACTTATACATGTGAATAAAATTAATGATTTTTTATTTTAATTCATTTTCGCTATGCTTTAATTAGTTTAATTTTGAAATTGACTTATTTATGAAAAATATTCTTGTTACGGGCGGCGCAGGATACATCGGTTCTCATACTGTTGTTGAATTAATTAATAGTGGTTTCAATCCTATAATTGTTGATGACTTTAGAAATTCTGATCCATTAATTTTAGCCGGAATTGAAAAGATAACCAATAAAGAACCTCTTACATACAAAATTGATATTTGTAATAAAGAAGCGTTGGAAATCGTTTTTAAAGAAAACCAGATTTATGGAATCATACATTTTGCAGCCTACAAAGCGGTTGGTGAATCGGTTGAATTTCCGTTAAAATATTATTTCAATAATTTAGTAGGTTTAACTACTATTTTGGAATGTATGTTAGAGTTTTCAATTGAAAATTTAGTTTTCTCATCCTCGTGCACTGTTTATGGTGAACCAGCAGGCGTTAAAGAAGTAACCGAAAATTCAAGAAAGGTAAAACCGAGTTCTCCCTACGGAAATTCTAAATTAATATCTGAAAATATTATTGAGGATACATTTACCGCAAATAAACACTTAAAAACTATTTGCCTGCGTTATTTTAATCCTATTGGAGCCCATCCTTCAGGCCAAATTGGTGAACTGCCCCATGGCAAACCAAACAATTTACTTCCCTTTGTTACGCAAACAGCAATTGGTAAGCATGAAAAATTAACCGTTTTCGGAAGAGATTATCCAACGGATGATGGAACATGTATTCGTGATTATATTCATGTAGTTGACTTAGCAAAAGCTCATGTAAAGACAATCAAATTCCTTGAAAATGAAGCAGAGGGTTTGAATGATGCTTTTAATATAGGGACGGGCAAAGGAACAAGTGTTTTAGAAATCATTAAAAAGTTTGAAAAAATTAGTAACCAAAAATTGAACTGGGAGTTTGGTAAACGTCGCTCAGGTGATGTAATTGAAATTTATGCAAATGCAAAAAAATCATTTGAAATACTCAACTGGAAAGCTGAATTAACTGTTGATGATGCCATAAAAGATGCTTGGAATTGGGAAAACACATTAAAAAAATTCAACCGGTGAAAATTATTTTAATTTTCATATTTTTCATTTCTTTTAAACTTTTTAGTCAAAAAGAATTCGATACGGAAATTGAATCCAACAGTAGACCTGGAATTTTATACTATTTCACTTGGAAGCCATCGAATAAACCAAAAGTAAGAAAGTACGATCGATTTATTTTTGACGTCTATTACACTGATGCCAGAGATCCAAAAAATATTATAAAAAAGTCAACATCTAACATTGGTTTTACAGTCAATTTCATGCAGGAATTTGCCCTCAATAAAAAAAATACAATCTCAATAGGAACTGGGTTGGGATTAACGAATAGTAAGGCAAATTTAAATTCAAATCTTATTTTAGGAAAGGCAAATACTATAATTTTAAGTGCGCCTCTATTGAATTATAAAAAAAATGTTTTGAATGAATTTAACATTAATATTCCTATTGAATTAAGATTCAGGACAAAAGGCTGGAGTCATTATAAGATTCATTTTGGTGGACGAATAGGGTATCAAGTGAGATTGAATGAAAAATATTTTTTTGAGGATTCCAAGGTCAATTACAGAACTTCGCTAAAAAAAGCTGCAGAAAACTTCACGTATTCTGTTCACACACGCATTGGAGTTAGAAACTATTCTTTTTATGCTTCCTACAATTTAAATCCTCTTTTTAAACACAGTGAAAGTCCAAAAATGAACTGGTTTCAACTTGGATGTAGCATTTCTCTTTTCTGATGGAATTTATTGATACACACGCTCATTTTTACGCAGAGGAATTTGACTTAGATCGAACAGAAGGAATTCTACGAGCCAAAGAAAATCACGTTTCAAAAATACTTTTACCTAATATTGACTTAGATAGTATCAATCCATTACTTAATTTACACAAAAGTAATCCGGCAATGTTCCATCCCATGCTTGGTCTTCATCCGGGCTATGTTAAAGAAGATTGGGAAACACAGTTAAATGAAATCAAAAAAGTAATCGAAAAACATTCTATCATTGCGATTGGAGAAATTGGTATGGATTTGTACTGGGATAAAACTTTTATAGAAGAACAAAAAATGGCTTTTTCGCTGCAAATTGACTGGGCTATGGAACACAAACTTCCAATCGTTATTCACGCAAGAGAAAGTTTCCATGAAATTTTTGAAATTCTTGATACAAAAAATTGTTCGGAGCTAAGTGGTGTTTTTCATTGTTTCACTGGGAGTGAACTTGAGGTTCAAAAAATACTTTCACTCGAGAATTTTTATTTTGGAATTGGGGGTGTTATTACTTACAAAAATTCTCCATTAGCCGAAGTTGTTAAAACAATTCCACTCTCGAAAATAGTTATTGAAACAGATTCGCCCTATCTACCTCCTACTCCATTTAGAGGAAAAAGAAATGAACCAAGTTACATAATACATATTGCTGAAAAACTAGCCAGTATTTTTGAAATTGGAGTAGATGAAATTGCGAAAAGAACAACTTACAACGCAAATAAATTATTTCAATTAAAGGCGTAAATTCAATTAATAAACGTGAACACAACAATTAATTTATTTGTTCACGATTGTATTATGATGTATATTTAACTCGTTTTAAGTTATGCGAAAATTCCTCTTACTTTACTCACTTATTTCTCTTAATCCTATTTTTGGTCAATTTTCCTTTAATTTTTCAGATAGCATTCAAGTAACTAAAAACGGTTCGCCACTTTCATTGGCTTGGTCAGGTGGACTTAACTACGCCCAATTTTCTGAAATCGATTACGACTACGATGACGATA